>Ga0126384_10000124_pt1 | contig 34908 bp, 23 predicted proteins | sample PanSoiMetPlot_36_FD_92543 | JGI IMG/M metagenome (GOLD analysis project Ga0126384, IMG submission 92543) | Tropical forest soil microbial communities from Panama - MetaG Plot_36 | ecosystem: Environmental > Terrestrial > Soil > Tropical forest > Bulk soil | place: Panama | collected 2016-02-17 | reverse complement strand
CCAACAAGCTCCTCAGCAAGCAGCTACCTCTGAACCCGGAGCTGCAGGGTCAGAAACGCCACCAGCTGCGGCGCAGTTCGGGGGCGGAGGAGGCGGCGGGTTCGGAGGCGGTGGCCGCGGTCCTCGCGTTCCGCCCGGAGAGTACACCATCAAGGTTTCGACCGGCGGCAAGGACGCTACAGGAGTGATACGCGTTCAGGAGGATCCGCGAATACAAATCTCCGAAGCTGACCGCGCGAAGTGGACGGACGCTGTGATGAAAGCTTATGAACTCCAGCGATCCGCGAGCGCTGCACAACGATCCGTTCAGAATTTGCGGACTCAAATGACCGGCTTGCAGGATTCATTGAGACGAACCCCGAATGTGCCTCGGGAGGTTAACGATGCAGTGAAGTCGGTATCTGATAGAGTCGATGACGTCGCTAAAAAGATTGTACCGGTGTTTGATCAATCAGGCGGCGCTGGGCCTCCGCTTCCCGACGCGCCGCGTCCGATCCTTGGGCGGGTGGGTCAGCTCTTCAATGGACTCGACAGCTACACAGCAGCACCGACCGCGGATCAGACGGCGAAGCTTTCAGAGCTGTCGGGTGAATTGAAGGGACTTGTAGAGCAGTTAAATAAGCTGATCGATGAGGCTATTCCTAATTTGAACAAGCAAATTCGAGATAGCGGTCTTTCGTTTATCAACCCCGGTCAGAGACTGGCACTTCCTCAGTAAGCCGTCTTTTCAAAGGGGCGCGGCTAGCGCCGCGCCCGCATTTCTTCAATTCAGAAACGAGAAGTGACATTCAAAATAAGCGCTGATTGCGCAACTGCGTCAATGTGCAAATCAGCAGAAAAACAAGTAGTTTAGACGGTTATTCTGCCTTTCGTTCGTACCACACAATGTGGTCGCCGTCGTTCGGGCGGTCAGAGTAAGCGACTGACAAGAAGCCGACTGCATGCAGAGGTAAGAATGGAAACTCGGGCAAAGCGTTGTTTGACAGCAAGAAGCCGCCGGGGCGGAGCATCTTCTCCAAATTGGCCATCGCCAAACTTTGCTCAAAGACATCATAGTAGACCAGAATGTTGGTAGCGATTATCAAGTCAAATCGGTCGGGGGGCGGAAGTTCCATCCGCTGCAAAATAATGTTCAGGTCAATTGGTTTGATCCTCGAGACTACCAACGGCTTAATCCTCACGGCCCGAACTTTCACATCGCTGACATCAGCTGGAATAACAACGGGCGAAGTTGAAACGCCAATCTGATCGCCAAAGTGCTCCCAATAGCGGACCGCATCGTCTTTCCACCGGGCTTGGAGGTTGCGAGGAAGCTGTACCACATACTCCTTGCCGCGCTGGCTGAGTTGGTTAGCGTGCGAGAGGTGATCATTCACGCGAGGGCTGAGATCCAAAGTTTCAACCCGCAGATTGCCAAGTGACGAAAGGCCCAACCGGAGCAACGTATCAATGACTGCAAAAGGCTGGATGCTTTGCTGAGGATAAAAATCATAACCCTCTTGTTTATCTGTGAAGTCCAAACCTGGCCCAACGATGCCAACATTACGGACGCTTCCTTCTTTGAGCAGCCCTTTAGCCCTTATCGCCTTCATGGCTTCCTCTATTGCAAAGTCCGGGAGGAGAGATGTATCCAATGACAGTCCACGAGCGCGGTAGAGTCTCGAGCGCTCGTAGAACTCTTCGCTCGGATTGTTCAGCAACCGCGCGTCTTCTAGGGCTTTTAGGTAACTGGTTTGCTCACTTAGTACCCGATCTAAACTCGTAAGCAGATAATCCTTTATTTGATTTCTTCCTATCAGGGATGCCGTACGATAAATCTTTTTAGCCACCAATACTTGGCGAGCGAAGAGAAGCCGCTCATTGTTTCCAGGAGACGTTAGTCCATTGATCAGATCATTGATTCTGGCATTGAGAATCTCATCGAGCTTGGAGGATGTTAGAGCTAAAGATCCTCTGATTCCTTTTTGCGTAGCCAAGCGGGCAAGCAGGGTCAAGTCACTCCCAGTGATTCGAGGCCGACTTGTGAAGGAGGTTCCGAAGAGTAAAAGATTAATCAGCGAATCTTCGTCGCCCTGAATCAATCTTTGCCGAATTCCCGCGTCGCGTCGGGCGACCCACGAGGCCCAATCAGCTTTGATTTCAGCTGGGCTCTTACCTTTCAATTCAGGGGGAAGATCGTCAGCGAGTGCCTCCACAATAGCGTGCGCGTCATCGTAAGACGTATACCGTGGCTGTGTCAGGATCGCCTGAGCAAAGAGCGGGGACGTTAGAAAAAAAGTGAGTAGTGCTAGCAGGCGGTGCCGGTGACCGATCATTAGATTTGGCCTGACCCGCCGGGAGCTGAAGGACCTATTGCCCCCGTACAGGTCTCAAGAATACTTCCAGGATTGTCGTTTTGCAACTGAACTGATCTCTGAACTTCCAGGGCATCTTCTTATCCGCACTCGATTTCTCGAACCTATTATGACGAACGCGACAAGCGACAGGGGCTAAACTATTTGTTAGATAGTTTAGCGAATGCATATTTGATACAATTCAGCCACTCTATTCAAGTTTGCGGAGGTCCAGAGCATGCTCACCGGATTCCTCGAAATGGTTCTAACAGCCGCGATCACAGTGGTGCCGTTTTCGGTAGCTCCTTCTTCAGTTCAGGCCAGGAACACAATCGAGGGGCGGGTCACAACAACCGATCACCGTCCCCTCAGCGAGCTGCGCGTCTTCCTACAAAATGATGCATACTCCCAGATCGCGACGGCGTACACCGATGGCGCCGGCCGCTTTCGCTTCACGAATATTGCGAGTGGCATCTATTACGTTCAAGTCGAACCGGGCACTTTGGCGTACGATCGCCAAACCCAGCGAGTTGAGGCTAGGGCATTTAACGAGCGACGCGGAGGAGGGGGCGAAGTTTTTCGCGTCGAGATTGTATTAAAGGCGAGCGAACCATCGAAGACTGCGAGAACCGATGCCATTCCCGGCAACGAGGCTATCCACTTTTATCAGTCGGTGCCAGAGCCCGCAAAGAAAGAATATACGAATGGGGTTAAAAGCCTAAGTAAGAATGATCTCAAAGCTGCTATGACGTCATTGAATCGCGCTATTCAGATGTTCCCTGATTACTACGATGCTCTTGAGTTGCTTGGCACAGAATATGTCAAGCAAAAGCAGTATCAGCCCGCTCTTCCGCTGTTGGCGCACGCACTGGAAGTGAATAAAGATGGATGGCGAGCGGCGTATTCCCTCGGAATCGCTCAATTCGAATCAGGCCAGCGCAGCGAGGCGGTTAGGTCGCTGCGCCGGGCGGTTGAGTTGAATCCGAATTCAGCCAATACGAATATGTGGCTGGGTCTCACCCTGGCTCCGGATCCAGAGGCGCGTGGCGAAGCAATTCAAGCGCTGGAAAAAGCCGTTACGCTCGCCAAAGACTCTGTACCGATGGCCTATTTTTACTTGGGAGGGTTGTACAGCAAGAATAATCAATTCCGTGAGGCCGCAAACGCTTTCGAGACACTTCTACGCATAGCCCCTCAGATAGGCGAAAGAGACAAGTTAAAGAAGCTGATCGAAGAATACCGCCAGAAAGCCAAGGCACAAAGCAACAACAACTAATCCATTTTGGTCAACCTATACTCCGCATAAAGAATCCGCCAGCCCTTAATCCGTGCGCGCTCTTCAGTCGGACCTGAAAAAAAACGCCTGCCCCGATTTTAGAGGCAGGCGTCTGAGATAATCAGTTATGCGATTAAGCTACCACTCAATGCCGAAGCTGATACGAGCTTCGCGTGGACCTTTAAAGCTGCTCCCCAGTGCAAAGCGAGGATCAAGATGAAGCGTCCCCGCTTTCACTCCTGCCGCAAGCCTGGTAAAGATGTCGCCATTGCCATTGACATACTGTTCAGGTGTATCGTATGGCACGTGGTCACCCGGAATCAGCCTTCCGTTAGTACGTCCATCCTGAGTTCCAGTGTATACACCCGTTGTTGTCCGCTGGTCCCACAGGTTGAACACATTGAGCCCAACCTTGAACGAAATCCGCTCGTTGTATCTGACTCTGTGATTGATCAGCAGATCAGTTTGCGTGTCCCATGGAGTGCGGCCAAGATCGCCTCGCCCATTCGGGTACACGCCGAATGCTGCGCCGCCGGGTAGTACTATGTCGATACTGGTGGTTTTCGGGATGCCCTGGTAAATGTACTGGGAAACGCCGACGTCGGTCTGCATCTTCTTCAAGTAGTTGAAGCGGTAGTTCCCGAAAAACTTGAAGGTGTTCGGGCGATCGGTTGCCAGCCTTCCGTTCGCCAACCTCCCAAAGTTGTCATACGAGAGGGCAAGGTTATCGAAATATCGGTTAATATTCGGATTCGCCCTACCGTTCTCGTCGGAGCTGGCCAAGCCGCCGTAGTTTCCGTACAACTGGCTGTAAGTATAAGAGGCATTCAGATACCAATTATTCGAGAATCGCTTGTCAACGCGAATCTCTACTCCTGTGTACCTGCGAACCGCCTTAGCGGAGTGATAGAAGGTATCGGCGATGCCGAAGCCCGGGTTCCCGATAGTGTACTCTTCGCCGATCCCCGGAACGGCATGGCCAACGTCATCGATCGCTTTGTCGAGACTCTTGCGGGTGAAGCGCGCGCCAACCACAAGGTCATTTCTCAGAGCATAATCGGCGCCAGCGGTGTATTCATGCTCACGCATTGGCTTGAGGTTTGGATCAATTCCCGGAGGATCGCTTTCACCTATTGAAGGAAGGCGGAGATCAATCGGTCCAGCAAGGAGCTGGCCAGGGTGGTTATTGAGATCAATACCTCTGAAGTCTGGTTGCGTCAGACCGTAGACGTTCTGAATCCAGAATTCACCGCCACCTGAGGCGCGAGCGAGATCATACTTCATTACATCATAGAACACACTGTAGCTGCCATATACCTTCAGTCTGCCGTCCCCAAAGACGTCAAACGCTGCTCCGATACGCGGTGCGAGCTTGTCAGTCCAACCGAATTGCACAAGCTTGTCCGGCCTCGCCTCAAGGTCAGTCGCTGAGAGGCTGGGATGGTTTGCAAGGTTGACTGGATAAGCAGGCAAAAACTCGTTTTCGAAGCGAAGGCCAAGATTCAAAGTCAGTCGGCGATGGATCTGCCATGAATCCTGAATGAAGATGGCCTGATTGTTACTGCTGGCCGTTCCTTCGGTGCCAAAAGTGTTGGTGGAGTAGTAGCCGAATGGTCCTCGTTGACCCTCGTAAGACGAGTCAAAGAAGAAGATTGTGTATCCACCGGACCTCTCATTGCGCACGGTGTTGAACAAGACGTTGCGCTGATACCCGCCCTTGAAGACATGTTGCTGGCCCGCAAGATTAATGATGTAGCTGGCATCGGCGTAGTAGTCAGTGCGTTTGGAGATGTTAAACAACGTGAGGCTGTTTGTCTGGATTGTGGGATTGCCGGGAGAAGTGGTGCCAGGCGCACAATTGAACTGGGCCGGATTACATGCTCTGCTGATCATTGGCCAGATAGTGTTGGTAGGGATGTCGTAGTTGCCACCCTTATCATTCAAGTAATTCCGACCGAAACGGAAGCTAGCAACCAGGTGCGCTGTCGGAGTCCAGGTGGCACCTGCGGCCACTTGCCACGACGGAGTGAACCCGCCTTTGAACTCATGCCGAGGATCCGTAAACGTAGTATTACTGGTCGTCTCGTATCCCGGGAATTGTCCCTTGGTCTTCGTCGGGCTGTTGATGAAGCTGCCGTACACCTGAAGCTTTGAAAAGGGCGTGTAGTCAATCCGCCCTATGGCGTAATTATTATTTTGGCTGGTGTTCAGATCACGCGAGTTCAGAATGGTCTCGGAAGGCGCTCCAGTCACCACCTGAATGAGGTCCATACGTCTAGTTTGATGCGTGAACTGCGGCGCCCAGCTTGCGAAAAACCACATCCTGTCTTTCAGGATCGGTCCTCCAAGTTGGAACATTGGAGCGAGCAGATAATCCCTATCTTTGCCGCTGGGATTGTGGAAGTACTCGGCCTGGGTCTGATTGGTCAACTTGCGTCGAAGGGTTGGGTTGTCCTCGGCGCGTAACCTGTTGTTAGTGAAGTCCAACCGACCTTCGCCGTGCCAATCGTTGGATCCGCTACGGGTGACCACATTGATCACTCCGCCAGTCGCGCCACCGAACTCGGCCTCATAGCCGGCGCTCTTGATTTGAACCTCCTTGACGAAATCGTACGGAATGTTCTTCGTGCTTCCAAGCTGACCGCCGAAGACGCGTGTTACATCAAGACCGTCAACCACGAACCTGTTTTCAGAGCCCGACGCGCCATCAATCTGGAAGCCGCCGGCTTTATCTTCCTGGCGAGTTCCCGGAGCAACATTGATGATTGATGAGAACCCCAAGGTCTTCGGCAAAACGTCAATTCTCTCTTGCGGAACGTTTGTCGCTATTTTTGACGAGGTCACGTCAACAATAGGCTCTGTTGTAGCGGTAACTGTCACGGATTCAGATGCACCCGCCGCTTTGACTTCCAAAACGACGCTAAGAGTTTTTCCAAGCTGAACCGTTACATTTTCAACCTTCACACCGCTGAACCCCGAAGCGGTGGCGGAGATTGAGTAAACACCGGGCTGAAGGTTATCAAACCTATAGACGCCGTCCTTATTCGTGGTTGTCTTAAAGTCCCGCTGAGGGTTGGTTGCGATGACTGTCGCATGAGCAACTACAGCGCCTGTCTGGTCCTTTACTTCGCCCTGTATGGAGCCAGTAACCTCTTGAGCCCCAAGCACCGCAAATGCCGAGCCGAATAGCCCGAGCACCAGCGCGCTGAGCAGCAAAAAGCTTCCGAAAGTTCGGATGCGCTTCTTGGTGAATCCTAATTTCATCATTTTCGTCTCCTCGTAATTAATTCTGCAGATCCCTCATCAAATGAATCGAGAAGCGCAACTCCAGAACGCGATCAAGGCATACGCCTTTGACCTGGACTCTCGCCATTTGATGAGAGATTGTTTGTGTTGAAACCTTGAGGATCTTGGTCACCTTACTTAAGTTTTTCGCCCCTGTAGGCGATTTCTTTGATCTTTTAGGCCAAACTCCTCTGCCTTTTGTGGTGCGATTTGAGTAATGAGGCGCACACATTCACGCCCCAGGAGCCAAAAACTGCCGCAAAGTTCGGTAATGCTGATGGATAAACGGAGTATTGAGGCAGAGTAAGGAACGCAAGCGGCATTCCGATGCTCGGAATTTTGCCCCTCAATCAATTAAACCGCTCTATTTGAACACTTAGAGGAAAACTTCAGCTATGAATTTCAGTCAATTCCCCTGATTTTCATATGAAATTCTGGATTTACTTCCAAAAATTTGAATTGGAACGGACCAGTAGCCAGACCTCTAGAGAGGTCAGGGGGTTCACTCGATTTCAGTCAATTCCTTTTTGCTGATCGTTTTCGAAGGTTCTCGATGGCACCCTTTACCTGATCGGCATTCGGCGGGACTCTCCTTGAGAAAAGCCTGCAACTGTTCAATCGCCTTAACCGGTTCGCCTAACTGCTCGTAAAGATTCAGCAAGATGAATATGAGCGATGATCGGTTTCCCAAGCTCATACGCTTTCAAGAGATTCGCCACTGATTTCAAAGGTGTCATTTGAATGCTCTACCGGGCGGACCTTATGCCTGGTATAGCTGAAGGCTCAGGATGATGTTAAAGCAGAGGTCGATAAGTGGATCATCAAGGCTTCCGCCTTGCCTCAGAGAATCGCACCAACGGGCCTGCGGGCGCTCCCTGGGACTCTTCAATCTTGTTGAATCCATTGAGCCGTGTAAGCAATCAGGGTTTTCGCTCGGAAGAAGGACTGCGCAGAGTCTTTATCGCGGCACGGATGCTGTCGGCTTTTTTGTCATTGGGGACCATTTTCAAATACAACTCAAGCTGGTCGGCGGCCTTTGCGCGGTCCCCTTTCTTTTCATACAACCTTGCAAGTTGAAGGTGAGTCGTTGCGAGCTTCTTGCCACTCAGTTCAAACGCCTGGGTAAGACTCTTCTCCGCCATGCCAAAGGCAGTTTCCCGCTCGGTTGCTGCCTCTTTTGATGAAGCTGGATTCAATGCTGACGCGTACTCTATAAGAGCGCCGGCCCGCATCATAAGGGGACCTGGATCGGCGGGGTTCAATCGTGCAGCCTCGGCGAAGACCTGTGAAGCGAGCGCATACTTTTTCTGAACCATTAGGACTTGACCGAAACCACGATACACACGATCGTCCTTCGGATTTATCCGGCGAGCCTGCTCGAACTCATTAATGGAATCGTTCAATTTCTCGGCTTTGAGATACTCGCCGCCCAATAGCAAATGTGCATCGAAATAGTCAGGAAATATCTTTACGGCTTCCTGTAGAGCTGCGATCGATTCTGCCGACTTGTTCTCTCTCGAATACTTCACCGCTCGTTCTAGAGCCTCACGAGCGCCCTTTGGTAGGGACTGTGCCGCAACGGTCCTGTTCGCAGGAATGTTGGCAGCTTCACCCTTTGGTGCGAGAGTGATTTGGACCGTGCGTCGCTCGCCGGGATCATCCGGTCCGACTGTTCTGACAAAGTCGACGTGTTCGTTCACTTCATTGAATTCAGGCGTTGAAATTACGATTATATAGCTTGTCTCTGTAAGGCCGGTAAAAATGAAATCGCCTTCATTGTTGGTTAATGCTTGATTGATCTGCTGACCATTTCCGGTCTCGAGCTGTACGATTATCTGCGACATGTTCCGACCCGACGGACCACGAACCTTGCCGTGAATTACATTACCTTGAGGCCGCGCGAGGGCGCTTGATGCAACGCAGGTCATCAGCATTAGCACCGCAACGATGCATGACCGATGTACTCTCTTCCAGGCTGTGTCTCGAAGCATTCGATCTTTCCCTAGTTTGTTCGCAGCTTTCTTATTGCTGCGCGTATTGCCTGCTCGTTGTCAAGCCGGGGTTTCATTCGGAGGTAAGCTTCCAACTCGTCGGCCGCGAGCGAACGATCTCCCCGTTTTTCGTAAACGCGAGCCAGATGTAAATGAACGATGGCAAGCTTGTGTGCGCTGATGTTGTCCGCCGCCTTTATGTTCGCTTCAGCCTCGTTCAGATTCCCAATCTCAATCAGAGCCACACCGCGCATCAACCGGGCTTCAGCGTTTGCGGGGTTCAAGCGTGTCGCCTCTGCAAGAACTCTTGCAGCCATCGCATACTTCTTCTGTTCGAACAGAACAAGTCCAAACGTGTGATAAAGACGACTGTCTGTGGAATTGGCGGCGCGCGCCTTCTCAAGTTCCTGTATCGCTTGATCGTACCGCTGAAGTCGAAACAGCTCCAGGCCAAGCGCAAGGTGCGCATCGAAGTATGCTGGCATTATTCCAATCGCTTTCTTGAGCGCGGCTATGCCGTCATCACTTTTGTGCTCTGCCAGTAACCTTACGCCGCGCCGGTATGCGTTCAAGGCAGCCTTAGGAACATCCTGGTGGAACACAGTTTCGCCGCGAGGTGTTTTACTTCGGTCTTGTGGCGTCAGCACAATATCTATTCGAACCATCTCGCCCGGTCGCGTCGTCGCTAACCGGGTCAACTCCACGCGCTCGGCGAATGGCTGGTGGCTCGGATCGTCCACCACAAGTACGAAAGATGCTCCCTCAAGCCCGCTGAACGCGTAATCGCCTTCATTGGTGGAGAAGGTTTGAGTGACGAGGGCGCCGGTCCCGGTTTGGAGTTCAATGAGAACGTTGGCAACGGGGTGGCCAGACTGAGTACGGACCTTGCCTACTATAGTATTGCCTGTTACAGACTGACTGCCGTCGACCGAAGTCAGCAAAAGCACCAAGACTGCCGAGGCAACAAGACCGTTTGTGAATCTATGGTCCAGCATTCACTGGGGTTACTTGTGTGGAAAAGAGTGGTGGGACCATCCGCAGGCCCCACCACTGTTAAAGATTGTTCCTATCCTCGTTCGGTTTAGAAGGTGAACCTCACTGCAAACTGGAAGGAGCGAGGCCCGCCCGAGCCGAATACGCTCGTGCGTCTTTGAGACGGACGGAACGTCGTAAACTCGAAGCCAGGATCGAGGGTATCCTCTTTAGCCGGGAGGATTTGATCGTCGTATATGCTCAAGTTTGCCACATTGAATATGTTGAACACCTCGCCTATGAGTTCGAGTTTCATCGACTCAGTGAACCGGAATCCCTTGGTTAGGCGCAAGTCCGTAGAGATCGAGGAGTCGGTACCAATAGGAGTCCCTGGCGGTAGCTCTGCAAGCTCCCGCAATGGCGTGCCGTATGGATCAACCGGCAGGCCATCCTCGATGCGCGCCGCGAGACTGCTTCTGTTAGCATTGTAGTTGCGGATCAACTCATTCAGCTTGCTGAGGGAGTTGACATCGCGCCCTAAAGACCCTTCCTGGGTGCCCGGCAGGTATGAGGAGATGTCCTGAGTGCTTCCCGATAGATTAACGAAGTCGGGCAAGAACGCTTGCAATGGCCGGCCGCTGGCGATAGCCGAGAGAACCGCGACCGTCCATCCTCCCAAGACCTGCTTCTTTAAGGCTGAAGGGTTGTCCTTGAAGTACGGCAGCTCCCAGAGGAAGCTCATGCCAAAACGATGAGTCTGATCGTTGCCGGCCGGCCCAAACTCCTTCCGAAAGTCACCAAAGTCCGTCACGGTCGCGCCAAGCCCAAGCGTGTCGTTACCAAATGCCTTAAACCGCGAGAGGGTGTAGCTTGCCGTAAACTGGACCCCATCTGAGAATCGACGATTAACACGAACCAGCAGCCCCTTGTAAGTCGAGAAGGCTGATGAGTCAGCGTAGGAGACCCCGTTCGGGAAGCTCGTTCGCGGTATGGAATTGCCATTCTTATCGACACGCTGAAAGAAGTTCGCATCGTAAACGAGCACTTCGTGCACACCCTTGCGATAGTTGAAGTCCGCCTGCACGAGCATCTTACCCGGCAACTCCTTCTGAATTCCGATAGCGTACTGCAGTGAGTACGGTATTTGGAACTCCGTAGAGAAGAGCGGCCCAGATACGGATTGGAAGCATTCGACTGAAGTTGGCAGCGTACAGTTGAATGCGCGTGATTCGACGTCCTTGCGAACTGCAGGGAAAAGCGCGAGCATATCGCGCAGCGTTATGAACCCGCTTGATGTTGAAGGGTTCCCATTGCTGAAGCGGCCATCGCCACCGGGCAGCAATGCGCTCTGGATATCTGTGCCGACGAGGAACAACTCCGATCCGGGGGGACCTAAGTCCGCTCGCTCAAACAGTCTCAGGTTGTCAATTGCAGTGTCGTAGTAAATACCAAACCCACCGCGTATGACCGTGCGGCCATTGCCTTTAAGGTCCCACGCGAAACCCACCCGCGGCGCCCAGTTGTTTGTATCCTTTGGACTCGCGCTGGTTCCTTTGCCAAAAAGCGGAGCGATGACCGCCGGATGGCCCTGATCGTGGTTCCACAGGTTTGAGTCAATGCGATAGGCCAAACCGTAGTTGAAGGTGAAGTTGTGTGTGATCTTCCACGAGTCAGTACCGTAGAACTGGAACCGGTGGTTCAGGGTCTTACCTTTAGTATTAAATGGCAGGACCCCTGAGCCCACTCCCAGCGATAGATCACGAACAGGCGAGTTGAGGAAGTCATCCTCGGTTACGAGTTCTGGGATGGGGCTGCCAAATCCGGGCCCGAATATGCGGATTCGGGCAGGCTTGGCAAAATCAAACAGACCGTCAATCGTAGTTCGTTCCCAATCGCCGCCGAATCGAAACGTATGCGTATGTCTGGTCCAGGACAGATCATCCTTTACCTGATTGCGTATCTGGTTGGTCACCTGCGGTGTGATGTAATTTGTGCCCGAACGCCAGTTCTGATCGGGGTTGATCACACGGATTGACGGGAAGTCCTTGGTCACCGGGTCAATCCGATTGTGAAAGTTGTTGTAGTTGTAGCGGAAGTCATTGGTCAGATCCGCGCGGAAGCTGCGGGTCACGCCGATTACAAACCCATCGGACCGGTTGGTGTCAAGCTGGTCCTCCGATTGGAAGATCCCGCTCTTTGAGTCCTTCGGAACGATCCCGCTCCCTAGTGGAAACGGCGCCTGCTGGTCGTTGCCATCATGAGAATAGCGGCCAAACACGGTCATCTTGTCGCTGAAGTTCCAGTCGACCTTTGCTGTCACGAGAAGGTTGTTGAAGGGATTTCCAGAGAAACCATTGAAACCCTTAATCGTGGGAGATAGCACGTGTAAGGCTACCGCGTCCTGATTGTTGTATTCAGCGTTTCCGAAGAAGAAGAGTTTATCCTTCTTAATCGGGCCGCTGATGGTGCCGCCGAATTGTTGACGGTCGAAGGGTATTCGGTCTTTTTGCGCCTCAGGCGGAACGCCATGTATAGCATCTAGCCGGTTAAGGGAAGGGAAGGCGGACCAGCGATCGTCTCGCCAGTAACTGTACCCATTCCCGTGGAACTCGTTTGATCCAGACCGCGTTACTACGTTTACCGAACCGCTGGCGGACGCTCCAGTGGAGAGGTCAAAGTTTGTAAGGCCGACCTGAAACTCCTGCACTATCTCTTGAGAAAAGTTTTGAACGGTGGTTCCGACTACGTTGTCAACGACCGACCCACCGTCAACTGTGATCTGGGTCGAGCGCCCGGCCTGTCCTGCGATAGAAACACCCGTATAGTTCGCCTTGGTCGGGTCGAAGCTGGCTCCGTCAACAGTCTGAGCGCCGGCAAGATTCGCAAGATCAAGGAAGTTGCGGCCATTGAGCGGCATGTTCTGGATTTGCACTCTACCGACAACTCCAGAAACTGTATGGTCGGTTCGGTCTACCTGAGCTTCGCCGCCACCGGTGACTGTGACCGTCTCACTTGCGCCACCGATCTCGAGCTTCACGTCGACGGACGCGTTGGTGCCAACGTCCACTTTGACGCTCGGTATCACGCTAGACTTGAAGCCAGGTCCGCTGACCTTCAGCTCGTAATTGCCAGGCGGTAGTTGACCTATACGATAGCGTCCGTCCTCCCCAGCCTTCACACTTCGAGTAAGATTAGTGGTGACTTCGCGGGCAGTGATGCTTGCACTTGGCACCACCGCTCCCTGAGGGTCGGTCACCAGACCTTCTATCGAGCCCGTTGGCTGCTGCGCCGCGGAAATCGTCGACGCCAGGCTCATCATTATCAACGCAACAGAGACAATACTTGCCAGCGTTTGCTTGTACTTATTTCTCATGTGCACCTCCTGATTATGTCGGGGTCGGAGACCTGCTAGGGAACATCCGCCTTGGCCTTAAGTGCCCGACTCATTTGCAATTAGGTGGAGCGTTGATACTCGGGGAGACCACTCCATCGGATGTTGAGCGCACCAAGTCACCCAAATCACACGACGACCCGAGATTGGTTATCGTGAAAGTTGCACTTCATTAGGCAACTCATAAATGTCTGCTTGATTTCCGCCATTCTAGCCGGAACTGGATGTGAGGCGATTCTGTGTTTCCGATTCTCGTGCTACTGGGGTGTGTCTATGCGTGCAAACAATATTCCAAGTCGCAAGAATATCGATCATATCCTTAACTTTAATGATGGCCGCACTTAATAGAGTTCTTGCTTAATTCGGATCGCTTCATGGAGACGTATATATGAAACTCTGGATTTTTTGTCCAAATTTTTGAATCTCGACACTCTTGTCGAAAGAGCGAAAGGACAGCTATTGGGGTCTTCCCGAACCAGATAAGTCATGGAAGGCACGAAAAACACTCGTGCCAAATGCTCTCGACTCTGAGAAAAGGTTTTTCTCGATGACACCTATTATTTCAGCCGCTTTTCCTAACCCTGATACAAACTGTCGCAAGAATCTACGAGATTTTGGGGTGCGTCAAACCTTTGATCCGAGTAATGACTTTTGCAGCTCACTTACCTTCCAACAGTGTAAACCGAGCTTCCCTGGTTTCTTTTTGATTCGTAGCTTCGTCCACCAGTTCCACTCTTACCGTGTATTCTCCTGGCTCGAGATCGGAAAGCTGAAAAGGAGTTGCGATTGGAAAGCCCGCTTCTGATGATGCCGGTTGAGTCACTCGGATCGTGGGCGTGCGGTGCGCCAGCTTGCCGGCTTTAAAAAATCCTGCGGCCACTGCCAGAGACGGATGTGCGGCGGTTGACGGCGGCGCATAGACCCTGAAAAAGAGCAACAGCGTCTCTGCCCTGGTGAATCTATTGTCGGTGGGCATCACGATCCGATTATGCCCGAAAGCCAAAACATCGCGGGCTAGTTGCGAAGCAGGATAATCAGCAGCTAGCTGCTCAGTTTGTCGTGCGAGAAGGAGTGAACTTAAATGTGGACCGTCGGACAATACTGGAAGGCTTACGCCTCTCCTGGAAAACGATGTCCGACCGCTCGGTCGATCTCGAAGCGCAGTACTGATTATGTAAGTCCCTGGGGCGAGGCGAACATTGTGTCGAATGGGAAGGGCAGCGTCACCGAGCTCTTTGAATTGGTCTTCGTTCAGCTCGAGCGGATAAGCCCGTCCGAAGCTTGATACCACCGCGCCTGCTGAGTCCTTCACAGTCATTACAAAATCAAGCTCTGCGTAATAACGATCGCCCTTCTTCTGCGTCGAGATAGCAGTTCCCGGAACCTTAATGGTCACCGGCACCAGATAAGCGGTTCCGCGTGGAAAGTGTGAGACGGACATTTCCAGAGCGAATGCAGCGTCTGCTCCAACCAGCATATCCGATGCGAGCTTGCGTACCGGCGCATCTTCGGTGATCGCAGCTTCGGTTTTCACGGCATAATAACCTCGTCGCGTACGAACCATCAGATCGGGATTTGCGACTTTTACGGTGATCTGACGGAAGCGACCATCAAAGTCATGATTCGAGGGTTGGTAGGTGATTGCGTAGTGAGCGCGGACATCCGTGTCAATCAGAGTGAGTCCTGCTGATAGATCGTTGTTATTCGTGACCGCGATGCCGCCCGTTTGGTCTGACAGTTGGGCAAGCACCCCAACACGATCCGGCTGTGCATTTGCAAGCGTTCGCTTTAGCGCGCGTTCGAGCCCGTTCTCACCATCTCTAACTTTCGTGGGGTCTTCGCCGCCATAAACGTCGGGGCGCTGCTTAGAAGGCAGCCCTAGATTCCCTCGCGGGTCGATTCCGTGAGGCGTTTCGCCAATGGATAGTCCTCCAACGTCGATGACATAGATCGAGACTCCGACACTATTTGCAGCAGAGATGACTCCATCGATTGCGTAGCCGGAAGAGGGCTGAAGACTCGTGCCTTGCGAGAATAGAATCAGCGATTTGCTGCCAGTCAAGTTCCGCTGCACGTCAATGATGGCTCGCAGGCTACGGAAGAGAGATTGTGCCTGGAAGTAGTCGGAGACGTTATTGTAACTCTCGAATACCGATCGTGAAGCGGTGTCGGCGCGCTCAACAGGCGATCCGGTATCAATGCTGCGGGCGCTGCGCTCAACCTCCTTCTGCGCTTCCTCACGCGTCGTGGCCGCCTCAGTTGCAAGCTGGCCTCTCACCACGCTCGCTGCCGCTTTGAGGAGCTTGTCTCGATCGCCGGTGAAAGGCTGAACCAGAGACAGGGAGTTAGTTATCGAATAGATTGCGACGAGATCATCCCGTTGCAGTTGTTGCTGCAGATACCGGCTGAGGGCTCGCTCCACCGACTCGCGATTCGCTGACTGGACACTAGTGTTGTCAACCGCGATGCTGATGAATTTGTAACCGCTGAATTGTCGTCCGGCATCATCACCGGCTTGTTGGCGATTAGGATTTAATGGCTCGGGACTTTTTTGATCGGTTCGGCCTTTCTGGTCGGCCTTAGCAGATATCACTGAACCCGGAGTAAAGGATTCAATCTTCTGAGGTACGCCGTCTTCAAGCACAGTAAAATCTTTTGCAGTCAAATTACGAACCGGATGTCGGTGCTTATCGGTTACGGAGATGTCTAAATTGACAAGGTCGATTCCAATTCGGACCGGTTCGTTTTGCTTTTGATAAGCTGAGTTTACTTGTGAATTCAATATAAGAATGGAGAGAGAGAAAGACAGGAGACGTATATTGAACTTAGTCATTGTTCAGCTCCGGATTAGGATGCGGAAATGGTGAAGACCCGATGAGCTTGAACGATCGTAGTTCAAGCTCAGCACGTATGCAAGCGAGTTCAGCGGATAATTTGGTTATGACTGTGACATGCGATACCATTGCAAAAAGCCGAGGCGTGGCTCACTCCGGAGAGAGTGAATGCGGATTGTAATTCAAACATTCATTCTTAGGAGCGCGAGTGTCTTACTCGCCTTTACAGTGCTTGTCACTGGAGTGTTCTGTCAGCGTAACTGGAACCTGAAAGCTCGAGTGCTGCTGCCTAACGGATCTCCATCCCAAAACATAAAAGTCAGACTCGAGGGTCCGGAAGGGGAAATAATCCGTGACAGCTTCACTGATTCCACCGGTAGTTTCGAAGTGCGCAGTCTCAGCACCGGAAGATACACGATTGTGGTTCCAACTGATGATCGCACGTATGCCACTACTGCCGAGCACATAGAGATTACCCGCTATTCCCCAGACACTGTATCCATAAGCGTGAACCTCAACGCACTGGAAGAACGCAAGTCTGTTAAGTCGAGTCGGCATACCGTGTCCGTTCGGGAAGCCGACAACTCGATTCCAAAAAAAGCTCGTGAGGCTTACAAGCGTTCCGTCGACCTTTCCAGGCGGGGTAAGACACGAGAAGCGATCGAAGAGTTGAAGCGCGCCATCGCGGTCTACCCCGAATATGTTCACGCGTACAACGACCTGGGGGTCGCGTATATCAAGCTTGACCTGATTGACGATGCAATTAAGGCTCTGGAGAAGTCCATCTCGCTCGATCCGCGAGCTCTCAATCCGCGGCTGAATCTCGGAATCGCTAATGTGCGGATAAGAGACTATGCGAGGGCGGAACAACCACTTCGAGAAGCGCTCACAATCGACGAAACCGCACCGCTTGTGCATCTCTATCTTGGGATCACGTTTTGGAAGACCGACCGTTTTAGTGATGCAGAAAACGAATTCGCGCGAGCTCTGTCGCTCGGCGGTAGCGAAATAGCAATAGCGCACTACTATCTTGGACAGCTCTATGCAGAGAGAGACAGGATTGAAGAGGCTGTTGCGGAACTTGAGGCTTATATAAAGCAAAAACCTGCCTCCGAAGATGCGCAACAAGCGCGTCAGAAGATAGCGGAACTACGCTCTCGAAAATGAAAGAGCTCAGAAGTACCGTAGACTGTCTGGCCTGCGGAAGACGTACCGCAGACTGTCTAGTCTGCGGAAGACGTACCGCAGACTGTCTAGTCTGCGGCGCTCGTCGTCTAATCCAGTCAAAGGCATTGTCTTCACCTCCGCAGACTAGACAGTCTACGCTACACTAGAACAGAGAGGCAGGCTCAAGCCCGCCTCTCCGCTCTTCACATACTTTCGAGTGGCAGAGATTTCCTACCACCGGAATCTAACAGACAATTGAATCGTCCGAGGCAGATCGGTCCCCGCCGGATCACCAAGTCCCTGAAGCGACGGCCCAAAGATCGGCGTCAAAACATCGCGGCTCACGCGGCCGCTCTGTAGATCCTGAATCTTCAGAATCCGCCCATCCAACCCGACATACTGGCCTGTATGGGCATTGAGGCAAACGCGGCAATTGGGATCCGCGGAAGGCGCCATCAGACTCAGAACATCATTGGTGTTGAACAATAAGAACAGCGGGTGGTTGAAGATGTTGAAAATGTCAGCCTTCAACTCCAACCGCATACTTTCTCGGATTGGGAATGCCTTGATGAACGACATATCGAAACGAAAATACGGATCACCTTTTCCGGCATTTCGAACCAGGTTGCCGTTTACAAACTGGAAATCCACCAGATCGCCAGTGAACGTATCAATCGATCCGCGTGGATCAGCGTCCGCAGGCGCGAGGAAAGTGGTCTGCGGACAGGCGCATACGGCTCGACCGGCTTCACTCACATTCAGATTCGTTCCGAAAGCGGAGGCAATATTCGTAGAAATCAGAGTGCCGTCCGGCAGTACATTCGGGCGCTGTTGACTTTCGTTGCCGGCTCCGAAGAACGCCGATGTGGCGAACGGTACGTCTCCTGTCGAGACGGGGTAAGGCCTTCCCGATTGGAGCTGTCCTATAACACCGATCGTCCAGTTGTTGACTACATGTTTGATGTACGACGCTTGAGTGAGATTTTCGGTATCCCAGACGAACCCGAAGTTGCCTTGATGCCGAGTGTCACTTTGAGCGAGCGCACGCTCCGCGCGAACGTTGGTCACATCGCCGGGCTCGGAAAGGCCGAAGAAATCCTCCGATGATGAGAGCTGCTTCGACAACACGTAACCACCCTGGAATTGGAAGTGATGTGAGACTCGCTTCGTAGCGCTTGCCACCAACCCGTGATAGGCAGAGGTACGGGAGTTCTCGTTTGTGCGGACTGCGTCCAATCGTTCATCTGGTCTCTGACCGAAGTAGAAATACCCTGGGTGACGCGGATCCGCTTTGATGATTGGGAAGTTGGTGTCGCGTTCGCCAAACAACCCGTACCCAAGCACCCCGATATAACCGACATCAAACACAAAAGTTCGACCGATCTGCCGGCTTATCGAGAAGTTGAAGTGACGAACTTCCGGATTGTGAAGGTCATTCGCTATTGGGCGTACTCGCCCGAAGAACCCGGGTCTCCGGAGCGATGCAAGGAAACTATCCGGCGGCCGATTCGGGTAGAACGCGAGCACTGAGGGTTGAGTAAATGTCGTGGTGAACAGATTCACGCCGTCGAAGTTCAGTGAATCCAACGACACATTAAGATACGCAAGCTGGGTTACTTCGGCAAAAGCAGCGCGTACGACGGTTTGGTCCGGGTTTCCGAATAGCGTGTGCAGGAAACCGTTCTCATAATGCGGGCTCCAAGCCAACCCTATTCGGGGCTGGAAGTTGTTATGGTCGGACGAGCAGGCCGGTACTATCCCGTTTCCCTGAAGACATCCGCCCTTCACATCGGACTTCACCGTGCCTCCTTTGAATGCTCCGTCTTCAAGGTCATAACGCACCCCGTAGTTCAACGTGAGGTTCGACCTTATTTTCCACGTATCCTGAACGTAGAAGCCGTAGATGTTGTCTGTGGCGTCAACCTGCGCCGGGCCAATTCCGACCTGGAACTGTGTTGGAAGGCCAGGATCGGGAGCAGGACGCGGGAAACCTTTGTAAAGACCGAAATGGAACTGGGTGAACAGAGAGAAGTACGGGAAGTGACTGATGTTGAACCCGGTCTTCACCGTATGCGCGCCGTGGGTCCAGGAAAGATTATCAATAAACTGGTAGCGATTCTGATCGGCACCCTGTGGGCAGCAGAACGCAGCTCCAACGTAAAAGTTCGCGCCTTGCTGGCCGGGTAATTCGCTCTTTGTCGGCGTCTGACTCAGAAGCCGATGCCAAAAGAAGCGTCCTTCATTCACGATATGCTGCGTCGGCGTCGAGGTCAGCGAAACATTGAGCGTGTGATCGTGAACGACCTGCGATACCAGCGATTCAGGCGCGGCAAAATTCGCGATCTGTACCAGCAAATTGTCGGTGAGATCACGTTGAACATTGAACCGCGCGGATATGCTGTGATTTGTGGAGAGCTTATGATCGACTCTTGCGGACCACAAGAGCTCCTTAGTCGGCTGGCTGAGATTTATTGAACCGCCGGGCGGAGTCAATTGCAACGGGACTGCCTGGCGGACCTGTTCATAACTAGCAAACCAGAACGTTCTGTCCTTTATGAAAGGTCCTCCCGCAGTGAACCCGCCTTCGTACTTATGGAACGGCGCTCGACGAAAGTTAGCCGGGTCGCTGGTGTTGTAAAAAAAGTTGGAAGCAGTCAAGTTCCGACCGCGGGTGTAGTAGTGGCCGTCTCCATGAAAGGCGTTTGTCCCGGACTTGGTAATCACGTTAAGGACGACGCCGCCAGACTGCCCATACTCAGCGTTGTAGCTGTTGGTCAGCACCTGGAACTCTTTCACTTCTTCAACCGAGGCTCCGAGTCCGTTGCGGGCGGAGACAACCTGATCAGAGATCGTCCCACCGTCGATGTTGACCTGAATGCCTCGATTGTTCACCGCGCCTGGGCCGATGAGATCACTCGAAACAGTCGTGAAGTCGTACTTTACGCCAGGGGCGATTCCCGCCAGACTGGCGTAATCATTAGCTACGCCGCCGATGGCATTGAAGCTTGTAGTAGTCGGAAGCGTTGCGACTTGTTTGCTGTCGACAACACTCGAGACTTCGGTCTTTGATGTTTCAACCAGCGCCTCGGCGGCGGTTACATCCACCGTCGCTGTCGTGCCGGTGACCACAAGACCGAAATTTACGTCTCGCTGTTCGCCAACTTGCAATCTCACAGCTTTTGCTTCCGCCTTCGCGAAGCCTTGTGCTTCGACGAAGACATCGTAAACTCCGGGCTGCATGTTTCCGAATCTGTACAATCCTTCGGAAGTTGACTTGGTGGTTCTCTCAATGCCAGTTTCAACGTTTCTGGCCGTAACGGTAGCGTTAGACACCACTGCGCCCTGAGGATCCAGGACGGAACCAACGATCGTTGCAGTTGCTGTTTGTGCGTAGCTGACAGCTATTGTCGAAGCGCATAGCGCAGCCACCATAAGCACACTCATGGTTCTTTTGGCCATAGTTGCTTGCTCCTTTCTTATCAACACGGGTCGGCGTTGGTGCGGTTGACGGACTATTTTATGACGCGAGGCACACTCCTCAACTGCCTGGTGCGAATCGAAGCAACTTGGATTCCTTCAGACGCAGAATCTCTTCGCCCTCGTGTAACGTATGTTGTTCGATTACTTAACCCTAACGACAGACTGATGCCCGCCCGGATCTTCAAAATATTGAAGCCGAATTTCTGGAAATTCGTCCGAAAACTCGTAGCTATTGAATGGTGTCGGACGAGGTATCAGGAACGACGATAGGTATGGGGGAAGCGTGATGATGAACCATCAACCAGCGGCCGTCTCGAAGAACGAACAGGTTGGTAGCAGCGGCAAGGGCTGAGTCGAAGCTCGACTCGTTGAATACGGTTATGTTCTCTGTGCAGGTGACCCAGGCAAAGTCATCATCGACATGGACCCAAACATCCGACGGAGTTGCTCTAAGTTTTTGACCGCTTTCAAAAATCATCTCCCAACTGTCCCGTACGCGCGTCCAGCCTGTCAACAAATCCCATCCGGGGTGAACACATCGCACCCAATCTTCGTGAGCCCAAACTTCATCCATTCGCTCGAGCATGCCGGACTCTAAAGCTCGATAGAATGCGGTGTTTGCTTGTTCGACGGATATTTTGCTGTCGACGCTCATTGCGCGCCAAGACTATACGCAGCCCGTCCTGAATTCAAGTCAGCCATCACCCAGCGTCCCGGGTTTCCGTTCTTGTTCTAATGTGGACACATGAAGGCAAGTTAAATATAATCTGGCCACCCCTTAAAGGTTGGACTGCTTTGAGTGCGACGGAGAGTCAAAGTGGACAGCCTCAAAAAGTTCGGTTCTCGAGATGGTGCCGTTGTTTACGGCACATCGACTTGCGAGATCCTTCAATTCACGGCCCCTAGCCAGTTTCTTCATCAAACGCCGCGTACCGAATCAGGGTCAGGCAAGCAATTGAGGCAAGTTACATCCAGGTTTTACGGCTCTCACCCGATCTGCGAAACGTACTCTGATCCTGCTCCCACGTTTAACCGCAGGCTCAATAACGCCCCAGGAAGGATCTTACGGTGCCGAGAAAAATACTAGTGGTGGACGATAGCGACGACACTCGAGAGATGATGGCCAAATTGCTGGAATTGGAATCGTTCACAGTTGTCACAGCCGAGGACGGAAGCGCAGGACTCGATACCGCCGACGCAGAACGGCCAGACTTGATCATAACCGACGTAAATATGCCTAAAATGAATGGTATCGAGATGATAAAGCGGCTACGGGAACAGGATGGCTTTGCCACTGTACCGATTATGGCTATTACGGCCTACGGAAACGGCGTTGCAAAAGAAGCCCTGGAAGCCGGAGCAAATCGCGCTGCCACCAAACCGATACAGTTCAACGAGCTGGTCGTAGAAATAAACGAACTCCTCGAAACATCCAGACGCGTTACGAACCACCCGTAGACCGCCTAGCTTTTCTTTGCTGGGGAAGAGAGCAGCGTGTTCAGCAGATCCATCGGCAGATTTCCGGTGATCTTCACATCTGCTTCAGAGTTCACAATGCTGACGGTCTTGAGCGCCTCTGCGATCGCTCCCATCTTTGCATCGCCGCCTAAGACGACAAGCCCCTTCACCATTGATAGCAGTCCGTTGAGCTTGTCAGCGATCGCCTTAGCGTGTTCAGCATTGTCGCTACGGAGAGTAGCGTTGAGATCAATACCAGAAGCGACGTCGATCGTTCCAAATACGAGGGAGATAGAAGATATCTCCGGAAGAGGAAAATCGTTTGTCTTGAACCCATCGGTCATCCTGGGTGTCATCATCAGAGCGAAACGGACTGCAGCACTCGGATTCTGAGAAAGAGGCTCTGCAAGTCTGGAGTTTTGCGCCACGCTTTGAGCATCACCTGCTTTTACGTCTACAGAGGAACGAACTGACTTAGCGCTGCCGACGACCGCGGTGCTGGAATCATAAAAGACAAAGGATGTTTCATTGTTGATGGAGCGTTTAATGTCGCTCGCGCCTTGCTGTTTGTCGGACGGCTTCGTGGATACGTTCGCCTCCGGTTTCGAAGTAGCCTTATAGATGTCGAAGCCTTTGTATTTTTCCGATGTAAGGGTAATCCTGGGGTTTGTTCTCAGGCGCGCCAGCAAATCGCTCTGGTCGAATGCTCCGTTGATCGCAACTGTAGGCTCGTTGAGACCGGCTGGAGGAAAAACCAACGCCACCGTATGCAGGTCGCTCAACTTCAGACCGAGATCCGTCATTTCGGACTGTGCCTTATCGATGGCGTGCTTCACATCATTCTGAGCGTTGAGAACCGTCCAAAGGCTGCTGTTTGCAATCTTCTGAAAATCGATCAAAGCCACCGCCGTACCGTCAGGCAGAACGTCGAGCAGGGAGCCGGCAGGTTTTGTTACGCCGGCAGAACCGAGTTTCAGGCTCGCGCACAGGATGATAATTGCCAGAGTAGTTATGGATGCTATTTTCTTCATAAGATCCTTCCTTGCGAGTTCATACAAACAGCCAGGTTCGAACTCATTCTAAATTATATGCCGAATCGGAACCGGATTAGAACTCAAGTTTAAGCTTCACCTCATTCTTTACGGCCGGTCTATCGATTCGTGATGAGGCCCAATTACCATCGCGGCAACAGAATACGCTATCTTGCGCTCGCCACCGCAGCCTGCTTAGAATGAACTTTCGTATGCATAAACTTGTCACCGTTATAAGATACGCACCGCGTCTCCATTCGAATGCAGTGCTCGATCAGCCCTTCTAAGGAAAATGCCCAAAAAACCGCAATCGCGAAATTCGCGCGCGTCCACCCAGACAGCCGGCCGCACCGGTGTTGTCACAAAGAATGTTTCAGAGGAGTCCACTGCTGAACCCGGAAGCGTCCCGCAATCTGCGCTTAGCTGGCGAAATATGTATGCGCTTGTTCCAGTTCTCCTTGCGCTACTTACGTCTGTAAACACGCTCTGGAATCACTTCGCTGGCGATGACCTGGAGCAAATTCTGAATAACTCGTTCATCAAGACCTTCAGCAACCTCCCTGCAGCGTTCACCAAAAGCGTATGGTCGTTCACAGCCGCAGACATAGTGTTTACTGTAGATCCTTATTTCAGACCGATGTTTAGCGGCTTGTTTACGATTAACTATGCGTTGTTCGGCAACAAGCCCTTTGGCTGGCATTTGATAAGCATTTTGACACATGGGGGAGTGACGTTCCTGGTTTTCATGGTTACCAGGGAGATCACAGAACGAAACTGGGTAGCCGGACTAACCGCGTCTTTATTCGCCGTTCACCCTGTGCATGCTGAGTCTGTTGCGTGGATCTCGGGAATTACCGACCCGTTGATGAGTCTATTCCTTCTGCCTTCATTCCTTTTTTACCTGCGCTTTCGCAAAGGCGGTTCCTGGTATCTGCTCTTGCTTTCCCTGGGGTTCTTTTTTCTCGCGCTGCTTAGCAAAGAAACCGCGATTGCATTTCCACTGATTGTGGGATACTGCGAACTGTTCCACTTCCGGCGAGAAGATCAGATCACACGCCGGCTCGGTCGCGCAGCTCAACTCGTTGCTCTTTTCGTCGTTCCAGTGCTCCTTTATCTGGCGATGCGGTATTACGCGTTGGGCAACGTCATACTCAGCGCTCAGCCGCGTTATCCGTTAGGCCAATCGATACTGACGCTGCCGCTTGTATTATTGAAGTATCTCGGTTTGATGGCTATTCCGTGGGGATACAGCTATCAGCACACCATCACGTTTGTGGAGACTCCTGCAAGCATCGCGTTTCTGGCACCTTTAGCAGCGATCATCGCATTAGTCGTTTGTATTGTTTTCGTCAAATCAAGGTTGGTGACGTTAGGAGCTGTCTGGTTCCTGGCTATGCTGACACCTGCTCTTCTCGCATTGAGGGAATTCGAGCCTGCTTCTCTCTTGCAGGAAAGGTATCTCTACGCACCGTCCTTTGGTGTCTGTTTGATCATCGCCCTGGGAATTGAGTGGGTAACAGCGCGATTCGCATCCCCAGGTCGAGCAATCGGAGCAGCCTTGGCAGTTCTATTGATCCTTGTTTGGAGCGTAGTTCTAATCAGGCAGAACCGGACATGGAATGATACTGTCAGCGTGTACAGAAACTCTGTAGCGGTTGACCCCGACGCGCCTCTTGCTCATGTGCTGTTGGCGCGATCGTTGTACGATGCAGGTAGACCGCGCGAAGCGGAAGCAGAGGCGCGAACAACACTCAACATGGACCCGCATTGCGCAACTGCATATCTGTCTCTAAGTTATTTCACTCGGGTGTCAGGGAAGCTCGATAAGGCTTGCGAGATACTCGAGGACGGCGTCTCAGCGGTACCTGAGAGTACAATGACTCGTCAGGATCTGGCGACAATGTATCTCAATCTAGGACTGCTGTACCAGCAACGGAAAATGTTCGACTTAGCGGAAGAAAAGCTTCTTCGATCAGCTCAGGTTTCTCCGCGGGCCGTGGCATGGTATTACACCGGACAGTTTTACTTCGAGCAGGGCCGCTATGATGAAGCCCGTGTCCAGTTTGAACAAACCTCAGCCGCGATACCGCGATGGTTTGCCCCGATACACCTCAGACTGGGTATGACGTACGAGGGTCTTAAAGATACGGCGCGAGCGCAGATGGAATTAGAGAAATATCTGGAACTGGCTCCGGCCGATGCGCCGGATCGAGAAGCAACCCGAAAACATCTCCAGGACATGAGGGGTGTCCCGGCCAAAAATAAGTAACGTAACAACTCTTTCCGGGCAAGTTTCGATTAGGGACCGCACCTTGGAATCGCATTATTATTAAGAATGGATCGAGTGAAGGAAGATTAAAGTGATCAAATCAGTTGCAGTAATAGGAGCGGGAACAATGGGGAGCGGTATCGCCCATGTCGCTTCCAGAGCCGATCTCGAAGTGATCATGCACGATGTAACTGACGAGTTCCTCAGTCGAGGTCTGGTAAACATCGATAAGAGCCTGCAACGAGATGTCGACAAGCAGCGGTTAACGTCGGATGAGAAGCAGCAGATCGTTTCACGAATCAAGCCTACGACCAAGCTCGCAGAAATTGGTTCCGTCGACTTTGTCATCGAAGCTATCACTGAGGACGCGGCTGTTAAGTCGGATATGTTCCGGCGGGTGGACGCAATCGTTCAACCCGAAGCGATCCTGGCAAGCAACACAAGCTCGATCTCAATAACAAAGCTCGCCGGTTGCACGTCGCGTCCTGATCGGTTTATCGGGATGCATTTCATGAATCCAGTCCCTGTTATGAAGCTGGTTGAAACAATTCGAGGTATCGCTACGTCCGATGCAACCTATCGGGAAACACGGAAGCTTGCTGAAGCGATGGGGAAGACCGCGGTTGAAGTAAATGATTCCCCAGGATTCGTTTCCAATCGCGTGTTGATGCCGATGATAAATGAAGCGGTGTTTGCGCTATACGAAGGGGTCGGCTCACCTGAATCGATCGATAGAGTAATGAAGCTGGGAATGAATCATCCGATGGGCCCGCTCGAGCTCGCGGACTTCATCGGACTAGATGTTTGCCTCGCGATTATGAATGTGTTATATGATGGCTTTGATGATTCGAAATATCGGCCATGTCCGTTATTAAAAAAGTACGTCGATGCGGGGTGGCTCGGCCGCAAGACGGGCAAAGGGTTTTATCAATACTGATAGTTTGAGATTCGAAACATGTTGGCTTGGAGTCGGCCTCTGGAGCCGATTTCAGGGAGGACATCAACATACAAAGCGAGCCTGGTAAGAAGTAAAAATGATACTTTGTCAGCAATGCACTCATGAAAATCCCTACAATAGAGAGTCGTGTGTAGTTTGTGGTGCCCGGTTAATGATAATAACCAGCACTCCCACCGCAGCAGCTTACGGAGGGATTGACAGTCTCGTCCGACCGACTCTCGAAGAACATCTGCTTGAGCGTATCAGCTCACTCGAGTCCCAATTGGAGCGCGCGCAGGATCGCCTCGAGCTGGTCCTGGATCTGGTTCACCGGCAGGCGACGAGTGGCTTGTATGATCATGCGATGCTGGATGCTCTGGTCGAACACCTTTCGGAACGAGGAGCAGTCGAAGGCGGAAAGCTGGAGACGTTGTGGCGCGATCGAATCGCCGAACATTATGAAGAAGCAAGCGAGCAGGAAGAGTTCGACAAGCGCGTAGAAAACATGCTCAGTGGCTTTGGAGGAGAGAACTTTGATCTCTTCGCTCGGTTGCTTGATACCGGAGCCGATCTCTACGTCGAGGGAAACGCCAAACGAGGAATCAGATACTTCGAAAAGGCGCTTGTTCTTGATCCGGCAAATGTAATTCTGGCGCTTTTCATCGGAGAGCACTTCTTTCGGTTCAATCGGCCGGTGCTCGCCCGTCCCTATCTCGAACGCGCGATACAGGAGGAAGCAGATAACTTCACCGCTAGATTGATGCTGGGCGTCATCTGCGGCGATGACGGAGAGCTGGATTCTGCTAAACAGCATCTCAGCCGGGCGTTGAAGATTAGAAGAAACTCATTTGCGGCTCACTACGGGCTCGGGCGAATCCTGGCGAGCGAAGGACGGGTGCGCGAAGCGCTCACACATCTGAAGCGTGCGCTGAGGCTCAAGCCAACTCCCGAAATGTATTATCTGGTCGGTCGCGCATATCTCGAGGAGGGTCGTACCGAAGTGGCGGTGAGGCACCTCAGGCGCTGCGTGGAGCTTGACCCGAAATTCGACGCTGCGTTGTATCACCTCGGGCTCATTTACCTGAGGCAGGAAAACCTATTAATGGCGCAAGAGCATTTTCGAGCAGCCTACGAGATTAATCCACGAGAATCCCGCTATCGCACAGCCCTGCGCGCCCGGAAAGCGGGCCAGCTGACGCCTCTGCCCGTCTTCGGACGAGCCGCCGTCTCAAAACGTAAGGTAGTAAGTAGCGGAGACGTGAGACTTGTAGAGCTACTGCGCAGCGATCTTCTCGAGCTGCAGAAGCCAGCTGAAGAGGTCAGGAAGGGACAAAAAAGAAGTTAGAAAGAAATTCCAACCGACTAAGAAGCAGAAAAGGCAAAAGCGAGAGTTTCTCACTTTTGCCTTTTCCCTTTCTTACGTTTCGGGTCGATCAATGGGCTGTCAGACTATCGTGGGATCTACTACCGTTCGGAAGAACCGACACACTGCGTGTCGTGGTTCCAAACGCCTCGCTCGTATCAGTGGTCAAGCTGTAAATATCAAAGCCTAAAGAATCTAGATAGGTTGCGAGGTCGTCGCTTGACGATATGTACAGAATGGGATCGTGTCCGAAGTAATCCGTTATCTCGAGCAGTCGCTCGATAACCTCGATCGGTTCAAATGTTCTTGCAGGATCCCGAAAGCTAGCCATCGTTCGCTCCTTTCAATAGTTAATACGCGCCATCCGTCGATTTGGTTTGTCAATTACTCGTTTTTTAAGATGCTCTCGCATACTTCAAAAGTTGGTTTTTGTCACACTCTGAGTGACGGCCAGCATTGCCACTCGATTACTAGAACGATGTAATACTTGCAGCTTGCATTCCATGATTGAGGTTCAAAGACCCTTACAAAAGAAAAACCGGCGGTGAAGCCGGTTCTTCTATCCGAAGCTGGTTGACTGTCTCTCTTAATCACCATCGCTGGCGGTTGCGGTTGAGGCGGCAGGCTCGGCCTTCTTTTCAGGCTTTTTCTCAGTCTTATTCTTTGCCCCTGTAGCCTCGGTAGCGCCAGCTGGCTCCTTCTTGCGTGAGTAATCGGTAACGTACCATCCAGATCCCTTAAACTGAAAACTCGTGCGAGATATAGTCTTTTCGAGCTTTCCGCGACACTTTGAGCACCGCTTTAAGGGCGGATCACTTATCTTTTGAATTACCTCAATATGAGATCCACACTTCTCACATTTGTATTCGTAAATAGGCATAAAAACTCCTCCGATAGAACGATCAATAGTAACACGCCGGCATATGTGCGGCAAGATAAGGCCTTTTTTGGCTTCATTTCGCGAGTGAAAAAGGTTTTGAATTTGCAATCTGACAGTCGAAATCTGAATCTGAATCGGAAACCGAAAGTGAAATTTGAAATTTTGAATTAGTCTGAATCTGAACTTGAAATAATATTGAAATAATTTTGAAATTGGTTTTTACACCGGCGCTGGCGCAAGGTTTCAAACTTCAACAAGCACGACTCAAATGCTTGCCAATTACTCACAGATGTTTGCGCAGGTAATTAGCCAACAAGAAGCCGGCGTAGTATTTGTACGGCGCTCGTCCCAAAGTGTAGTGACCGCAGCGCACCAATGCCTTTTCAAACCTCACTCCGTACCGGTCGCATTCCGCAAACAATAGACGGGATAGCTCGGGCGTAAAAGATAAATCGTACACTGCCGATATCATCAGCCCGCGACGTTCATCTCCCGCCAGTCGATTGACATAAGAGTTGGGACTGATTGCGAGGAACGCCTTTCTCACGTCCTCCCTACCAACCTCGGTTTCGAGACCCTTCCTGACGTGCGCAGTGGTTAACCCATCCCAGACTACGTCTCCAAAGTAGCTCGATACATGATAGTAAACTCCGACGTTAATTTTTGGCTCGTGTATGAAGGTCAGAAATGCGATGCACGAGCCCAGGCTAGTCCCAACTATTCCGATCCGGTCATAACCCTGATCTGCCAACCAGTGGATTGCCGCTCTGGTATCAAGCACAGCCTGGCGGTTGGCCTGAAGCGTTCGGCCGATATTTGCGCTCACCATGAAATCTGCGCGTTCAAATCCAAGAAGCATCCGACGATCGTGATAAGGCAGACTCAGCCGAAGCGCTGCAATGCCCGTTCGATTGAGGAAACCACATAAGGCGACGTGCTCATGTGCCTTGGCATTCCAGTGAGGCAGCACTACGACTGCCCGGCCCCGTGACCGCTGGATTTCATCCTGGCGCGAACTCTTTGCGGATCCACCGTTATTTTGCACCGGAAAGTAACGGGCATACGCGGTGTTGTTCTCAACAAAAGGGGTCTTTACTGCGCTCTCGAACGAAAGCCAGCCCTCCTCGAATCGAAAGCCAGGAACCCGGTCCCATGAAAAAAACTGATGGCTGTTTGATATCGCTTGCTGGTTGAACTTGAAGATCGCGTTGCGGCTGTCGGCTGTACCTGCACTTTCTTCAGGGATCAGATTTTTAGGATCGAGCGAATCTATTCCCCATTCAAATGGTCTTACTACTCGATTATTGTCTCTTCGAGAGAGCTTGCGCTCCCAGGTGTGAATGACTTGTTTTAGCATCTTAAAGTGAGTTCCATTAGGCCAACCGTGAGGTCATTCTAATGGAGAGCTGAGATGTTGCTCAAGCGAGGTACTGACACGGCTCCGAGTCTGTATGTAAATCAGGCGTTCCACAGTGTCGAGATTTGAATCGAGAAGGCCTCGCTCGCATAAAAATGAAACGATTGCTGTTGCTTTCCGTCTATGATTACAGGGGGTCTGATGAGTACACCAGGACGAAAAGAACCAGACGGATGCGATGGCAATCCGCTGGCGGTGTGTGTAAATGACTGCCAACTCGACTATGGACAGCCGAGCTCTCAATTAGTGCAGGTCTGCTTTCAGGTACACTGCGCTTTTGCAGAGATGCGTTGGGGGCGGTCAGCGGCAATATCTTTTGAGCTCTCCCAAACCGTATCAGATGAGAACGTGCCTAAGCACCAACAATAGGCGAGGCGGTTCTTCTGGCGGATCAATCTTGTACAGATCAACCTAAAAACCACCTACAGATGAGTCTGTGTGTGAGAATCCTGGATCCGCCATTATCTGCGGCTACGGTGGTATCAGGACCTCTGAGGGTCGCTGTCTGTCGCATACAACCGTCTTTTTGCCAAAAATACCATTAGCCAGCTACACCGACGATGGACTGATCTGGCAAAATATGAAACTCGTTCCGATCCGGAATTAGTTTTTCAAGGATAGATGGGAGACCGCTATGAACCTTCCAGACGAATGCGTCCTTGTTCAAAGGGAATCGCCTTATCAATACACTCAGGACGGGCTCGAGCTTAGAGAGCTGGCCCATCAGTCGCTCATTCCGCTCTTCATCGAGTTCATGAACCGAGGTTATAGCCCTTATCAAATCTGTTCAGTGATACATGACGGCGTAGCCGAAATGAGCCGCGAGATTATCGGCGTTCACAGGACGGCAGGTAAGGAAGCCGCGGACAAGATGTTGCAAGATAAGTTAAAACCGTAAGCCGCTGCTCGTTGCAACAGTCACCGTTTCTTCGCGGCTGAGTTTTGGCGTTCAACAAGCTCGGCGTATTGTTCCTCCATCTGCTCCAGTCTCGCACGAGCGTCTGAATCGGCCCCTCTCATAAGCAGGAAGCCGTACAACAAAAGGCCGATGGCAACGCTGCCTGCAATCGCAGTAATCCAGGTTAAAGCCTCGCGGCTCACACCCAGCATCTGCCATACAAGCTGTTTCGTGGAAAACAGGTCATAAGCCGCTCCAGCGGACAGGAGAAGAAGAAACACGCCCAAGCCGAGAGCGGCGGCGATTTTCGCCTTTAAGGAATCAACCTCGTAGCCGAGGTCGCTAATGCTCGAACGCAGGTTCCGTAGTTGAACGTCGATGGACTCGCAGTTGTCGGAATCAGGCATGGACCCGGTCTATTCTTACTTAATAAACTTGCCGGTCCTGGACCAACGGGATTTGGTAAAGAAGTCCTTGATTTGATTTGAGCCGCCTTCGCCGTTGTTATTTCGATCGATCGACCAGTACACAAACATCGCTCGCCCTACTATGCTGTTCCTCGGAACGGTTCCCCAGAAGCGGCTATCGAGGCTGTTGTCGCGGTTGTCTCCCATGCAGAAATACTGATCGCTATCGTAATGTCCATCGTTATCAGCGTCGTAGATCCGCTGGAGCTGTGGATCGCTTCGGATCTCATCAGGTACTGGGTCACCTTTGACAGGCACCTTGAATGGCTGCCGGGTTCCGTATGTTGCACTGTCATCATTAAAGCTCGAGGCGACGCTCTCGTGATCGTTCTGATAATAATAGACCGTCCAATTCGTTCCTTGCCCTTCCTGATCGCTTCGAACAGTCTCGAGTGGAGATGCATCGTCGTTGTTGTACTGCGGTTCCACAAAAACCCGGCGTTCAGGCAACGGTTGGCCGTTTACGTAGACGGTATTAGTCCTGGCGTCGTATTCCACTGTCTCGCCAGGAAGGCCGATCACTCGTTTGACGAAGTTTGTTTCCGGTGTCCTTGGAAACTTGAAAACGACTATGTCCCCTCTTCTGATCTGCCGCTCTGGAAGTAGTGGTATGTTGAAGCGATCGGGACCAAAAATAAATTTGTTAACCAGCAAGTGATCTTGAATCCAGATCGTGTTTTTCATTGATCCGGTCGGGACCTTAACAGCCTGGACTATGAAGGTCATCCCGAACAGGGCCATTATCAGAGTGACAACAGCTGATTCAAAGTATTCGCGCGGTAAGCTCTTCTTAAAATTGACTTGATGTGGGTCTCGTTTCTTTACGTCAACCGTTCGGACCTCAGGGAGCGGCAGTCTTTCGGCGGATCCCTGTGCCTCTTTTACTTCAGTAGCTGCCTCTTCATGTGTTGTTAATTCTAACTGGTCACTCATAATCGATAATTATCCCAAAGCTCCTGACTGTCCACAATCAGACATCATTGGATACGCTAAGTACCTCGAGTTCGTTCTCCTCGTCTCGTGAAAGCCCCTCATTTGATTTCGCGCTTACAGACGATTCATTTTCTGCGGACTCAATGCTGCGCCCGTTCTCGCTTGTCGAACCTGCCTGTACTTCCAGCTGGGACAACCCATCATCAGAAGCTCCATAAACTGACGTAACTTCCTCGTGGTGTACGATATCCTGAGCCGGCTGCATAGGACTGTCGAGTTCGCGTGCGTTCGCTGCTGCGTGTCGCCTTGCCTCAATGCGGGATGTGATTAAGTCTTCAGGCGACTCCAGGACAAAACGCGCAGCTTCTTGCTGTGCGAGTTTAATTGTATGGCCTTCGCCGGTGGCCAGTGCGCGGCCTCCGATCCTGAGCTCGACCCGGAAGGTCCTACGATGATCAGGTCCCAGGACCTCGACGACGGCATAATCGGGTCCGGGTCCGCCAGCCGCCTGCAGTCTTTCTTGCAATGCTGATTTGTAGTCGGCTCCAATCATCGATGCCGGATCGATGCTCAAGAGCTTCTCTCGCAATTCGCGCCGCAAGAACTTCTCCGCGACTTCTATTCCGCCATCGACATACAAAACTCCGATCAGTGCTTCATAAGCATCTGCGAGCAGCGCACGTTTTCGACGGCCGCCGGTCTTCTCTTCGCCGCGGTTTAGCAAAATGTAGTTGCCGAGATCCAATGCTTCAGCGATCTCTACGAGCCTCGATTCGCTCACAAGGTACGCTTTCATCTTCGAGAGCTTTCCTTCCGACAAATCAGGGAAGCGCTCCAATAGCCACGCACTGACTACAAAACCCAGCACCGAATCTCCGAGGAATTCCAACGCTTCATTGTGCTGGCAATTCTCACCAACACGCTCATTTGCAAAAGAACGGTGCGTGAGAGCTCGATCCAAAAGCGCGCGTGATCGGAAGGAATAACCGATCTTCTGTTCGAGCTCGGAGAGTAGTTTTTCTCGTTCGAGAAGAATCATTGGTACGGCCGCAACACTATACGTTGCTCAACAGTCACAATACCATAATCGATACGATGAGTCATTAGTGACTGTAGGCAGTGGTCGCATCCTTTGACGGCAATAGGGGGAGGGATTATTCAGTTTCAGCTTCAACGAGCGAAGGCTGTTCGATCAAACCAGAAATGATTAACCCGCAACATTCAGTCGCTCATGCTGCGGGTCCTTGAACACTTTGTTGAATCTTGTTTCAGCGAGGCTTCTTACCTGTCACCGGCTTCGCTGCTGCGTTTCCAGCGTCGGCTGCCGGTTTAGTCGGAGTAGTCGATTGCGGCGGCGGAACCGTCATCTTGACCGGTGTTGGGCCGGTCTTATTCGCTTCGATAAGTTTGGTCAGTCCTTCTTCCGAGTTGTTATTGAGAAACTTATAAAGCCCCGAAACTACGCTCATGACGGTGGTTCTTGCCTCGCTCGGTTTATCCATCGTGAGACCCAAGTACCTCGCCCAGCAATTAACCACCGGTTCAGCTTTACTCCTAACGTCGGCAAGTGCCGTCTTTGCTTCTTCAAGTGCAGCCTTTACATCTGGCTTAGGATCGGCTGCGTTCCGATCTGCCTCAGGTATGGCATCCGCCTTTTTCTGAGCGGCGTCATACTTTTGGGCTGCAACGTTGTAACGATCGTTGTTGATGCGCCCGCAGTGAAAGAAGTAAGCCGCGTTTGTGGGATCCAGCTCAGCAGCCTTAGTGTATTCTGCAAGTGATTTTTCGGCGTCCTTACTGTTATCCGCGACCAGAGCCAGGGTTTGATGCAGGTAACCGAGTGTGACGTTCTTGTTGAATTTTGCCGCGTCGACGCCGGTTAATGTCTTGCCGGATTCGAAAAGCCGAATTGCGCGCTGCGAGAGATCGGTCGTGTCTGCAGCATGAGCAAAATTGTTCTTAGCGATTTCATTAGTGCGGATTTCAACAACTACAGCCCAAATGTAGTCGAGGTTATCAGGGTCCTCTGCAAGAACTTCCTTTGCTATTCGAATCTCCCCGGCAACATCGCCCTTGTCATGGGCTTCTTTATACATCATCCCGCGAACTCCGGGGATCCATTTGGTTTTCAAATATTGAATGTTCGTTGCATTTCCATTTGGAAACTTCTGCAAATAAGCCTTAGCCAACTCCATAGCCTTTGGATAATCTTTGGCCTGGTTAGCATCAAACCATGCTTTGTACGCCGCAGCTTCTTCAGCCGACGGATCCTGAACACTCGGTCCAGTGACATTTGTTCTTGCCGACGCGAGGGGCACATACATCGACATCAACAGCATTAACGCTGTTATCGTTATTATTGATCTTTTCATCGGGCGATACTCCTCCTGAAATCTTTTGCCACAAGCATTCTTAAAAGAATCTTTCCGCCTATAACCGTTGTGTTATGCTGAAATTTTGCAACTCTGGGATGCGTGCGAAGCAGTCGGAGTTGCTGACTACCACTCACGGGAAAAGCGCAGAATG
>Ga0126384_10000123_pt1 | contig 35073 bp, 33 predicted proteins | sample PanSoiMetPlot_36_FD_92543 | JGI IMG/M metagenome (GOLD analysis project Ga0126384, IMG submission 92543) | Tropical forest soil microbial communities from Panama - MetaG Plot_36 | ecosystem: Environmental > Terrestrial > Soil > Tropical forest > Bulk soil | place: Panama | collected 2016-02-17 | reverse complement strand
GCATCAGGGACGTTTCACTCCTCGCCTGTTAGCCGCCATCGTGATTAACCACGGGACAAGCCCGTGGCATCACGGACGTTTCACTCCTCACCTGTTAGCCGCCATCGTGATTACCACGGGACAAGCCCGTGGCATCACGGACGTTTCACTCCTCGCCTGTTAGCCGCCATCGTGATTACCACGGGACAAGCCCGTGGTATCCAGACGTTTCACTCCTCGCCTGTTAGCCGCCATCGTGATTACCACGGGACAAGCACGTGGTATCTCCGAGACGAAATCTGTTATTGCTTGTTGAATTTATTGACTTTCGCACAGTTTGCAACCTATACTCCGCGCGCTCAAATACGTCGCAGAACGCTGACAGGTAAGCTCCGGAATGGATGCAAAGCGAATGGCGCCGCCAGACGGAACTCCTGTTCTGCTTCGTCGCCGTCTTTACTCAGCCCCAGGCCTCGTCCGATTTTTGAAATGAAAGCCGCAGTAACGTCATTATGCATAGAAGCATGAACATCGCGACGCTATGAGCTCACGAAACCTCGCGCCACCTCAGTGATGTTCAACCAATTACGGTTGGAGAGAAGGAGAACAAATGCCAACCAAACGCAAGCGTAGAGCGAAATCCGCCAAGAAACCTGTCGAGAACCAAGCCCCAGCAAGCACGCGTTATCCCTGGATGGAGTTAGAGCAGCCACCGGTGCGGAGCCTCAAGGTTTATGCCCTTGACCCCAGCGCAGGCAACTACATCGGCAACGTCATGACGGTGAAGGTAAAGTGGGAGGAAGGCCTGCAACCCGGACCGGTGGGCCGTAAGGTGGCAGTCATCGATTACGATGCTGCAAACAAGCGCTATTACCCGCCAGTTGACCTCAACGATGCTCGCATCCTTGCCCGCGGCGGTCTTGATCCTTCGGAATCCGATCCGCGATTTCACCAGCAGATGGTCTATGCGGTCGCCACAGAGACCATCGAACGTTTTGAAGCAGCGCTGGGTCGCAGCATTCATTGGCGACGCGCCGATCGGCCGCGCACCAAGAAACCGGAAAACACTGAGGACGGTACCTGGCTCAGGACTCACGATATCTGGACCCTCAGTCTCTTCCCACACGCAATGGTCCAGGCAAACGCATTCTACAGTCCGGAAGCCAAGGGTGTCCTTTTTGGTTACTTCGCAGCCGAAGAAACCAATCAGGGACGAAACCTCCCGGGCCAACGAGTTTTCACCTGTCTCTCACACGACATCATTGCCCACGAAGTAACGCATGCAATTCTTGACGGCATGCGGACGTATTTCACCGAGGCCACGAACCCGGACGTACTTGCATTTCACGAGGGCTTCGCCGACCTCGCAGCTCTGTTCGCTCACTTTTCTCATAAAGAAGCGTTGCTCGACACCATTCAAAAGACCGGCGGACAGCTATATCAATTCGAGCTCAAGCCTAACGCAGCTCCTACCGGAACTGCGGCTCGAAAAAACGGCGCCGAAGGTAAAAAGGGTGAGAAGGACCAGGGAAGCGACGCTGTAATCGTCGATCAACTGGCAACGCGAAATCCGTTGATTGAGTTGGCGCAACAGTTTGGTGAAGCATCCGGAATGAATCGCGGGCTGCGCTCGGCCCTCGATGTTCCACCTAACACGAATGACATTAACACTCGGATCGACGACGTCCACTTCCGCGGATCAATCCTGGTGGCAGCGGTATTTGACGCCTACTTCTCCGTCTATCTGAAGCGCACTGCCGATCTCTTTCGCGTCTATCATGCGGGCGGCGGTACTACCATTCCTGACGAGTTGCCCGGCCCTCTCGCTCGGTTGGTAGCCGAACAAGCCTCCGCTACCGCCTCCGAATTCTTCCAGCTGTGCGCTCGGGCGATTGATTACTGTCCTCCGGTGGATGTCACCTTTGGGGACTTTCTGCGGGCCTTAATCACTGTCAATTTGGATCTGAAGGCGGAAGACGGACGTGCCGTCCGCGATGCGCTGATGCAGGCGTTTCGAGTGCGCGGCATTTATCCGGACAGCGCCAGTTTCTTTTCCGAAGATGCGCTCGCATGGCCACGAGTTCCCAAGTGGACGGGTCAACCCGCGCCGGGCGCGCTTCCACCGGTCAAGGGGCTTGTCTTTGGCAATCCGAATGGTCTTACGCGTGCGGAGAAAGACATCAATGGTGCGGTGCTGCGCCAATACGCCGAAGACAATGCTGAGCAGCTTGGATTCGGTAAAGTTAAATCATTACCTCCTCAACTGAGACCGTATGCTCCCTCTTTTCATCCGGTATTCCGGATAGACCCTGATGGCAGCTTGCGCACCGACATGGTTGTTGAGCTGGTCCAGACGCGGAAGGTTCCGTTTGATGACAACCTTCCGAATGCGGGCTCGTTCCCCTACCGCGCCGGCGTGACCTTGATTATTTCTGCTCCTGAAGTCCGTCCCGGCAAAGAGGGTGATCCCGAAGTCCGCTTCGCCATTAGGAAAGAGTTCAATCCGAAGCGCGAAGAGACCCAGCGGCAATACAACCTCGCCATGGGCTTGGCTAACGGCAACACAGAAGATCCAAATCATTTCCAGGCCAACTTCGGTCTGCTACATCAGGGGTTCTGATATGGCTACCAAAAAAGCTGCAAAAAAATCACGAAGCAAGAAGGCTGCAAAGAAACCAGCGAAAAAGGCGGCTAAGAAAGCTGCAAAGAAGGCTACAAAGAAAACAGCCGGCAAACGCCCGGCGAAGGCTGTAGGTGCCAAAGGCAACCTGCGCGTGCGAATGTATCGGATCGGCTTCGGTGATTTCTTCCTAATCACCGTGCCGACCAGGTCGGGCCCACAGCACATCCTCATCGATTGCGGCGTCCACGCGGGCGACATCAAAAGCATGGCCGCTTGCGTGCAGGACTTGGCCCAGGAAACGGATCGGAAGCTCGCACTCGTTATCGCGACTCATTACCACGCCGATCATCTCTCCGGCTTCGCGACTCAGTATGATGAATTCACGAAGTTCGAAGTCGGAATGGTGTGGATTACCAACCGGCTCGATCCCCATCACAAGGGAGCTTCGAAGTTCAAGGCACAGATCAGCGCGCTCGCGGGCCAGCTTCAACTACGACTGGGCGCTCGTAAAGATCAAGCCGGACGTGAGGCAATGTTCAAGGTCAGCGATGCTCTCGGCATACAACTCGGCGCTGCCAAGAAAGAAGGAGGCAACGAAAAGGCGTTGCGTCTGCTGACGGAAGGCTTCAAGAACAAGCCACCGGTTAAGTATTACCAGGGTGGCGACGATCCTGAGCTGCCTAAATCCTTGAAGGGTTTCATAACTGCGGAGCTCCTTGGTCCAGCGCCACTGGATTCGGGAAAGGAATTCGCGAGCTCTGACAATAAGAACGCGCAATACATCGTCCGGGCCGCTGAAAACGGATTGCCTCCCTCGGACACACTTCTTCCCTTCGAAAAGGACTGGCCTGCCACGGCTGCTAATTATCCAGACGCGGCATTCTACGAGTACCGCACTGAGGAGCAGGCAAAAGCGAAAAAATCCGGAACAGCAAAGTTTATGGAAAGCATATTGGAGTCAGCTCAACCTGACGTGCTGCTGGCGATGGCTGATGCTGTTGACGGGACACTCAATAATCAAAGTCTGGTGGTGCTGTTCACCTGCACGGGTAAGAAGCTCCTGTTTGTGGGCGATGCGCAGTGGGGTAATTGGTCCTACTGGCTTTACGGCAAGAAGACCACTGGAAAAACTGTTCCTGGTATCGAAAAGAGAGCCAAGGACATACTCGGCTCGATCGACTTCTACAAGGTCGGTCATCACGGCAGCTCTAACGCGAACCCGATTCCGGCAGTCGCTGCCATAAATCCAACTTGCGCTTCGATGTGTTCGACTGAAGTTGGTGACGAAGACACCGGCGACCCGCAAAAAAATCGTCCTTACGGAAAAATCAAGTCACACACAGAGGTTCCACGCATCAAGCTCATGGAAGAGCTCGAGAAGCGAACGAAGAACCGTCTGGTGCGAAGCGACTGGATCCCGATAACAGGCGTGAAAGCCTCGCCGGAAGCGAAGGGCCAGCTTGCTAAACTGCCGGCCAACTTCTCAAAAGGCGACTTGTTCGTCGACTACATCTTTCCGAAATAAGGGCAAAGAGGTAACGGCAAAGAGCAAAGGGGCAAGGGCAAAGGGTAAAACCGGTAAGACGTTGCGGGCAACGCGCGACACTACCAGTACCCGATAAGCTACCCTCTGCCCTTACCCCTTTGCCCTTACCCCTTTGCCCTTTGCTACGGATTCTTGTCTTCACTGTGAGGATCGCGGGTTACTTTCGGCACACATTCACATCATCCTAGTGCCGAGTTATGGCGGCAGCCTCAAAACCTAAAAGTGAATCTCCGTGGTGGCTGGTGGAGACGGTCGAGATATGCGCTTCCTGCAGTCACGGCTACGCCCATCGTACTGAGTCATACTGTGTCGAATGCGACCGACCAATCTGCGCGGTGTGCATTCAACGAACCACCACTTATGAATTGGTGTGTCCTGAGTGTTTTCATGGCCAAACCGAAGTGAATGGAGCAATGGGCTAATGGCAGCACGGCCTATCTGGAAAGGTGAACTGAAGATTGGCACGACGCGGATTGCGGTAAAGCTCTATTCAGCCGTAACCGATCGCACGGTCCGCTTTCATTTGCTTGATGACAAGAGCTTCCTCCGCGTCAAACAACACATGGTCGATCCGGACAGCGGTTCAGAAGTTCCTGCTGAAGAAATCACAAAAGGCTACGAGGTCGAGCCGGGCACATTTGTGGTTCTGACTGACAAGGATCTTGAATCGCTGCAACCGAAACCATCGCGCGAAATCGAGATTGCCGAGTTTGTTCCTCCGGACCAGGTCAGCCAACAATGGTATGACCGGCCCTACTATTTGGGGCCAAACGATGGACAGGATGCCTACTTCGCATTGGTTGAGGCGATGCAGAAACGCAATGTCGAAGGCATCGCTAACTGGGTCATGCGGAATAAAGCTTATATTGGCGCGCTACGAGCAGTGGATGGCTATTTGGTCCTCTGCACCCTGCGGGCTGCGAGTGAGGTTCTGCTGGCACAACAACTCCCCAAGCCGGCCGGACGCGAGCCAACGCAAAAGGAATTTGCGATGGCCAAGCAGTTGGTTGCGGCAATGGAAGGAGAATTCAACGCCGCTGAATACAAGGATGAGTATCGCGAACGATTACTTGAATTCATCGAGAAGAAGGCAAAAGGTCATAAACCCAAGCTCAGTCGGGCGAAGGCAAAGCGTGCTTCAACTTCACTGGATAGCGTGCTCCAGCGAAGTATCGCTGCATTGAAGAAAGGAAAGAAGGCTGCCTAGAAAGAGTCGTACAACCAAAGCCGACGAGAATGGACAATCTGGTGGCCCCAGACCGTTTTGGTCCGGCACTTTGAGTTTCGGTCTAGTCAGCGTTCCCGTTAGTCTTTTTCCCGCAAACCAGACCAACCGCGCGTCGCTGCGCCAGCTTGGACCCGAGGGCGAGCCATTGGCACGCAGATACTATTCTCAAAAAACCGAACGAGACCTCGATGCCGATGAGATAGTACGCGGCTTTGAAATCGATACCGACAAATATGTCGTCGTGACGGATGACGAGCTTGAGCGCCTGCAGCCTGAGAAGAGCCGCGACATCGATTTGAAAGCGTTCGTACCCGAAGATGCAGTTCCACCACTATACTTCGAGCGCGGCTATTTCCTGACGCCGGAAAGCGGTTCCGAGAAGGCCTACAAGCTGCTCGCCGAAACAATGGGAAAGGAAGACGTCGCCGGTATCGCAACTTTTGTGATGCGCGGCAAGGAATATCTGGTCGCGATCTTTTCAGACCATGGCTTGCTGCGAGCCGAGACAATGCGCTTCCCCGACGAACTGCGCACGCCAAAGGAAGTGGGTTTACCTGAAAAGAAGAAAGTTCCACCAGCAACTGTCCGAAAGTTTGAAAAGCTGATTGCTGGTCGATCCAAGAAGCAGTTCGCCGGTTCAAAGCTTCAGGATGAAGAGACTGAGGCGCTGCTGAAACTGGTCAAGCAGAAGCAGAAGACTCGCAGCAACGTCATCAAAGCCGAACGCGAAAGCACCGACGGCAAACCGGCCCAGGTTATCGATCTCATGGAAGTGCTCAAGAAAAGCCTCTCCGGCAAACGCAGCTAGAAACTCCGGAACAAGGCCATTCCAAACTCATTCCGACGGTATACGTTGTTTCCAAATTCGATCACGCCTGGCGGCGTGAATCACCGCAAACACTACGAGCGCCTCACGACTTACAATGACGAAGACGCGATAGGGAAAACGGCGGGTTAGGACACGGCGAACCAATGGGCGTTCACGAAGACAAGGAAAGGCTTCAGGATCAGAAAGTGCTCGATCGATTGCCGCTTTGATTTCTGAGATAAGCTCCAACCCCAGGCCGGGCTCACGGCTTTCATACCAAGCGGCCGCGTCGGTGATATCCGCTTCCGCTTCTGGTCTGACGATTAGACGTCGCGTCATCGCGTCGGTTGGCTGGTAACGCGAGATCGGATTCGTTTTTCAACCTCTTCCCACGAACTGCCAGCGTCTGGATCTTTTGCGTAAGCCGCTAAGCGAGCGTCGAGTAGGGCTTTTTCGTCTGCAGTCAACGGATCTTCATCGTCGCACCAATCGTCCCCATCAAGTTCCGCCAGTTTCAAGAGAATCTCATGGCGCTCTGTTTTTGTGAGTCTGGGCAGTTCTTCGAGGATATCGGCTTTGCTCATGATAAGTAATCTTAAATGAGGTACAGCTGATAAGTAAAACTAACGACATACCTGACGGACAGTATCCCGACACATCGGGGTAGCGGGTGGTCAATCGATTGCGGATTGGTGATTGATCCGCAAAGCGAGGCAAGGCAAAATGCGGTTTTTAGCTAAAATCACGAGATCGGAAGAGTGCCGAATCAAAAGATAATTTGTGTTCTGGGAATGCATCGAAGTGGGACGTCGCTGCTCACGCGCTTATTAAATCTGTTGGGCGTTGAGCTGGGCCAGAACGAACTCTTAACAACTGAGCCTATCGCGGGCAATCCCAGGGGCTATTGGGAACATCACGAGCTCACCGCGATCAGCGATGCCATTCTTCATCGGTATGGGGGCAGTTGGGACGAACCGCCACCATTGCCGAAAGGTTGGCAACTTGATCCTGCGATCGATGACTTACGACTTGGCGCCCGAACACTGATCAAAGAGCAGTTGGCAGATTCGGCGCTTTGGGTCTGGAAAGATCCACGTACCTGTCTCACGCTGCCGTTCTGGCAAGAGCTGCTGCCTGAGCTGCATTACATTATCTGTTTGAGAAATCCTGTCGATGTTGCCGCATCGCTCGCGCGACGCGACAACTTTTCGAAAGATAAAAGTTTCTATCTCTGGCTCACCTATGTCTCACACGCTCTGTTTCATAGCCAGGGCAAACCGCGGTTGCTGGTCTTCTATGACGATCTTATCGATGATAGTTTGGCGAATGTGCAGCTACTGGGGAATTTCCTGGGAATACCAGAGCGAGCGAATAATCCCACTGTGCGTATGGAAGTACAGAAGTTTATCGAACCAGCGTTAAGGCATCACCGGAGCATAAATCCATCGAACAGCAACTCGAATCTTGAAGTCCGTGCCCTCACGCTCTTCAGTATGCTGCGAGATTCAACTGCTCGGGAGTGATGGGCGGAGCCACTCGCGTTGTTCGGCGGACAAGGGTCCATGCGGATCAAAGAGCGGATTCCTCGCTGCCTCATCCTGCAGCAGCCAGTGATAGTGCACATGTACCAAATAAGGAAACCAGGTTTTGAGCGTTTCAGAATCGATCTGCGCGTGCTGGTGTAGAGGGTAGTTATACGTTGGCGGTAATTGTTCTACCTGTTGCGTAGTGCTCCAGATTGCGAGTGACAATGCGGCTTGATTCGATCCCCAGAACTTGCTGGCAGTCGAGTCCACCCAGCTAACTCCACTTCTTAGGCGCCACTCTTTTTCGTACGGAGTTAGTCCCGCTCGCACAGCGGAAAAGAAAAAACTCGCCCACCGCTGCAGTACGCCCAGCTTTCCGCGGACGATGATCAAGCCGCCGTTATAGCTGGCCTTAATCCGTTGGCGATCTACGAATGACTCGATCCAGGGAATCTCGTTGTAGTCCACGTCGCAGCAATAACATAGTTCGCGCCAATAGCGATCGAACGGATCGCCTGGACCACTGGTGCACATTCCCTTCACATCAACCGGCCGAACCGCAACATCGACGTTCGGCGACAACTGAATTTTGTCCGGCTGGCGAAGAAACACCGTGTCACTGTCGAGTATCACCAGCAGTTCGTGGGAATACTCTTTTTCAACATAAGCGGCGGCAGCGACTCGATTGGCAGAACCATATTCCGTACATTCGGTACTGAGAAGGGTGTCAATGTAAGTTGCTCCCACCGGTCCAGCTTGGCTCGAGTGTTGTTCGAGATGTTGTGCCCCTGACGAGGTGAAAGCGCATAGATTGGACAGCCGCTGAAACACCCAGCGTATCGCCGGATACTTTCAAACAGAAGCAGTGCTTGCGTCTCCAAAACGCCACGCTCGATACAGGCAACAAAGCCCACTTCCGGCGTTGTGGATTTAATGGACATCAGGTGAGTTTGTTCTTAAATTGGTCTAACTCAGCAGTTGATGCTCGATTGTTTTAAGCTGAGCGTAAAGCATAACCCAGAATCAGGCTCTTGAGGTGCTCGTGTGCATTGGACTGAGATACAGGGTTGGTTTCAGTGGCGGTCCGCTCAGGAAGAAGCCTCGCGACGGTTTCCCTCGGGTAGTTGTTTCGTTGAAGTCGGTGCTTACCTGGGTCGCAGTCTGTGTTCCCTGGCTGAGGTTGTCGAGCATTGTGGCAAGGATATCAACCTGATTGGAATCGACACCTGCCGAGGAAGCGGACCCGAAGGCTACAGGCAGAAAGACTATCACGGTGCAATGGTGGAGCAAGGCGGCGGTACTTTTGCCGGCGCGCTTCACAAGAACATTGTCGATTGCGGATACGGTGACAGAATTATGCTAATCATCGCTGATTCAATCGCAGCAGCAAAACTATTCCAGGACCAGTCGCTGGAGTGGGTCCATCTGGACGCAAGGCACAATTACGCCTGCGTCAAGGCTGATATTGATGCATGGTTACCGAAAGTGAAGCGCGGTGGATGGCTCTCTGGTGATGACTACGACGCCATAAAGTGGGCCGAGGTAGTGAAGGCTGTCAACGATGTTCTTCCGGAAGCGACGCCGTGGTCCACTCAGCAATGGCGCTTCGTCGTCCGCTAGCTCTGAGAAAGCTGTCACACTTCCTTTGGGCCACCTCCCTCATGCTGAATTAAAGCGCCTAGATTGCTCAGGGCTTTGTAATCAACGCTCCAACCTGCCACAGCAGCGGCGAGACCAATTACTCCACCTTCTCCCGAGTACACTTCCCGCGATTGCAGGAAATCCGCAGCAACGTCCCACGCTTCAAAGAAGCGCGACTCGCGTCCATCCTTCGTAACGGCAATCAACGTTTCGTGACACCATCTGGCTTCGTGAAGGATCCGCGTATCATCGGTGAGGTCACGGGCCAGATCCATGAAGAATGGCATTCTCCAGGATCCGCACGTGCTCAGATGCTCAGCAATACTCTTCTGTACTACCGGCAAAACAGCAAGCCCGCGCGGGAAAACGCCGGGAACCTGTGTCGTCGCTATCCGAGAGTCGGCATCCACATAAATGGCTGTGTCGGAGTTTTCCAAAGCCGCAAGCAGCGCAAACCGCTTATCGTGATACGCCGCAGCACCATGTCCATCTCCCGTGTGCGGCAAACGCGACATGAAGTCGATCGCCATTGGACCTGTGGCGTGATGTTGGAGTGCACGAACCGGAAGATTCGCAAAATCACCCGGTTCATCAGTGAGGACAATCCATTGGACATCGGGTAAGTCGGCGCAGAGCCGTCGCGCTCGTTGCCGATAGGGCTCATTAATCGCGAGTGTACAGAAGCAAAGCCTTCTCTCCGCATTTTTTGGGCTGGAGCTACGCTTGCTCTCAAATCTACCGAACAAGTTATTCTTTAAGCGGCCGTAGCGGCTGACCCAACGCCACGCTCGTGAATTCAGAATCGCGTTGAGTTGTTCTTCAGCCGTTTGCGGGCTTCTGCTCTGACTCTCACTTTGCTTTGCAAGTCGTTTCAGCTCGTCCGACGCGAACGGATCACCGAGTGCTCTTCCCTTCTCGCCGAGACTTCGATAATAACGTCTCACATGATTCGGAATAGGCTCGCCGGACTTGAAAGACGCAAACGTGTAGGGCCAGGTCGTCGTCTGTTCGTATCCGTTTTCCACCAAAGTGCGTTTGTAGCTATCGAACAGATCTCTAAGATCGGAGCGATTTGAAAGGAGATGCCGACCGAGACTGATTGGAATATGACTCGAGATAGCCGGTGCATCTGGCGTGTATCCACTGAAGTGAAAGAAGTACAAGGGTCCATCGTTACACTTCCAGTCGCCATTTGATTGACTTAGTTTACGGCTGTGCAGATTCCAGTAAGCAACGTTGTAGCCCGGATCTTTTTCAATCCAAAAGTTCTCAAACAGTGTCGGCACAAAGTCGAGGAACTTTTGATCCACGAAGTAGCCACGCATTAAATCGACTACACAGTTCTCATCCAACTTTGACTTCCACCAATTCAAAAAGGCCTGTGCATTCGCGCTCGAATTAATCGCAATGAAGCCGAGGTTAAACTGTCCAGCTCTCAGGATGTAACCATCATCCGGGAGTAACCCGTCCCCTGGATAATCTTTATCGAGATGCGGCGTAAGAATAACGTCGAAGGTATCGAGCTTCTTAAATAATTGCTCCAAACATCCGGTAACCAAAATATCCGGATCAAGATACATAAGCCTGGCAACTGATTTTTCACGTAGCAAATATTCGAGGAGTCGGGCCTTTACAGCTGTGCACAACTCCTTCAAGTCGTGCTTAAAGCAAAGCGAGGGAAGGCCAGGAATGTTTAGATCTGTCAGCTTAACGATCTGAAAAGGTTCTTCGGAAGTTATATACCCTTCAAAATCATCCACGATCAGGACGAAGACTCTGGAATTGGGATGGAGGGAGAGGAAGGACTTCGTCAACGTCCGCGCGAACGCGAGGTAATTCTTCGCAATGATGGTGCAGACTGCGTTGTGCATTAGATAACCATGACCCTTTGCGTCTTTTCTTCCTTTGCGGCTTTGCGTGAATTACTTTCGTATGCTGTACATCTCACACAAAGACGAAAAGGACAGCACGGACACAAAAGACAAAAACTATTGGTGGATGACCTCTAGCAACAACGCTTCAAGCCGGTCGATACTCTGCTCAACATTCCATTGTCGCTCGACGTGTGTCTTTGCCTGATCGCCCATTCGTCTTGCCAGGGCCGGGTCGTCAATCAATCGACTGACTGGCGCGGCGATACTCTTAGCATCAGGATCAACCAGAAAACCGTTGAGTCCATGTTGCACCGTTTCTCGAATGCCTCCTTCAGCTATTCCGACGACTGGCAGTCCGCAAGCATTTGCCTCCAGCGGCGCCAGCCCAAACGGCTCAAGTCGCGACGTGTAGAGCAACAGGGTTGCCTTATTCAGCACGGCCACCAACTCCAAGTCCGAAAGCGCGAAATGTATGCGCAGATCGACACCTAACGAATGGGCCAATTCGCAAATTGTCTTTTCGTAATCCTGGTTTCCCGAATTCGCTATCCAGACGAGCGGAGGTCGTGGCTCGTCCAGCAACGAGACTGCCCGGACCGCCAGGTCAATTCCTTTGATCGGATCGAAGGATCCAAGGCCAACGATGAACCGTTCGCGCTCAATTCCAAGGTCTCGAAACAGTTTCGTATCGACGCCCAGGTAACAGACTTTTGCATCGATTCCGTAGCAGCGAACAATGCTCTCTCGACTGAAATAAGAGTTCACGAGCAGGTAATCACACGCGTGCGCGTTAAGCCACTCTTGTTTTGCTCGCACGCGAAGTGTCTCCAGATTAGGATAACTCGCCAGCATCTTCCTCGGCTCGAATAGACTTATTTCCAGATTGTCTGGGCTGTTTGTTACCCAGGGCAGCAGAGGCCGAGCCTCGTACAAATATCGGCAAGGTTCCTGAAGATACAGCACCTTCTTCATCCGTAAGTGACGCAGAATATACGGGACATTGTAATCGAGGGCGCCATTGGCAAACAGCAAATCGAAATTGCCAGCCTCAATCTCGCGAGCACACTGCCTGCAAGCATCATCAAAGCTGCGCATGCGATGTACCGCTTCGTTATAACTTGAGGTCCACCGTTCTCGAAGTTTTTTGGGACGATGATTTGACTCCAACGGGACAATGCGTTCAGACACAAAGTCTGTTAACGGCAGATATGAATGATCAGCAGTTTCCAGACTCCAACAACTGAGCTGATGCCCACGCTCCTTCAAGCCACGCACCTGATAATAGAGGACGCGCTTCGCCCCACCACTTGGTAAGTTGTGCCAGACTGCAATCTTCATCTCAATCTACCAAACCATTACCGTAAAAGACCCACTTGACGGCCTAAGAAGCTGTGACTAGACTGAGTCGTACCTTTAGCCTGATGGTCCATCTGAGCAGGATCCATTGGAGCCCGTCTCCAAGGCGCAGCTGCGTAATTGAATGTTTGCTTCCGATATCTCAAGCGCCCCACAGCTAACGCAACCTGAGCGAGTCTTCAATATCAACTGACATTGCTTTATGGCAATTAGCAAAAAGTCCACCTTCAGCTTGCCTCATCTTGATGCTGCGCCGTCCATCGAGTCCGAAAGCTCGACGGCGGTAATCCTACCCGAAACTCCGTCGATCCGAATTAGAGCAAGTAAAAGATGGTCTGCCATTGATCTGCACGAACTGTGGATACATCGCGAACTGCTTTACTTCCTCGTCTGGCGCGATCTCAAGGTGCGATACAAACAGACAGTCCTCGGCGCGTCGTGGGTAATTCTACAGCCTGTTCTGACGACATTGGTTTTTGCGACCTTTCTTGGAAATATTGCTCGCGTTCCCTCCAACGGCGTTCCTTACATACTGTTTCTTTATTCGGGTCTCTTACCGTGGATCTATTTCTCAAACGCGGTATCGACCAGCAGCCATAGCCTTATCGCCAGCGCGCACATGATAACGAAAGTATACTTTCCGCGCTCGATTGTTCCCTTCGCGGCGGTTCTGGTCAGACTCTCGGACTTTTTGGTTGCATCAGCAATTCTGGTAGTTCTGATGATTTATTACGGCCAACCTCTCAAGTGGACAATTCTGATAACACCACTACTTATTCTCCATCTCACATTGCTAACTTTGGGACTGAGTTTCTGGTTCGCCGCGTTAAATGTTAAGTACAGGGATGTCGGAACTGTCTTGCCCGTCGTCATGCAGCTCTGGATGTTTGCCTCGCCTGTAGTCTATCCGGCAAATCTCGTCGCTCCACGATGGAACTGGGCTTACTCATTGAATCCGTTGACTGGGATTATCAGTGCGTTTCGGTCCGCTCTGTTTGGCATTCCCCTGGATTTACGGAGTCTTCTGATCTCGGCGGCAATAACAATTGCCTTGCTGGTCTATGCCGCCTTCGTTTTCAGACACATGGAAGACCAATTCGCTGACGTTGTCTAGGTTGAAGATGAAGCCGATCATAAGTGTCAGAAACCTCAGCAAGCGGTACTTTGTGGGACAAACGCGAAATTCGCACCCAACGTTGCGGGACGCATTGATGGAAGCGCCAAAGTTGTTGTTCTCTCGCAGCGATCGCAATCGCACCCCGCTTTGGGCACTCAGGGATGTCAGCTTTGAAGTAAGGCCCGGAGAGGTGATAGGCATCATCGGCAGAAACGGCGCCGGCAAGTCGACACTTCTAAAGATTTTGGCTCGCATAGTCACACCATCCGCGGGAGAAGTGGACATTTATGGACGCGTCGGCAGTCTCCTGCAGGTCGGAACCGGATTTCACCCGGACCTCACTGGCCGAGAGAACATCTTTCTTAATGGCGCAATACTGGGAATGAAAGCTACTGAGATCAAAACGAAATTTGATGAGATCGTAGCCTTCTCCGAAGTGGGTCGCTTTCTTGAGACTCCAGTGAAGTATTACTCGTCGGGTATGTATTTGCGTCTTGCCTTTGCCATCGCAGCACACTTCGAACCGGAAGTATTGCTCTTTGATGAAGTGCTGGCAGTTGGAGATGAATCTTTTCAGAAAAAGTGCCTGGCAAAGATCAAGGACGTGAGTCGTGATGGACGAACAATTCTTTTCGTCAGTCATAACATGACCGCCATTGAACGGCACTGTGCTCGTGTTCTTCTTATCCGTTCAGGCTTGCTCTATGAAGACGATGATCCCAAGCGCACGGTGGCCGAATATCTTAGTGAGGCATCGCCAATCGACGGCAAACTCGAGGCACACTTTACAGGAAACAATGGTTTCGATAAAAGGCATCCGTTTCTCTGAGCAATAATGGCAAGAGCGAGCATCATTATTCCCACATACAATCGACCGCATCTACTTCCCCGTGCGGTTGAAAGCGCTCGCTTATCGGGGAAAGATGTTGAGATCGTTGTCGTAGACGATGCTTCGAAGGACGAGACTGCGGCGGTGTGTCGAGAGCTCGAAGGCGTGAAGTACGTTCGCCTCGAAAGGAATCAAGGAGTGGCCGGCGCACGCAATGTAGGAATTCTGGCGAGCTCGGCTGAGTTCATCGCGTTCCTGGACGATGACGACCAGCGTCTGCCAGGGTCAATTGATGCTCAAGTATCAGTGCTGGAAGCCACACCGGACGCAGGTTTTGTTTGCGGCGCGATGCTGATCGTCGACCAAAACTACGATTTGACCGGCGAGGTCTCGACTGCGCGCGCCGGTGGCGACATTTTCTGGAAACTTCTGGAACTCGACTTTCCAGTGATGCCTTTGAGCGTCCTTATTCGGAAGGCGTGTTTCCTGCGCGTGGGTTTGCTGGATCGCCATCTTGGTGGCATCGACGATTGGGACATTCTGGTTCGCATCGCGGAGAGGTATCCAGTGATAACTATGAATGAGCCGGTTGGAATTTATCGCCGGCCTACTCCGTCGTCGCGTCAGGGATCCTCAATGCAGTCTGCTCAACTGCATGCTGCGGCTCGCCATCAAACAAAGCTTTTTTGCTTGCCGCGAGTGAAGACTGCGTCCAAATCTCAGAGAAGGGCAACGCGCCGGCGGACATTGAATCGAGTCGCTGACACTCTGTTATGGAATGCGTGGCTTAGATTGCCGGAACGAGAGTACCGGTTCGTAGCGATGAACGTCCTAACCGCAATACGATTGAATCCGCTTCGTGTATTGGGTCCTCACAGTTTAGTCAAACTAAGAAAGATATATCGTTAATGTCAGTAACCAGCATCATCATCACGACCCACAACCGCCCAAATCTTTTGAGACGAGCGGTTGAGAGTGCTTTCAAAGCGGGTCAGAACGTTGAGGTAGTGGTGGTCGACGATGCATCGATTGATGAGACCAGTACTATTTGCGGAAGTCTCTCCGGAATCAAGTATGTACGTACAGATCATCGTCAGCGAGTTGCTGGCGCTCGCAACGTTGGGCTTTTGGCAAGTACTGGAGAGTATTTAACTTTTCTCGATGATGATGATCTGCGAGTGCCAGAGTCGATCGATCGACAAGTAGAGATCCTTGAAGCTAAACCTGAGGCCGGAATGATTTATGGCCAGGCGATCTGCGCGGACCAACAACATCAAATCACTCGAATTTATCCGCAAGACTTACCTCAGGGTGACGTGTTCTGGAATCTACTCGATCAGAATTTTATTCCCTGTGGTAGTGCAGTTTTCCGGCGCTCGTGTTTGGAACGAGTGGGACTACTTGATGATGCTCTTTACGGAATTGACGATTGGGACCTTTGGATACGAATCGCGGAGCTTTTTCCGATACTGGCGTGGCCGGAGCCCGCTATACACTGGAGACGATCCACACCTGCCTCCGGACAAGGCACCTCGCAAGCGTCTGCAATCGTCTCAGGAAGCGTAAAACAGTTTCGCGAATGTTGGATGAAGCTACCAGTCGCGAAGCAAGCCTCCGAAAAGATGAGACGCGATGCCTGGAGGCGTTTTTCGACAAACATGGCGGCGCATCTTTGCTGGGAAACCATGCGGTGCATTAGTCACCGCAAGCCGCGTCAAGCTGCACAGAATTGTTTTGCGTTGTCGCGACTTGGTCCTTTGGCCAGTCTACGGCTTGCGCGAGAGTACCTCAATTCGTATCACTTTCGGCGAATAGCATTGAAGTTGGGAGTGACTTCGCCTTCTCTTAATGGCGCGATCAAGAGGACGCGATAGACAGAATAAGAGCGAGACTACTGTGCGAATTATCTTTTGCAAAGGTCAGTTACACGGTCCAATCAGCGGCGCCGACGAAGCGCTGGTGACCTCTGCCGTGCAGATAAAGAAAGCCGGGCATTCTGTTTCCGTGCTTCTGATGTACCCGCCTGCGCAGGAAGATCGGTACTGGCAACGTCTCAAAGCTGCCGGCGTCCCGTTGTCATGTGTGGCTTCGCGATTCGCAACCACCTCACTGGGTACTGGCCGCAACCTGGGCCGGAAGATTCTCAGCATGATTCCCGCTTCTAAACGAATCATTCGAGATGGAGCACTGCCCGTTGTTACGGGATTAGCGCGACGCCATTACGAGCAATGCCGCGACTATCTCAAAAAACAGAATCCTGACTTGATACACATCATCACACCCGATCCGGGGGCGATGGTGATGATTCGTGCAGGCCATGAAGCAGGCATTCCAGTCATCTATCAAGAGTTGGGACTTCCCTACCATCCTCCTGACTTCGCGTCTTACTATCATCAGTTCACATCTGTGCTGTCACTGTGCACCGAAGTTGCCGCGCTTTCACCTAAACTACTGAAACATTGTCGAAATGAACTACCAGTTTCTAACTCGCTCTCTATATTGCCGGTCATGTCGGAAGAAACGACTAATGGCCATCACATCTGGCCCATTAAAAATGGTCACATCAACTTCGGCTTCGCTTCTCGAATAGAAGCATTGAAAGGGCCGTTGGTGTTGATGGGAGCATTTGCAGCGACCAATCAGCGAGTACCCAACACGCGTTTGAAGATTGCTGGAGATGGCTCGCAGAGAGAGAAGCTAACAGCTCGCGCCAAATCACTAAAGGTTCTCTCTCATTACGAGTACATAGGCGTCTACACACAGGTGGAAGAACGGGACACTTTTATGCATGAGTTGGATGTGTTTGTCTTACCTTCTTTCACTGAGGGCACGCCACTTTGCATTATTGAGGCGATGGCAAAGGCAAAACCCATCATCGCTTCCGCGGTTGGCGGGATTCCAGACATGATCGATTCCGAATCAGGTATCCTTGTGCCTCCCGGTGATGAAGACGCCCTTACAAACGCGATGACGTCTCTGGCTCAGAATCCCGCACAACGCGCAAAAATGGGTCAGGCCGCCCGAGAAAGATATCTGAAACTCTTTTCCCCCGAGGCTGTTGTGCCATTAATGCTTGAAACCTATTCCAGGCTTGCGGCTGTTAATGGCAAGCCGCAGATCGAGCACAAGAGTAGTCATCCGTGGAGAACGCCTGCCATTTGAGGCGCGGAGCGCTGTGTGCTCAGATCGATTGAATCGCACTGGCAGCACATCCGTCCACGTATGAAGGCACGCACCCTAGCAAGATTGAGGATCCCATTACTTACGACAATCGTGGCTTGCTTACTGTCGTCAGTGCTTCCGCCTCGCAACATGGCGGGCAAACAATCTGGGGTCACCCAAACTTTTCCAGTTCGAATCCAAATTGATGCCTCACAAAAGAAAGGCCCAGTGCGATCGATCTGGCGTTTCTTCGGCGCTGACGAGCCAAACTACGGCTACATGAAGGATGGCAGGAAGCTGCTCTCGGAATTAGGTCAACTTGGTCCGCCAACCGTTTACTTCCGTACACACAATCTGCTGACTTCAGGCGACGGAACGCCCGCCTTGAAGTGGGGCTCAACCGGTGTCTACAGTGAAGATGCTCAAGGTCGGCCAGTCTACAACTGGACCATCCTCGATCGCATTTTCGACACGTACCTGAAAAATAAAGTGAAGCCCTATGTCCAAATAGGCTTCATGCCTGAGGCGCTCTCGATTAAGCCTCAACCTTACCAACATCGGTGGACATCAACAGCAAAGTACGAGGAGATTTTCACCGGTTGGGCCTATCCACCTAAGGATTATGAAAAGTGGGCCGAACTGGTCTATCAGTGGACAAAGCATTGTATTGACCGGTACAGGCGCGATGAAGTGAAACAGTGGTATTGGGAAGTTTGGAATGAACCAAACATTGGTTACTGGCGGGGGACGCCTGACGAGTTCCACAAACTTCACGACTACGCAGTCGCCGCAGTTCGTCGCGCACTGCCAACCGCGCGTGTTGGTGGCCCGGACACTGCTGGACCAGGTGGACAATTTATGCGGGACTTTCTTGTTCACTGTCTGCGAGGAACAAATTACGCAACCGGTCAAAGAGGGACTCCCATCGACTTCATTTCCTTTCATGCAAAGGGTTCGCCAAAGATCGTTGATGGTCATGTGCAAATGGGCATCGCCAATCAGTTGCGCAACATTGATTCCGGTTTCAGTATTGTGTCCTCGTACCCTGAGCTAAAGAACAAACCGATTGTGATCGGTGAATCGGATCCTGAAGGTTGCGCAGCGTGCCAGGGGCCGCAACTCGCCTATCGCAACGGGACGATGTATTCGAGCTACACAGCCGCGAGCTTTGCGCGCAAGAACGAGTTAGCGGACAAGTACGGAGTAAACTTCGAAGGCGCGCTAACTTGGGCTTTTGAGTTTGAAAATCAACCTTACTTCGCTGGTTTTCGAGCACTTGCAACCAACGGCATTGACCTGCCGGTGCTGAATGTTTTTCGAATCTTCGCGCGGCTAAAAGGTGAGCGCCTGATGGTTCAAAGTGACAGTCAGGTATCGCTCGATACGATTCTGAAGGATGGTGTGCGTGAACGACCTGATGTCTCAGCCATTGCGAGTATTACTAAACAAAGACTTTCGATCATGCTGTGGCACTATCACGACGATGACTTGCCTGGACCAGCTGCTGACATAGAAATGTCGATAGGTAATCTCCCAGTTCGGCAAGGGAAATTGCTCGTGAGCCAATTCCTGATTGACTCCGAGCACAGTAACTCGTTCTCCGCGTGGCTGCGTATGGGGTCGCCGGTAGAGCCCACCGCTGAACAATACACGCAGCTTGAAAAGGCAGGACAGCTCGCAATTGTCGGACCGCCGCACACTATTCTGGTGAAAGATGGGAAGACGGTCGTGCACCTGAAATTAGAGAGGCAGGCCGTTGCGCTCCTGGAGCTGAAGTGACGCTGAGGAAGATGAGCTGTTCTACTCCGGTAGCGTCTTAGTTCCTTTAACCTGAAACGTTCCCGCGACCGAAGGCGCTCCTGTATTCGGCTGACCTCCGCCAATCGACATCGAATACTTCCCTTCCGCAACGATCGGTTCACCAGCTTCAGTGACCATGCTCATATCACGCTCTTTCAGTTCGAAGCGGACCTTCTGCGTTTCTCCTGGCTTCAGGTGGACACGCTTGAAGCCGCGCAGAGCTCGTAGCGGTGCGCCTGGCACGTTCGGGAAACTGAGATAAAGTTGCGCGACTTCGTCTCCTTCGCGCTTGCCTGTATTAGTAACCGTTACTTCTGCGGTAAGTGGATCACCCGCCTTGATTGCATTCGGGAGCGTCAAGCCACTGTAAGAGAACGTCGTGTAACTCATGCCATACCCAAACGGAAACAGTGGCTCGCCCTCGAAATAGCGATAGGTACGTCCTTTCATTGCGTAGTCTTCGAACGGCGGTAGCTGATCCACGCCGGTGTAGAAAGTAACGGGTAACCGCCCTGCCGGATTGTTTTTGCCCGAGAGTGTTTCCGCTATGGCAGCCCCACCTTCCTCGCCCGCATACCAGGATTCAAGTATTGCGTTCGCGTGCTTGTTGGCCCAATTCACAGCCATAGCACTGCCGTTTGCGAGCACAAGGACGACGGGCTTTCCTGTTGCCGTGACAGCTTCCAGTAACTGCTGTTCCGCCTTCGGCAGGTCCAGGCTGGTGCGATCGCCACCCATAAAGCCTTCCTCGCTGACCGCCATCTCTTCGCCTTCAAGTTCGCTCGTAATGCCGAGGACCGCGATAACCACGTCGGCATTGGTCGCAGCAGCCGCGGCTTCGGGACTGGGTTTAGGGTCATACTTCGACCAGATCAACTGCGCCCGAATAGGAGCAGAGTTGTTTCGTGTGTAGTTGACTTTGATTGCCACCTTCTTTCCCTGCTCGAGATGAACGCGTCCGACCTTCGCATGCATTCCTGTTTGATTCCCGAGGAATTCCTGCGCGACGGATTTACCGTCTACGAATAGTCTCGCGGACGTGCCTTCAACTCGCACGCCAAGATTGAATTCCCCTGTTTCTGTAGGTGTCAGAAAACCATTCCATTCAACCAGCAAAGGAGATTTGCCGGTGGCTTCCTGGGGAACATCTTCCTGTTTCAAATCAACTGCGCTCATCGCACGCGTCGCTAATACTGTCCGGTTGCCACCAAATGGTTCGCCGGTAGCAAACTGTGCCGCGACTCCAGGTTGGCCCTCCGGATTCGTCAGCATTGATGCCGGCACCACATCTCCATCGTTCCTTAGAAACTGTGTTCCAGGCACAAACGTGATTTGTGCATCGGGAAACTCTGCTTTGAGTCCTTCCAGCACCGAGACTATGTGCGTTGGGATTCCAGTGTAGTTGCCAAGCAGATATCTCGTCTGATCCGCCAAAGGCCCAACCAGGGCTATTTTGATACTGCCCTTCTTCAACGGCAGCATCCCATCGTTCTTTAGCAGCACCATCGACTTGTTTGCCATCGTACGAGCGAACGCGCGATGCTCTGCACTATCGAGCAGTTTTTCATCAATCTTCGAGTACGGCACCATTTCAGGTGGATCGAACAGGCCCAGCTTCATTCGCGCCGTAAAGAGCCGAATTAGTGCCGCATCGATTTCGCTCTCTTTCAGAATTCCTTGTTTATAGGCATCAAGGTATGGTCTGTAATCGTGGTCGTCTTTTACCTTGGCGAGAAAATCCACGCATTCGTTGTCCATACCACGCCGCAGCGCCAACGCGGAGGCTTCGGGCTGGGTCTTGGTGAAGTGATGATCACGAAAAATGTTCAGAATTGCGCCGCAGTCCGAGACAACATAGCCATTGAACTTCCATTTGCCGCGCAATTGGTCCTCAAGAAGAAACTCATTCAAGCATGCAGGTTGGCCGTTGACGCTGTTGTAGGCGCACATGACCGAGCCCGCCTTAGCTTCGATCACTGTAGCGCGGAAGGCTGGAAGATAGGTGTCGAGTTGGTCATGCTTGCTGACTTTCACGTCTGCCTTGTGCCGCGTAGGCTCGGGCCCGCTGTGTACCGCGTAGTGCTTGGGAGTCGCAATCACCCGATAGTATTTCGGATCATCGCCCTGCATGCCTGTAACAAACGCAACGCCTAGACGCGCTGTCAGGAACGGATCTTCGCCGTATGTTTCCTGCCCGCGTCCCCAGCGAGGATCGCGAAAGATATTGATGTTCGGAGACCAGAAGTCGAGGCCCTCGAAGATATCGCTGCTCCCGTCGCGCATACCGCGAACATACTTAATTCGCGCTTCTGTCCCGATCACGATCGCCATCCGGTGAATGGCGTCTGTGTCAAATGTCGCGGCGAGGGCGATAGCCTGCGGAAACTCGGTAGTCCCATTAGTCGCGACACCGTGCAGCGCTTCGCTCCACCAATCGTATGCAGGAATGTTGAAACGGGTCACAGCGCGCGCCTGGTTGATCAACTGGGTGACCTTCTCTTCCACCGTCATGCGGTGGACCAGATCCTCAGCGCGCTGCTGTGGCGGTAACGCTGGGTTCAAATATGCTGGCTGTTCACCGTTTTGGGCAAACAACCTTCCTACACTCAGAAATGCAGCAAGAGCAATCAAGATTCGGAACTTCGATGTTTTCATCTCTTTTCTCCGATTCGAAGCACGACAGCTAGTATCCACAGTCTTGTCCTCGCAGGATTGTTACTGATCAAGTTACTGATCAAACGGTGGCGACGAGTTTTGCAGAGCGCCAGGTAGTGGATCAACCGGCGATCGCGTAGAAGAGCTGGTGATCAATTGGCCGCCGGCATTCTAAATCGTTTTTCGTATTCGGACGTGAAGTTTTTCTGGGATAAGCTCTTCTTCGGCTTTGAACGATAGTTTTTGGACCGCGTCAGGGAAATCCCTAGCTCACTTAGGTGCAATCCTCATATCCTGGTTCGCTGAAAACTGCCAGAATTCGCCATCTTCCCAGTACTCGCCCTCGAATGACACCCGTCACGCACGTGCCAATCCCCTGTTTAGGCACGACATCAAAGGGGAACACGTGCAGACAGCTTCAGTCAGAAACTTAAAAGACACCTGGCGGTTCTTTGCGAAAAACTCATTTCTCGCAGAAGTAGTCGAAGCAGATCCCGGAATCTTCCTGCCGAGATTGGAAATCACCGCTCTTCCTTTCAACCACACCATCTACGACGATGGCGATTTCATCAATTCCATCTACTTTCCCATAGATTCGCTGATATCGTCGTTTGCGATCTTGGGAGATGGCTCGAGGGTTGAGATCTGCATGATAGGGAAAGAAGCTATCGCGGGAATGCCGGCCATTCTCGGTTCGAATCCCAACCGGTTCTGCACCCGAATGTCCTTTGGGGGCACAGTCGCGAAACTCGACGCTGAGGTTATTCAGTACGCGTTTGCGAGCAATGTCACAATAATGAGAATGCTGTTGCGAGCTTGCGAGTCTCAAATCACCCAGATCTCACAACGATCAGTGTGCAATGCAAGACATCACTTAATGGAGCGCTTTTGTTGCTGGTTATTGATGGTTCAGGATCGGCTCGGCAGCAGCAACCTGAGGTTAACGCAGGAGTTGATCGCGAGCAGGTTGGGCACCAGGAGAGCCGGAGTGACTGTGGCTGCGCGGACGCTTTATGACGAGGGGGCAATTGATTACAAGCGCGGCTTGCTTCGAATCAAAAATCGGGCAGCAATCGAAGCAAAGGCCTGCGAATGCTATTTAGTCTTAAAGCCTCAAGACAATGGGCATCAGCAGAGCGGCCTTAACTCCTGGAGTTCTGAGCGCGCAGTTGACAGTCCGCTGGCACAATTGACGCGCAAACCACTTCCGCGATTAAGAGATGGCCAGCCGCTTGTCCGCAGTCAATAATAGTCACAAACCACACCTGGCAGCGGTAACTACGCCGCGCTCGATGCAACGGAAAGATTACGCAGGTTTTGAATAAGCGACGCCGTGGGGGCAGTGCTTAGGCACAGACGACAGAATTTGGTTCCTCGGACAGATACCTAACAAACCTATTCTGTCTATCAACGAGGACCACAGTTGGCTTAATTGGGCGATCAGTGAGTTCGAAGCCCATCACAATTATTTCTTCGCCGGCTTTTATGAGATGTGCGGCGGCGCCGTTCATGCATACTTCTCCCGAGCCTCGTTCGCCGAGAATTATGTAAGTCTCGAGCCGAGCGCCGGAAGTGTTGCTGGTGACCAGAACGCGCTCGCCTTCCAGGAATCCCGCCCGTTCGACCAGGCTTTCATCGATTGTGATGCTGCCAACGTAAGCCAAATTCGCTTCGGTAACGATTGCCTGGTGGAGCTTTGAACGCAGAACCCATCTCATAGTCGTAGCCTCTTGTTGACAAAAGACGTAATAGCGTCCGCATTCCAACACTACGGTCTTTTAGCGGATGACTTCCGCAAAACAGTAACGGGAGAAGATTGCAATGGCAAGTCAAACGACTCGCGTTACTAACAATTCAACATGCTGGCCTTCCCGATACAGCGCATTTTTCGGCGGGAGCTGCACGGTAAGTTCTTTTATGATGTTAATGTGATTCATTTTTCGAACTACTTACTAAGTCAGTAATTAAAATCAACAGGCGACTGTCAAAACTGACAGTTACTTTCTTCACCTCTACTCGATAGGATGCGCCAACAAAAATTAAATCTGAAAATGATGACGACGCGAGCGTCGTGAATCAATCCACAGTTAACTACAAGGTAGATTCACGATCTCGCGAGCAGTACACGTTAGGAGTTACCTGAAAGGAGAAAGTAATGTCAGTAGATAGTCCGCTGGAAACGTTCGTACTACTACTAAGTGATGTACGACGAAGAACGGAACGTTCGGTCGATTTCAATCAGGAACTGAGTAAGCTAGCAGAAGATCCCGACATAAAGGAAGCTCTCGAAGCAAGAGCATTCGTAGCCGAAAAGTCCCTCGATAAGATCGATCAGGCATTTAAACTCATTAACCAGAAGCCGGTTGCGCTTACTGGAAAAGGGGAAGAAGTCTTCATCGAAGACTTCCGCCGTGAGGTTGCTCTATTCAAGTCGGCACCAGCAAGGCGATTGTTTGTGTTGGCTAAGTTGATTCACCTGAGTCACTTCAGAATAGGAGAGTATGCGGCCCTTATCTCAGCCGCAGATATGACAGGGCATTTTGGTGTAGGAGTGATCCTGGAGAGTTGCCTCGCGGACTATCTCGCTTTTGCCGAGAGAACACGGCGGCTCATCAGGAAGTATGCAGAGGCAAGGGCCGCTGCCAGGGGAACGCCATAAATTACCTGTAAAGGTCATGCGGGATCGGCTGAACGTATCTTCGCAGATGACCTGATTAGAAACCCCGGCGGTGGGCAAGCCAAAAGCCAACCCGATCAGCGCCGGGGACTTTTTGTTTAGTATCCTTCCGAGTTCCCAATCCAACCAGCCGTAGCAGCGCACTCTCCATTCAAGATACGATCGGACTGATTAAAGGGCTGGCGTTGTCACCAGCCCTAACTTGAAAAACCAGCGTGCTGGTCTGGCTGAATTAGTAATTGACATTTCCAACCATGGTGAACGTGTAGGCGCCGGTGACGAAGTTCTGCTCGACTACGATTGCAGCTCTTCCACTTGCTCCCGCGAAACGGCCAGTGCCGCTTTGGAACACCATGTCTCCGGTCGCGATTCCAGTTCGAAGGTCCATCGAACCATTCTCGATAACTGTCGGAAGACGATCGCCGTTTGAGGCTACATACGTAACTTCGCCGGCCGGATGAGAGATGTTCGGGTCATTGGCGTCAGGCAGGAATTGAATCGTGCCGGTACCGGTGAACAATCCCAGGTGAGTCCCATTACCCGATAACGTGACGGTCGCACCGACGACATTGCCGGCGCCATCTGTGATGAAGGTTGCGACGCCATTTCCATTAGAGGCAAATGGACGCTCAGTTGCGCTTACCGGAATGATTCCCAGCAGCAGAGCGAAAACCAGAATCAAACTTCTGACTGTGACAAATCGTTTCATGATGATCTCCTTCAGACCGATTCAAAATTTGGGCCTCATTCCGGCGGTACCGAACTGCCGCGACCCGTACGTTTTGAAGTGGTCAATAATCAAAGAACATCACATCCGATTTTTTGTTCTTGCCAAAATCGCGCCACAGTACTGAAGCCGTTGATCTCACCAAAGCGCACGTCTTATAATCCGCACCCACTAACACGAGGATCTCGATGTCGCGTATCGCTGTTCTGTTTTGCATCCTTCTTTTGGCTGTCAGCGCGACCGGTCAGGTGCAGTCATTCGGCGAAACCTCTTTTGCAGTTCCCAGCGGATGGGAATACGGAACCGAGCCCTCTGCCGATCACGCCACCCTCTCGATGAGCCAGGGTGGGCAAGTCGTAGCGATGGCGGTATTCCGCTCACTGCGGGGCCACGGGAAATCCCGACAGATCAATTACACGCCTCAGGGCCCCCATCCATGTCACAAACACAAAAGCTACTCGTTTGCTTGCTCAGATGATTGGCCCAAAGTTTTTGCCACCTCGGATCGGATCTTGTAGAATTTCGAACACTACGAGCTCGACTTCTGAATTAGCCTGCGCATTACACCTTTAAATATCTTAAAGAAGTGGACTGTAAACTATGAATAATCAGCGATTCAGGGTGAACACTCCTACGGTCACTCATGAAACCATTGATGGAGAGGCCGTTATCATCAATCTCGATAGCGGAAACTACTACAGCCTCATCGAGGTGGGGTCTTTTATATGGGGTCTCGTTGAAAAAGGATCTTCCGCGAGCGAGGTTCAGAATTTGGTCCTCCAAACCTACCAGGGCGATGCCAACGAAGTTGATCGATGCGTGCAAGAGTTACTGGCTCAATTGCAACAGGAGGGCCTTATTGTTCCCGTTGACGGAGAGGGAGCCCTTAATCTTGTCCAACTTAATCAGGTACTGCCTTCCAACAATAATCACGAGAAACCGTCGTTCAATCCACCGTTGCTGAATAAGTATTCTGACATGCAGGAACTGTTGTTACTGGATCCTATCCACGATGTGGATGAAGCGGGTTGGCCCAAGCCAAATCAAGATCCTCAAAAGTGAGATTCTCTAACGGAGAAGTTGTCACAATTAATAGATGCCTACGTCCCAGGTGGTTCCATCCGACATCACAGGCAAAGAACAAGCGTCCAGATCGGTCGAGTACTTCCAATCCCTCTACGAGCTCTTTAAGTCATCCCAGCAGGTAACTGGTCCGATTGAGCGCAGCTACATTATCGGTGGATATCTTATCCGACTAAGTTTTGCGGGTGAGGCTTTGCTCTCACTGACCAGGGCCCTCGAACATCTCTCTACAAATGACTGCTCTACGCCGGACCTGAGGATATGCCTTTCCGATTCCGAGTCGACGGGTCAAAGCATGATTCCGCGGCCGTGGGAGGACGGCGATTTTCTGGCGCGCGGCGTAATCCAGGGTTACAACACGGAACGGATTTATACTGCTTTTCAACATGGCTCAGCCGCTGTCAGCGTCCTTGATAAAGAACGCAATCTGGCGGTTTTCTGGGCACCTGATCCCAGACTTCCTTATTGGGAAGAAGGGTCACCGTTAAGAACGATCCTTTACTGGTGGCTTTTGAGCCAGGAATTGCAACTGGTCCATGCCGCCGCCGTCGGAAATTCAACCGGCGGAGTCTTGATAGGAGGAAAAGGGGGCAGTGGCAAGTCGACCACCGCGCTGGCCTGCCTTGAATCCAACCTCTCCTATGTCGGTGATGATTACACGTTGCTCGGGTTGGATCCCGGCCCGGTGGTCCATAGCCTTTACAATTCTGCGAAATTAAACAACGATCATGCACAACGCTTTCCGGCATTGCTGCCCAAAATAGCCAACACCGACCGATTAACTGAAGAGAAAGCGCTGCTGTTTGTGAACGAACATTATCCGGCGAAAGTCGCTACTCGACTCCCGATACAGGCTATATTACTACCCCGGGTCACAGGCCTGGTCGAAACGCGGTTGAAACGAGTTTCCGTCGCTATGGCGCTAGCGTCGTTGGCTCCCAGTACAATTTTTCAGCTGCCCCGAGCCGGAAATGAAGCATTTAAGTTCCTGGCTACATTCGCGCGTCAGCTCCCGTGCTTCAGCCTTGAACTTGGTACAGACCTTTCCACCATTCCGTCTGTAATCGAAGGATTGCTGGCGCAGATTGATTCAGATAGTTTGCCCCAGGAGAAATAAGGTGGGTCCCTTAGTCAGCGTAGTGATACCCGTCTTCAACGGCGAGAAGTTTTTGCGCGAAACGGTTCAAAGCGTACTTGCGCAGAAGTCTTCGTCTCTTGAGATCATTATTGTTGACGACGGTTCGACAGATGGTACGGCAACTGTGGCCCGCAGTCTTCCTGAAGCAGCTCGCTATCTCTACCAGACAAATAAAGGTCCAGCAGCCGCACGCAATCGGGGTATCGAGCATGCACAAGGGAGTCTGATTGCTTTCGCAGATGCGGACGATGTATGGCCTGCAGACAAACTCCAGCTGCAACTTCCTTATCTGATTAAAGACCCGACGATCGAAATTGTGATGGGACGGACTCAGCAGCTGCTTTTGTCAGAAACGGTTAATGGCCAAACCAAGGCGGACGAGATTGGTGAACCGGTGTTCTCGGCGAACTTAGGGAGCGCCGTCATTAGAAAGTCTGTTTTTGAGCGCGTCGGATTGTTTGATGAAACCATGCGTTACAGCGAGGATGTTGACTGGTTCATGCGGGCAAGAGAGGCTGGTGCTGCAATCATAACGATTGAGAGCGTTACTCTGTTTTACCGTCAGCATCAAGAGAATATGACACGCGGCAAAAGTCCATCGGAGCTGAATGTCTTGAAGACGCTAAAGAAATCCCTGGATCGGCGCAGAGAACGTACCGGGTTTGCATCGGCACTACCAAGCTTCAGGACACCGCCGTCAAGCGTCGAGGAAATGACTCGCCTTACAATTAATGAGAATACTCCCGATGCGGAGGACAATCGCTGAAGATGGAGCAAAGTGAATGACCAGCGAACATCCCCTGGTCAGTGTAATCATTCCGGTTTACAACGGTGCACGCTATCTGCGTGCTGCCCTGGAGAGCGTCTTTGCACAGACGTATCGCCATTTTGAAGTAATCGTTGTAGATGATGGCTCAACAGACGATAGTGGCGTCATCGCGAAAAGCTTTCCTGATGTCATTTACATCCATCAGGAAAACCGAGGAGTCGCAGCGGCGCGAAACCATGGCATCGATGCCGCCCGGGGCGAATTCCTTGCGTTCCTTGATCAGGACGATCTCTGGACTCCTGAGAAGCTCACACTTCAGATTTACCAACTTCTCAGTCACTCCGATTTAGGCTATACGCTCACTCAGCAACAATACTTTCTTGATCCGGGCGGGAGCTTACCGCCCTGGTTCAGGAAGGAACTCTTCTCCACAGTTCACACTGGCTGGGTGCTCGGTGCGATGGTTGTTCGACGCACAGTGTTTGAGAAGGTCGGCAATTTCGCTACTGACTATTCGGCCGCGAACGACAGCGACTGGTTTTTCCGCGCGAAAGCTGCTGGTGTATCGATGGCGGTAGTCCCTGAATTGCTCCTGATGAAGAGGATTCACGACGCTAATGATTCCGCCCGCGCAAAGGAAATTCTGGCGGAACTGCTGAAGGTAGTGAAGAGCTCGCTGGACCGACAGCGCAGTCAATAGAAAAGTGAGAATATGAAAGAGAGTCCGCTCGTCAGCGTTATCATTCCCGTCTACAACAACGACCGCTATCTGGGCGAGGCGATACAGAGTGTTTTGAACCAAACATACGAGCGCCTCGAAGTAATAGTCGTCGATGATGGGTCAACAGATCAGAGCGGCGAAGTAGCAAGGAGCTTCGCCGACAAAGGAGTAATGTATTGCCATCAGGTTCATTCCGGGGCTGGTCCTGCTCGAAATAAGGGAGTGGAATTGGTCCAGGGAGACTTCTTAGCTTTTCTCGATGCCGACGACCGCTGGCCCCCGCAGAAAATAGCGCGGCAGCTCCAGGCCTTTGACAGTAATCCAGCGTTGGAAATGATCTTCGGTCAGGCCCTGCAACTTAAAAACGGCCCAGAGTGGGAATCAGGCGTTAAGGACGAGAAGCTGCACGTCGCAGGCATGGCTCCCGGCATGGTGCCTGGAACCATGCTCATCAAGCGCGCCGCCTTTTTTCGCGTTGGCAAATTTCAGGGCGACTGGAAAGTGGGGGAATTTATCGACTGGTATGCTCGTGCGGTTGATTTACAAATCCAATCATTGGTCCTGTCGGATTTGTTTCTTTGGCGCAGGATTCACGATTCCAATCAGGGCATACGCGAGCGCCAGTCGATCAGTGATTATGCTCGAGTGCTGAAGGCCTCGCTTGATCGAAGGCGCGCCGAGGCAGGCAATGTTCCAAAGAACTGAAACATCATGGCTCAGGTAGAGACTAGTCGGACAATGAGTGGTCTCCTCGAGAGATCGAGAGCCGCGCAGGAGTGGGAGACACTGCTCAAAGACAGGATGCTGCCGTATTGGCATAACACGACGGCTAACTCTCGAGCAGGTTATCAAGTTTACGACCCCGGTGATCAAACACTCGTGCGATCTCGCTCGTGGCGGAAAAGAATTCAATCCGCCATCAAGGGTAGAGACGATCGTAGGCAAAACGAGACCGAACGCGGTTTGGTTTCGCAGGCTCGATTGCTCTGGGTGTTCTCTCATGCGCACATTCTGGGCTATAGCACTTCACAGCACGACTACCTGAAAGCAGCAGGTCTCGGATATTCCTACTTAATCGAAACAATGCTCGACCACCAGTGCGGCGGTCTGTATTGGAAAACTGACGTTACCCGCGGCGTAATCGAACCCCTGAAAATTCTTTATGGTCAGTCAATAGCCATTTACGCTCTTGTCGAATATCACAGGGCCAGCGGCCTCGCAGATCCACTCGAATACGCTTGTGCACTCTATCAGACTGTTCAGCGAAAGTTTCATGACAAAACTCACGGCGGATGGATCGAACACTGCGAACGAGACTTCACTTTATTGACTTGCACCGGCGAAAGGCTGCCAGGTGTGCCCGATATAATCGGGTTCAAAAGCGGTGATGCGCACCTGCATTGGATGGAAGCCTTAACAGAGCTTTATATCGAGGCGAAAGATGCTTCAGTGCGAGATTCGCTGGTTGAAGCAATTGACCTGCTTTGCACAAAATTTTATCCGCCAAACGTGAGCACATCCTGTGAGTACCGTCTGCCGGATTGGAAGCCAGTCACCAGCGATGAGTTTTCAGGTATCTCCCATGGTCACATGATCGAATTTGGCTGGTTGATGCTTCACGCTCAGAGAGCACTGAGGATCCCTTGCAATTGGGATCACTTCGAGAGCCTCTTGCGTCATTCGTTAGGATATGGTTTTGATCATGAGCGAGGAGGATTCTACTTCAGAGGTAAGCCGCACGAGCCTGCTTGCGACACAACCAAGTTCTGGTGGGTCCAGGCAGAAGGCTTGTCGGCACTGACTGATGCTGTGGCTCAGTTTGATTCCGATGAGTATAACGGGGCGCTCATTCAGCTAGTAAATTGGATACTCAGCTATCAGATTCGTTCGGACGATGGCGTCTGGATCGTAAGCACAGGCGCCGAGGGCCGACCGCAGAACGTCAAGAAGGCCGGTGCATGGAAAGCGGCTTACCATGAAGTCCGCGCCATCGCTAAATTTGTCCACGCCTTTGCCCCACAATCCTCAATATGATCGCTGTCAACAATGAACCGGGTTGCTGGCCAACTCGAGATCAGGAGTTAATGCTGCGCGCGGCGCTGTTGCAGCGTCAGGTTGCGTTGGAGTCCTGGAACGAATGGAGGCGCACGGTCAACATCGATGTTATAGACTACGGCTCTCATCGAATGATTCCTCAGCTCTACCGAAACTTGCACCGCTATGGGGTCAAGGACCCGCTGATGGAGCGGCTCAAAGGCGTTTATCGCTACTATCTCTATAAGAATAAGATCCTGATGTACCGGATCGGGACCCTCCTCGCAGGTTTCGAAGAGGCAGGGATTACGACGATGGTGCTCAAGGGCGCGGCTCTCATTCAGCTCTACTATAGAGATAGCGGGCTTAGACCAATGCTCGACGCTGATGTGCTGGTTCACGTCCATCAGGCTGAGCAGGCAATGGGACTCTTGACCAGATTGCGATGGAATCCGCTCAGTTACTCGCGACCGCAGCTGCGTATTCCCATTCAGCACTCAACGCCTTTCGAAGATGATGGCGGACGCCACGTGGATCTCCATTGGCACCTGTTCTGGGAATGTTTCAACGCGAACGATGACGGCGATTACTGGGAAAACGCAGTTCCGATACAAATCGGCGGAGTGCAAACGTTGGCGTTAAATCCTACGGATCAACTGCTGCACACTTGCTGGCACGGTGCCAGGTGGAATGAAGTTCCCCCAATTCGGTGGGTCGCAGACGCCATGGCCATTATGGGTCAGTCAGCTGAGGAGATTGACTGGACAGCTTTGTTGAAGAAGGCACAGAAACATCACATCATCATGCCGCTTAGGGATTCTCTCGAGTATCTGAAGAAGACGTTTGACGCGCCAGTACCTGACACTCTGCTGAAATCCCTGTCGGCTGTTCGCATTTCAAAAATAGAACTCGAGAACTATGAGGTGACATTGAATCCAATGGCCCCTCCCACCACCACAAAGATTCTTCGGCAGCTTTATTACGACTACCGATGGTTATCAAGCAGTACGAGCTCGCGCTTCAAGTCACTGGCCTTTGCCAGGCACTTGCAAGCGAAGTGGGACATAGACCGACTCTGGCAGGTACCGCTCTACATCTCGATCAGAATGATCAAACGCGTCCTAAATGCAAAATCTGGCACGCCACTACGAAATTAATCATGTGCCGTTACCTCGGTACTTAATTGTGTTGCCGAATCGGTAAGCACTTCACTCGATGTGTAGCCGCCCTGCGCCTCCCAAAGCCGCCTGTAAGTAAGACAGTTTGCCAGCAGCTCCTTGTGTGTTCCCAAACCCACCGCCTGGCCTTGCTCCAATACCAGAATACGTGTGGCGTTCCTAAGTGTAGAAAGGCGATGGGCCACCGAGATTGCAAGCCGACCCACAGCCAACTGATCTACGGCGCGCTGTACCCGCGCTTCAGAATAAGAATCGAGACTGGACGTCGCCTCGTCGAGTAAAAGAATTGGAGCATTCTTGAGAATTGCTCTGGCGACGTTCACACGTTGCGCTTCGCCACGCGATAGAGCGCGGCCTCCTTGTCCGACCACAGTTTGATATCCGTCTGGCATGGCCATGATCTCATCATGGATTTCTGCGGCGCGGGCGGCAGCCTCAACCTCCTCCTGCGTCGCGTCAGGTCGTCCACAAAGGATGTTTTCGCGAATGGAAGTTGAGAAGAGAAACGGATCCTGCGTAACAATCGCTACCTTTGCATAAAGGTCATGCAAGCGAAAGTTGCGCACGTCTTCTCCATCCAGCATCACTTGACCATTGGTAGGGTCGTAGAAGCGAGCGACCAGACTGAGCAAGGTAGTCTTCCCGGCCCCGGACGGACCAACGATTCCGAGCGTCTCACCGGCATGGATCGTGAAAGATACATTCTGGAGCACCGATTTTTGATTGAAAGCGAAGTCAACTCGGTCAGCGGTAATCGCCAAAGGTGACCGACTGAAAGAGCGTGCATCCTTTCGATCTTGGATCGCCGGTTTTTCCTGCAGCAGCTGTTCTATGTGGAAAACGCTCGCAGTGTAACGTTGCACATCCAGATAGGCGTTGTTGAGATTGTTCAAGGGCCCCTGGACAGCCCGCATAGCCAGGAGGAAGGCCAGTAGCTCGGGCCAGCCGAGTCGACCTGACATGACGTTCAAACCGCCTACTATAATCACAACTACCACGTTGAGCGCGGCCAGCGATTCCAGCACGGTCCGCGCGAACGCTTGCACTCGTTCCATCTCAATGAGTTCATCATAATAGATGCGCGCACGCTCAACAGTTCGCTCACCCTCGGCTCTTTCCCCCTGATATATCTTGATGACGCGAATGCCGTGTAGGAGTTGGAGCAACGCGTCGAAAAGAGCGACTCCCTTACTCCTTACCTGAAAGGATCGTGCGAGTGTGCGCCGGGCCAAAACGTAAATAGGTAACGCAGCCACAGGGACCAGGAAAAAAGCCCACAGCGACAGCCAGAGACTGAAGCTCAAAGCGGCTGCCACTAGTCCTGCCGTCTGAAATACTTCAAGCACAATCCTCGCGGTAGACAAGACCACCATCCGCATATCGGTGACATCCTGACGGATGCTCTGTAACAACTCTCCGTGAGTTTTGCGGTCGACAAACCCGACTGACAAGGCGAGCAGGTGTCGAATCAGTCGGTCCATCGTACTCAACTCGATTGCCTTGATGATTTTTTGTTGCGTGACCTGAGAATCGTAGTTGCAGACAGCTGCGCTCAAACTCACCAGCAAGAGCAAAGCGACAGTTATCCAGAGCGCGGAATGAGCGCTGATGCTAATTCCGAAAGCGCGCCCTTGACCGAGTACGCCAGCGAGAAACTCTCGAATCAGGAAGATTGAGGCGGCGGTCATCGCGGCTCGTCCCAGCGAGCCGAAGGTGAATCGGGCCACGAGACCGGGATGTGGCCGAAGCAGGCGAATTAGCATCGACAACTGCTGTTTCACAACGCGCCTTTTACCTGGATTAGACTCTCAGTTGCGGTGACCTCATTCAATGATGACTGTGTTGAATGAGTTAAGAGTCGATACGATTCATAAGGAACGGCAGTTCACAGTAGGGTAGAGTCATCTATTCAGACGTGTCAGATTGCTGGGCGCCCATAGCGTGGTGCGAACTCTTGACTCGGCGGACCCAGGGCCGCGAGAAGGATAATAACACTAAGGCCACTCAAACGAGTGGCCTTCTTCATCGGAAAAACTGGTCGGGGCGAGAGGATTCGAACCTCCGACCTCACGGTCCCGAATTATGAGGCACGCAAAAACGTAAGTTTTTGCCTTTGAGAAAGTTGCAGCCACCAGGGTTTTATTGGGCTTTTGCATTCCTTCACATTTGCTCCCATCGCGTAGCAGTCAAGTGCTGTAAGTTTTGTCCACAAATTGGCCACACTTCACTAAAAACGATACCTTGTTTGGCTTCCCACGAACGGTTCCGGTGTTGTACTGGAGAACTACTTACTTGTTCCTCTTCATCCATTCAATGAGCTTCTGATCAAATAGCGCGGGCTCCTCAAACATCGGGTAGTGACCGCTCTTCCCGAACAGGTTGTAAGACAAGTTCGGGAAAGAATCTTTGCGCCCCTCCCAGGTGGTATAAGGCACGAGGTAGTCATAGCGCCCCGAGGCCAGAAATACCGGCCTTGTCACGCGCGGCGTTCTCTTGCCCTCATCATAGTCTTTGAACAGACCGGCGACGTGCGGCATGAAATTCATATTTGGGGCAATGCCTTCCAACATCCATGAAGAATCAAAGGAGGCGTCATACCAAT
>Ga0126384_10000122_pt1 | contig 35100 bp, 32 predicted proteins | sample PanSoiMetPlot_36_FD_92543 | JGI IMG/M metagenome (GOLD analysis project Ga0126384, IMG submission 92543) | Tropical forest soil microbial communities from Panama - MetaG Plot_36 | ecosystem: Environmental > Terrestrial > Soil > Tropical forest > Bulk soil | place: Panama | collected 2016-02-17 | reverse complement strand
TCGGGCGAGACCAAATACGTCCAATTCTATATCACGCCGGGCATCCTGGTCGGACACGCCAATCTCAACGTGGTCAACCGGGAGAAGGCTGAATCGGAGATGGCCGACTTGAGCCGAACCGGGACGCAATAAGCCGCCCGGGACGCCACATCGATCAGGACGTTCTACCTCGGCCGCATCATCTGCCTTGCCTGGCGAAATGGGATAACGGCGGATTGGCGGTCAGCGACGTCGTTCGCCTTGCGATGAAAAACTAGGTTTCGATCAGTCCGAGCAGGGCACACCTGATCGCAGCCTGAACGCGCGTCGCAACGCCGACCTTGCGAATGACATTGTTGATATGAAAGTTGATGGTGCGCTCGCTCACATGCATGAGCACCGCAATGTCGGCCGAGGATTTACCCCGCGCCACCCACGTCAGGGCTTCTGCCTCGCGATCGGTCAGAACGAACGGAACGGGCGGAGGAACCGGCGGTGGTGCAGGATCATGCGTCAGCCGACGCTTGACGATTTCGACCAGCACCTCGAAATCCAGAGGTTTTGTCAGGAAGTCGTCGCATCCCAGCCGGCGGGCCAGCAAATGGCTTTCGCGACTGCCATATGCGGTGATGAAGAGGAACGGGATATTGCGCAACTCGCCGTTGGATTTGCGCAGATGCCGCAGAACGTCGAAACCCGACATGTGCGGCATTTCCACATCACACAGGATGAGACTCGGGCAGTCGCCGATTTTCTGTACGCCTTCCGCGCCATCGCACGCCAGCAGCGGCTCGAAGCCCTCCTCCTCCAGAACCTCGGCCAGGAGTTCGCCCGTTTCGGGATCGTCCTCGATGCAGAGGATCTTTGGGCGGCCGGTCATGTCACGGCCAACGCGGACGCCTGCGGCAGTTCGATGGTGACCTTGGTGCCGCGGTCGACCTCGCTCTCGATCAACAGGCGTCCACGGTGGGCTTCGATGATTCGCTCGACGACGTAAAGGCCGAGGCCGGCACCCCTGGTGCCTCTGCTGCTTTCTCCTCGATAGTAGGGAATGCAGACTCGCGGCAAATCGGCCTGCGAGATGCCGCTTCCTCGATCGCCGATGGTCACGCGGACCGCCGCGCCGTTCTCCGTAATGCTGATCGAAATAGGGGCATTCGACGGGGAATACTTGATGCTGTTTCCAATGACGTTCGCGAACACATGGCGGAGCAGCATCTCGTCGCCGTGCACGACCGGAGGCTTGTCACAGGGGCTGAATTCAATGGATTCGGCGCGCTGCTCCTCCTTCAACTGCTCGGTCAGCTCCTGAATCAGCGCGTGAAGATCGATGGACCCCTGCCCGATCGGAATGGAACCGTCGCCCAGCGACAAGGCAAATTGAATCCGGTTCATGATCGCCTGGATGCCGTCAGCGGCCTTGCGAATCTTTTCGGCACGCACGACCACATCATTGGGTGCGATCTTCTCCGACAGCTTGGTAAGGCGGTAGGCTTGCCCGGTCACGGTCGTGAGCGTGGTGCCGATTTCATGCGAGAGGATATCCACGAAACGCTGCTGGAATTCGGCTTTGTCCTGCGCGTCGACCAGGCGACGCCGCTGCAGGCCGACCAGCGTGGCGGCGAGCCATTGGGTGAGGACCGCCACGAGACGATTTCCCATGTCCACCAGCAGGCTCATGTCGTTCGGCGGCTGGATGAACGGTTCGGCGAGCGACAACGCGGTCGCGACCCCGGCATAAAGCATGGGGCGTGACCGGGTCTCGAAGAGACTGACGAAGATCGGGATCACATAGGCAAAGCAGACCGAGACGTTTTCCGGCGGAGTAATCAGGTCGAGCACGAACGCAGATGCGATAAGCACCCAAATCGCAGCGCTGACCGTGCAATCACGAAAACTAATCATTCGCCCCGCACAGCACGGTACCTCGCGCTCATTTTTGGGCGCGGACCGGGCTCATATCTCATACAGTAAATGTCATACTACTGTCAGTGGCACCAATTGTCGCGGGTTCGGCGCGAGCGCGCCATTCAGCCATTCCGCGTGCTTCGTTCCGGTCTTGAAGGTGGACCAAGGGCCAACTCGACAGAGTCGAGGGCCTGCCGAAACCTGTCGATGGCGTGGTGCCATCGTGGCGGTGCATTCGGCTCGCCGCGGCTGGCATCTTTGGCTCGCTTGAGGACGCTAGCATCTTTGTTCCCCCCCTCAGTTCTCAAGCGACCGATCCTGAACAGGAGGAACGGCAATGAGCAGCAATCTGGTCGTACTCGACTTCGATGGCATACACACCGCTGACGAGGTGCTGAACAGACTTAGATCCATGCAAAAGGAGTACCTGATCGACCTCGAAGACGCCTGTGTGGTCGAACGCGACAAGAGCGGCAAGATCTATATCAAACAAGCCGTCAACCTCACAGCTATCGGTGCAGCCGGTGGCGGGAGCAGAGGCGCCTTATGGGGTGCCATTGTCGGCCTTCTCTTTCTCAATCCGCTCGCCGGAATGGCCGTCGGGGCAATTACGGGCGCAGGCGCAGGCGCCTTGGCCGGCTCGCTTACGGACTACGGGATCCCTAACGAATTTATTAAAAAGCTCGGCGAAACCATTCCAAAGGAGTCCTCGGCGCTGTTCATCCTGTTCAGAACCGTCAACGAGGACAAGGTGCTGCCGGAGCTCAAGTCTTATAAGCCGCGGGTGCTGCGCACGTCCCTGTCCAACGAGGGCGAGCAGAAACTGAAATCGGCGCTCGCCGCCGCAGCGTAACTCACGCTCGAGTCAGGTCCTTAGCGAGCCTCGACGGGACGCCCTTCGGGTCCGCCATGCCCCAGCAGGCTCGAAGGTTCTTGGCACGATGAGCTCCGGCGAGATGAAGGAAGGTCGGTTATGTTGAAACTTCTCGTCTGGCTGGCCGTGCTGACGATCACCGGTCTCTCCCTCGGAGTGTCGGTTGCCCAGGAGCAACGACGCTCGAACGTCGGCACGCTCACTTGCAGGGTGGGACCCGGGATCGGGGCCCTTATCGCCTCCCGCCGACGGCTCGCCTGCCGGTTCAATGCGAGCGACGGGCATTCCGAGCAATATGCCGGATCCATCACGCGCTTTGGTCTTGATGTCGGGATCACGGCCGGCAGCGTGATGAGCTGGATCGTCCTTACTCGAACGCGGGGTGTGCGCCGCGGAGCGCTCGCCGGCCACTACGTTGGAGCGAGCGGCGACGTTTCTCTCGGGGTCGGAGGCGGCGCCAAGGTGCTCGTCGGCGGGTCGCGCCGTGCAATGATGCTGCAGCCAGTCTCGGTCGTGGCCCAGGTCGGCGTCAACCTCGCTCTCGGGGTCGCCGGACTACAGCTGCGCTTCTTGAGTTCTCCGCGGGATTGAATCGCAGATCCCTGATGGCGCCTGGGAGACTGGCCGCTGGATCGCCCGGACTAAACTCGACTGCGTCAATCGCTAGGTGCCGCCATTCGCGGCTTCGTGCCCAGGACATCTAAATACCTATCGGGCGGTTCGGTCAGGGTGGATTTCGGAAGTTGCCGATCAAGGCGACGAACGGTACAATTGTGCCCGTGGGGGGAGCTGCCACCCCTTGAGAGGCAGCATGTGGATAGAACAGGTGCGTCGTGCGTGTCGCGCGGCCCGGTCCGCGGCAAGAGGCATGGCGTCTGCGTTCCGCCCCCATGTTTCGCCAACACTGGCGTTTCACGCCGGATCCTTCAGCCCCCAGACCGTTGCCCGCCGCCCGCAACCCCGCGCGTTCCGCTCTCACTCTTTCCGTCTAGCGGGCTTGTTCTCGCCGGCAACGAATATACGCAAGCTCGTTCTTGCCGCTGCACTGTACTACCTCACAGCCAAAGCAGCATTTCTGGTCGGAACTCTCTCGGTCTTTGCGCCGTTCTGGCCGCCCAATGCCGTCCTGTTCGGCCTATTTCTGCTCGTGCCATGGCGACGCTGGTGGCTCTACGTATTGGCGGTGCTTCCCGCTCATGCGCTTGCTGAACTGGGCGTGGGCATGGGGCTCGCGCAACTGCTGTTGGCGTTCGCGACCAATGTGCTGGTGTCCGCGACGAGTGCCGCAGCCGTGCACTACTTTTTGCCCAGTCCTCCGTGGCTCAGGACCGTCCGTGGCGCGCTGATCTATATTCTTGTCGCCGTGGTCATCAGTCCGGCCTTCGCTGCATTCCCAGGCGCCTTCGTGAGAATACTCGGCGATGGGACTATGGCCGACTATGGAACGTATTGGACGCAGTGGTACGCCTGCAACGCTCTCACCGCCGCAACTCTCGGCTCCCTGTTCATGACCTGGTATGGCAATCGCGAGCTTTCGCCACTGCCCGTCGTTCGGCTTGTCGCGCCTCTATTGCTCGGCGTTTCTCTCATTGGAGTCTCCATCGTTTCGTTTGACCTTGCACAAAAATATGCGTCGACCGCATTCCTCCCTGCAGTCCTTTACGCTCCCCTGCCGATCCTGATGTGGATCACGGTCAGATTTGGAACACGAGGAGCCAGTGCGGCGATTCTCCTCATAACTATCCTGTCGATAATTCGCGGTTTGAGAGGCCCCGGCATGTTCGTCTCAGAAGATGCGGAGACGAATGTGCTCGCATTTCAGCTCTTCATCGTCGGCTTGGCGATTCCGCTGCTCCTCCTCGGCGCATCCATCGAGCAAGCACGCGACGCCGAGCGCTCGGTCAGAAATCGCGAAAATCAGATTGCTTTCGCCGCAGAGAACGCAAATATCGGATTCTGGCAAATTGCTCTAGAAAACGACAAACTGTGGCTCAGCCCGCATTGCATCACGATGCTGGGCCTTGGCGCGAACGAGCCATCTCGCGAGGATGTCTTCAGCGTAATCCACCCCGATGATCGCGAGAATGTCATACGTTCGATGCGACAAGATTTTAACGGTATCAAGCTCGTATTGAACGAGTTTCGCTGCATCATGCCGGACGGCAAGGTGAAGTGGTTCCTTGTGCGATCTCATCCCGAACGCAATGAGCAGGGAAGGATCGTCCGGTTCAGCGGCTTGTTTATCGATATTACGGCTCAGAAGGTCCTTGAAGCGGAAGCCGCAGTCATGAACAAGGAACTCGCACATCTGATGCGAGTGTCGACGCTGGGAGAGCTATCGGGCGCCATTGCGCATGAGCTCCATCAGCCCCTCACCGCGATCCTCTCGAATGCACAGGCCGCCCAAGAGATCATATCCCGCGCTCCATCGTCGCTGAATGAAGTACTCGACATTCTCGAAGATATCGTCCTGGAGGATATACGAGCCAGCGAGATCATCGAACGCATGCGCCGGCTGATGAAGAAGGCCGAGAGCAAACATGAATTGGTGGACATCAACGCCCTTATCGAGACGACGCTCCCGTTGTTGCACAGTGACCTGATCCAGCGCCGGATCAGGGTCGAACTCACTCTGACCCAAGCGTCGCTGACGACGTTCGGGGATCCTGTACAGTTGCAGCAGGTCTTGTTGAATCTCATTCTCAATGCAAATGCGGCAATGAGCGCCATTCCGCCCGAGGATCGCATCCTCGCCATCGCGACGCGTCGGGTCGATGCCAACGCCGAGGTGGTCATCTCCGATCGCGGCTCGGGCCTGCAAGCGGACGCAAAACACCGAGCCTTCGAGCCGTTTTTCACGACGAAGCAACAGGGGCTCGGCCTTGGGCTTACGATCTGCTCGACCATCGTGTCGTCCCACGGCGGAACTATGCAGTTGATTAACAATTCAGGCGTAGGAGTCACGGCGGTCGTTCGTATACCGGCGCATCGAGGTTTCATGGCGAGTGCAGCGGCATGATCCCGGAAAATTCAACCGTGTTCTTGGTCGATGACGATCCTGCAGTCCTGAAGGCGCTGCGCAGGTTGCTGACGGCAAAGGGGTATGACGTACGGACATTCTGTTCACCGCAGCTCTTCGTCGATCAACACGATGCCTCGGTTGCCGGTTGCGCCGTCCTGGACATTGCGATGCCCGGCCTGAACGGGCTTCAGCTGCAATCCGTATTGGCGGCCGGTGCCGTGCCACGGCCTGTCATCTTTCTCACCGGTCGCGGCGACGTTCCCACCAGCGTGACCGCGATGAAGGCCGGCGCGGTCGACTTCTTGAGCAAACCGATAAATGCAAGGGAACTGATGCCCGCCGTTGAGCGGGCGATCGAGCAGGACGCGCGGGCGCGGTTGTTGCGACAGGAACTCGCCGAGATTGACGCCAAGCTTTCTGGCCTGACTCCACGAGAGCATCAAGTCCTCAGGCATGTGATTTCCGGCCGATTGAATAAACAGGTCGCGTTCGAGCTCGGAACCGTTGAAAAGACCATCAAGGTTCATCGCGGCCGCATGATGAGAAAACTGGGTGTAGGAACGGTGGCGGAGTTGGTTCGGCTTGCCGAAAAGGCCGGCATTACGCCGATTTCCGGCTCGAACGGACCACGCTAGTCCTTGGCCCTAAGGGAAACTCGACTCGCGTTTGCGGCGGGCATTAATATCGGTCCATGTCGCAACCAGGCAGACGGATTGCCATCGTGGACGACGACCCAGGCGTCCTCAAAGCCTTGGCGCGACTCCTTTCGGCGTGCTCGTTTCATCCGAAGACATATCCATCGGCGCGTCTTTTTCTCCAATCGCTTTCTGACGATAGGCCCGATTGCCTCGTGTTGGATCTGCAGATGCCCGAGATGACCGGCCTCGAGCTGCAAAATGAGCTCACCCGTTCGGGAATCAGAATTCCAACCGTCGTAATCACAGCGCATGACGATCGAGGGATTCGGCAGCAATGCCAATCAGCAGGCGCCGTCGATTTCTTGTGCAAGCCTCTTAATCAGCAGCGGCTGATCGCAGCCATTAACAATGCGATCCGGGCGCCGTAAGGGCAGCGCCTCCAACGCTGTGCGCTCGACGAGTAATACTGCCAAGCCTGAGCACGAAAGCGTCGCCGACGCGGTGCACCTGTTGGACCAGGGTCCAATAGACGTGGAACCCGTCGCCAATTAGCGAGACAGAGGTCGAGATGCGTGGACCGGAAGCTGTCGCGGCACTTCTGAGAAGGTCTCCGCGAAGGGCGACCAGGCAAGGCCCTTCACATTCGAGTAGCGCCGCAAGCGACTCGGGTGCGCGACAGACAGAGTGTCGACGGGCGCATCCACAAGGAGGAAAGCATGGAAGCGCCGGTTCCGGTCGACTTTCTGCATTGGATCTTGGCCGCGGCGCCGATCATCGCGCTCCTGATATTCCTCGTTCCGCTGCGCTGGCGGGCCCCGGAGGCGGGACCGATGGCGATGTTTGTGGCCGGCATCGTGGCGCTCGTCGCGTTTCGCACGCCATGGGACACTCTGGCGGTCGCGGGCGCAAAAGGCGTGTGGGACGCCATCTTCATCCTGTATGTCATCTGGCCGGCGCTGCTTCTCTATCAGGTCACCAAGCAGGCGGGGGCCTACGATGCCCTTCGACAAGGCATCGCCCGCTTCAGCCGCAACGAGCTGTTCATCATCCTGGCGCTGAGCTGGGTGTTCGCGTCATTTCTGCAAGGCATCGCCGGTTTTGGCGCCCCGGTCGCCGTGGTCGTCCCGCTGCTCATCGCCGTTGGCGTGAAACCGATCTACGCCGTGTCCATGGGCGTTGTCGCCCATGCATGGGCGAGGTTTTTCGGCACGCTCGGCGTCGGATGGTTGGCGACGCTGCAAGTCGTCGAACTGAAGGATATCCCGCGGGCCGCCTATGAAGCGTCGCTTCTGCTGCTGATTCCGACTTACTTGGGCGGGCTCCTCGTTGTGTGGCTTTACGGGCGCTGGCCGGCGGTGCGTCACGCCTGGCCGCTCGTGCTGATCCTCGGCACCATTCTGGGGGTCGGTCAACTGCTGGCCGCCATCATCAGTCCCGAGCTGTCGACGTTTCTGGCTGCGGCAGTCGCGCTCCTCGCCCTTTACCCGCTGTCGCGCTGGCCGCGGTTCGGCCAGCCGGTCGAGGGAATCGCTGTGCGGCCTGCGATGGCGGAAAGTCGAGTGCGCGGCAGGACGGAAGAGGCTCCGGTCATGAGCCTCGGGATGTCGTCTTTGCCGTATATCATCTTGACAGCTGTGACACTGAGCGTGCTGCTCATTCCGCCGCTCAACGACGTTATGCGTCAATTGCGAATAGGGATGTCATTCCCGGCCGTCGAAACCGGCTTTGGTGTGCAGAATGCCGCTGTCGCGCGCTACGCGCCGATTACGGTGTTCACCCATCCCGGCATGATGCTGTTGATCACCGCGATCATCGTTTGGCTCGTGTACAGCGCGGGCGGTTACTACGGCGCCTGGGCAAAACGTGAAAAGCCCGAGAGCATCTGGTCCAGTCTGCTGAACGATGCGGTGCCCGCTTCGGTGCCGGTGATCGCTTTCTTGGTAACGAGCCGCATCCTCGATCATAGCGGCCAGGTCCTGACGCTCGCCCATGGGATCGCGGCGGTCTCTCCGCCGCTCGTCTATGCGGGCATCGCCAGCGTCATCGGCGCGCTGGGCGCCTTCATGACCTCGAGCAGCACGGCGTCCAATGTGCTCTTCGGCGGAGTTCAGGGCGGAGTGGCAGACCTGCACGGTCTGGCGAAGGAGACGATCATCGGCGCTCAGGCCGGTGGCAGTGCGTACGGCAATGGAATTGCCCCCGCCAACATCGTGCTCGGAACGAGCGTCGCCGGGGTCAAGGGCCAGGAGGGAGCGGTTCTGCGTCAAACGATGCCGTGGACAGTCATCGTTGCCGTGCTGACGGGCATCGCCACGGTGGCACTGGTTCTCATTGGTTAAGGAGGGACCATGGACAAGCTCGTCGTAGAAAGCGTGGCGCTGCTGCTGCTATGCGCCGCGTTCCCTTTGATCAGCCTTGGCGCGACCGGCGGCCTCGCACCCGTGTGGTGGCTGGGCTTGCTGAGCCTCGTCGCTGGCGGCGTGTTGCCCATAGCAACCCGATACTTGGACCATTCGAAGGACAAACCGACGGACATCGGCATGGAGTTCGACGAGCGAACATCATAGTCCGCGACGCACGAGGGAAGATGCCGCCGGCCAGAGTGGATAGGAGAGACGATTATGAGTCACCCCAATGGCCCACGGACAGGTCGCCCTCCCACTTATGCACCACGCGGCGTCGTCACCACGCCACACCATCTGGCGAGTGAAGCGGGCGTGCAGGCCCTGCAGCGCGGCGGCAGCGCCGTCGATGCCGCCATCGCGGCGAATGCCGTGTTGTGCGTCGTCTATCCCCACATGGCGGGACTCGGCGGCGACGGATTCTGGCTGATCGCGGAGCCTGGGAGCGGGAGTGTCCACGGGTTGAATGCCAGCGGCCCGGCCGCCCGCCTGGCGACGCTCGACTACTACCGGCCGCGGAGCAAGGACGATGAAATTCCTGCGCGCGGCCCGCTCAGCGTCTTGACCGTACCGGGCGCCATCGATGGCTGGCGGGCGGTACACGAGCGCTTCGGGCGTCTTGGCTGGAATGAGCTGTTCGATGCGGCAATCGCCTATGCCCGCGATGGCATGGCGGTCAGCCGCTCGCTAGCCGATTGGCTCGCGCAGGACGAACCGATCCTCGCCGCCTATCCGGGAGCTGCCGCCATTTTTCTGCCGGGCGGCCGTGTGCCGCGTGACGGGCAACGACTGGTCCAGGCCGATCTCGCTCGGTCCTTTCAGGTGATCGCCAGCCAGGGCGCGCGTGCCGGATTCTACGAAGGCCCTATCGCCGAGCACCTGTGCAAGTCGCTCAAGAAACAGGAATCGCCGCTGCGCCCCGACGATTTTGCGGAATACCATGCGGAGTGGATCGAGCCGATCACGACCACCTATCGCGGCTACGACGTCTATGAACTGCCGCCCAATACGCAGGGGTTCACGGCGCTGCAGATACTCAATCTGATCGAAGGATATGACGTGGCCGCCTGGGGCGACGGCACGGCCGACTACTATCACCACTTGGCGGAGGCGGTTAAAGTCGCGTTTGCCGACCGCGAGGAGTGGCTGACCGATCCGCGCTTCGTGGACATTCCCGTGAAACGCCTGATCGACAAGGCGTACGCCGCTGACCGGCGGCGCCTGATCGATCCCGAGCATGCATCCGATATCTCGGAAGTGCCGGCGGGAATTGCCTATGTGCATCCACACGCGCGCCGCCCGCCTGACGGCGATACCTGCTATTTCTGCGCCGCGGACCGGGACGGGATGGTCGTCTCGTTGATCCAGTCCATCTATCATGACTTCGGCAGCGCCGTGATCGGCGGCGATACGGGCATCATCCTGCAAAACCGCGGGGCGTTCTTTGCGCTCGACGAGAAACACCCGAATCATTTGCACCCGGGCAAGCGCACCTTCCATACCCTGATTCCCGCGCTGCTTATGCGCGACGGAAAGCCCTACCTCGCTTTCGGCTCGATGGGCGGCGAAGGTCAACCACAATCACAAGCCGCGTTGACGACCCGCATCCTCGATTTCGGCTATGACGTGCAGCAGGCGATCGAGGCGCCGCGATGGCTGATGGGCCGCACCTAGGGCACCCGCTCACGCAACTTGTCGCTGGAAGGCCGAATCTCCGACGAGGTCGTGCGCGAGCTCAAGCGACGTGGGCAGCCGATCCAGATGGTCACCGACTGGAATGACAATATGGGTCATGCGCACGCCATCCGCGTCGACCACGAACGCGGATTTCTGGAAGGCGGTGCAGACCCCCGGGGCGACGGCGCAGCGGTGGGTTATTGATCGCTGTCCGTGGCGCATCATCGAAGATTCAGCATATCGAGGCGACCTCAACACACCGCTCGGCTCGAGGGACATCAAGGCCCGGCGCCCTCCCTCGCGCTTTTCTTTATCCTTTACCGGCATGCCGTCGGTCGACCGGGCCGTCGAGAAGGAGAGAGAATCCCGGCCTGCGACACAATATCAACCATATCAGCCGGTGAACATGGAGTTGCAACGGACGCCGCGTCACCCCAGATCTTGCAAAGATCCCAGACAGGAGGCGGCTCATGCATCCGCCGCCAATCCCCCGAGCTCTTCGGCCATGGTATCGCTGCGCGGCCGCCTTGCTGGTGGCGGCGGCAGCCATAGCGGCCGTCGTGCCGCCGGCCGCAGCCAAGCAGGCGCTCGTGCTGGAAATCGATGGCGCGATCGGTCCGGCCAATGCCGACTATCTGGTGCGCGCAGTGCGGGCCGCAAAGCCGAGCGAGATCGGCATCATCGTCTTGCGCATGAACACGCCGGGCGGCCTCGATACATCCATGCGAAGGATGATCAGCGCGATCCTCGCTTCCCCGATCCCGGTCGCGACCTATGTCGGACCGAAGGGCGCGCGGGCGGCGAGCGCCGGGACCTATATCGCCTATGCGTGCGCGATCGCCGCAATGGCTCCCGGCACCAATATCGGCGCCGCGACCCCGATCCAGCTTGGCGCAAATCCGAGCGGACAAAAGAATGGTCAGGACAAGGAAAAGTCTGTTGAGCCCGCCGACACCGAGACCCGCAAGTTGATCAACGATGCCGCGGCCTATATCCGCAGCCTCGCCTACCTCAGTGGCCGCAATGCCGATTGGGCGGTCGAGGCCGTACGTACAGCGGCCAGCATCCCGGCGTCGGAGGCGCTCGAGCTTCACGTCATCGACGTGATCGCCGACGATGTGCCGGATCTCCTCCGCAAAATCGACGGCCACGCCGTGAAGGTCGCTGGACGCTCGGAAACCCTGGCGACCGCCGGACTTCAGACCGTCACCGTCGCACCCGATTGGCGGACTGAACTCCTCGCCATCATCACCGACCCGAATGTCGCCTTCATCCTCATGCTGGTCGGCATCTACGGGCTGATCTTCGAATTCCTCAGTCCTGGCACAGTGGCTCCCGGCCTGATCGGCGTCATCAGCCTTGTCGTGGCGCTGTACGCGCTCAACCTCCTCCCTATCAATTATGCCGGCGCCGGCCTCGTGCTGCTCGGCGCCGGTCTCATGCTGGCGGAGGTGCACATTGGGGCCTTCGGTGCCATCGGTATCGGGGGCATTGTCGCATTCGTGATCGGCGCGATCATGATGTTTCCCTCGCGGCCGGGCTTCGAGCTCTCGCCCTGGGTGATCGGAGAGGGCGTCGTCGTAACCGCCGGCCTTTTCCTGTTTGTGATTGCCATGCTGTTCCGATCGCGCCGTCGAGTCGTGATCGCCGGCACCCGGGCGCTGCTCGGCGCGGAGGGTGAGGCCCTGTCGTGGCAGGGCCGGCAAGGGCGGATCCAGATCAAGGGAGAGACTTGGCGCGCTCGCGCCGCCGCTCCTCTGCAGCCCGGGACCCGCGTCAAGGTCATCGATCGCGACGGCCTCGTTCTGGTCGTCGAGCCAGCCTGACATCCCTATCCCATAACAGGCGCTTTTCTCGATGGCATAATAAAGAATAGATCACAACCCGGTCGCTTGTGAGATTCGCTTCGACTCCCGAAGGCGATGAGTAAAAAAGGATATGATCTCGTCGCGAGCCGCCAAAGTTGGCTGACCCGCTTCGTCGATCAAATGAACCGTAACGACGCTGTGGGGGCACCGCACATACTGAGCAACGAACGGCGGCACGTCGGTATTGGCAGCGCTATCGGGCAGCTCCCGAGCGACGAAGCGATCGCCGAGCGCTTCTGCGTAGGCCGCAAAGCGCTCCGCCCTGCAAAATTTATCACCTTTGAAGCGATAGGCGAGAACCGTGAGGTCCTCTCGTTCAAGCCGTTGGCGAATAGTCGCCAGTTCCTCGCGACTGATCTCCAGACCGGCGCGATCCTTGAGAGGGAGCGCGGGCTGTGAGAGAACCGGCGCCAGCATCGCGGCCTCCAGCATCATCGACAGAGCAAAGTTACCCGTGAAGCACATTCCGATCGCGCCCACGCCGGGGCCGCCGCACGCTTGATGCGCCTGCCTTGCAAGGGCCCGCAGCCACTGCGTTACGGGACTGGACGCATTTGCGGCGAACGCACGAAACTCCGCGCTGATGCATGCTTGCTCATAGACCGCAAGCCCTTCCTCCGCGCTTGCGACGGCACCGTCCCGACCAAAGAGCGAGGGCATGTGGACAGTGAAACCCGCATCGCGAACCCATCGGCTGAAACGCGCGACGTGCGGGCTGATGCCCGGCATCTCAGCCATGACGACCACCGCCGGACCAGAACCCGCAACATGCACGATCTTGGTCACGCCGCCGAGCGTGATCTCGCGCCGTGCGAAGTCGTCGAGGGGATCATCATTGCTGAGGCTGCGGATTGTCATCTGCCTGGCAGGTTTCTGGCGCCCAACCACCCAGCGCGAATGCCCCAGAGAAAGCGAGAGCGAACATCGAACCACCTATCACTCGCTAACGCAAGATCGCGGCTTCGCCAGGAATGCGGGAGCCGCAGCGTGATCGCGAAGGAAATCAGCAGAGCCGATTCGTGAAAAAAATTGTACCTTGCCGACAGGTTGCAAGTTCGACTTCACAACGGCGCCGACACCGATCCACAAAATGCCGGCAATGACTCTCCAGCAAATCAAGGCGCGATATGCGGCTGGCCGTCGCGATGTCACGCGAGGAGTTAGTAGGCTCAGTCAGATCCGAAGCCCTCGGCCGAAGATGGGCTCCGCGCTTCATCGTCAGCGAACAGGCGACTGCATGACCAGGGCGGTGCAGCTGACCGCCATGAGGATCAATGCCGAAGCGATCAATCCGGCAGATCCCACCCGCACTGGTAGGAATTCTTTCTCGTACGCGAGCAGCAGTAGGGCTACACCTCCCGAACGGTACAGTCCTCATGCGAGGACAGGGCTACCTAACTTGATAGCTCCACAGGCAGCCAACAATGCTGGTCTTATGTGGCCGGGAACGTCCTCGTCGAGCACAGGATGGCGATCGTCTGCATCAGTTGGGAATCAGCGCACCTTCACGGTGAAGCATGGATCTCGCATCACCGTCTGCGCCACCGCATTTTCGTTGAGCGACAAGGTTGGAACTTACCCAGCCACAATGGGCTCGAATATGACCAATTCGATACGCCAGCGGCTACCTATGTGCTGTGGCTCGATGACCGGCATCAGGCGCGCGGCGTCACGCGGCTGATTCCGACCACACGACCGTACATGATTCAGTCGTTGTGGCCGGAACTGATCCGGGGTCCGCTGCCGCAAAGCGCCACGATCTGGGAGGCAAGCCGGTTTGGCTGCGACCGGGATGTCGACGCGGATACGCGCCGCCGAGTCGTTGCCGAGTTGATCTGCGGTTGCCAGGAATTCGGGATCGCGAATGGCATCGCCAAATACGTTGGCGTGATGCCGATCTCCATTTTCCACCATGTCATTGGGCTGGCGGGCTGTCGGGTAACCCGGCTTGGGCCGACCATCCGGATGCGGCAGCAGGAGATCGGCGCAGCCTATGTCGACGTGTGCCAGACAACGCTCGCAGCTGTTCGAACGCGATGCGCTGTCCGCGGGCCGGTGGTTCACCCGCAGCTTCCGTTGGTCGCCTGAATGCAAAGTCGCAGCGAAGAAGGGCTCACCACAAGACGACCGCGGAAAATGCAAATGGGGTGGTGCGTTCGAGCAGGTCCGAACCGCAGTCTGCTGAGATCGTGAAGCAATATTGCGGCAAGGGAAAGCGGGGGCCGAATGGCAAATGGGAATCCGATACTCCAATCAAGAAACGCCCAAGCGGCAAAGCCGCGCTCCCCGATCGCGAGCGTTGCTTCCACGGCTACTGGTTGTGCCGGACGAAAGCGCCCAACGAAAAGACTCAGTCCCCATCAGCTTGACGTCTTCCACGCCGTCGTTTCCGCTGGAAGCCTGAGCGGCGCGGCCCGCCTCCTCAATATCTCGCAGCCAAGCGCCAGCCGTAGCCTTGCCGACCTCGAGCGGGAGATCGGATTTGCCTTGTTCGTCCGTGACAAGAAACGACTGTTCATCACGCCGGAGGGATCTGAGTTTCACGAGGAGGTGACGCGCAGTCATATCGGTCTCGACCGTCTGGCGAGAATTGCATGCGAAATCGGCGAGCTCCGGCGCGGTCGCCTGCGCATCGCGGCGATGCCTGCCATGTGCTTCGGCATGGTGCCGAACGCGATCAAGGAGTTTCTGCATCGATATTCGTCGCTCACCGTCAGCTTCGAAGCGCAAATGTCGCCAGGGGTGATCGAGCAGGTCGTCAACCAACACGTCGACATTGGGATTGTCCAGGTTCCCAGCGACTATCCAAATGTGAAGATTCACTCGTCTTTCCGATCTGACTGCGTTTGCGTAATGCCGCCAGATCACGTTTTGGGCAACAAGACGATCGTCGAAGCAGCCGATTTGCGCGACCATAACTTCATCGCCTTGCCGTCACAGACATATATCGGTCGACAGCTCGGCCAGGCGTTGGCCGACGCAAACGTGCGTCTGGTTCCCCGCATCGACGCGCTGGCGTCGTTTGCCGTCTGCGCGATGGTGGCCGAAGGCTTGGGCATTGCGGTAACCGATCCCTTCACCGCTGCATATTCCGAGCACCGACTGTGTCAAAGGCCATTCAGGCCGATCATCAATTTCGGCATCCGTTTGATCTATCCGGCGCGCCAGGTGATGTCGCAAGCCGCGATGGCACTGCTCGACCATCTGTCCGAAGCGATCGAGCGCCATCCCCTGATCCGCGACAGATGACCAGCCCAGTCCGACGATACCATGCCTTCCCTGCTATGATTTTCCGGTCGCGTCGTCGCGCGCGGCAGTCCCGCCGAAAATACCTGCGATCCAACCCCGAGGCTGGCAAATCAACGAACCGCACACCGGCAGCGGGGTGCGTAGACGCCCGTTCATGCGGTCACGCCATGTCACACGGGCGCGCAACTCAATCGGTTGACCGGCCGGCCAGTAGCCGACTCAAAACCGCCATACACATGGAGAATAGCTAGGTTTCCGACACATATATCATAACTGTATAACATTTGTAATTATTTCTATTGGACGCCCACGCAGCGGATCCGCTACGATTGCCACACGGATGTCAAAGTTCGGGAGCCCGCCTCCTGCGTGAAGAACGAGTTCTACCCATGCGGCCAGACCAAAATTTGAGTGCCGAGGGCAGAAAGCTGGCGTTTGCGATCCTCATCCTCGGCCGACTTCGCGAAGGACGACGGCCACCGCCGAGAGCGCTGGAGCAGGCCGCATTCGTCGAGCAATGGGCGATCACCCCTCACGAGGACATCTTCGTGTTGACCGGCATCAGCTGGCGGCTGCCGTTGCGCCGATCACTGTTTGTCGCGCCGCTGCTTGCAATCGATCCTTCTGCAGGATGGGCTCGAACCGTCGATGAATGGATTGCGCTCGGCGATCAACAAGTTGCATGCGAGGGAGACGACGTAACGCCGGACGAGGTGATCCGGCGAGCCGTCGTCTGGCTGCCGCAACAAATGAATGCTGCTGAAGCGGAACGAGCCGGCCTGAGATCCTTTCTCGCGTATGAGCGGGCTCGGCGCGATGCCCAGGGGACGGAAAACTCGATCGCTGACTGAGTGACGCGGCCGACCCGTCACGCACGCTCGCGCAATCTCGTCGCGACCGCGCTCGTCATCGACGTCTGCGGGCCGTGCAAGACATAGGCTCGGCTCACGCCTTCTCTGATGATTCTCGGCATTCGTGCGATGACGAGCTTGAAATCCCGCTCGAGCGTCTCAGCCGCTCGGTCGATATCGTCGGCTTGCAGACTGGTGGAAAGTTCACGGATGCCGGCGAGGACGTGGTTGAATCGTGCGGGCGCCTCGAGATCGATGAAGCGGACATAGTGCGTTCGCTCCATGATGTTTTGCACCATGGAGACTACCACGTCGTTATGGGAGAAACGTGCGACCCCGAGGTAGACTCGCTCGACGTATTCGGCGCACTGGCGAGCGCGGTCTTCGGGCACGACCTCGATCTCATCGTCCGCGATCATCGCGGGTAACGGCCAAGAGGTGAGCGCAACGGGTCCAAATATCTGGCGCGTTGCCCTTTCCGTGGCCCGTTTGAGTGCCCGCTTCAGCAGCCAGGTGGCACATTCGTGAAGATCGATCATCTCCTTCACGATCAACTCTCTGGCGAAAAAGCCTCTGCGATTGACCGGATCGAGAAGGCCTTCGGCTTGCAATCGGATCAGGGCCTCTCGCACTGGCGTTGAACTCACGCGCAGCCGATCGGCAAGCTCGCCCATCAGCAGCTGCTCGCCGGGCCGAAACTTGTAGGCGATAACCATCGCCTTCAGCTCGTTGTAGACACGAGCATGGTCATGGCTGCCGTCGGATACGTGACTCACTGGAGTCCCCTCCGATCTGACGCCCGGGTCCGGGCGGCGGCAGCTGCGTTGCTGAGACCTTGTTGCGGAGGAAGTCTCGGCCGAGAGGTGCCGTCGATGCCGCGTCGATCAAGCGATCCCTATTTGGACCCTGCGCAGGGTGCGCACAGCTATCAACTTGGGTAGTGCGCCCGCCGGAAAATGCGTACCCGCCGACAAAGGGACGCAACTGCGACGGGACCGTGCTCCATGCCCGGAGCCAGCCCCTTTCGCGCCACAAACAGCCTTGTGCAGGCGCTGGCATGTAAGCTCGTCTCGGGGCGAGTTCGCTCGGCTATCCCCCGAGCGCGTCGAGGGCCGGTCTGCGCCAGCGCCCCCGCAGGGCATGTCGCACCGACGTGATGATACCGTCGTGCGCCGTGCCCACTCTTGCCTGATCCTTCGCGGGCAGAGTTGAGGCCGGCTGCGTCGATCCGCCGAGCGGCTCTCAAGGGATTTCGATCAGATTGAGGCGGATCGCCTTGACCACCGCGACCGTTCGGCTCGTCGTGCCGAGCTTTCGCATGGCGTTCTTGACATGAAAGTTAACTGTGTTGCCGCTGATGTTCAGAATCATGCCGATGTCCCAGGATGATTTCCCCTGTGCGGTCCACATCAGGCAGTCTCGCTCGCGACGCGACAGATGAACCGACATTTCCAGCGGTCGCGCACCCTTGGTCAGGTCAGTGAAGGCGACATGAAACTGCGAAGCGAGCGCGTTCAGCCGGCCGAGCTTGACCTCGGGCTCGCTGTCTGTCGCGCGGGACGCAAATGACAGCACCGCGACACGGCCGAATGCACCATGCAGCGGCACGCTGATGCCGTTGTTCAGTCCCACCGTGCGCGCCTCGTCCAATATCAGACGCTGCTTGCTCTTGAGATCGAACCGCTTCTGAAGCGTGGTCCAGAGGAAAGGACGCGCGATCGACGGCGTCAGGGTCACGACCGGATCGATTTCGTCGTATTTTTGTTCGAAGTAATGATCACGCCAGTCATCGGGAAAATTCATCGCGACCGCCGGCGCCGGGTTATTCGGCAAGTGCAAGGGCTCGTGGTAATTCAGGGCGCCGTAGGCCACGCGGTCGAACCCTTCCTTGTCGGCCGCCGTGAGGAGCAAGCTGAACAGGTCGGATAGGGATCTCGTGCGATTGGAGCACTCCACGAATTCGAAGATTTCCATGCCTCGCTCCTGAGGCGAACGCCGCCCACGCGCTCACCGCAAACGGGGCCGTCTGGACGCGACGGGGTATGCCACAGCCCCCTACAGCCCGCGCGTCCGGCGTATGAGCATTATAAACAGTTGGATTCTCCCATACTACCACAAGATATTAATGCTTCGAAATACACCTATGCGTTTTTGTCGTTGATGAGCGGTGCCTTTGTACCCGACGCGATATGGCACTGGCGGTCGGTCGTGTCGATGCATTCGCCAGGCTTGGCTGCGGCTAGGAGGACATCGCAGTATTGCACTCGCGGCACGCGGGTCGGCGCCACCGCGTTTGCGCGCGTGGCGCGGGCGCGCGCGCTGACGACGATCAACAGCATCATCGTGCGGCCGAAGGTCGGGGGCGGCCTCGCGTTGAAGTACCGCATGCCTATCAGGACAGGTAGGTTTGCCGCTCTTCCATTGGGTGTATTTTGCATCCGATCGCACAGCGGACGAGCACGACGGATTCGCCGATGTGCGCTCCGGGCCCTTGGCACGCGACACGACGGTTGAGCAAGTTCGACCGCAGTCAGTCGTCGGCCGGCAACGCGATTCTGTCTTCCGACTTATTCAAAACTCGATCTGACGGGCGACCTGAGAGGCGTGCATGAGCGATACACGGTATGTGCTTGATGGAGCCACGCCAGGAGAATCTTCCGGTCAAGCCGCCTGGGCGACGCGTGGCGGTCCCACGGATCAATACGTCGCGGTCACGTCGGTCAATGATGGTCAATCACCAACAACTGTCACCAGTCGGTTCATCGGCTTCGATCCGTCTCCGCGCACGACGGGGCGGCTTCGACCCTTCGTCACCACGATCTTTGGGGGACCCTTAAGCGGGAAATGCTGGCGCGGAGCGACATGGCAAGCAGCGCTCCTTCATCACGCCGCCGCCGTGAGACAAGTTGGGCACGCGCTTGCGAGCAAGCTTGATTTCGTTTCCGCGCTGCCGGCTGACGAAGCGTCGCGATCAGCGCCATCGTCCAGCCGTTTGAAGAAGGTCGGCGCCGAGCCGTCCGCAGCTGACCGGCGGCAGTCCTACGTCATAGGACAAAATCTCCCGGCATCGAGCGGATGCCGAGGCTTATTTCCTCGGCCACCGTCAGAAGCTTCGGAAGAAAGCTGTGCATCGCCTGCCGTTCATCGAAACGCGCCATATTGAAACTGATACTTGCCGCGGCGACGACACGCCCGCGCGCATCGCGGACCGGCGCTGACAGGCCGCAAACGCCAAGCTCCAGTTCCTGCTTGACCAGCGACCAGCCCTCTCGACGGACCTTCCTGATTTCTTTTGCCAGCTGTTGAGGGTCCGTGTTCGTGTAGCGCGTAATTCGGCGAAGGTCTTGAGACAAAAGAAATGTGTTGATGGCCTGGTCATTCTCGCCAGCCAGCAGGACGCGCCCCATGGAGGTGGCGAATGCAGGCAGACGGCTGCCTATACCGAGACTGCGCGTTAGCGGCGTCCGGATCTCAACGCGGATGACATAAACGATCTCGCGTCCGTCAAGCACTGACATCGTACAGAGCTCGTTGACCTCGCGGGCCAGCCCTTCGATGACCGGCTGGGCGACGCCCCGCGCCGTCAGGGACGAAAGATACGAAAAACCGAGATCCAAAATCCTCGGAGACAGCGAGAAACGTCCGTTGGAAATCCTCGCATATCCGAGTTTCACGAGCGTGTAGAGAAGGCGACGCACGCCGGCTCGGGTGAGACCGGTACGGTCAGCGACTTCTGCCATGCTCAGTGAATCCTGAGCCGATCCGAAGGCTCGTATGACCATGAGCCCGCGCGCAAACGCTTCGACGAATTCGTCGCCGGGACGGGAGGACGATCCGCCGTTCTCCTGCGACACGTATTGGTTTGCCTGGAGTCTCGACATCCGCTGACTTGACAAAATGATGGCGATGGCGTGAAGTTCGGTAGGCGATATAATGTTCGCTGTGCGAACTTGTCAAGTCGAACGCGGTGCAGGATGAAGGGGCATTGAGCATGAGCCTGCAGGGGCTCTGCCTTCCCGCCAACTCCATGCCGCGAGTCGAGCTGTTTTCCGGGCGCTGATGGGCGCCATGCTCCCACCGGGCGCCATGCTCCCACCGGGCGCCTTGTCGCATCGCAACTGACTGGCGCCCCTTTGGCGGACGCAATGGCATGAAAACGATCGGCCTGATTGGCGGGGTCACGTGGGAATCGACCCTCGACTACTATCGCGTCATCAATGAGGAGGTGGCGCGCCGGCTGGGAGGAACGAACAGCGCAAAGATTGTGCTTGTCTCGCTCAACTTCCACGACGTTCTTGCGAACGGCGCCGACGCTGCAAGGCATCGCGAAATCTACCTGCAGGCCGCCCGGACCATTAAGCTCGCAGGGGCTGAGGTCTTGGTCATATGCTCAAACACGGCGCACAAACGCGCTGACGATCTCGCCGCACGGCTTGAGATGCCAGTCCTTCACATCGCTGATGCCACTGGCCGGGCAGTACGTCTGACCAAGCTGTCGACAATCGGCTTGGTCGGCACGCGCCAGACGATGGAAGGCGATTTCATCAAAGAGCGCCTGCGGCAGCGCTTCGGTCTCAACGTACAGACACCACCTGATGAGGACCGCGCCGTCCTGGACCAGCTTATCTTCGGCGAGATGGCGTGCGGAATATTCTCCGCGGCAGCGCGCGCCGCGGTCGGAGACATCATTTCACGGCTCGTTGCACAGGGGGCGGAAGGTGTGGTGCTCGCGTGCACCGAGCTGCCAATTCTTATGCGCAACGTTTCGGCCCCTTGTCCCTTGTTCGACACCACAAGGCTTCATGCCTTAGCAGCTGTATCCTTTGCCCTACAGGAAGGCCCAACCGCATGCTTATGAAGACCATCGCACATGATCTCGACCATATCGGCGTGGCCGTTCGCGATCTCGACGCAGGCCGCGACCTCTTTCAACGGCTTGGATTTCACCTGGCGCCACGCAGCCATCATCGCGGCTCGCGTGCGCCTGGAGCTCCAATTGAACCATGGGGTTCGGCCAACCACTGCGCGATGCTCCAGCGAGGCTACGTTGAGGTCATTGGGCTCACGGATCCCGACAAGTTCAGCACCGTAAGAGGTATGCTCGACAGCTATGAAGGCGCGCACATCGTCGCTTTGCAAGGCGAATCAGTCGACGCGGCCCACATGGAGCTTCGCAGAATGGGAGTTGCCGTCGACGAGCCGCGTGACCTTGAGAGAATGGCAGCGTACGGGCCAGAGGGGACGGATTCCCGTCGTGTTGCGTTCCGCAACATGTACATGACGCGCTCAATCTTCACGGAAGCGCGGCTGCAATACACTGAACACCTGACGCGAGACGTGATGTGGCAACCCCATTTGCTTGAGCACCCGAACGGTGCGCTCGCGTTGAGCGACCTTTTTCTCTGCTCGCAGGACGCCGAGGCGACCGTCCGCAAACTGGCCCCCGTCTTTGGCGTGCAGGCCCGACAGGCGGCCAGGGGTGAGCACTTGCTCACATTGAGCCATAGCTCAATTCGTATCCTTACCCCGGAAGCCTGGGCCGAGTGGGCCCCCGAAGCGAAGCTTCCGCCCCTTCCCGCCCCGGTCGGCCTTGGTGTGCAGGTCCGCTCACTCGAAGCAACCCGCGATCTGCTTGTGCGCAACGGCGTTGCCGTGCAGGACGGGCGCGCCAACGGGATATGGGTTGGACCCGCGCAGGCCTGCGGTGCGGCGCTCTATTTCTTTGAGCGCGGCCTTGATTCCAACAGCGCGCATCTTGAATCGGCGCAGCAGTTCGCGAGGAAGGAACATGCACCGTTGCGCGCGTGAAGCGAATGAGATCGGTCCGCGCAGGTGAGTCCCGGCAATGACGGCCGGCAACCAGAGGAGGTGAAAATGGAGCTGACCCGCCGCGACGCGCTCGTGGGTGCAGCAGCCCTCGCGGCCATGCCATCATCGCTGCAGGCTGGTGAACGGCCAGAGGAGCCAAAGCATGGCGGCGTGCTTACCGTTCACATGACCAGCGAGCAGCGCATCCTCAATGCGGCGTTGCGCGCCTCAACGGGCGTCTACGTGATCGCCTCAAAGATCATGGACCCGCTTGTCGACCTGGATGCTGATGGTCAACCGAAACCAATGCTGGCGACCGGCTGGGACACCAGTGCCGACGGGAAGACGATCACATTCAGGCTGCGTGAAGGCGTGCAATGGCACGACGGAAAGCCGTTCACGTCAGCTGACGTGCAATACACCGCAATGGAGTTGTGGAAGAAACATCTCAACTACGGCTCCACCTTGCAACTCCATCTTGAGGCGGTGGACACGCCGGACGTCCACACGGCAGTGTTTCGCTATTCCCGAACCATGCCGATTGGCCTGCTGCTGCGCGCTCTGCCGGACCTCGGCTACGTGGCGCCCAGACACATCTACGAGGGCACGAATGTTCTCGACAACCCAGCAAACACCGCGCCGATCGGAACCGGACCGTTTCGCTTCGTGCGTTACGAACGCGGACAGTATGTTATGGCCGAGCGCAATCCAGACTACTGGCGCAAGGGACGGCCATACCTTGACCGAATCATGTGGCGGTTCATCACCGACAAGGCCGCGGCGGTTGCCGCGTTGGAAGCCGGACAGATTCTTCTCAGCGTCTATTCCTCGTTGGCACTTGCTGACCTCGATCGCCTGAAGGCCGATTCCAGCTTCATCGTTACCACGAAGGGCAACGAGGGAAATGCAGTCAACAACACGATAGAGTTCAACTTCCGCCGCAAGGAGCTTGCAGACATCCGCGTCCGCCACGCAATTGCCCACGCCATTGACGTGGACTTCTTCTGCAAGAATTTTCTTTATGGCTTCGGCAAGCGGGGTACCGGCCCGATCCCAAGCTCGTCCCGATCGTTCTACACGCCCGGCGCCCCGCAGTATCCATTCGACCGCAAGAAAGCCGAGGAACTCCTCGATCAGGCAGGATACGGCCGAGGGCGAGACGGCACACGCTTCTCACTTCGGCTGCTGCCGGCGCCGTTCGGTGAGGACATTTCGTTGTTCAGCACCTTCATCCAACAGTCGTTGCAGCCGATTGGAATCAAGATCGAGATCGTCCGGTTCGATTCGGCCGCCTACCTGACCAACGTCTATCGCGACTGGAATTTCGACCTTGCGACCGGCTGGCATCAGTATCGCAATGATCCGGCTGTCTCGACGACGGTTTGGTATCGATCTGGCAGCCCGCGTGGAACGCCGTGGACCAATCAATTCGGCTGGCAATCGGATGTCGTGGACAAGTTGATCGACGAGGCGGCGAGCGAACCCGACCAGGCAAGGCGCACGCAGCTTTATGCCGAATTCGTCAAGCAGGTGAATACGGATCTGCCGGTCTGGATGGCCATCGAACGCACGTTCGTGTCCGTCCTCAGTGCTCGCCTGCGCAACCACAGCAACAACCCGCGCTGGCCTTCAAGCGACTGGGCGGATCTCTGGATGGTCTGAACCATGCGACTGCTCCTCCGAGCGCTACGCCGACTCGTGTCCAGCCTTCCTGCAATGTTGATCGTGCTGGTCGGCTTGTTCGTGCTTCTGCAATTCGCTCCCGGAGACGCGGTAGATGCGCTCGTCGCGCAAATGGGCGGCGGGGACGCCACGATGATCGACGATCTCCGGCGCCACTACGGGCTGGATCTGCCCATTGCGGTCCGCTTGGCAAGCTACGTCTGGCATCTCGTCCGGCTCGATCTGGGCTTCTCCGTTATTTACGGCAAGCCGGTAGCCGAGGTGATCTTGGAGCGACTCCCCGTCACCCTGCTGCTGATGACATCTGCCCTGTCCCTCGCGTTCGGAGCCGGCATGGTACTTGGCATCCTTGCGGCTCGGTGGGTCAACCGCTGGCCGGATACGCTGATCTCGACGCTCGGACTTGTCTTCTACGCAACTCCTTCGTTCTGGTTCGGCCTGATGGGAATCGTCGTTTTTGCCGTCAAGCTGGCTTGGCTTCCACCCGGCGGTTACGAAGAGATCGGAGCAGAATACACGGGCATCTGGCGCGTACTCGACATTACGCGTCATCTCATGCTGCCGACAGCGACGTTGTCTCTGATATTCCTCGCGATCTACTTCCGCATCATGCGTGCATCGATGCTGGAAGTCCTGACGCTCGATTTCGTTCGCTCGGCGCGTGCCAAGGGGCTCAATCAATTCGCGGTCGTTACGCGTCACGTCCTGCGCAACGCACTTCTACCGATGGTGACGCTCATCGGCTTGCAAGCCGGTACGATGCTGGGTGGCTCGGTCGTTGTCGAGAGCGTGTTTGCACTACCCGGATTGGGACGACTGGCATACGAAGCGGTCGTACAGCGCGATCTCAATACGCTGCTTGGCATCACCTTTGTGTCGGCATTGCTGGTCATCACCGTCAACCTCGTGGTGGACCTGCTGTACGTGCAGCTCGACCCCCGCATCGGCTCAAGCAGCTGAGACTGCATATGACCTTCCTTCGCCTCTATATAAGAAGTCCCTCCGCGGTATTCGGAATTATCCTGCTGGTGCTTGTGCTGACGGCGGCATTGACGGCGGATTATTTCTTCCCCGGCGATCCTTTGGCACTTGCCGGTCGCCCACTGGTTTGGCCGTTCGAGAGTCTGACCCTGCCCCTCGGTACCGACAACTTGGGCCGTGACATCGCGGCTCAGATATTTCACGGCGCTCGTATCTCACTGCTGATCGGATTTGCGGCCACGAGTGTCGCCATTGCAATCGGAATTGTCATCGGTGCAATCGCTGGATACTACGGTGGGTGGACCGACGACGTCTTGATGCGGGTGACCGAGGCCTTTCAGATCCTGCCGAATTTTCTTCTGCTGTTGATCATCATCACCGTCTTTGGGTCGACGCTCCCCTGCGTGACAGCTGCAATCGGGGCAGTATCATGGCCCGCCGTTGCCCGGCTGACGCGGGCGGAGTTTCTGACCTTCCGTACGAGAGACTTTGTGCAATCGTGTCGCACAATCGGATTGGGCGACATCAAGATCATATTCGGCGAAATCCTGCCCAACGCATTGCCGCCGGTGATCGTGTACGCAAGCGTGATCATGGCGGTGGCTATCCTTCTTGAGAGCGCGCTTGCATTTCTGAATCTGTCCGATCCCAATGTTTCATCTTGGGGGAATCTCATCGGTCAGGGTCGAGCGGTCCTCCGTGTCCGCTGGTACGTATCCGCCATTCCGGGATTCGCGATCCTGCTGACCGTGCTCGCGGTGTCTCTCGTCGGCCAGGGACTTAATGATGCGCTCAATCCGCGACTGAGGGGGCGATGAACCCAATTCTCCAAATCGAAGGACTATCCGTCCGATTGCCCGCCGGCGCCGACCGACAATTCGCCCTGCAAGACGTATCGCTGTCGGCGTATCACGGGGAGACGCTGTGCATCGTCGGCGAAAGCGGCTCTGGCAAGTCGATGATGGCAAATGTCGTCATGGGCTTGCTGCCAACCGGCGTGCGCGTGGACCGTGGACGCGTCCTGTTCGAGGACAATAATTTGGTCGGCCTGCCAGAACCGGCGTACCGGCGTATACGCGGCGCGCGCATTGCAATGATATTTCAAGAGCCGATGACGGCTCTTAATCCGCTCCGCACGATTGGCGACCAGATTGGAGAGATGTTCCGCACTCACACGACCCTCTCCAAGCATGAGATCGCAAATCGCACCTGCGCATTGCTCGAAGAGGTGCGCATCCCGGACGCGCCAAGCGCGATGCGAGCCTATCCGCACGAACTCTCGGGTGGGCAGCGTCAGCGCGCCATGATCGCCATGGCGCTTGCACTCGATCCAGATATTCTCATCGCGGATGAGCCGACGACGGCGCTCGACGTCACCACGCAGGCTCAGATTCTGAGCCTGCTGCAGGATCTGCAGCAGCGCAAGGGCACGGCGATCCTTTTCATCACCCATGACTTTGGCGTCGTGGCGGAGATCGCCCAGCGTGTCGCCGTCATGAACCAGGGTCGGATTGTCGAAGCTGGTCCAGCCAGCGAGGTCCTCAATGCGCCTCAGAACGCCTACACCAGACAGCTCATCGCCGCCGTGCCGCCGCTGGTCGGTCCCGGCGCAAAGGGGATTCCTTCGTCCGCCATTCTCGCAATCGAAGGCGTATCGAAGACCTACAGGACCGGCGGGTTGTTCAGCCGAAAGCGGCGGGTCGTCCACGCGGTGAATGAAGTCGGGCTGATGTTACCCAAGGGCGGCACGTTAGGCATCGTCGGGGAAAGCGGCTCCGGAAAATCGACCCTTGCACGTTGCATCGTACGCCTGATCGACCCGGACGCCGGTTCGATCCGCTTCAACGGCCTTGATTTTGCGACCCTGGGACGATCCGAAATCCGCAAGCATGCACGTCACGTGCAGATGGTGTTTCAGGATCCTTTTGCGTCTCTCAATCCGCGCAGGCGCGCGGGCGAGTTGGTCGCACAGGGGCCCATCGCGCACGGGACCCCACGGCGGGAGGCGCTGGCGCGTGCAAAGGAGCTGTTTGCGCTGGTCGGCCTCGACCCGGCCTCGACCGACCGATATCCGCATGAATTCTCGGGTGGTCAACGCCAACGGATCGGGCTAGCCAGGGCGCTTGCCCTCAACCCGACCATCCTGATCGCGGACGAACCTGTTTCGGCACTCGATGTCTCCGTGCAAGCGCAGGTTTTGCGGCTGCTGGACGAACTGCGTGCGCGACTTGGCTTGTCTCTCCTCTTGATTACGCATGACCTGCGGGTCGCTGCGCAGGTGTGTGACCGGATTGCGGTCATGAAAAATGGAGCGGTAGTCGAAGAGGGAGCCGCGGCGACCGTCTTTGAGTCGCCGCGCCACGAATACACCCGGACTCTTCTAGGCTCGGTGCCCGGCCGCAACTGGAAGATACCGGTGACGTCTGCCGCGTGACGGCCGTGCCGCCGCGACCGCGGGCGGGCTCCGTCGGCTTGGCAAATCACTCGACGAGGGGAGCCTTGGCGCGCACGAGTTCGTGGTGCTGGCGCCAATGATGAGCAATGATGAGTGCGACGCTCAGCGACCCGGCGACGCCGCTCAACCAGATCATGACGGCATCCAGCGACAAGATGCCGGCGCTGCTTGCGACGATATACGGCACCGCGTAGATGCCGAACTGAAATAGTGCGCTCAACAGCGCGACGGGTTTTCCCCGCTGCTCGGCGCGAAATTGGTCCGAGACCCAGACGCTCAGGACCGGGAAGGCGACGCTGTAGCCGAGACCGAATGCCACCCCGGCCGCAACGACAACGATGGGATGAATGCCGGAGGCCCCAATGACGAAAAACGACGCCGCCATGAGGGCAAGACCGAGCGCAACCACTGCCTCTTTCGGGGTGCGCACCAGCAGGCCCAGGATGACGAAACGGGAAAAAAACAGAGTCGCGGTGCAAGTCGAGAAGAAATAGACCGTGTTGAGGCCTCTCCGATGCAGCAGAAGCGACATGAATGAAACGACGAAACCCCACGCCAGTCCGACAACCAGGACCGAGTACAGCGGAACCCCGATGGACCGCATGGTCAAGAGCCGCCAATATTCGAGATCCCGCGACGCGTTTGCTCTGTTGCTTGCGGGCTCATCGCCGAGCGTCATCAGCATCAAGATGCTCGCCATGAGCGGGAGGGCGAACACAACGAAAAACAGCTTTATCCCAAAGGCTAAAAAGTAGGCCTCGGCAAGGGGCGGTCCAACAATGTTGGGCAGGGGTACCATGCTGGCGGCAATACCAAACAGATAAGCGGTCTTTGGACCCTGCAGCTTGCTCTTTGCATACACGAGGGCCGCCGGGAAAAACATGCCGAAACCCAACCCCAGCAACACCCGACCGGCGCCGGCCCAGACCGGGTTCGCGACGTCCCATTGGAGGCTCAGGAACGCGAGCAGACTGATCAGCTGGCCGCACAGCATGACCCCGAGGGCCGAAAAGCGGGAAATGAGCGGGCCTGACAGGAGGATCGCAAATGTAACGGGAACCAGTGGCGAGGAGAGGATCATTCCGATCTGCGCCTGCGGCACCCCAAGGGACGAGAGGATGACGGAAAGATAGGCGATCGTTGATGACGTCAGACACCCGAGAAATGTCGCCACACAGAAGAGCCAGAAGTCGCGACGAGCTCGGGGGGACGTGTAGACGGAGGTCACTTGTCGCGTCATCGCATGCACTCCTGATCGGCGTCCCTGCCCAGCCTGTTGCCCCGGCCACGCACGCAGAGCGACGGTCGGCGCACGGAACCGCGAACCACGCAGCGTTCCGATCCGCTTCAGAGATCGACGTTACTGATCGAGCAGAAAGTCCGTGATCCGGCGTTCGGCCTCATAGCCGCCCTCTTCGGTGACCGCGTGGCCGCAATTGGGAAGAAGGATCAGCGTCGCGCGCGGCAGCACTCGCATGGCGGCCGGCAGCACAGCCGGCGGGGTGAGATAGTCGTCCTCTCCATTGATGACCAGTGCGGGCACCATGCTCTCCTCGCTCTCGTAGTACGACAGCCGCTCGCGATCGTGCACTCGATGCAGTACCCGAAGATTGGCTCTGACCCCCGCCGGCCTGTGGGCCGCCGCAATGTGTTTCGCGTAGGCCTGCAGAAAGGAGGGACGAGCCGCCAAGTACTTTGCGCCGAAGACCCACGGACAGACGGCCTGGGCAAACGGAAACCAATCTCCCTGTTCGCTGTCCGGCAATACTTGCTGCCAAGTGTTGATGATCATTCGGTAGCGCTCGGCCACGACGGGACTGTGGGCGGCGAGCAATATCAGGCGCTCAACACGCCCCGGGTGACGAAGCGCGAAGTCGAGCGCGATGCGCGCACCGAATGACTGGCCGACGAGGATGGCGCTTTCAATTTTGAGAAAGTCCAGGAGTTCCACGAGGTCGCTGACGTGGCAATTTTCGCCCTCCGGCAGCTCGGCGGCGGTCCAACTCGGCCCCTGGAACCGCAGGTCATAGCTGATGACTCGCGCGAACGGCTTCAGGATGTCGATGAGGCCTGTCCAGCCTTGCGTCGTCTGCAGCAATCCGTTGACAAGAACGACCGGGGCGACGTCGCCGTCATGATCGCCAGATATCCTGATGTTGGACAGCGGGGCCGGCATCGCGTCCAGCGTATCGAGCGCGCTCGCAGCGGGTGACGACGGCTCAAACGGCCGAGGGTTGAAGCTGTTCATGGGATACTCCGCTTTCAGCGAACTTGATCAGCGCTTTGATGTTGTCGCCGCAAACCCGCTCCATCGCGCCCGAGGAGAGGCGCAGCAGCTCCAGTTTCTTGAGTTCGGCGCCCGGATGATGGACGGGACCCTCGGAGCCAAAAAGAATCTTGTTCGGTCCAAGGCGTTGCGCCGCCTCGTCAATGGCCGCGAAGGACCCGACCGAGGTTTCCAGGAAGAGATTGTCATAGCGGCGGGCGAGACGAATTGCCGATGCATCGGTCCCGGCGAAACCCATATGGCCCAGAATGAGCGGCAGCCGCGGATATGCGCGCAAGAGCGGCTCGAGGGCGTCAAGCGATGCATCACCGGCCGCGACGACATGCGTGTACAGCGGCTTCTCGAAAGCTTGGGCAAACGCACACAGCATCTGCACGCCGTGATCGGCAAACGCCACGCGATTGACGAGCGGGCTGAGTTTGAATCCGCAGAACCCATCGGCAATCGCGCCTTCGAAATCGGCCTCATCGTGGAACGCCGGATCGACATGAAAGAACGCGGCGAACCGCCCAGGGAGCTGGCGTACCGTGTCCAGCACAAACTGATTGGGTGGGTCCTGGGTGATCAGCGGCTCGCGTCCGCGAAGAAAGTCGGCCATGCCAAGGGGCGGAACCATTCCGCCTGGCACGAGAACCGTGACGTCCACCCCCGATTCGTTCATGCGCGCAAGGGTGCACTCACGTCCTTCGCGCGTTGGCACGAGGTGACAGTGTGCATCAACAATCATTGTGCGTCCCTCAGATCGAGATGGCGACGCCGCCGCCGGTGCGAAGCTGGCAAGAGTTCACAGCGTTGATCTCGAGCTCCGCCGCGCGAGCTGCGGCATCAAGGCCGCGCAAGTCGGTAAACCGCCCGCTCTTCTTCTTGGCGATTCCCAACTTGTCGGCGATCGCACCGAATGGTCTCACTTCGGCGGCGACGGTTATCCCGAGGGCCTCTTTCACGTGGGCGGCGACCCGGGCCGCCTCGGCATCGCAATCACACTGCGATCCGAGCGACCTCTCGAGTACCAGCCGGAGGCTGTGGTCCAATTCGATGACGAAGAGATACTCATTCCCAATGTCGGAATGACTGTAGATCACGTTCTCTAGATCGATTGGAAAGATGGTACGGCTTTCGGCCGTGTATCCGTCGAGCAACCGGCCGCGCACCTCGTAGACGGGGGAAGGATCGCCGCAGGCGCAGCGATCAGGCAAACGCCGCGCTGCATCCCCGGTTCGGTAACGCACCAGGGGTGCATGCGTGCGTCGCAACGTTGTGAATACCACCTCCCCCCACGTTCCCGCGTCGACGGCTTGACCGGTCGCGGGCTCGACGATCTCGGTCAGGAGAAACGGCGAAGGCGGTTCGTGGTAGTTGCCGCAATGGCAGGTCTGAAGCCCGGAATCGACTTCCACGAGACCATAGTGGCCGTAGAGGTCAGCATCGTCCCACAGCATCTGCAACCGACGCCATTTCGCCTTGGAAACCACCTCGCCGATGAAGAAGAGCTTGATGACCTGCGTCTGCGCTGGCGGCGTTCCGGCGGCGGCGAGCGCATCGCCATAGCGCAGAAGCTCCAGAGGGCGACCAAAAATGACCTGGGGGCCGAGGCGCAGGATGTAGTCGAGGGTTTTTTCCGGAGAGCAGATCGTGGTCCGCACTCCGACTGGGATCGCCATCACCCCGACGTAAGGAAGTGCCGTCTGGAAGCGAACCCCGGCCGGGTTCATTTCATAGGCGAAGGCAACCAGCGCACGCGTAACTTTTGATCGGGAGAGCCCCAGCCAGATGTCAAGAAACTGGGCGAAGCTGCGCGCTTTCCCGGCCGACAGGTCGGGAAATCCCGGCACAGCCGCACCCGATGTACCGCTCGATTCGTAGTACGCCTCTGGTCGCGCGCTCCTGCACAGAGATCCGAACGGCGCGGCGTCCTGCAAATCACCGCGAGTCGTGAATGGAAGACGTGCGACATCCTCCAGCGTTTGGATTGATCTGAGGTCAACCCCTTTGAGCTTGCGCCCGTACAGTGGCGACTCGTGCTTTACGTAATCCAGGACATCTCTGAGGCCTTCGAGGCGCTGGCGCTCGAGGCCAGAGGCCGCAGCGAATTCTAGTACGTGACCAGCCATTCCTGCGGCCTCCCATCATCGAGGATTGCGGACTTGACGGTCCGGACGGAAGCGAAGCGCTGCTGATCGAGGATGCCTGCCTGAGCGCCTCCGGTTCGAACGAGATGAGCCGTTACGTCGCTCGTGACGTCCGCCTTCAGGCGCTGCTCAATCCTTTGGTGAAGGCCGGCCGCGTTGGGATCGGCAACATCAAGGGTAACGGTTGCCTTCGTGCGTTGCTCCTTCGACGCGCTGTTTTCCAGCGCTTCGTAGCGCAGACGGTAGAGCCCGGTCGTCTCCGGGAAGTCGTAGATACATTCCTCGAAATCGATCGGCAGCCGAAAGCCCTCGGCGAACAAGGCAACGTCCCTGATACGTCCCTTGACCACCAGTCGGGGGCTCGAGCGGCCGCAACTGCACGCCCCCTTCTCGATATACCCAAAGTCCCCGGTGCGATAACGTATCTTGGGTGATGCTTCTCGGGTGAGAGTGGTTACGATGATCTCACCTCCCTTTCCGTCCTCGCTCGCCTCCCCCGTGCGCGGATCCATGATCTCCACGAAGAATGCATCGTCGTGAATGTGCATGTGCCCGTCACGGCAGCCAAATGTTGTCGCACCGAACTCCGAGAGTCCGTAGGTGTTGAAGACCGGGACGCCGAAGCTTGCCGCGATTTTTGCCTGCCCGCGCCGCAGCGTGGCGAGGCCGCACAGCTGAATTGCGCGCAGGCTGGGAAACTCGGTACGCGGATCGCGCCCCTCCATCAGGAGCAACGTGCTGTACAGCAGCGGTAGCGACGTCACGAAAATCGTGACATTGAGCTCCTTCATCAAGTCGAGATGCTTGAGGTGGCTGCTGAGAATGCTTCCACTGTCGACCGTCACGCCGCAAGCCCCGGCCGCCAGGGTCGCCTGCTGAAACCCGAGGCCCGAGCTCGTCAAAGCAAAGGGGAGCGCATTGAGAACGACGTCCGACTCGCTGATCCCGAGATCAGGCGAGAAGCGCCGGGGCACGTCTTTCGATATGTCGCCTTGAGTGAAAAACGAGGCACCCTTGGTGCTGTGAACCGTATTTCCGGTCGTGCCCGAGGATTCGAAGTAGGCGGCAATGTGCTTGCGATCGACTGCCAGGAATCCATACGGATAGGTCCTGACAACATCTTCCTTGGACGTGAATGGCAGGTCGAAGAAGATTTCGGCAACGGATTCGCCATCAATCGGCTTGGAGCGAAGGTGCTTTCGAAACAACCGTCCATAGAACTGCGTTCGCGTGAACGCATGTTCCAGGCTCTTTGCAAGTGCCTGCCGGAGTTCGTCGCTTTCAGCCAAACGATGAGGCGCGGATTGCACGAGGTGTGCGAGCCCGCCGTTGGCTGACTGTTCGAGAGCTTGAGCGCGCATGAAATCCTCCAGCTCGGGCGCGATGGCGATGAAGCCTCGCTTGGTGATCGGTTATTACGAGAGTCGCTCTGGCAGGTCGAAGCGTGACCGGCGTCGATGCGGTTACGCTAAGTAATAATGCAGACAAGTCAAGTATATATTTACCTATATATTTTGGAACTGTAAGTATAACTAGCCTAATTCGTACAAAACTTGGGCTATGTGCCTTGTCTTTGCCTCAAAGGCCGATCGGCTGATGGTTGGCGCGACGCTCAGGCGACACCATTGCAGCAGTGTTCGCACCCAAACATTCCAACACGTCGCGGCTGCTATTCGATAGCTATCAGGCAGGGTAGTCACATCCGACGCCATGATGACTCACCCACCGCACAACACTTCTTGTTCCTTGGTGTGAGGTCCAACAAGCGCGGCCTCTGCGCTTCATGCTTCGTCATCGACCGGATGCGCGGCCCCCTATTCGAGTCGGCAGCTTTCCCTGCGCATGGAAAGGGTCAACAATGAAGGCTGGCCATGTCGAACGAAACGTCACGACACGGGTCATGTCTAGCCTCACGCGGACCCAGGTCGGACGAACTGGTTCGTTCATAGATGAGGGCGAGGCCGTGACAGATTCTCCTGCGACCATTGTTGGCCCGACCGGCGTATACAACGCGCTCAAAGCGATGGCGGTTTGCTATCGCTTTCGCCCCGGAAGGCAAATTCTTGCAAGCGAAATCGCCGACAGTCTGCATGTCAGCTCAGATCTGGTCGCCGGAGCGCTGACTCGCCTCCATTCGGAAGCTTGGCTGGATCCCGTCTCCCGCAGAGGTTTCTTTCCCCGGCCGTTACATCTAAGTGAAATGATCGATCTTTATCGGTACGGCTTTGTGTTGTTGAGGTACGCGACACTCCAAAATATCGATACTGCGGACGTCAGCAATCTGGAACGCGGAATACAGCGAAAGCCTTTAGAACGCCTGATCGAAGACGAGCCGTCACCCGAGGAGATAAGGCGGTGCTGCAGCTATGTTGAATGGAGTTATGGCGCGCTGGTGTCACTCTCCCGCAACGAGTTCATGATTTCCGCCATGGCCGAGATCATCGATCGTACCCACTACGTCCGTCTGATCGACCTCGCAGCTGCGCATCGATTCAATGAAGTACTCGATTTCGTCGACGCCATTCTCGCTGCCGTTGGGGACAGGAAGGCAGAAGGAATCTCGGCCGCTTTGGAACGCGAGCTCGACCGCCTGGTCGAGAGCATGCCCTCCCTTGTCAGAAAAGGAATCGCCCGCGCCCATTCGCTTGGCGTTGGCTCGCAAGGTTGGAACGGCATGCCAGATCCAGATAATGTATCGCCAAATTTTGACAGGTCGATGCTGCCATGAATAACCAAGTGAATGACACGTGCGGCGAAGCGAGCCCAGGCCAAGCCTGACACGGACGGAGGATGCAACAAGGGGGCGCCCCCGCAAAAAATGTTCTTGGCTCGCGCGAGTATCGCCGCTATTGGCGAAATGGGATGAGGCAGCATGCGCCGCACGTCACGCGCGCCGAGCAGTCGCGTCGCCGGTCCGTTCGCCTCAGCGCATATTCCGGCGAAGTGGGCACCGGTTCGCCGACAACAATATGCGCCAACAAGCGGTTGCGTTGCGTCTAGCGCATGGCTCAAGCCAATGTTTTCGCGCTTTCAGTTTGATGGTGCCCAATCGCGCGGCGCGGGCGTCGCCCTGTAGATTCCCTGCATCGGCCTGTAAAGAACAGGGAGCCGCGCGGCGACGCGAGCCATGCGGCCACGGAATGCCGCGATCGGCGGCGGGCGTTTTGGCAGAACGAAGCTAGGTCGAAAACGTCAACGATTTCAGCGATGGCGGCCCCCCCGATCGGCGCGGAGCCTGCGGCCCATCCTTCTGCCTTCGCCCTGCAGGGGCTTCCGCCTACGCGCTCCG
>Ga0126384_10000121_pt1 | contig 35197 bp, 28 predicted proteins | sample PanSoiMetPlot_36_FD_92543 | JGI IMG/M metagenome (GOLD analysis project Ga0126384, IMG submission 92543) | Tropical forest soil microbial communities from Panama - MetaG Plot_36 | ecosystem: Environmental > Terrestrial > Soil > Tropical forest > Bulk soil | place: Panama | collected 2016-02-17 | reverse complement strand
GATGAACGGCTCGTCTACACTCGAAGGCTATACGCCAGACGTCGACGCAACCATCGTTAACCGAATACTTGACGCCGGCGCGGTCATCCTCGGTAAGGCGCACTGCGAGGCTTTCTGCCTGTCTGGTGGAAGCCACACAAACGCGACTGGACCAGTGCACAATCCGCATCGAATGGGTTATTCCGCCGGAGGTTCGTCGTCGGGCAGCGCAGTCCTGGTTGCGCTCGGTGAAGCGGACATGGCGATCGGCGGAGACCAGGGCGGTTCCATTCGCCTGCCTAGCTCCTTCTGAGGGATCTACGGCATGAAGCCGACTCACGGGCTGGTTCCCTATACGGGCATAATGCCGATCGAGATCTACATCGATCATACTGGGCCGATGACCGCGACGGTACGGGACAATGCGCTTCTGCTTGAAGTGATAGCCGGCGCCGACGGCTTTGATCCGCGGCAGTATGCGCCTATGGTTCACTCGTATACGGAGATGCTCGAAGGAGGAGTCAACGGCCTCAAGATCGCCGTGGTGAAGGAAGGCTTTGGCCTTCCCAGGTCAGAACCGGACGTCGACGACAAGGTCCGAGCCGCGGCTGGTCATCTTCGCACGCTCGGCGCAATCGTAACCGAGGTATCAATTCCCTGGCACCTGTTGGGCGGCGCGCTCTGGCTGCCCATCGGACTCGAGGGGTTGACGCAGACGATGATGTGGGGTGACGGTTTTGGGCTCAGCCGTCCGGATCTGTACGTGACCAGCCTAATGGATTATCACCGCGGCTGGCGCCGCCGCGCGAACGAAATGTCAGAGACCACGAAGCTCTTCACATTGTTCGCTACGTACATCCACAAAATTCATGGCAGCCGTTATTACGGAAAGGCGATGAACATTACTCGGCAGCTGATCGCCGCCTACGACGAAGTTCTGGCACAGCACGATCTTTTGTTAATGCCGACAACCCCAATGAAGGCGCAACCGCTGCCTGGGTCAGGGGCGACGCGAGAGGAGATCGTCGACCGGGCGCTCGAAATGATTACCAACACTGCGCCGTTCGACATCTCTCACCATCCCGCGATGGCGATCCCCTGCGGGATGAATGACGGGTTGCCGGTCAGCATGATGCTGGTCGGGAAGCACTTCGAGGAGCCGACGATCTATCGCGCTGCCTATGCGTTCGAGCAATCAGGTGATTGGACGCAGATGTGAAGGGTTGTTCGAGACACGCTCAAAATCAAATTATGTGACGGCCTCTGCTGCTGAACCTTATTGACTTCGGACATCGCGCCGCGCGAATTCTGAAAGTCATGAGGTGACGCTAAGTATACTTTCATCCTATTCAACGAGAACCTTGAGAGTTGCAGTGCGTACCCGACCGGAATTATCACTACCAGTGAATACAAGCTCATGTTCGCCCGGACTGGCGCTCGCTGTGATCTTCAATTTCAATTTCACGCTCGTTTCCATAGTCGTAATTGGAGAAGGCGGCTTTGCCTTTATTCCCATCGCCGGTTCCGGAGGCGTCAAAGTAACATCGCCGCTGAATCCGCCGATGCGGTTGATGTTTACGGTTACGCGAACCTTTGTCCCACGTACCGCATTCACTCTCGGTTGATCGAAGCTGAGCGTGAAGTCTGGTTGTAGATCCGTCTGGTAGCGTGCCAGGGCGAATTCTGAGGCTACTGGAAAGAATGCGGCGCGAAAGGCCTTCCCGCCGGCAAGTATCCTACCGTCACGCTGTATGGTTAGAGCGCGAGCCTCGTCATTGAGGCCAAAGAAGTTAGTGGTGACTTTGCCGCCGGTGCCGAAGCTTGCATCTAAACTGCCGTCAGGGTTGTAGCGTGCCAAGCCGAAATCAGAAAGGACAGGAAGAGCAAGAGTGGGAAGATTATAGACTCGACCTGCTGTAATAATTTTTTCGTCCGTCTGCAGGGAAACCGCCAAAGCTTCATCGCCGAGGCCGGATTCGTTGCTTGAGCCGAAGAAATCCGTCGTGATCTTGCCTCCGGAGCCAAAACTAGTATCGAGCGTACCGTCCGGACTATATCGAGCCAGGGCAAAGTCCTGTGTAAATGTAGGAGGACTCCGAAAGGCACACCCGGCAACGACGATCCTGCCATCTGACTGAAGCGCAATGCCACGGGCAAAACTGAAGCCGAAGAAATCAGTAGTGACTTTGCCACCAGTGCCGAAGCCCGTATCCAGGCTGCCGTCAGGATTATACCGAGCCAGCGCGAAGTATGCCGCGATTGTAGTGGAAAATGAACGATTAGCAATTCCTGCGAGGATGATCTTGCCGTCGGGCTGAATCGTGATCGCAAAAGCTGCATCAGGGTCTCTAAAGAAATCAGTAGTGACTTTACCACCAGTACCGAAGCTTTTATCCAGGCTGCCGTCACGATTATATCGAGCCAGCGCAAAGTCAGCGATTTCGGAGGGGCTAAAAATATATCCCGCTACAATAATTTTCCCGTCCGGCTGCACGGCAATGCCGGTACCTATGTCGCCGCTGTTACTAAAAAAGTCGGTGGTGACTCTACCGCCGACGCCGAAGCTTGTGTCCAGGCTACCATCGGCGTTGTAGCGCGCAATGCCGAAATCAGCGAATGTTATGAGACTAGTAACACGACCGGCCGCAATGATTTTCCGATCCGGCTGGAGAGCAACGGCTAAAGCTTCGTCACCTAAATTAAAAAAGTCGGTGTTGACCTTGCCACCGGTGCCGAAGCTCGTGTCCAGGCTGCCGTCAGGATTGTACCGAGCCAGCGCAAAGTCGTCGGATGTATTGGGATTGAAAGAAACCCCTGCCAGGATGATTTTTCCGTCCGGCTGCATGGCGATGGCAGAGGCTCCGTCGGTGCTACCGAAGAAGTTGGTAGTGACCTTTCCTCCGCTTCCAAGCGTTGGATCAAGACCGCCTGCGGCCGCGGCAACGCCAACGGCGGTTGGCTGCTGAGCACCCCACGCGACAGATGCAAGGAGCATCACACCGATTCCCACTAACATATGCAACCGCGGCTTGCGAGTCCTGGGACTAGAAAGACAGGGCGAGCGAGTTGAACATTTCATCAGGATTGTCCTCCACTGTTTTCCAACTAGCGTTAGGTAACAAGCCCCCGGACTATTGGTTCTACTGTCCCTGCCAGACTCTTAGGTTACAACGCTATCCGATTGTGAATCTCGACTCTTTCGCGCGACCAAACGACATGAAAACTCAATGTGTGATCCCCATTCGCCGCACCAGGGAGATGAATCGAGGTTCGCTGCGAATCGGTCGCCAGATCGGTTCATCCTTGTAAAAGTCTCCGATAGCTCCCGCCTCAAAGCCGCGTTCCAGCCATGAAAGCGCTTGTTCCTTCTCGTTCAACACCGAGTACACCTTGGCGATCCAGTGCGCCTGGCTCAAGCTTGTTCCGGACATCGCTTCCAGATCCTTGATCGCTTGAAGCGCTTCCGGCCTCTTTTGTTGTGCCGCGTATATCACGCCCGCGCCATAAATCAGCACAGGGTCATCGGGCCGCTCGCGCTTTGCCTTTTCCAAAGAAGAAGACGCCTCATCGAACGCCCGGGTCTCAAGGTAGACCCCTATCTCGGGTGGAACTATAAAGCCTGGTCAAAGTTCATTGGCCTGTCGCAACAGATCCAGTGCGTGGTTAGCATCACCGTTGAACAGATCAGCCATCGCCATTCCTCTTGCGTTAATGACAGACAAAGGATCGAGTTCGCGTGCCTTCGCGTACTCCTGGATGCTTTCGTCAAACCGACCCTCGCGGCAGAACAATACTCCCGGGTACACGTGAGCGAGTGATACACTTGGGCTGATTTCAATCGCGCGTCGCATTTCATGCTCAGCCAATTGCAGATCAAACGGCGCGAATAGAGTAGTTCACGAGCATGGCCTCAAGTAACCGATCTCATTTACCCGTTCAGTCCAGTTATGCAGGCTCCCCGTTTAAATGATCTCTGCCGTGTCTAACCTACGGTGCGGTATATGAAGTTTGAAGCTCCCAAAAGCAAAACCAACATACTGGTTGTCGCGGGTCTACAGGTCCGGCCCGTCGCCGAGGGGAGATGGGCGACGTCTATATAAAGTTCTTCGTTTGTGGTTACCGACGCATCATAACGGATAGGCGTCAACAATAGCTACAAAGCAGATCGAAAAAAGTTTCCCGATATTTAAGAAGCAGGAAGCACTCGCAGTAAATATTACGAACCGCATAACCCAAAGGTCGTCCGCTAGCGAACGGTCGTAATAATCCTCGTTGATCTTGCTCCTAAGGAGTCGTGCATAATAATAGGCCAATACTCGATGCATCTGGAGCAATTGGCTCTTATTCGCTTAAGTGACGGTGTTGGTTCGTCCGTTTTGCATTTTGAGTCAAACCACCTCATTGCCTTTTCCAAATCTCAGCGATAGGATACCGGCTCTCTCCAAGTAATCTGAAAGGAAACAAGTAAAATGCGTTATTTGGTTCGATTTCATATCCCAATTGAGACAGGCAACGACGCATTACGCAGTGCTGAATTTGGGTCGAAGATGCAGCAATTGTTGTCTGAGATAAATGCCGAGGCAGCTTACTTCGCAGCGGTTGACGGGCAGCGCGGAGGCTACATTGTGGTGAACTTCGATGATGCATCAAAGATACCTGCGATTGCCGAGCCGCTATTCTATTGGTTAAAGGCCGATCTGGAGTTCATACCAGTAATGGTTATGGAGGACTTAGCAAAAGCAGGTCCTGCTATAGGGGCAGCAGTTAAGAAGTGGGAATGAGATTGGCTTCCTCGAAGCCGCAGTCGATCATAACAGAAGCCGCTGTGACGTGAGCAAATCAACCTCGAACAAGACGGGATCCGTTATTGTCGCACTAACAAACTCTTCAGTTGGGTAGCGAAACCCTTTGTTTGAGTGTCGCCTGGCGTTATAGCCTTCGCTCGATGCGAGGCCTATTTTTCTAACACCGGAATCCAACTCGGATCGGGGTTGAAACGGTCAATTCTTCGCGCAATCTCAAGCGTATTCGGACCGAGGTCTTTTTCATAGACAACACCGTCCTGGCTAACCATAAAGGTCTTGACGCCTGTTACTCGATACTGAGCCGGTGTGGCCAGGAGGGCGAAACCACCGATCATCACACCCTTCACAACATAGTCGAGCTCTCCCAACGGCGCCGCGGGTCCCTGGCCTTTAAGGACCTGGTAGAAATAGCCACGATAAGGCTCATTGCGACTTGTGTACCCGCGCGCAATAGCTTTCGCGATATTCTCTCCAATAGGACCATCCCAGGTGCCATCGGTGTTTTGCCATGCGAGGCCATCCTGCGTACCGGGTGTGCTGATGATTCGCTGCGCGAATTGATTTACGCTCGATTCTTTGCGTTTCATCATCGCGTATTCATACTGGGCCTCGACATAACCGTGACAGATTTCGATAGCGTCGAGCTCGTTTCGGCCAATGCGACGTAGCACGACCTCCTCTCGTCCCGCCTTTGAGTCGAAATACCATTTGCCGGCGACCTTCACCAGCGGCACGGGAAATTGCCAGCCGTCACTTCCGATATTGAGTATCATGCGATTCGCATTATTCGGATCCTTCGTAAGGCTTTGTTTAGCGCGAGCCTGTGTTGCAAATTCCGTGGCCATCTCGCGATCGCGTGCGGATTCACCGGTGTGAATGATGTCGTTGCTGTTGGGACCGAGTATCTCCTGAAGTCTTTTTTCGTCATACTTCTCGGCTGCAGTTACCAGAGCATCGACCGCCTCTTGAGCGGTCGCGAAGCCAGTACCGTTTCCCGTTTGAGCATTGGTTTGGTGTACACCGCCGAACAACAGTAAACACGAAAGGGTCAGTGCGCCCATCAAGATGACGGCGGTCGCGCTTTTTGAGTAGGAGACTATCGAGTTCATAATTGTTTTCCTTTCGTGAATTACTAGCGTCGGCCACCACCGCCGCCGCGACCGCCGCCGCCTCCTCCACGACTACCACCACCGCCTCGGCTGCCACCACTGAATCCTCCTCGGCTACTGCTACTCCCGCGACTCATGCTTGATGATCCACGGCTCGAGCTGCTGCGTGAGTCGCTACGACTGAAGCCACCAAACCCACTGCGACTTGATGAGCTGTTGCCGAGGCTGCGGTTGCCGATGCGATCGCCACCCCCAGCACTGCCGCGATTGCCCAGGCTACTGGTACTTCCCGCACGATTTCCTAAGCCACTACTTCCGACGCTACCGCGATTACCTGCGCCCCCGCTTCCGAGGCTACCGCGATTTCCCGCGCCACCGGTTCCGAGACCACCGCGATTACCTGCACTGGGGCGCGTAGCGCTGCCGAGATTGCCGCCCTGCCTCCCAATCTGTCCTCGTGCATTTCGCTGCCTGCTGGCAAGCGAATCTCCACGCGTATTGCCACCGAACCTGTTTGCTGTACCGCGATCCGGGTAGGGCGTTCCGCCGCGATGTGCTGGATTGTGTTGCCACTTATTCCCGCCGCCCAGGGGATTGACGCGATTGCCGCCGCCGAGGTTTCCGCGATTGCCGCTACCAATGTTCCCTCGGTTTCCACCGAGCGGGTTAACGCGGTTGCCCCCGCCGATGTTGTTGCGATTGCCGCCGCCGATGTTGGTGTTGCGGTTAAAGTTGTTATTCATGTTGATGTCGATATCCCCATGACCCCAGCCGCAACCCCATCCCCAGCCACCTCCCCAAGCCCAGCCCATCGCGACTCCTATTCCAAAAGAGACCGCAGCGGCCGCATACGCCGCTCCGTAGTAAGGCGGATAATAAATATACGGATATGGATACACAGGTGGTCCCCAGACATAAACGGGGTCATACGAAGGTACATAGACGACTTCTGGATTTGATTGTTGAATCACTATCACCGGCTTACTCTCGACGGTTTGTACTACCACTTTCTGTTGCTCGTTTGATTGTAGAGATCCTTTATCCTGGGCTTTCTTGCGCATGCGCTGAACGGCATCCATTACATCGCTTTGTTGAGCCAAAAAAGCATTACCAAGATCGGTGGTCCACTGAATATCGTCGGCCAAACGCTTCACTACATCGGGCAACGCCGCCATTGCCTGAATGCTCGCATCCCACGGTTGTTTCTTAACTGCTTCCGCCAGCTTTTTCTGATCGCGTGCGAGTTCCAGATTCCGGTCCAGCCACTGCTGGAGTTGCATGATCTCCAACGGATAAGTCGAGGCAACCAGGGTCTGACTGAGCAGGTTGTCGGGATATAGCGCAATCGGCGCAACCAAAGAATCCAATTGGTCCGGAGGGATCTTGACGGTATTTTGTTGGAGCGTCACCGGCGCGACACGGGCAAGCAGAATTGCCTCCCCGGGAAAAAGCCCTATCGTGCAAGCGAGTGCGACTACATACCGAGTGATCTTCCGTGTGGGTTTAAATCTTCGAGCTGTGATATTCATTTCAAAGCTCCTGGGTTTCAGTCACGCGCACGCTACCCTCTGGCATTCACAACAAATTCTTCTCATCGTGCGCATTGTCCTTTTTTGCGAGTCAAATCGGTTTCACGCAGATTCGCTGGTCAGTTTCGACAGCATACTTGCGTTTTGAATAAGTAATGCTTGACTATTCTAGGCTCGCTTCAGGCCACACGAAACTGTCAATTGTTACAGGTAGGATTGGCTTAAAATGATAAAGGAATTGTTGTCCGCCAGTGAGGCAAAATATAATCGCTTTATTCTGAATTGACATAAGTTATTGTGAATTGACATAAGAATGGAGCGCGATCCCTATTCTTGATTTTCCAGTCGAATTTCCTTTCCAGGCTTCACACAACAATCGAGAATGGATATAAATCGGAATCCAGGAGGACCTTAGAATGGGGGATCTCAAAGAGGCACACCCGCGCGGCATTGAAACCTTTCGAAAACACTTGAGACGAATGCGAGACCTTAGGACCGCCGAGTTGATTGACGAGGCAAGACGGGTCGGACCAGCCGCCCGCAAACGCCGTCGCCTTCTGGAGTCCGCAACCGAAAAACTCGGGATAGATCTGTCATCAATAGATGAGTTGCACGATAAAGATTGGGATCTGATCTTAAAGCAGACGGCAAAACAACAGAAAGCCGCAATCGCATTCTCAAGAGCACAGCGCGCCCGTGAACGTCAGATCCTTCGTCACGTGACGAAACAACGGGCACGGTTCGAGCACAAGAGTGGTAATCCCCATACATCGATCTGCCTCTGGCGCGCGACAAGTCGTGTAGCTTTGACATTCACTCCGCAGACCTTTAATGACGGGACCGCTACGCTGCTGACAGCGCCACTGGGTCCGCAGCCCAGCGTAGGACAGAATATCAGGCGTTTCTCGGCGGAAGTTATTGCGAACGCCGCGCACGACTTTCATCTGAGTCCGGTAGCTGCCGCTGACATCTTTACCAGTCACACCTTCGAAACCACAGTTCAACAGAGAGGAGTGCTCAGTGTCGTAGCAAACTATGTCCCTTCAGGCACGATTTTCATCGGAGCACCCGGGGACTGCGTATTCCCTGGCTCAGCAGGCGCAGAAGGCTTGTTATTCATGTTGGTGGAGATTGAGACAGCGGATGGCGATACGATCGAATTCCCACTGGGAGCTACGCGAACAATCGTCGATCAGGAGGTAAGAGCATCGTGCGACGGCGCGAGTCGGCTCGTACAAGTCGGTACGAAAAATGGCGTTGCGCACCAATTGACACATAGAGACATTGTAGCCGTAGAGCCGGGCGATCTTGTCCGGGTGATCGCTGGTTTTGAGTTTTACATCTCGGCTGCGCTCAGAGGCTCGGTCCGAGCCACCTTTGATCCTCAACCTTCCGGCCTCAATGTCCCGATGGTCCTGGTGAAGATCGACAGTTAAACGGGGCGAATGCGATGCGTGTAAGATATCGCTTTCTTCATTCAACAAGTACAATGATCTCGCCCGGATAAGGCGTGCTCAGTTAATCAGTCGAATCATAGGTCAAATGCGATGGCTGAGGTCTAACTCTGATGACAGGAAGAACGCAACGCATCTACCTCGATTTCAATGCCAGCACTCCAATTGCACCCGAGGTGATCGCGGTGATGAGAAGCCTGCTCGAAGAGCCATACGGCAATCCATCAAGTGAACACTGGGCGGGAACACCAGCAAAAGAGGTAGTCGAAAAAGCTCGAACACAGGTCGCACAGCTGGTAGGCTGCGACGCAAACGAAATCGTATTCACCAGCGGCGGAAGCGAAGCCAACAATTACGCTCTCAAAGGACTGTTCTTCGGCAGTAGAAAACCTGATGCCCACATCGTTACCACGCAAGTGGAACATCCGGCGATAATCAATCCCTGTAGATTCATTGAACGGCTCGGTGCAACAGTGACGTATCTCCGAGTTGATGGCTTTGGACGCGTCGATCCCGACGATGTTCGGCGAGCCCTGCGACCCAGTACAATCCTGATATCGGTAATGCACGCCAACAACGAAGTCGGGACTATTCAGCCAATTCAGGAGATTGCAAAGATCGCAAAGGAAGCCGGGGTCCTTCTACACAGCGACGCCGCGCAATCGCTGGGGAAGATCGCTTGCAACGTTCGGGAGCTCGGCGTCGATCTGCTGACTGTAGCGGGGCACAAACTTTATGCACCCAAGGGTGTGGGCGCGTTATATATTCGCAAGGGTGTTTCCCTTGAGCCCCTGATTCACGGTGCAAGCCACGAGTCTGGCCGGCGAGCTGGGACAGAGAACGTGCTCATGGATGCGGCTTTGGGCGCGGCTTGCGAAGTGGCGCGCACGTGGAGCGGCACCGAATCGATTCGCGGCCTCCGGGATCTATTCTGGGATCTCTTGCAAAACAAGTTTGGTGATCGGGTGGTCCTAAACGGCCACCCGATCGAGCGTTTGCCCAATACACTCAACATCAGTTTTGTGGCACAGGTCGGTGCGAACGTCTTGGGGCGATTGGACGGCGTGGCGGCGTCCACCGGTTCCGCATGCCATGCCGGATCGGTGGAGTTGTCTCCAGTGTTGCGTGCTATGGGCGTACCGCAGGAGATCGGAATGGGTGCGATTCGATTTAGCCTGGGCCGCACAACGACGCGGGATGAGATCGAAGCGGTGGTCGAGGAACTCTGAGAAAAGCGCTAGCTATTTACTCATGTTTGAAGTCGGTGTGCGCCAGATTTCCTTTCTGGTTCCGTCTGCGTCAAGAGTCGTTGCCACTACTGTACCGTCCACCGTATCTATTAGGAGCAATGCTCCCTTGCTGTAATCAATCGCAGGTGACATACCTACATCGATGAGAAATATCCTCCCATCTTTCTCCTGTCCGATCTGTCCTTTATCGTGGAACGCACTTGGATCGTGACCAAAGACTATGTGTCTGACGTTGAGTGCTCTGAGATAGTCGTCAAGCAACCTTGTAGCTGGACCCTCCCCTTTCCACCACTTTTCAGCTTCCAGCAAAGAATCCTTACCGATCAGGAAATCAGATCCCCAATCACCCTGACCTACATCATGCCGAAAGGACTCCGCCAGTTCCGCAATCGTCTTACCTGACGTGTTACCCGCATGTGAGAAGAACCAGTCGTTAACCCGAGCTGCAAGAGGGCGATTCATCAACCATTCTCCATACGGCTTCTCACCTTGCGGCATCGTATCTGGTTCAATTCCCCTGCTATGGAGTTCGTCTATGAATTCGCGAGCCTTCTTGTTGTCCGGATTGGCAAGAAACTCCACCTCGTGGTTTCCAAGCGTAATGATGACGTCACCGCCGTCTTTAGGAGCCTGGGATTGGAGCTTCATCATCAAATCCAAAACTTCGATTGATTGATCGCCTTTGTCTATCAAATCCCCGACGCTCACAAGCAATAGATTGCCGCCCGCCCACGAGTATCCGGGCGGCGCTTGCCCATCCGGTTTGATCAATCCGGCCGTCGCTAAAAGATTGACTAGTCTTTCGTATCCACCGTGGACATCGCCGAGTGCAATGATGTCGACATTGGTGTTTCGCTCAACAATTGCGGGATATCGTTTCCAGTCCCGGTCGTATTTGAAGTGGGTTTGCTCGTGTTTTGCTTTCTTCTCTTTTTTGGCGTGATCACACGAAGACGATAGAAGAACGGCGGCTATTAAGATGAAAAGCAAACGAATAGCTTTCACAAGACTATTTTGAACTTAAATCGACGCTCAAGGCAATTCGAGCGTCAGGTAGGGGGAGCCCAGAGTGAGTATTATTACCGAACTTGGCGATAGCGGTCATAAACCGCGGTAGTGTCCTATCTGTGTATTGCTACCAATCAGTCTTGTGGTGTTTTCACCCGCCAACAGTCTTGTCGTGTTCTAACGATCTTGTGGTGTTTTCAGCCGCCAAACTACCGAAAGCTCTGCTCCTATGAGCACGAGGAAAACCTCAATTGCGTATGATCCCGTTTGCCATTAGCTAAAATCGACTAAAATCGACGTTGAGAGGAGCGCAATTTCAGCGCAGCCTGGGATCGTCCTCTTGTATGACCGAATAGCCGCCGGCATCGTCGATAAGAAGCAGTGACCTTTTACCGCCGATTGTCGCTCCTGCAAGGCCCTCAATTTTCACGCCGCGCGCGAAGCGCAAATTTTCGAGGGTTCTAACCGTGCCCTGGTCTCCTCCATCCCAAAGGACAATTGAGAATGGCGCCTTTACGGTGCTGGTGGCCTTGCCCAGGCTGATGACGAAAGCCTTAAGCTTCGGAGCGTATGCCAGTGAGCGGATACCCTGACTCCCCGAAGACTGGACCTGTAGTGTTATGGCCGGAAGCGCCTCGAAGTCTTCCAGTCGCCATTGGCCGCCTTCGCCTTTGAGTCGCACAGGCAGGATGGCGGGTTTGTTGTTGATATGTGGCGTACGAAGGCCGAAGAGTAACGCACCCCGATTCGGATCCCAGGCGAGCCCTTCAATGTTCAACCCACCATCGTCGGGGACGAGGTCGGCCGACGCCTTTAGCTCAGGATACTTTGATATCAGCCACTCGCGGAATCCGGGTATGTTTTCTGCCTTGAGCGTTTTTTCAGTCCCAGGACTGATGCGTAGGAGTCCTCCCGCATAACCTTCGGCCGGGACCATTTTTTTGCCTTTTTGGGTGTGGTTCCGCTCGAACGACGAGGTGGCCACTACGAATCGATCGCTGTTGCGCTCGACGATCGTCATTCCCTCCAGATCATCGATCGCCGAAGGATCAACCCCAGACAGCGGCCGGCGAATGAACTGACCGGACATCTTCCCTTGCTGGTCGAGGCGAAACTCGATAAGCGCGTTTCGAATCTTGTTGTCACAGAAGAGGAACTGTCCGTCGCCAATTTCGGCTACCCCGGACGCATTGAATGGCTTCTTACCATTTGTCTCGGCGAAGGGAATCGAGGTGATCACATCCGTTTGAGCTGGCTTGTTCTCGGTCGACTTGTCGGCTTCGGATTTCTTCTTCGTTTTCTGCGCAGCCTTATCGTCCGCTGCAATCGATATTCCCAGGGCCAACAGGAGGACTACCATCATCACCGCTACCCATCCAATCGCATTCCTCATTATTCAGCCTCCATTCTTGTTTTCCGGATTTTTCCGGATATGAATTCAGTTCAAAACTCGCGTTTTGTTAACCGAGAATTCGGGCAGTTCCGAAATATCAACTCGTCCATTCGCGAAGGTAAACTTAGTGGCTATAGTAACGCTGCCCGTTGCTCAAATTCTGATCAGTCAAATGATACCCTTATATCCAGACCCATTCTATCCGCAGAAAGGTCTTTCACTATCACTTGCCAAGAGAAATTGAAACGCTCAGAGTGCAGCATTCAGGGTTTAGCGCTCGGTCGCGTTCGTCCTTCTGAATCTGTAATCTGCGTAATCTGCGGAATACTGTTCAAAAAGGTTTCTCCACAGATTACGCGGATGAGCTGTTTGGGCGTATGAACGTACTATTGATGAGGAATGATTGAATGCCTGATTGGTTAAGTGTTATCGCTCCAATCTCCGCCAAGGAAACGAACACACTCGATCATCGCTCTAATCGAGATCACCAGACGCCACCCTCACAGATCCGGCAAATCCACCATAGACTCGGGTCTGGCCGGTGATTGCGTTGATGATTTCACCCGAGACCGGCGACAGTGCTAGTCGATTATGGTCACGGACGAATAAGATCACTTGTGCCAGCACCTGCACACGACCAGTGAGCGAGTCTCCTGGAACTGGAAGATCAGCACGGCGGAAATCGACGAAGTTGAATTCACCTTCAGGGATGAGAAACTCGGGACTCTGGCTGATCGTGGTGCCATCCGCCAGAAAGAGCCTTACGCGCGCACGAGCAGGTTCCGACTGCTCATTTCTCGGTGGTCGCTGATTAGGACCCAGCACTGTAATACGGAAGGTCTGGTCAGGTGCCAGTCCAACGCCCAGAGAGTAGCTCAGGATTTCGATGTGGTCTCCCTGTGCGGCGACGGTGCTCGCTGTAATGACCTGCGTGGTCCGATCTCGCAATTGAAGCAAGCAAAGAATAGCAATCACCCCCACGATTACAGTAATGCGACTGGTAGTTTTGGTTTTCACGGACGTGACTCCTTTCTAATGCCCTGTTCGGCGTGCTGCATACCTATCCGATATTGCGCACACGGACGGGCGCGCCCATATCGATCCATATCTCCGACCGGCCATCGAGATCGATCAGTTCAATCGAGTTGGAGCCCCCGGTTCGGACTGGCTGCGCGGTGTTAGAAGGTAATTGTGGATTCGCGAGTCGTTGAAGGATTATTGTCGGGCGTACCTCCAGGCGGCCCGTGCCCGATTCGCCCGAAAGAAGAATCGAATTGCGACTGAATTCGACCGAGTGGAATCCATCTCGCGGAATGGAAAACTCGGGGCTCTCTGCAACCTGGTTGCCTTGACGGTCGAACAGCTTCACTTGCGCGCGCGCAGGCTCTCTAAACTCATCCGGCTCGTCCGTTGTTGGATCGGAAACAGTGATACGTATGCTTTCGCCAGGTACAAACCCGATTGCAGGAATTCCTCCCAGGAAGAAGACCAGGCAGTTACACGGCTCGGCGGCGGCAGTCACAATGCCTGAGGTAACTCGCGTTGGCAGCTGAAACAAACAGAATGGCAACAGTGTCAATACCGCGACTTTCTTTATTAATTCTTTACCTGGAGAGTTGCTTGTGATTTTCATACATTAGGCTCCTCTGAGTATTTCGGTAAAACTCTCACGATTACACGAGTATTTCGGTCACACTTTCAACAATGACTTTCCTCCCCATTGATTAACGCGACGAATGGGAGTAAAAACTCTAACGTCCGCATCCTCATAAAGATTTCGCCTGATCCGAGGCGGTCCATTTCGTCCTACAATTTGAAGGTCCTATGGAAACGCCGATTCCCAACAAAGAGGCTGGCAGCTCGGTACATCAGATTACCGAGAGGCTGATCGCCTGGAGCAGTGGAGATGTTGCCGCACTCGATGACGTGATTCACGCGGTCTATCAAGAACTACGACAGATGGCCGATCGTTATCTCAGGAAGGAGCGGTCAGAACATACCTTGCAGCCCACAGCACTTGTGCACGAAGCGTACCTGCGACTAATCGACCAAAACCAGGTAAGCTGGCAAAACCGCGCGCATTTTTTCGGTGTAGCGGCACAAATGATGCGCAGAATCCTGATCGATCACGCTAAGTCGAAACACCGTGAAAAACGGGGCGGGGCGGCGACGCCTATGCCGCTTGATGAAGCGATCGATCTGTCACAAACACGCGTATCTGAACTCGTTGCGCTTGATGACGCGTTGACGGGCCTCGCCACCATCGACGAACGAAAAAGTCGAGTGGTTGAGTTGCGGTTCTTCGGTGGTTTGAGTGTCGAAGAAACCGCTGATGTTCTCCAGGTCTCGCCGCAAACAGTCCTGCGCGATTGGAAGCTCGCCAAGGCTTGGCTTTACCAGGAGATCAACAATGAAACCCACAATAGCCTGAGCGGTGGCAACTGATCGAAGTCAGCTGAACCCTTAGCGCCAATCCTTAAACTGGCCTCGTTGACACTCCTATAGCCCTGGAGATAAACTCCAAATTACTCTCAGTCTTTGAGCAGAAAGTCATTAAAACGCTGTATGCTTGCGCCCATTTTCGTGCCAACTTGCGCTCAAGCTGAGACATCATATCCAAGTTGGTGCGTTGGCCCGCAAGCGATTGGAGGAGTTAAATGTTTCGTCAGTTTCTATCGAGAACCGCCTTTGTCCTAGCCGCAGCAACCTTGCTTTCTCCGGCTGCGTTTGCGCAGTCCGGGCAAGTTGAAGGTACGGTCAAGATCAAAGCCGCAGACGGTTCAGTCAAACCCGCCCCTGGAATCCAGATTGACATCTATCGGCTCGACATTAAGGGCCATTTCGAGGTCAAAACGGATAAGAACGGCCACTACGTCCGTCTCGGTTTGCCGCTCCAGGGAACCTTTCTCTTTGTGTTCTCGGGTCCCGGCGCAACGCCAACCTGGATGAACAATGTTCGAATAACACAGATGCCGGTAGTTGATACCACACTCGAAGCTGGAGACGGCCGCACGCTCACCTACGATGAAATACAGAAACAAATAGGGCAGCAGAAGGCCGGCGGCGGTGGTGGAGCGGCACAACCACCCCCGAAGGCTATGTCTACGGCTGATCGTGCCAAGGCTGAAGCTGCACAGAAAGAACAAGAAGCAAAAGTGAAGGAGGCCAAGGATGTCCAGAGCTCCTTTGACCAGGCGCGTGAACATTACAATTCCGGCGTCGAGATGATGAAGACCGCCAATTATCAGGGCGCTCTGGGTGAATTCGAACAGGCATCCACAGTCGATCCCGGCAAACACGCGGTGATGTTGATGCTCAATTACCGAGCAAACGCGAACCTTGCAGAAGCTCACTATCAACTGGGGGTTGAGCTTTTCAACAAGAAACAGAGGCCTGAAGCTAAAACGCATTTTGAGGCGGCCCTCGCAGCGGTCAAGAAAGCCCTCGCTCTCGCACCCACGGATACCGCTGAGAACAATCCCAATCTCAACAACGATCTGGTCATCTATTACAACATTCTGGCAAAGAATGCCTCGCTGCTGGTTGAGTACTACGGCGCGGCCGATCTTGTCGATCCGACAATAAAGGAGATCGAAAAAGCTGAAGCGATCGATGCGGCCAACGTCAACAAATGGGGCGTCGTGAAGGCGGATTTGTTAAGATCGGCGGGAAAAACCGATAATGCGGTGGCGGCGTACAAGAAAGTACTCGCTGCTGATCCCGCAAACGTCGATGCGCTCTACGGATTAGGACTCACATTGATCGCAAGCACCGAGCGCCCGCAGATTCAGGAGGGCGCGAACACGCTGGCCGAGTTTGTAGCCAAGGCGCCTGCAACAGATAAGCGCGTTCCGATCGTAAAAGATGCGCTTGAAGGCGTGAAGAATGCTTACAAGGTGGAAGCAGAGAAGCCAGCGTCAACGTCCAAGGGAAGGAAGAAGCCCTAGAATAATCCGTCCTCGATTTTGAGGCTTCCAGCGCTCTCGATGGCTCTGCGTTGAACAAATATAGGGTTCAAGGCAGAGACGTCGAGAGCGATCAGTCTAAAGTAACAATGTTGACAAAAGCCATGGTTCGTGGCTTTTCTTCGCATCAGCCCTCACGATTTTCTCCCCGCAGGACCGCGCTTGTGATGTTCCTTGTTTGTGAACTCGCTCAAGTGCGAGAGTCTTGACCTGGTTAGTGCCTTCTGGTACATCCCTTGTTCGACCGAAAGTTTTGGAACGGATGAACACAAGCGGGTCACATCGCAAGGTGGTTGTGACGGGCATCTTGCTCGCCGCTTCAGCGTTGTTGCTCGTAAGCTGGACTCCAACTGCCAAAGTATCTGCTCGTTCAGGAAGAGTCCTAAAGTACTCGAACCCGATTAATGTCCAACGCGCCGCTCGACATGCGAACCTCCAGTCCAGGCTCGAGTCCACAAACTTATCGGAGTTTCAGAACTCACTGGCTGCACTGTCTCGAATGGATGAGCCTGGGGTACTCGATGTCTGGCAGACTGCCCTCAACAATTCCGACGTTCGGCTTCGACTGGAGGCGTGGCGCAGATACGGCGAAGTTCAGGCTGAGATATCTCGCAAACAATACGTGCCGCAGATCGCTCGCATAAATGCGACGGCGGAAAAGATAACAGCGCTTGCAAAAGATGGCGGTTACGACATAACGATTTGGACCTCCAGCGATAATCAGAGCGTAGTTGCTGCGCCTCCTTATCTAATTGAGCATCTCCGTAACGAGGGGATAACCAGCAGGATCCTTTACAATTCAGTCCTGGATTGGCAAAAGGCCCGCTCAACTGGCGATGTAATCGCCCAGGCAATCACTCCTGAATATCAGACAGATTCAAGCGAGGCATCACAGATCCGCATCGCAGTGATCAACCTAGCCGACCGAACTTCGGCAACGCAGGGCTATTCGGATTGGCTCGGGGAGCGGGAAGACATACTGATGCAGGATGGATCGCGACTGGCATATCTGGATATTTTCGAATCGGACGGCTCTGATAGATCCATAACCAATCACATTGCCGAGCGCTACACACGCAGGGGCTTTAAGCTCGAAGGCTTTTACTCGCCGGAAGAATTTGCGGATCGCGCTCCGCAGCTTTTCCCTGGGAAGAGTTTCGATGCGGGCCGCCGCTCTAAAACGGCGCGCAACGGCGAAGTGAGCCTCGCTCTTGCAAATGGAAAATTCCACAGCTACGACCAAACCATAAGCGAATTCAAAGCCCTGGCCACTGCGCATCCCGATCTTGCCGTTTATTCCAAGCTGGGAACCAGCTTTGAAGGACGTGATATCTTCGCTCTCAAGATTAGCAAGAATGCGTCGGTTGATGACGTCAGCAAGCCCGAGGTGTTGATCACCGGGCTGCATCATGCTCGCGAGTGGATATCGGTCGAATCACCAGTGTACTTCGCAAACCGGCTTGTGAACGGCTATGCAACCGAAGATTCGGTTCGATACCTGGTAGATCATCTTCAAATATGGGTCGTGCCGATCGTGAACCCGGATGGGCTCAATTACACTCAAGCCTCACCAAACGATCAGATGGATCCTATCCGGCTTTGGCGCAAGAACCGGCGGCCTATTAGCGCTGGCGCTTGCACTGCCGGGGTTGGCGTCGATCTGAATCGCAATTACGGTTACCACTGGCGACTGCTGAGCGATCTCGAGTGTCCTAATTTTTGCGATGATCGCAGCTGTCTAAACGACGATGTCGGCGGAAGCGATGAGCCGTCAAACGACATCTACCGTGGGCCGAAGGCAGAAAGCGAGCCGGAGGTTAAAGCCGTCAAAGCGCTGGTCGATGATCCCAATCGCCATTTCAGGGCTCAGCTCGACTATCACAACTACGCTCAGTTGATTCTCTATCCGTGGGGCTATTCATCTTTAGAAACCGACGACAACAGTACGCTTTCGGGATTGGCCCAGCGAATGTCAGATGCTTTGTTTGCCGTTGATCGTAAGCGCTATCGCCCGGAGCAAGCGATTGATCTCTATACGCTAACGGGCTCTTCGATTGACTATGCGTACGGAGAAAATCACGTGCCGGCTCCGTTCGTAGTGGAGATGCGACCGGACTGCTGCGACTTCAGCGTTTCCGAAGCCCAAATACCGGTAGTGAATCAGGAGACTTGGGCCGGGGCGCAGCAGCTTTTCAATTGGGCTGCAGGCCCGCCAATTCTGGAATCAGTAAAAGCTTACACCCCTGGTCCTGACGGTTCTTTTTCCAGACTCGTGTATTCCGCCCGCTGGATCTCGTCACCGGACAGCAACGGCTTTAGACAACTGACGGTTGAGACCCGTTTTCCGGGGATCGATCCAGGACGTCTGCAAGTACGATTACAATTCTCAAAACCGATGAACACGTCGGTGGATCCTATCGCAACGCTCGGGCGTGATTCCAGGCTGAACGAAGTTACCCTGGCGGCAATGCGCGGCGACGAAGGATGGCAGACGACGGTTTACACGTACGACACCTGGGTTGGCGAAACGGTTCTGGTTGACGATGGTAATCTGACGAGCGTATGGCGGGTTGCGGTATCGGCAAGCGACTCAACGGGTTTGATGCTTGACGCTACGCCATTTACTATCGCCAGCTATAGAGCCGGAGGCAGCCAGTGGGACAGATACGAAGACTCTAACGGCAACGGGAATTCGGGAGGAACTGACTCGGTTCATACGATCGGCCCGGGTGTGCGCGGTGATTATCCGAGCATTCTCGTTGCAACACCGAGTGGCGGCGAAAGGCTGGCAGCCGGAGATGATTACGTCATCTCGTGGACGTCGCCTACGACGCCGGGCTTCACGCAGTCTCTGTCTCTCTCAACCGACGGCGGCTTCAGCTTCTCGCCGTTGGCCGACAATATTCCGTCGGACGCTCAGCGGTTCCGGGTTACGATGCCTCGAATCTCCACGTCTCGAGGCCGGATACGCCTTCTGGCAACCGAGCCGGTAGATCACAACTTTATGGCTGCCGTAAGCCTGGATGAGTTTTCAATCGGCGTGCACGTGGGCTCAAACATCGATGTGAGTTTTGTTTCGTCCGAAAAGATAGATTTGAACTGGGTCGATATGTCTACCGATGAACCGCCGAGCACCGCCAGCGGCGCGTCGCGGTTGATAATTAATCTGACAGTAAAGAATCGCGGAAACATCCCGATTGCCAGCCCGTTCCTTAGAGTCGCTGAAATGAACCGTCACGTGCTGCTGACGCGCGATCCGAAATCGAACTGGACTGTGGGGGCGCGCTTCTACATCGACGCGGGCGATGACAACGTTCTTTCGCCGGGTGAGATAGCTAATGCGCGATTGGTAGTGGGATTGATAAACGCGAAGAAATTCTTTCTTTCAGTAAGCGTGTACGGCGTTCCGGATCAACTGATCGTTCCGGCGAGCGCAGCGGATGTGTGGAGCGGAAAGCCGAGGAGTCGATAGGCTACATAACTCCTTAGTTGTCCAGATTCAGATTGCGGATTCAGATTGCAGATTGCAGATTCAGATTGCAGATTCAGATTGTATCCTCAGATTCAAATTACAGATTCAGATTGCAGATTCAGATTCAGATTGCAGATTCAGATTGCAGATTCAGATTGCAGACTTCAGATTGTATCCTCAGATTCAAAATTACAGATTCAGATTGCCGATCTCAGATTTCGTTAATCTGAATTATCAATTTAACTTTGCAGTGTGATTAGAGATCTGAATCTGCAATCTGAATCTGCATTTCGAATCTGAATCTGCAATCTGAATCTGCAATCCTGCGTTTGAAATGTGAAATTTTAAATTTGAAATTTCCACTCTACTGCCACGCGATAGTTGCCAAACCCGCGGCGCCCGCCAGGTGATCAAACCTGATCGGTTCTCCTTTTAGATCCATTCCGAACTCTGCCGGGTCGAGCGTGCGAGGTTCACTATCAATCGCGTCGGCAACCGCAACCCGAGCCTCTGCCAAATCAATACTGCCCAACACAAGCATTCTCGCCAGCGTCCCTGCAGCATCACCACCGGTCATAAGCTTGTCCCGGTAGTACAACGTGAACCGATGCAGCTCGTCCGGGATGGACTGAGGCTCGCACACAAAAGTACGCACCAGGATGGGATCGCCGTTTCGCAGTATTAGTGTCGTGAATCCCGTCCGATTTGATGACACCAGCATCTTGTCGCCCGGGGCGTTGTCCCAGATCAACCACTGGGCCTCGCCGATGTGGCGTGGAAGCACGAGTCCCGCATTCCATCCAAGATCGGCGAACACAGATTCATATTGCGCCAGAACCTCGTTGTGGGCGACGGTCACGACGTACCGGTCCTGGCCGCCTGCCGCATTCATCCGCTGACGAGAGATCCGTAGTTCGGTTGCATTAACGCCAATCACGCGTTCGATCTTCCAGGATAATACCTCATTCAACTCTCGACGGGTCGCTGGCCGGCTCTCGAGCGTGATCACGACAGTCCGTGCGGTCGAATCAGGGAGAGCTACTGACCAACGCTTCTTGTTCGCAAGGCCTGCGGCTTCGGCGGTTTGAGCGATTGCCTGCGCAAGCTCTACCGGATCTTGAATGTTCAGGTTGTCAAAGCCTGGAGTGATCAACCCGGGTGGGAGTTGTGTAACCGCGCTGGAGGCCAACGAAAAACTTCGCCGACCACGCCGCAGATCCACTACTGCAAAGTTGTCGTCCACAAACCCTGCTGCGTTGTTCGGCGCTGGAGGAGCTAAAAAGAAGCGTTGTAAGGCTGACATTAAGAACGGCAGCAATGAACCAAAGATGAAAAACGGGCACACGGCCCGTTTGAACTTCAGCCTTGATCTATTGCTTGCTCTATTCCTTTCTCAGAGGTCTCGATAAGCCGTACCGTCGGTGCTCTCTCCGGCGGCTGCGCTATGGACGTCGACCACCCCGGTTCCTCCGTCGCGCGAAATCGTGTCCTCGCCCATGTCGACGACCCAGTCCTTTTGCCCAGTGATTGGGTCAACTGGAATCTCGCGTATGTAGTCTGGAGCGAGATCATCAAGCGACGACGGTAGCTTTTCTTTATCAGCGGAGTACTGATCGATCATCTTCCGCATCGTGCGCAAATTTTCTCTTAGAATTGTTTCTCGCGCTTTCAATTGGATGCTTTGATACGAGGTTACGCCGATTGCGGCCAGAACCACGATAATGGTCATGACCATAACAAGCTCGAGCAGGGTGAAACCGGCATTTGATTTCTGATTTGCGATTGCCGATTTGCGATTTCCGATTGCCGATTGCCAATTGTCAATTACCGATTGCCGATTGCCGATTTCTGTTTGATGATTTGCGATTTCGGATTTCGGATAACACTCGCACGCAATTCTACCGGTCGCGATGCAATCAGAAATCGCAAATCGGAAATCGGTAGTTGGCAATCGCAAATCCGCAATCGGCAATTGCAAATCGGAAATCGCAAATCGCAAATCGGAAATCATTACCAGTCCTTATACTTTGTTCCGTTAAGAGCCTCACCCTCGCTCTTACTGTAAACATCGAACACGTCGTCGCCGCCCCAGGAGGTCGAATCAGGCTTATCTTTGTACGATCTGAGCCCCCATTCAGAATTCCCGGTCATCGGATCGATCGGCAGGCGCCTGAGGAACCGGACCCGTGCTTCGCTGGTGCCGACCACATTCGCAGGAATAAATCCATCAACCAGCAGTTTGAGCTCCTTGGGATAACCGCTTTGAGTCTTCCATTCTATTGGGATAGCGGTGCCGTTACTCTGATCGTGATACAGCTTGTAACGATCGATAGCCTGTCGTAATTGTCTCAACGCCAGCCTCAGGTCGGATTCTCGCTCCCGTCTCACCGTATTGCGAACCATAGGAATCGCCGCCCCGGTGAGCACCGAGAGAATTACGATTACGATTATTATTTCTAGAAGGGTGAACCCGTTGGGGCGATTTCGGATATTGGATCCTGAATTCTCGGACTCTGCTTTGTTAGGTAAACAGAACACCCGATCCAATATCCAAAACCGTTTCATACTTCTCAAACCGCTCCGCCCCACAACCGCATCGGCGTTCAACGCTCGACTCATCGCAGATCAACCTGTGATGAGTGCACTTTTATGGGAACGGGTTGACCGCTGGAGTTTCTGAATTGAGTCGCTTGCTCATTAAGAACCAGCGGTGATTGACCTGGTCCCTTGACAGTAAATACCACCAGGCACAACTGTCCTCGTGCTGGGACGGCGGGAGTTCCCTGCGGTCTATCCATCTGGATATTTACCACACCGCCTTCCGCGGTAAACGCCAGCTCGGCTCGGGCGCCGGCGCTAAGCATGCCGCTGTCGCGTACCCCTTTGACGTCGAGCAAGTTTGGATCATAGGAGAGCGCAATGTGTGCCGAAGACACTTCGCCGTTCCCGTTCACGAATATCGCAGCGTAGAGGTCCTGCCCCTTAGTTGCAGTGGCTACATTTGGTCTGACGTAGACCATCAACGGACTATTCTGCTGATGATTGGCGGAAGTGTCCTCGTCGTCATCATCATCGTCATCATCCTGCTGTTTATTCGTTTGATTATTCTGCTGCAACTGATTCTCAGAACTGGGAGCGCTAACTGGCGCACCCGGCTTCGAGACCGTCGTCTTTATTATATTGGGCCTGGCGACTTGACCCGGTGCCGTCACTACCACTCCGGGTGCCGGTCCCGGTGAACTGGTATTAACTATTGGCGGCGCAGGTGAGGCCGTTGGCTGAGGCTTTGCTTCGGGAACCGGCGGCGGCGCGGCATTCTCCGCCACCTGATTCGGCTGCGATTCATCCAGATCTGCCAGATACAGGATCTGATCGATTCGCAATGGATTGCTTGGACTTCCCTGATCGCCCGCCCACCTCGCAAGATGGTCGGATTCTGTAATATCGGCGCGTCTCAGAATGTGCGGTGTTACGGTGATGATGACATCGCTCTGTCGATCAACTTGCGTCGGCGTCGCAAAGAACCTGCCGAGGATTGGAATCAAGCCGATCAGGGGAACGCCTTTTACGCCTTTGGCCTGCTCATCCTGGCTAACGCCGGCAACCATCGTAGTTTGCCCGTCTTTCACGCGCGCCATGGAGGACATTGTTCTCTGGTTAAACGAAGGCGTGAAATTACCGGTGCTTCGATCGAGAGATGTTGACTCGATCTTCATTTTCATTTCGATCTCGTCTTCGAACACCTTTGGCTTCATGTCAATGTTTAGACCGACATTTTCATATTGAATTTGCGGTATGCCCTGTGCAAAGGCGCCGTTCACCCCCGCAAACTGATTGTTGAGAGGAACTCCGTTCTGCTGTGCACCAGCTGCCGAAGCAACAGGCGAGACAGGCTGGTACGTCGGGAGGCTGGCGGTTTGAATAGGCACCCTCTGACCAATGCGTATTGATTGATCCTGATCATCGAGCACGTGAACCTGTGTAGCTGCCAGCAGTTTGGCTTTGCCCTTGTCCTGGAAAAAGCTAATGGTTGTATTGGGCAGACCAAGAGCGAACCCAAATGGTCCGGTAAGTGTTCGCGCGCCTAATCCCAAAATATCTTTCTGCCGGTTGATACCGCCGAGAGCATTCAACCCAACGTCCTTGCCAGCTGCGAACTCAGTCGTTATCTGGTTTCCGAGCTGGAGGATGTTGTTTCGAGCAACTTCGTAAATATTGATGTCTATCAGAACTTCGGCTTTGGCCTTATCAAGCGAGTTGATCAGGTTCTCGACTAGTTCGAGATTGGCTGGCGTATCGCGAACGACCAACGCGTTGAGTTGCTTGACCGTGGTCATGTTCTTTGTGGCCAGAGTGCCGGTAACCGCCTGTCTTACTTCATCGATCGCCGCGTTCTTTACGTAGAACGTGCGCATAGCGTAAGGCTCGTAACGCATACGCTGCTGCGGGTTGTCACTGGCAATCACGATCGTGCGCGAATCGATCTGGGCATACATCAGATTGTTGGTCTTCAAGATCATCTCGAGCGCTTTCGGATAGGTCACATCCCGAAGCTCGACTGTGAGCTTGAACATCTTCATCTGATTTACAACCATCATGTCGAAGATGACATTGAGTTTCATCATCTGCGCAAGCTGTTCGATTGCGGTCAGAATATTAGTATCCCGGTAGATTACATCAGTCTTATTGAACTTACGTCCCGGTATTGCCGGTGCTTCTACTTTCACGATTTTGACAGGCGCTGCTCCGCCCGGACCCGAAAACGAAGCTTTCTGATTCAGATCGCCCTTCGGTTTAAGCTTCGGCCCCGCGGGATCGCCGCCGTTCGGCAGGTTATCAGTCGGCAAGCCCTGCGCTTCAAGCATCCTGCGCATCTTGATCAGAGCCAGTTCATTTGCTGGATCAAATGCGAAAGCCTGACGATAAGCGTTATACGCTGCATTGTAGTCTTTCTTCTCAGCGAGGCTGTCTCCGCGCTCAACAAGCATGATTGCAGCGCTCACCAAAGCGCGTTGAAGATGCAGTGAGTATTCAACGTTGTTAGGTTTCTCTGAGTATGCAAGTGCAAATTCCTGGGCTGCTTTGTCCCATTGGCGGTTCTCTTCGTATTTCAGACCTGCGTTAAAATGCTTCCTGCCGTCTGCCCCGAACGCCAAAATAGGAACGGCTAATGTCACCGCTAAGGACAGCGCGATGACTTGATAAACTCTTAGACTCTTTGCCATAGCCCAAACTCCTCGATTGATCTTCCCACGGAGAAATGCACCCTTGAAACCTTCGCGAGGCACGGCGGCTGTCGGATTTATATACGCCGCTCGACCAAACTCAAAAGGGCTAACGCCGCTTCGAATTCTCTTCAAAAGAGTGTCTGCTGGGTTAAACCACTCTATCACGCTTCAGTTTCAAAATAAATAAGATATTGGCAAAAATCGAGACTTTTTTGGGACAAAAACGATAGGACCTGTGAGACAGAATTGGACCTATTTTCTATTGTTTTTTTGTCGCTCTTACTCCACAAACGTTACGCGATTAATCTCATGCAACGTTGTGACCCCCAAAAAGACTTTTGCAATTGCCGATTCACGGAGCGACGTCAGCCCCTCCGCTCTCGCAGCCCGGCGTACCTCCGACCCCGGTCGCCTCTCCAAAATAATCTCGCGAATGTGATCGGTGACGTCCAATAGTTCGTGAATCGCCGTTCGACCTCGATATCCCGTCATGTTGCAGACTTCGCAACCTACTGATTGATAAAAGACTTCCCCCCGATACTTGTCCGGATTCAGTCCGGATTCGGACAAATCCTGATCCGAAGGCTGATACCGCCGCTTGCAGTGCGAACACAAAATGCGCACCAGCCTTTGCGCTAAAACGCAGTTGAGAGACGACACGAAGTTGTAAGGCTCAACTCCCATGTTCAGAAAACGGCCGATGACATCAATTACGTTGTTAGCGTGGACGGTGGTGAATACCAGGTGACCGGTAAGCGCTGACTGTATTGCGATCTGAGCAGTTTCAGAGTCGCGGATCTCACCGACCATGATCTTGTCCGGGTCGTGTCGCAGTATGCTGCGCAATCCCCTCGCAAACGTCAGTCCCTTCTTCTCGTTCACAGGGATCTGGGTGATTCCCTGAAGCTGATATTCGACCGGATCCTCGATGGTGATAATCTTATCTTCTTCGTTCTTGATCTCGTTGAGCGCCGCATACAGCGAAGTCGTTTTTCCCGAGCCCGTGGGGCCAGTAACCAGCACCATACCGTATGGCTCGCCGATGAACTTGCGGAACTTCCTCAAGTCCTGGGGTGCGAATCCGACTACATCCAAATTCAGTTCGCGAAACGATTCGTTGATCTGTTCCTTGTCGAGAATACGAATTACAACGTTCTCGCCGTGGACAGAAGGCATGATCGATACACGGAAATCGATTTTGCGGCCACGAATCATTATGCGGAAGCGTCCGTCTTGCGGAACGCGTCGCTCGGCGATGTCCAATTCAGACATTACCTTTATTCGTTGTACGATCGTTTGATGATGAGCGATATCAATCGGATCGGCAGCACGGTAGAGCGCGCCGTCAATTCGGTATTTGACTACAACATCCGAGTCGCGAGTTTCGATGTGGATATCGGATGCGCGGCGTTCGAGGGCATTCAGCACGACGGTATAAACCAGCTTGATGATCGGCGACATTTCCTCATCGCCGGTCAACCGCTCCAGGTCCAGGACCTCTTCGCCGTTCTCGGTTTCGCGAATAATGGCCATTCGATCGGTTCGAAAGCCGGCGGTAGCATCCTGCAAAATTCGCGCAGCGGTATCTCCTCGCTTCAACGCTTCTTCCACTGCGGACTGAGTGGCCAACGATGTTCTCAGTCGAACATGGAGTTGCGCTTCGATCTCGTCGATGACATCGAGGTTGCTCGGATCGGCCATCGCCACATACAGGATCTCGCCCTCGCGCCCGAGAGGTACGAAGCAATGCCGAACCATCATCTCGACCGGCAACTCGTGGATGAGATTGTAAGCAGGCTCCTCGGTCCTTAGATCGACGAATCTTAATCGATACCGGCGGGCTTTCTCGCGCGCTACAATCTCTTCCTGAGTCATGTCAGCAGGATTTCGCACCGGAGACACTGACGGAAGTCTTTCGGGCGATTCTGCAGTTGAACCTTGTTGGATTGTTTCAGACATTTGCTTCTCCGATCAGCGAGGTACTCCCTGGTTCTGACCCATGTTTCCTATCATATAGAACAACGGCAGATACATCGCCAACAGAATTGTCATCACCAGGCTGCCCATGAAGATCAGGATTACGGGCTCGATGAACGTAGTGATGGTATTGAGCCTTACGTCGATTTCCGAATCATAAAAGTTTGCCACTTCATCAAGCATTTCGCGCAGCGCACCCGAGCGTTCACCGACACCAATCATGTCGATGGCAAGTTCGGAGACCCATCCCGAAGCTTCGAGGCTATCTGTAAAAGGACGACCTTCTCTGATTCCGACAAGCACCCCGGAGCTTGCCTCCCTCAACGCGCGATTCGTTATTGACTCGCTGGCGATCTCGACCGATTCCGGCAGCGTGATGCCGCCCGCAAGCAGGGTAGCCAGGCTGCGCGTAAACTGCGCTATCGTCAATTGACGAATAGTCTCGCCTGCCACTGGCGTCCTTAGGATCCAGCGGTCGATGGTGAGCCGTCCAGTCGGAGTGCGACGCCATACAAAAATAAAAATCAGTCCGCCGATTATGGCAGGAATTAACCAAATCAGGTTCTTGCTTATGAACTCAGATGTCGTTATCACAGCGATTGTAATACTGGGCAGTTCCTGAGCTCCTACGCCCTGGTACAGCTTCATAAACTGGGGGATGACATACGTGGATAGAACCATCACTAATAAAAGTGAGGCGCCGACCAGTACCATAGGATAGGCAAGCGATTTCTTGATCTTGCGCCGCGCCTCGGTGATAGTTTTTTGATAGCTCACATAGCGCAGCAATACTTCATCCAGAGAACCAGCACGCTCGCCCGCCAGAATTGAAGCGATATAGATTCGTGGGAAGGCATCACCCTGCGCTGCGAATGCCTGGGACAACGCCTGACCAGCACGAACCTTTTGTTCAACGTCCTCCAGGGTAAGCCGCAGTTTTTCGTTCTGAACGCGCTTGCGAAGAATGCCTATCGCTTGAAGTATTGGGAGTCCGGCGCGCAACAGCGCTGATAGCTGTTGATTGAAAAGCAGGAAGTCTTCGGTTTTGATCTTGCTGACCCGCTGTTCCCTTCCGAACGTGCGTCGAATGTTCACGCTTCCAGTGGCGGAAATGGAGAAAACGCGAAAGCCGTCCCGCTCGAGCTTCGAACGGAGATCGCGTTCGGCGGTGGCTTCGACAGTTCGCGTCACCACTTCGCCGGTAGGCGTTCCGAGCCTGCAAATGTACTCTGCCATGGGATTGAAACCTTCTACAGCGCCGGGCCGTCGCGGCCGGCTTTCCAGCACGTGGGGCTGTGCAAAACCAAGAGCAATAATAACATAAGGGACTCGCAGACCACCATGGTTAAGGTTCGCGTTCAGGGTTTATCGTTCAGCGTTTTAGAAGTGAGAGATTGCTCTCTTTTTCTGTCAATCTGCATCATCTGCGGATGATCAAGGGGCCAAACACGGCCCGCCAGTTTAATCCGCAGAAGACGCAGATTTACGCAGCAGATGGCTCACTCTGAACCCCTGAACTCTGAACGCGTATTCTGTCAACGCTTCGAAAAGCAGCTTGTTTCAAAGAAAGTTAAGAGCTGTTTGATCGGTTGTGGCCAATCGTGCACGGAAGCGTCGATCTTTTTACTACGTCCACTCTGGTCACTGGCGCAGACGTCCTAGAATGCTAACGCCGCCAATTACCCGGTCGCCTTTGTGGACCAGCACCTCTACCTCAGACGGCAGGATTACATCCATTCGTGAGCTGAATTTCATAAGCCCGACCCGTTCACCCATTGCCACGCGATCGCCCTTCTTCTTCCACAGTACTATTCTTCGCGCAAGGACTCCTGCAATCTGGCGGAAAACTATCGTCAGCTCCTCTCCCTTGATCGTGACGATATTCTGTTCGTTTTCCACCGAGGCTATGTCGCGCGAGGCTATGTGAAACGCGCCAGGTTTGTAAGCTACGTCGACGATATCGCCACCGATCGGGGCGCGATTTATATGCACGTCGAGGGGTGACAGAAAAATAGATATCTGAGTTGGAGAATTATCGATGCGTTCATCAACTCGAGCCGCGGCCACTACGCGGCCGTCCGCGGGAGAGACAACCACCCGGCTATCTTTGGGACAATCGCGCGCCGGATCGCGAAAGAAAAAAGCCATGAACGCAGTCAGCACGAGACACAATCCTGCGGCGACCCACCAGCCCAGAGCGAGAAAGCCAAGCGCCGGTATGAGAAAAACTGCTATGAACGGAATGCCTTCTTTTGCCATCGAACCGGGCCGATGTTAGCGCGAGGTTACCGCCTCGTAACTTTCAAGTTCTAAGGATCTCTTTGTTTATAAACCAAACAAAAAAGGCTACTCGTAAGCAAACAAACAGCTTCGCCTTCGAATGCGAAGACTGCCAGCCCGCGAGTAACCAACAGTTAATCCAATTCTATAAAAGGCGCGAGTGCCTTAATAATTGTCTTGCGATCTCGTTGCCGATCTATATTAATTCAGTGACCTGCGACGTGTTGCTGTTCTTTGTAGCGTCGCATGATCGTCTCCATCTGGTCTTTTAAGTATAGCTTCTTCTTTTTCAAAGTGGCTTCTTCCATCTGTTCCTCAGCGCTCGGGTAATGCAGGGCGGCCAATTCACTCAACCTTCTCTCGTACTCACCGTGGGTATGGGCCAATTCCGCGAACTGCGCGTCGTCAGCCAAGAGTTGCCGCTTGAGCGCTTCGGTGTCGGAAAAACTCATGGATTTTCCCCTCCTTGTTGATTTTGAAAGACCAGTTCAAAGCCAGCGAAATGGTACTTCAAAGCCCCCATAGCATGCAAGAAGTACCCCGCAACAGAAATGCCACTCGTTCCACGCCAATTAACACCTCCCAGACCAAACCCTCTCCACAAGCTTTGGAAAGGATCTCAGATTATTAACGGTATGTTTCGATATCGAACGTTTCCGGGTCAATGCTGACCGTCACCGTTCCACAGATGCCGGTTTGTAATATCCGAATCCCTTTTGCAACATAGCGGCTGACAACAGTCGCATGTGGATGCCCAAAGCGACTTCGCTCACCAACCGAAATCACAGCGTACTTCGGATTCACAGAATTGATAAAAGCATCGGTTGATGAAGTCTTTGATCCATGATGGGGGACTTTCAGAATGTCGGCGCGAAGGTCCGTTTGCGATGCAACCAGCGACTCTTCGGCTGACTGCTCGATATCTCCAGCAAGCAGGACAGAGGCTGATCCATAGACGAGCCGCAGCACAACTGAGTCATTATTACTCGAAGTAACCGGTGTTACGGAAGCCGGCGGTGGCCACAAGACTTCGATCCTGACATCATCGATCTCGAAATGCTCGCCCGCCCTTACGATTGACAGCGGGATGCGACGACGCCCGACGGTTCTAGCGAAAAAATCAAACTCTGGATCGTTGTCGGGAGCGTGTCCGACAATTGCCTCGCCAACTCGAAAGTTTCGGGCTATTGCCGAGAGTCCGCCGATGTGATCGGCGTCCGCATGCGTCGCACAGATGTAATCGACTCGAGTGCGACCGAGAGACCAGATGAACCGCGATACGACTGCTTCGCCGACGGAAAACGCGCCTTCACTAAACGTGTCAACATCTGTCTCGTCGCTGGCTAATTGACGTTTGCCGAACTGTAGCTCGCCGCCACCATCGACCAGCATCGTCCTGCCGCCAGGAAACACTATAAAAGCTGAATCGCCCTGACCGACGTCAAGAAAGTAGACTGTTAATTTGCCCAATGTGCTTTTGGTTGGAACGCTGATCACCGCAATCAGCAAAGCGATGAACGCAACTCCGGAAAGAACTCGTAACGTTCGCACCAGGGGAACAGAACCTGACCGGGTCGATCTGGAGCCTTTGCGGCGATCGGCGTTGGCGGCGCGATCGCCTGGGAGGACAAACTCGATCGGCTGCCATCGATCAATCAAGACAGCGATCATAGCAATTGGGAGGAAATACAGAGCGTACACTACGGCGATCCGCCCGTGATAATGAGCAACTCGGAAGGTTGCAAAAGGAAGATCAATGAAGGGTTCGATCGCTCTGACGAGCAGGTAATGAGCAGCATTCACCACGACTCCCAAATGAGAAACAACCCATGCGCTCACTCCGGCGAGCGCTATCGTCGCGAGCGCTGTTAGCATCAAAACCCCGGTCAGAAGCCCGGCGATGACGTTCAGCAAAACTCCAACAGGCGCAACGCGATTAAAGTAAAAAGCCATCAGCGGAAGTGTTGAGAGCTGGATTGCAGTGGACGTGAGCATAATGAGAACTGCGTCTCTCACCAACGGTTGAATACGCCATCGACTGAGCACTCGCGCCGCAGTTGCTTTTTCCAGACGATATCGGATAGGCGAGTGTCGCATCTCAGTTTGGAAGTCGCGCTCATCCCAGAAGAGCGTTTCCGCAAAACGGCTAACCGCCCTGGAGCACGAGGGCGGGTGTGGCGTATGCGAGGTCGGTCTCCATTCCCCAACGCGACGGAGTTTATCGCTCAAAGGCAAAGCAAGGCCTACGATACCCGCTACCGCAACAAAGCTGAGTTGAAAGCCGGGATCGGTAACCAGGGACGGCTTCAACGCAAGCATTCCAAAAGCAGCAAGAGCGACCGCGTTGATTGACGATGATCGCCGGAACAGTACCGGTCCGATCAGGCCGACCGTTATCATCGCCGTAGCGCGAGTCACCGGCGGCGCCATGCCTACCATTACAGCGTACGACCACAAAATCACGACGCAGAAAACGACTCGCCAGGCGCTTCGGCGCCTGGCCGGAGAACGCCCGCCTAACAACGCCCACGCGAGGATGCCGATATGCAATCCGGCTATCACCAGGGTGTGAAATGTTGAGCCTTGTTGAAGCCGAGCAGTTGTGTAGGTGTCCAGAAAATACCGATTGCCGGTAAGCATCGCTTTCAGGGTTCCGGCCACTGGTGGCTTAAACCCCTTGTCGATCGCGTCCATCATTCGGATTCGTATCTGGTAAATGAAAAGGAGCAACCTGTTGACGCTGGCAGTACCGAGGCGCTCGATAAGAAGCGGGCTCTTTATGACCCCTTTTAAGTCGTATCCACGCCGTTCGAGAAAATCATTAAAGTCGGGAGAGCCTGGGTTCCCATACTCCCTGGCGCGTTCGAGCCTCACGAGCACGCGGATCCGCGATCCGTAATCCAGAGCAAGCTCTTTAAGTTCGCGACTGGCGTCGGGCTCGAGCGCTGAAAGCATCAGACGCACAGCTCCCTGAACCGGCATCCGTTCTCGCCGCACCTGCAGTTCTTCTGCTCTGAGATCCAGGTAGGCGGCGCCGGGCGCGGGCTCCGGCGGAGAGGCAAGCGATCCAATCAATTCGATTGGTTCATCAGGCGAAATCAGTTTCGACTCATAGAGCGTCTTAAGTCTCGGTGGATTATCGGTGGCAGTTCTCTCTTTAAGTGAAAGCGCTGCGCCAGTTGCAACAAAAGCGAGCAGTAATGAGCCGGTTGTGGCTCTGTCGCTCTTAGCGAAGAAGAAGCAAATCGACAGTCCTACGAAGGAAACAGCGAAGGGGATTGTGATAAACCATACGGGTTCGGTCCATCGATCGACCAGGATTCCGGTTACGAGCGCTGCGGTCAGGTACAGGAAAGGCTGCTGATTCGGGGTTAGCGTTGAACGGCCGCGCATTGGATAGGTCGATGGGACCAATAGACGTATAGATCCTATTGGTCCTGTAGTTGACAACGGCGCGTGCTAAGCTCAATCATTCGAGCTATGAGCGCCGGATCCGATGATCTTTCCAGGAAGGTAAATGAATTCGCAAAGGCTACTGAGGTTCCCGCAGATTCGTTCTTGATGAGGCGTTTATCGCTCGATGACGCTGACCAGATTCAGTCGGTCATCGATGGCTTAACGCTCTCACTTATCAGCTACTCATACCACCGACATCCTCGCGGAGAAAACGTTCACGAAGTGATGGAGAAACTAGAGCGAGTTACTCCCGGTTCACCAGAAGCGGCGGCACTCGAGCAGCGGGCTGACGATGCCGCTGCGCTACAGATACCGTTCATCGTGACTTTAAACACGCTTCTAGAAGAGTACTATCAAATCAGGCGGCGACTCGAAGCGAGGCTGCGCGCCAAAGAATAGTTTTGGACCTTATCTCGACTTTGGGACAGAGCAGGCCTTACTCATCTGTATCGCCACTGTCACCGTCGTCTGCCGACCCTTCCGCTCCCGAGAGACCCTTAATTTCGGAGGAAATTTCGGCCCGTCTCGATTTGGCCAGTTTCATAATCTGCGAGAGATGCTTTCGCGCGCGACGAGCTGCCGCCTTGTTACCCTTTTGCCTGAACACCATGTTTTCCGCGGCGAATCGCCCCACTTCGACAAGAAGCTGACCGGTCGTTGAGCCTTGAACCCTACGGTCAAAAAGCCGTCGTTCACGCCCAGAGCGGCGCTCGGGCACTCCCGGAGGAGGGCCGATATCCTGTTTGCGACGTTCCTCTTTTCGGCGGTCCTCGCTCCTTCGTTCCTCGACGGTCAGATTAAAATCGTCGTCTTCCATCTAATTCTCCACAATTGAGTAATTTTGGACCCGATTGGGTGAGTCACTCGACAATCCGTTTACAACCGTGGGCACAAGGAGCGTCCCGCAGCACGGGCTAGTCTACCATAGCTCATATTGGGCGCATAGTGTCTCTTATTATTGGTCCTATAGGACCTATGGGTCGGTTATGGCTTATGATTTCTATTTCAACAATTCCCTTGCGTGCCGGCGCGCCGTTTCCGTTATCTCTGCGCCGGTTAACATGCGCGCAATTTCTTCGACACGACTCCGACGGTCGAGTTTGAGCGCGCTAACCTCGGTACGTCCCCCGCTTACTTCCTTCCGCACCAGCAGATGGGCATCTGCAAACCTTGCAATCTGAGCCTGATGGGTAACGCAAAACACCTGATTGCTCTCGGACAACTTCTTAAGCTTGAGGCCAACCGCCTCGCTGACCCGTCCGCCGATCCCAGTATCAATTTCATCGAATACAATAGTGCGAGGGAACTCTGTAGCTCCCGCGACGGTCTTCAGAACAAGCATCAGACGAGACGCTTCTCCTCCAGATGCGACTCGTGCCAACGGACGAAGATCTTCTCCCACATTCGCAGAAAAATAGAATTCGACTTGATCTATACCGTTTTGCGTAAGGCCATCCGCATTCTCAGTATTCTCGCGCTGAGACTCCGAAGGAGCACTGACCTGAAGCTGAAACCTCGCATGCTCCATCGCCACTTCAGCCAGATCGCTCTCCACAGAACGTTCGAACTTCTTTGCCGATCGGACACGTTCACGATGAAGTTTTTTCGCGAGTTCCAGGAACTCATCGCGCGCAGCCGATGCTTCGGCTCGCAATCTAGCCTCGGTTTCATCCGATCTTTCGATCTGACTCAACTTGTCCTGGGAACGCGCGAGGTGCTCGAGACAAGCTTCAATCGATCCGCCATACTTGCGCTTCAATCGGGAAAGCTCACCCAGCCGGCTCTCGATCTCTTCCAATCGCGCCGGAGAGAATTCCAATTTGTCGGCATAATCGCGGAGAGAGAACGCGAGATCCTCAAGAAGCGTTCGTGCTGATTCCAAACCGTCAAGATATTGCCCGAACTTTGTCTCAAATCCTGAAAGCTCCTCGACATGCCGGGTAGCACGCCGGACGCGCGTGATCGCCGAATCGCCGTCCTCGTAAATCAGACCAAAGCCCTCGCTACAAAGCATGGTCAATTTCTCTACGTTATTTAGCCGACGCTTTTCATCTTCAAGCTGCTCATCTTCACCAACGACAAGCTTGGCCCGCTCGAGTTCGTCTATTTGAAAGCGAAGAATGTCGATCAATTGAAACTTCTCAGCGTCTTCCTTTCCCTGGGCCTCAAGATCGCGTCGAACAGCCATCCAGCGACGGTAGCGCTCGCCCACCTCGTCTCTCAACTCAGAGGTGCCTGCGAATGTATCCAGCAGCTCCAGATGCGTTGCCGCATCGAACAGCGTCTGCTGAT
>Ga0126384_10000120_pt1 | contig 35218 bp, 31 predicted proteins | sample PanSoiMetPlot_36_FD_92543 | JGI IMG/M metagenome (GOLD analysis project Ga0126384, IMG submission 92543) | Tropical forest soil microbial communities from Panama - MetaG Plot_36 | ecosystem: Environmental > Terrestrial > Soil > Tropical forest > Bulk soil | place: Panama | collected 2016-02-17 | reverse complement strand
CTCGACGGCCGGCGTCGAGTCGGCGCTGGTTGTCTTCCACTAAGGAGCGCAACAGTTGCTCCGGGCTCAAGTCCCCCGGCGCCAAGGCCTGATTGCGAAGGCGCTGCATCACCTCATCGACCCGCAGCGCTTGATCGGCGTTGCTGAGGACCTCGAATATCGTCTCCGCCAAGGGCGGGAACCGACGCTGCCGGACCCCGGAAAGATCTTCTTCATCTCCCCGCTGCCGCTTGCGTTCCGCTCCCCTTCCGCCCGAACGAACGTTGTCGGCTCGCGGATCGGGATGCCGTTCCGCGGCCCGCAGCGGTGGCATCGACTCCTCCTCGTTGACCGGAGGTAGGCCGGTCTGCTCGAGAGCCTCCAGGTTCTCGGGCAGTGCCCAATCGACCAGTGCGAAGGTATCCTTGGCGGTTACAATCACACGCCGGTCTCGGGTTCGCCGAGCCATCGCCGCCAAACGCGACAGCATCGTCTGATCCGGTGTCTTTCCGACGTGAGAAAGCAGGTTTTGCGCAATCGATTGCTCGGTGATCTCCTGGACGTTCATCGGCCGACCAGAGGCCTCTAGAACCCGGAGCGCTGCCTCGTAAAAGGTCATGTATTTCTCAGTAAAATCAGCCGCTTATACTTCATATCCGGCGCGATCGCCGGATGCTATGCATCGCCAACTTGGGTTGTCAATGAACGGACCAGGATGATTCGTTTCCGCGCCGGCACCAGCTGGAAGCGCGAGCGCTCGACGCTTCCGAAGGATTCCTTCTCCCTGCAGGTGGATGGAATGGATCTCCTCGGCGCGGCGACCGAGGAATCGCTCGCCTCGCTCATCCCCGAGCTGATTTCCGCGGTCTTCAACCTGACGGCGAGAGGGCAGGTTCTGGATCAGGTGTCGTTGCCCGAGGCGCACCTGGAGCTCGCGTTTGAGCGGCGCGGGACCGAGGCCGAGATCCGAGTCGTCGATCTCGGCCGGCCGGCGCGACTTCTCCACCGTGTGGTGCGCGTGGATTTGGGCGAGCTCAGGGACGCGGCGGTGGTCTGCGGGAAGGGTCTGATTCGAGATCTCGCCGAGGCTAGGTTGGAGGTGCGCAACGGTCGCGGGATCCGCCAAATGGAGCGCGCCTTGGCCAAGCTCGAGCACGGCGTCCTCGCCCCGGCGCGCAAGGAGTATCAGCAGACGGGTTACTCGTACCGAGCCAGCAGTCCGAGCCAGTATCAGTTTGGCTTCGAGTTGTACGACGATCGGGATCGGTTGCTGTGCCCGGAAGGCACCAGCTCGCTTTCGTCGCTGCTTTTTGCAGGGTCCATCCAACTTCAGCTTCCCGGCGGAAGATCCGAGCGGTGGAACCCAAGCAGTGGACTGTTTTTGCTGATGCTCGAGCTTTCCCGCCAAGGAACGGATCTGTGCCACGCGCTCGAGCTGGAGGAGAACCGGTTCGAATTGGCGCCCGGCGGCCTCTCTCCGGTGTTGCGGATCGATTTGGTTGAGCGCTCGCTGCAGGTCGACGGAAGATCCTACTCTCTCGATGCGCAAGCGTTCGCCCGCGGGATCTTCGAATTGGGGGTGGCGATCGCCTTTGCAATTACCGCCCGCAACCCGGTGCAATCGCGCAACCCTTACCTGGTGGGAATGCTGAGCCGATGCCGCGACGGCCTGTCGCATCTGCGCGCCGGGACCGTGGCGCCCACCGCCGACGGAAACGAAGCGCTCGAGCCCGCCAGGGGCAGAACCTCGGCGCGCCCACTCCAGATCCCTGGTCGCCTGCGCCGCTTGCGCTACGCCAAGAGCTGGGAAAAGCACAAGCTTGAGCCAGGAGAAAGCGGACGGCTGATCTGGAGCCGCGAAGGACCGATCTTCGCCTCCTCGGAAGTGGTGTGTGGCTGGGCGCCCGATGGGCAGCTTCTGTTCCGGCGGCTGGCGACCCAGGGCGCGGCGAGCTCACCGGACGGGTGTGTGGTGGCCGCCGGCGCGGACCGATTGATTGGATTCGCGGATCGGCACAAGAGCGCTCGGTGGATTCGCAGTTACGACGGGACCAGCTTGGCGCCAGGGTTGTTTCGTCGAAACGGATTGTTGATCTGCGTCGCCGACTCTCGAATCGTACTGGCGCTGTCGGAGCTGACCGGGCGTGAGATTTGGCGGGTGGTTCCCTCGCGCACCCGCGAGGTCCATGTCAGCCTCCAGGGCACCCGCGTTCTGCTGGCGACCGAGAGCGGAACCCTGCTGGGCGTGGACTTGGAGGACGGGCAGGTGCGATACCGCCTTCGCGTGAACTTGCCGTTCGTCGGCCCCGCCGTTGCCTGGGGGCGACGCTTCGCCGCCGTGGTTGGGCGCGGAGAGCAGCACGCGATGGTGTCGGCCAACGCGCATTCGGCGGCGGGCGATTGGATGCAGGAGCTGTCCGTCGGCCAGCCTGGTTCGCCGCTTCCACGGCGCAATCGCGTCTGGCTGGCGGGCGTCCGGGAATCGAACGCGGTGGTGTGCTGCCTCGGAGCCAAGGGAAAGCTCCTCTTCGAGAGAAGCCTCCCCTTGGGCTCGGGACCCTTTCACCTGCTCGGGGTGCGCGATGCGGTGCTGATCAGCTCGCGCAGCGGAGCCGCGGCTTTGTTCGGGCCGGAGGGGCAGGTGGTTTGGAAGCTCGAGGCGGCCGGCGACGAATTGGCCCGCGCGGTCGCCCCCTGCTTCGCCCGAGGCGTGTTGGTGGTCCCCGGGGAGCGGGTTCGGGTGGTGGACCCGGTGAGCGGCGACGTACTGGCCAATTTACGAGCCGGGGTCGAGCTTTGCGATCTCAAGGTCGACGCCAAGCTCGGTCTCTACTTGCTGGATGAGGACGGCTCGCTCAGCGCCCACAAGCTGCTTTCGCACTTCGCGGTGGTGAGCGGCCAAAGATCGCCGCGCAACTAACGAGGCCGGGATGCCTTGGTGAGGGTGGGCTTCTTGGCTACGCTCTCCGCCGAGGCGTTGGGATCGATCTCCTCCAGGGGCCGGATCGATTCCTCGGCACCTTCCCACTTTTCCCCCGGAGAGAGCTTCCAGGTCGCGGGAGCGTCCAAAGGCCAGCGGAAATTGGCTTGCGCTTCGCCGCCGAACGGCGAGCGCGAGGCGACCGCGAAGATCATCTCGATTTTGGCGACCTCGGCCGGGATCGGGTCCACCGGGTAATAGCCGAGCACCATCTGCGGCGGGAATTCGGCAATGAAGCGTTCCGGGAAGTCCACCTTCATCGAGGGATCGCCGGCGGCGTTCAATTCGCCGATCAGCTTGCCCTGGGCATCGAGCAGCCTCCAGATCATGGTGAAGGAGGCGCTGGTCAGCATCCGCTTTTTGGCCCCAACCACGATGCCCGCGGCGCTGGTCGCCTCGTCGCGCAGCTCCCGCTGAGCGCCCCAAAGCAAGAGGTCGACTCGGATCCGCTGCTTGCCTTTGACGTTCTCAACCGCCGCCGACCTGACGTCCAGACGCATCCCCTTGTCGGTGCCGGACCAGGCCGGCTCGTAGTGGCCGCCTCTGAGCTCGTCGAAAACCTTCCGGGTGTATTCGTAGTACGCGCGCCGATCGGCGAGTTGCTCGGCCGGCGCATCGGACCGGGTCTTGAGCTCGCGCAAATAGTCGTCGTAGCCGAGATTCTCCTGGAATCGGCGCTTGTGATCGGCGACTTGCTGGAAGTACCAGCGCAGAAAAGATCGGACCTCGTCCCGGTAGAGTTTTTGGTCCGGATTGCTGCGGATCCAGCCGATCCGCTCCAGGTATTCCCTTTGGATCCGGGCCGCATCCAGCTCCCGATCCGCCTCCAGGCTCTTGGTCCGATACTTGCGGTACCCACCGGTCCCGACCGCAACCACCCCGATCGCGGCAATCACAAAAATCCCTAGGTACGGTCGCTTCATGAGGCCACATCTTAGGAATTGCGGCCTCGAATTGCAGCCCCCGGGGGAAGTTTCCGTTATTCGGCGCGCATCGCCTCGACGGGATCCAGCCTCGCGGCGCGGGCCGCGGGGTAGATGCCAAACACCAGACCCACACCAGAGCTCATTGCCAGCGATAGGAGCACAGCCCACACCGGCACCTGGGTAGGGAAATCGAGCACCCAGCGGCCAAGAAACGCCACCGACGCACCGAGCAAAATGCCAATCACCCCGCCGACGAGCGACAACACCACCGCCTCGGTAGTGAACTGTGCGAGAATTCTCTTGCGCTTCGCGCCCAGGGCCTTGCGAATCCCAATCTCGCGCGTCCGCTCGGTCACCGCCACCAGCATGATGTTCAAGATGCCGATGCCACCTACAATCAACGACAGCAGGCAAACGCCGAAGGACGCCACGGTGATCACCTGCGACAGGCCGTTGAAGGTCTTGGTCAAGTTGTCGTTGGTGAACACCTCGAAGTTGTTCTCCGCGTCGGCGGGAACGTTGCGCCGCTTGCGCAGCAGGGTGATCACCTCGTCCTGCGCCTTGCTCAGGTCACCCGGATCCGCGGTGGCAATGCTGAACCGGAAGTTGTTCTTCCCGTAGATCGGCCCGAAGGCGGTGACCGGGATCACCACCAGGTTGTCCTGGCTGTCGAGGCCCAGAAAGCTGCCCCGGCGCTGAAAGGTGCCGATCACCTGGAAGTTGTGGCCCCGGAGCCGGATCTGCTGCCCGATCGGATTTTGCCCGGGAAAGAGCACGTCCGCCACGTCGAGTCCGAGTATCGCCACTCGCCGAGCGTCCATCACTTCCAGCTCGTTAAAGGAACGGCCGGTTCCAATGTTGAGCGCGTTGGTCTCGGGATAATCCGCGGTCGCCGACCACACCAGCACGTTGCCTCGAGTCTCCCGATGCGCGGTGGTGATTTTCTGAGCCTCGATGCTGTCCTTGGCGGTGACCGCGCTCGCGGCGGGGCAGCTGGCGCGGATCGCCTCCCGGTCGGCGAGCGAAAAGCTGGGGCGCTTGGCGAACTTTTGCCAATTGAAGCGGCCGAATCCGATCGGCATCTTTTGGACCTGAAAGGTGTTGGCTCCAAGCTGTGAGAGGTCCCGATTCACCTTGATTCTCAACCCTTCGATCATCGACATCATCGCGATCACCGTGGTCACGCCGATCACGATGCCCAGCAGCGTCAAAAGAGAGCGAAGCGGATTGGAAACGAAGGTTCCGAGCGAGAGGCGAAGATTGTCCCAGAAGCTGGTCATGTTTCACTCGTAGCGGAGCGCTTCCACCGGGTCGAGGTTGGCGGCGCGAGCGGCGGGCCAGATTCCGAACAGCAGGCCCACCACCGCCGCGAAGAGAATGCCGAAGAGCACGGTCAGGGGTTTCACGTCCGCCGCCAGCGGAGTGATTTCGGAAATCACTTTCGCCGTGCCCAGGCCCACGAGGGTGCCGAGGGTGCCGCCGATGGCGGACACCGTCGCCGCCTCGATCAGAAACTGGATGATGATGGTTCGCTTTCGGGCTCCGAGGGCTCTGCGGACTCCGATCTCCCGAGTGCGCTCCCGGACCGAGACCAGCATGATGTTCATGATTCCGATTCCGCCCACCAGCAGGGTGATCAGCCCCACCCCAGAGGCCACTCCGTACAAGGCCCCGGTCAACTGTCGATACGTCTCCGCGAGCTGCTCGGGCCGGTTGATGCTGAAGTCGTCCGGTTTGTCCGGCGGCGTGCCCCGGGCGCGGCGAACGATGCCCGTCAGTTGATCCTCGGCATCGTTGAGCTGATCGGGACGCTCGATCCCAATGCCGATTGAGAAACCACGCCCCTTTCCGAAATACTCCTTGAAAGTGTTGAAGGGGATGAGGGTCACCAGGTCCTGGTTGAAGTCGAAAATGTTGCCGCGCCTGGCCAGCACCCCCACCACCTGAAATGGCCGGCCATCGATCTTCACCTTGGCGCCGACGGGATCCGACCGGGGGAACAGACCGCTGGCGACGTCCGCGCCGATCACCGCCACCGACCGAATGTTGTCGTTGTCGGCCTCGGTGAGGAACCGGCCGCTGAACACCTCCACCGCGCTGACCTGCAAGTACTCCTCGGTGGTCCCGCTGATCTGAACCGCGGAGACCTGCTCGTTGAGAAAATTGACGTCCGCCATTTTTCCCACCGAGGGAGCCACCGCGGTCGCGAACGTCGCCTGGGCGCGAACCGACGCGAGTTGGGCGACGGTGAAGTCCTTGCGGTTCTTGTACTCCCACCAGTCCCCCTTGATCACCCAGGGGAACTTGGAGACCCAAAGCGACGACGAGCCGAGGCCGGCCAGCTGCCTGGCGAAGGAGCTGTTCAAGCCCTGGATGATGCCGATGATCGCTAAAAGGGTGGCCACGCCGATCCCGATTCCCAGCATCGTCAACCCGGCGCGGAGTCGATTGGCCCGAAGCGAGGAGATGGCGATTTTGGAACCCTCGAGGATGTCGATCCGAGCTCTCATGCGGCCCCCGCCAACTGTTGGATGGCCACCTCCGAGCCCTTGCCGTCGGCGATGATCAGACCGTCCTTGAGCCGGATCGCTCGCGGACAACGCGCCGCCAGCCTGGGCTCATGGGTGACCAGGCAAATGGTGTGTCCGGCTTGGTGCAGCTGCTCGAACAGCTTCATGATCTCCTCGCCGGTGACCGAATCCAGGTTGCCCGTCGGTTCGTCCGCCAGCAGCAGCGATGGCTCGGTCACCAGCGCTCTTGCAATCGCCACTCGCTGCCGCTGACCTCCGGAGAGCTCGTTCGGGCGGTGCTTCATCCGCTGGGTCAGCTGCACCTTTTCCAGAGCCAGACACGCGCGTTGATGGCGCTCGTTGGCCTTGAGTCCTCGGTAGACCAAGGGCAGCTCGACGTTTGCCAGGGCGGTCTCTCGCGGCAGCAATTGAAAGGTCTGGAAGATGAAGCCAATCTCGATGTTGCGGATGTTCGCAAGCTCGTCGTCGCTCAGCCTGGAAACGTCCTTTCCATTGAGGATGTATTGACCCGAGGTGGGGGTATCGAGGCAGCCAATCAGGTTCATCAGGGTGCTCTTGCCGGAACCGGACTGACCGACGATCGCAATCCACTCGCCGCGGTTTACGTGGAAGGTGACCCCTTGCAGCGCGCGCACCTCCTCGGTCCCGACCCGGTAGTAGCGCTTCAGATCCGTTACCGAGATCAGCATCGCTGGCTCAGATCTGCCCTTGAGGCATCGCCCCCGGGCGCTTCTTGGTCATTTCCTTCACCCAGTCCCCATCCTTTAAATCCTTGGCCAGCAGCCGATACGGGCCTTCGACCAATTTGTCCCCTTCCTGAAGTCCTTCCAGGATCTCCAGCTCGGTGTCGGTGGCGATCCCGGTTCGAACCCGTCGCATTCGCGCCCGTCCCTCGCCGTCGACGACGAACACCACTTTGTTCAGAGGCTCGGTGACCTTTTTCACCGTAAGCGAGGTACCCACTTCGACCGCGGGGCGATGCTCGGGTGTATTCCTTTCGCTGCGAACCGTGACCGCCTGGATCGGCACCACCAGCGCCCCGTCCCGCTTTTCTGCGGCAATCCGGACTTCGCCGCTCATCCCGGGGTAGATGCTCGCCGGCGGATTGTTGAACGCCACCTTGGTTGGAAAGGTGATTACCTCCTGCTCGGTGTTGGGGTTTTTGATCAGCGCCTTTCGCGCGATTTCGGTCACCGTTCCTTCGAAAGTCTGACCTTCGATGGCATCGACGGTGATGTCCGCCTTCTGCCCTTCTCGCAGGTACATCACCTCGTGCTCGCTGACCTCCACCTTCACCTCCATCGCCGAGAGTGAGGCCAGGGTCATCACCACGTCCTCCGAAAGGTCCGAGCCCCGAACCCGTTCTCCCACTTCTCGGGTCAACTCGATGACCGTGCCATCGATCGGGGAAACCAGGGTGGTTTTGGCGAGGTTGTTCGCGGCTTCGTCGTAGGCGCCGGTGGCCTGCGCAAATCTCTCGCGCGCCGAGGCCAGCCGACCGGCGGCCGCATCCCGATCCGCTTCGGCCTTTTCCAGGTCGGAGCGGGAGTTGAGGCCCTTCTGTTGAAGGCCCCCTACCCGCCGGCACTCAAGTTCGGTTCGCTGTACCTCGACTTGGGCAACCTGAATCTCCGCTCGGGCGGCCATCTGGGCGGCCTTGGCTTGCTTTGCCGCCGCCTGGAAGCGGGTCGGATCGATCCTTCCGATGACTTGTCCTTTGGCCACCCGATCCGCCTCCTTGACCGGCAGCGCGATCAAGTCGCCCGAGAGGTTCGAGGAAATCTTCACCGTGGTCACCGCGTTGACCTTCCCGGCTCCGGTGATGGTCCGGGTGATGTTGGCGCGGCGAGCCTTGGAAAATTGGGCCTCGACCGCCGGAGGGGGACGATGTTTCAGACCGCCGACGGTGATGCCGGTCACGCCGACCAAGAGCACCACCCCGATCAATGCCTTCCACCAGTTCATGGCATCCCTCCCGGTCAATAAAGCCCCATCACCCGCTCCAGATTGGCGCGGGCGGTCTCGACGGCTACCCGGTTTTGAATAACGGTGAGCTCAGCCTGGGTAAGCTTGAGCTGCGCGTCGCGAACCTCGAGCGTGGAGCCCGCTCCCGCCTTGAAGCGCTCCTGCGCGAGGTTCAGGTTGTCTTGAGCAGCTTTGAGATTTGTCTGGGCGACGCCGGTGGCGTCGATCTGGGCTTCCAAGGACCGCAGATAGCGACGGACGTCTCCCTCGACCTCGAAAGTGGCCTGGCGCACGTTCAGCTCGGCGGTCGATCGGTTGTAGATCGCCGTGTTGACGGCCGCCGTGGTCGCGAATCCGGAGAACAGATTCCAGGTCAGGTGAGCGCCGAAGCTGATGGTGTTCTGCTTCGATGGATCTGTGAACACCGTTCCGAATTCGGGCCCCTGGCGAATGTAATTGCCCTGGGCGTACAAGGTCGGCCAGTAACCTGCCTTAGCTACGGCGACGCCGAAGTCCGAGGCTCGACGCGTTTGTTCCAGAGCCATCAACAACGGCCGCTTCTCGTGTGCGGTTTTGACAGCTTCCTCGAGTTTTGGCGCCGGCAGCGGGTTTTTCCGCACCGCTTCAGGCTCGACCGCGACCAGGTCCTCCACGCCCGAATGCGCGATCCAGACGGCGAGATCCGACTGGGAGCTGCCAATCGTCGAGGTTTGGAGGATGGCGTTGATCCGATCGTTGCCGAGGTTCACGTCCGCCTGAATGACATCGCTCTTCGGCGAACGTCCAGCTTCGAAAAGCGCGGTTGCCCGGTCCACCTGTTCGCTGCTGCGAACCACGGTGGCCTTGAGCACATCCAACGTCCGCTGTGCCACGTAGAGGGCGTAGAAGCGACGCACCCCTTCGTATTCGGAAACGGATCTCTGCTCCTTCCTTTGGCCGCGCGCCGCATCCTCAGACGCTCCGGCCTGCGCAATCTGATTCCACCACTTGCCGTCGAGGATCAGCTGGGTGAGCGAGGCGCCGAGGTTGAAGTTGTTTCGCGTAAATCCCGCCTGGTCTCCTATCGTCTGGACGAACGTTCCGTCGGGCTGTCGAACCGGGGCATAGGTTCGCTGGACGCCCGCGATAGTCCGGGTGGCATCTGCGGAAACTCCCAGCTGTGGGTAGATGCTCGAAGCGGCCGTCCTCGACCCTTCCCCGGCGATCAGGTACTGCAGCTCCTGCAGCCGTTCCGGAGTGTTGTCTCGGCTGAGCTCGCGGACTTGCTCCAGGGTGATCGGGTTTGAGCCCAGGAGGGCTGCCAATAGCAAGCCGCTCATGCTCCCCTCCCGGCCATCAGCCCCGGAATGCCGACCAGAAAAACGCCGACGTACGCCGCGTACAGTCCCAACCCGAGCAGCACGGCCTTTCCCCGCTTCATTCCCGAAGCGGCGGAAAACCCAAGGCCCAACAGAACCGCGCTCCAGAGGTTGAACAGGTCCACTCCCGAGAGCAATCCCTGAAGCGGTGGCGAGACGTTGGGAAACACCGCCGCAAGGCTGGAGGGAAGTATCAAGGGGTATTGCCGATCGCTGATCGAGAACTGCCGCAGCGCGCAGACCGCAAACAGCACGTGAAAGAGCGCGACCGGAAGCAGGGACAGGCACGCCACCGAGAAGAACCTTGAAAAACCGGTGCGCTGTCCGAACATCCAGGCGCTCAGTTGCAGTGCCAGGGCGATCAACAAGAGCGCGATCGGCGCCAGGAAAACGCCCTTGGCCACACCGCCCACCAGCCGCAGGCGGCGGGTGGTTTGAATCTTGTCGGAAAGCTCCTGCTCGGTAACCTTCTGCAGCTCACCTGCCTTCTCGAGTTGCTGCATCACCATCGGCGCCGCGTCCCAGCGCGACGCAAAGGACGCGCCCGAGAAGCTAACGCTGAGGCAAAGCGCTAGCGCCGGAAGTACCCAGCGGCGCGCCTGCACCGCGGGCCCGATACCATCGAACGGATCTATCAACGGTTTCGCGGACTGAACGACAGCTGCCATCATTTCTTCTCGCATCGCCTTTACGGCCGCTTGTGTAGGTCATTGCAAAAACCTGTAAAAACGCCCAGAGCGCAGCAATATGCCCTATCGGGTCGGGCCTCGTCGCCGCGTTGTAGCTGCCTGTAGTCAATTTTTTGCGGCGCTGGGATCCGCGGTGTAGACCCCGCATGCGAGTTTCCCCTGGAGAGGGAATGATCGACGGTACGGACTTTGCGCAAGTTCTCGCAGAGGCAGACGACATTGCGATCAGCGTCGGGCAAAAGCTGACCTCGGCGCATTTATTGCTGGCGCTCTTTACCGTCGAAAATAGGGCCCAACTGCTCTTGAAGGAGCGAGGCATCGACGAGGATCGCCTGCTCGGGGTGATGACCGCGGCGCCCCGCGAGCTCGAGGGGCTCACGCGCGAGTTGTGTGAGAGAAGCCGAGAAATCGCCAAGAATTGCGGCGCTGTAGAAACGGATTGCCTGCACTTTTTGATCGCCACCACCCGGGTGCGCTGCGCCGCGCAAGACCTGCTGATGCGGGCGGGGCTCGATCTAACCGCCATTCGCAACACCGCGCTCTCCTACCAGCTGAGCGGCAGGATGCCCCGCAAGCTTCAGCTCAAGCGCGGTGAACAGGCCGCGGAGCTTCAGGGCCGGTCCTTTCGAAGCGAACCCGGCCCGAGTCCCACGAAATCGGTAACTTCCGTGGCCGGCCTCGGTTCTCCGCAACCGAACCGCGCTTCCCCTCCTCAGACCGAAGCCGATGGCATCGACCCTGGCCCTGGCCATCCGGGACCGATCGAGGCCGAGGTATCAGGCTCGTTTGCACTCGATCCCAAATCCTTTCCACTATTGACTTCCATTGGGCGCAACCTGAGCCTGCTGGCCCAGCAGGGACGTCTGGATCCGGTGGTTGGTCGGACCCGGGAGATTGAAGAAGTCATCGACGTCCTGGGCAAGCGGCGCGCCAACAACCCCTGCCTGGTGGGGGAACCGGGGGTCGGAAAGACGGCGGTGGTGGAGGGCGTGGCTCAGCGACTTCAGGCGGACGGAGGGCCGGCGGGCGAACGGATCGTCGTCGAACTGGAAGTAGCCTCATTGGTGGCCGGAACACAGCTTCGGGGCTCGTTTTCCGAGCGCCTCAAAGCGCTCAAGGACGAGGTGAAGCGCGGCAATGGGCGAGTGGTGGTGTTCATCGATGAAATCCACATGCTGGTGGGCGCTGGCGCCTCGGGTGAGGGACCTCAGGACGCTGCCAACGAGTTGAAGAGCGCGATGTCGCGGGGGGATTTTCCGTGCATCGGAGCCACCACCCACGACGAATTCCGAAAGTTCATCGGATCAGACCCTGCCCTGGAGCGGCGCTTCGTTCCCCTGGTCGTCAAGGAACCCTCAGTCCCCGAGACCCTGCAGATCCTCAACGGGGTGATCGCTCGCTACGAAGAGCACCACCGGCTGAAGTACACCTCCGAGGCGTTGCAGGCGGCGGCGTCGTTGGCGGCGAAATACGTCAGCGACCGGTTCCTCCCGGACAAGGCCATCTCCATCGCGGACCTCGCGGGCTCTCGCTGCCGGCGGGAGGGAAAAGACCTGGTCGACGCCAACGACGTGGCTCGAGTCGTCGCCAAGCTGGCCGGCATTCCCGAAGAGCGACTGCTGATGACCGATTCGGCACGCCTGCTTCGGCTCGAAGACGAGCTTTCGCAGCGGGTGATCGGCCATCGCCAGGCGCTGGCGCGGATCGCTCGAGTCATCCGGCGCAACTATGCCGGGTTCGCCAGTTGCCGGCCGATGGGGAATTTCCTTTTCTTTGGGCCCACGGGTGTGGGCAAGACGGAAGTCGCCCGCGCCCTGGCGGAGATCCTCTTCGGCAGCCGCGAAGGCTTCCTCCAATTGGACATGAGCGAGTTGGCCGAAGCCCACGGCGTCTCTCGGCTCATCGGCGCGCCCGCCGGATACGTCGGATACGGTGAAGGTGGGCAGCTGACCGAGCCGGTGCGCCGTCGCCCTTCGTCGGTGGTGGTCTTCGACGAGATCGAAAAGGCACACCACGACGCGCTGATGTTGCTGCTCCAAATTCTCGAGGAAGGACGGCTGACCGATGGAAAGGGCCGCCACATCGATTTCTCGAACACCGTGGTGATCCTCACCTCCAACTTGGGAGCCGAAGCACTGGGGCGACGCGAGCGGCAGGTGGGGTTTGGCACCTCCGGCCGCGATCCCGAAGAACTCGAGCTCAAGGCGGCGGAGGCGGTGCGCAAGGCGCTTCCCCCGGAGTTGTGGAATCGGATCGATGAGCGGTTGGCTTTCGCGCCGCTGACCGAGGAGCAAGTTTCGGAAATCGCGCAGCTGTTGCTCAGCGACAGCAGCCGCCGGCTGAAGAGCGAAAAGGGCATCGAGTACGTGGCCACGCCGGAAGTTGTCTCGCATTTGCTTGGCGCCGGCGGTTTCGATGCCACCCTCGGGGCGCGGCCGATGCGACAAACCATCCAGCGCCTCGTCGAAGGTCCATTGGCCGAGCGAATTCTGGCGGGAGACTTCGCGTCCGGCGATCGGGTCCGGGTAACGATGCGCTCGGACAGCTTGACCTTCGTGCGCGATGCGCGCACCCAACGAACCTAGATGAGCATCGTCCGAGCTCCGCCCGCTCGTGGGGAGCAACGCCGAGGCAAACAACCCAAGGTCGCGATCTTTGGCGTGGGTCGCGTGGGAGGCGCTCTGGCTGTCGGGCTTGTCCGAGCCGGATGGGAGGTCTTCGTCGTCCCGCGATCGAGGGATTCGCGCCGGCGCGCCAGCGCTTTGGGACTTCCGGTCGCCGAACCGGGCGCCTTGGGCGCGGCGAGCATCTGCATTCTCGCGGTTCCCGATCCAGCCGTTTCCAGCGTTGCGCGCGAGCTCGACGAACGGTTGCCGCCTAGGGTAGCGCTGGTGCATTGCGCCGGTGGATTGACACTGACCGCGCTGATCCGCGGGGCGAAAACGAAAGCTCGTCCCCTCGGATCATTTCACCCGCTCTGCGCGGTCTCGGATCCGCGGGATGATCTCACCGGGCAGGCGGTCGCGTTGAGCGCCACTCACGCGAAATTGGGCGCCCTGCTGTGGCGAATGGCTTCGGCCTTGCGGCTTACGCCTCTGGCTGTCCCCGAGTCGGGCCGTGGCGCTTATCACGCAGGCGCGGTCCTTGCCGCCGGCGGCCTAGTCGCGCTGGCGAGCTCGGCGGCCTCGGCCTGGGCGCGGGCCGGCATTGGCGAACGCAAAGCGACCGACGCGCTCGTTTCCCTGATGCGTTCGGCGATCCGGGGGATCGAGCGGCGAGGCCTGAGAGAGGCACTGACCGGCCCGATCGCCCGCGGCGACTGGCAAATGGTGGAGCGGCACCTGAAGCAACTTCCGCGCGAAGCCCGCGAGGTTTACCTGTCCTTGGCCGAGCAAGCGCTGCGACTTGCCGCGGGGAGTGTCTCGAAGAGAGAAAGGCGGCTGGTCAGCGAGGTGCTGCGGCGCTGGAGGAAGCGTTAGCCCGTCAGAATGATCCGAGGTCCCTGGAGCGTCCGCCGAAGCCGGTCGAGCGTGCTGTCGGTGAGCGCCTCCGCTTCGGTGAGCTGCCGGGCACCCAGAGAGTTGCCGTCCTTTGCGGCGGCGGCAACGACCTTTTTCAAGTCCGACAAAAGAGTCAGCACTCCCTGGAGAAGCGTCGAACGCTGAGGCGCGGCCGAGGCGGCTCCAACGTGTTTTTGCAGGTGCGCGGAAAATGCCTCGACCGACGCAGACACCGTGGCGGGATCGAAGGCGCTGAGCATCGGTTCCAGCTTCTCGCGCTTGAGCTTGAGCAGGCGCGGCAGGCCGTCGCGTGACAAGGACACCGTCAGCGGCTCGATCTCGCTAGGCTCGAAGAGGCCCAAGAATCCGTCGTCGGAGCCGGCGTGCTGATGGGGAATCAGATCGACGTACAGCAGCAATGGATCTGCGCCTTGACGGTAGGCGGTCAGATCGGCCTCCTCGAGCGGCGGGAATTGCTGCGGCGTGCCGATCAGCAGAATCGGCAGAATCACGTCCGTCCACAATTCCTCGGGGGCGGAACCGCTCACCTCGGCCGAGGCGAAGAGATGGGCGAGCAACTCGCTCAGTCGCGAGACCCTCTCGGACTGACCGCTGAGTTTCTTCTCTGGCTCGAGCCGGTCGAGCGCGCCGACCAGCTGAGACTCGAGCTGCTTGCGAACGTCCCCAGGAACGCTGTTGGGCATCCGTCCGAGGGCATCGCGAATCTCACGGGCAAGTTGAGGCGGGGTCCGCTCCCAGATTTCCCTCGCCTTCGCGGGATTCACCGCGACGAACTGAATGAAACCGGGATCGAAGAGCCGCTGGTAGTCGGCGGCGGTGAGTCTGGCGCCCGCCGCTTGCGTCGCCGAAAATCGAACTTGCGAGAGGGAGCGCCGGATGTCCTTCTCCATTTCCTCCAGCAGAGCAAGGTTTCCCCGGACGAGCGCGTCGATCGCCGCGCCGAAGGGCGCAAGCACCATCAGGGCATCGGGAAATCCAAGGGCAGCGCCTTCGAGCGCCTCGCGGTTTGGAAACCAGAAGGCGTTGTGCTGTTGCTGCAGATGGCCCGCGAAGACTCCGCTCAAACCCAAGGCGATCGCCTGATGGTCCGTCCGATCCACCCTGAACGCGCCGCCCAGCAGCTTGATGACCGATTTCTCGATCTCCGCCCAACTCGCCTTGTCCAGATCCACGTCGCGACGTTCAACTCTGGCGATTGCCTCTTTGAGCTGCCTGAGCGCGACCTCGATCTGCAATGGCACCGGCGAATTCGACATGAGCGTCAATATTACAACCCGTACAGCCGGTGCGCTCGCGCGTACTCGAGTACCTGGCGAGGTATCCAGTGCGCCGGAAGCTCTCCTCGCTGGAGGCGGTCGCGGATGTCCGTCGAGGAAACCTCCGCCAGCGCGGGCCCCGCGGCGCGGGGCGAGGGGTGGCCCGCGCGGTGCACGATGAGAATCCGTGCCATTTGTTCGATCTTGGCGAAGTCCTTCCAGTGCGGCAGGTCCTCGAGGATGTCCGATCCGAGGACCAGGGTGAAGCGGTGCTCCGGAAATTCCGTCTTCAAGTGAGCGATGGTATCGACGGTTCGTCCGTCCCCACCCAACCGTTGCTCCACGCCGCAGGCCCGCAACCATCCCGAGGTGTCGGCAGACATCAGCTCGCACATCCGCAGGCGGTGTTCGAAGCTGACCAACTCCTTGCCAAACGGATGGCGAAACGAGGGAATCAACCAGATTTCGTCCACGGGCTCGGTGGCCTTGACGAAGTCGGCCGCCAACAAGTGCCCGATGTGCGGTGGATTGAAAGAGCCACCGAACAGCGCGACCTCCAAAATCAATGCCTCCTCATCGCCAGCGATAACCTGGATCTCGACGCCGGGCGACGATCTTTTACACCTCACGCCGGATAAAGCTCGTACTGGGCCTTGTTTTCCAGAAACGGCCGGTGGTCGGTTTCAAACCCCTCCAGCAGCTCGGCCAGCGGTCGTCCGCGCTCGATGCCGATGCGCACCTGATCGGTACCGCAGAGCAAGTCGAACGCCGGGATGTCGCTGACGAATTCGTAGGCGTCGCTCCTCCAGCGGAATTGATCCCCTCCCAGGTCGTGCGCCGTTTTGATGACCGCGACCCCGGTGCGCACCGGTCGAAACGCCTCCCGATCGGTGACGTGAATCATCGCGCCGGCGCAGCTTGCGCCTCGGTACTTGTCGAAGCTGGGCCGAAACCAGACCGGTCGAAAGCGAACGCCGGGCAGCTTGTGCCGATCCAGCTCGCGAACCAGTTGATCGGCATCGAGCCAGGGCGCGCCGAATTGCTCGAAGGGCCGGCAAGTGCCCCGACCCTCGGAGAGGTTGGTGCCCTCGCAGAGGCACATTCCCGGATACACCAGCGCGGTATCCGGCGTCGGCATGTTCGGCGAAGGGGGCACGAACGGCAACCGGGTCTCTTCCCAATACTGCGAGCGACCCCAGCCCGTGCATCTAACCACCGAAAGCTGGCAACCGAATCCTTCCAGCTCGTTGAGATATTGCGCGATTTCCGCCGCGGTCATCCCGTGTCGATTCGGCAGCGCGAACATCCCGACAAATGATCGGAAGCGCTCGCCCACCAAATTTCCTTCCACGCCGATTCCGCCGATTGGATTCGGCCGATCCAAAACCACGAAGCGGACCCCCAGCTTGCCAGCGACCTTCATCGAGAGCGCCATGGTGTTGAGGTAGGTGTAGTAGCGGCTGCCCACGTCCTGGATGTCGAACACCAGCGCGTCGAGCCCCCGGAGCCATTCGGGCTTCGGTGAAAGGGACTCCGCAGTTTTTCCATAGAGGCTGAACACCGGTAGGCCGCTGTGCGGATCCTTGGCGTCCTCCACCGGTTCCATGTACTGCGCGCTGCCACCAATTCCATGCTCGGGAGCGAAGAGGCGGATCAGTTTCACGTCCGGCCGCGCCAGGATCAGATCCACCAGGTGGCGAAGCTCGCGATCCACGCTGGTCTGATTGACGATCGCTCCCACTCTCATACCTCGGACCGCCGCGAAGCCGTCGGCCGCGCAGACGTCGAGCCCGGTCAGAACCACTGGCGCCTCGAATGCAATCGCCGCGGGCCGCTCCCGTATCCCTGGGCAGAAGGAGGAAGACGATGGAAACGATCGAAACTTTCAATCGAGAGCAGCTGGGCCTGGCAGCGTGCGTTGCGGTGATGTTGGCCTACGTCGGATCTGCGGCGGTGTTGCTCAGCCAATTTTTTTAGGACCTCAGGTAATCAAGAGTGCGCACTCTGTTTGAGAGCTTCACGTTTGCGACGACCTGCTCGGCGATCTCGCGAACTTCCCAAAGTTTCCAGCCGAACCATTTCGAAGTCCAGCTGACGGCGGGCAACATTGACCGACACGAGCTTCACCCGGAGCTGTTTGCCGATCCTCAGCTTCAAGCCGGACGAGGGCACCACCGCCTGATGTAGGCGTTGGTCGAACCGGAAATCCGGCCCCAGGCTTTGCGCTTTCACCAAGCCTTCAACCCACAACCCATCCAGCTCCACGAAGACGCCGAACTCGGTGATTGACGACACCGCCGCGCCAAACTCTTCTCCCACCCGATCCTTGACCAGAATCGCGGCGTAGAAGCTGCTCACCTCTCGCTCCACTTGCACCGCGGCGCGCTCGCGCTCCGAACTCTGCTGGGCAATGGACTGCAGCTTTTCGGTCTGGTGCTCGCGGGTTTTCTTGCTCCCCAGTCGCTCCGGCTTCGCCAAGTACGATCGAAGCTGGCGATGGACGATCAGGTCCGGATAGCGCCGGATCGGCGAGGTGAAATGGAGGTAGTACTTCGCGCCCAGCCCGTAGTGACCGACTTCCTTGGCGGAGTAGATCGCCTGCATCATCGAGCGCAGCAACAGCTGGTTGAGAGCCCGACTCTCCGCGTGTCCCTCCAGTTGCTCGAGAAAACGGTTCAGATCCCTGGAGTAAATTTTTCCTTTCTCGGGTAGGTCAAACCCATGGAACTTGGCCATCTCGGCGAAGATCGCCAGCTTCTCCTCGTCAGGTTTGGCGTGGTAGCGGTAGATGGTCGGAAGCGCCTTCTGCTGGAAAAACTTCGCCACCGCTTCGTTCGCGGCGAGCATGCACTCTTCGATCAGCCGGTGGCTCTGAGTGCGCGCTCGCCGCTCGAAGCGCAGGGGCTTTCCATCGGCCTCCAGGATCACCTTGGTCTCAGGGAGATCAAAATCGATTGCCCCCCGCTGCTGGCGCATCCGGGCGAGGGCCAGCGTCAGGTCGTTGAGCGCCCGCAGACTGCTTTCAACGTGACGCAGCTGTGGAACGTCCTTCCGCTCGAGAAGCGCTTGCACTTCATTGTACGTGCAGCGCGCCGCGCTTCGCATCACCGCCGGATACAACTCGAAGGAACGCATCCGGGCGCGGCCGTCGAAGTGGATCTCCGCCACTAGGCAGAAACGATCCCGATGCGGTCTGAGCGAGCAAATCCCGTTCGAAAGCCTTTCCGGCAGCATCGGAAGAACTCGATCCGGAAGGTACACGGATGTTCCGCGGCGAAGCCCCTCGCGGTCCAGCTCACTGTCCTCGCCCACGTAGTAGGCGACGTCCGCGATCGCCACCACCAGCCGCCAACCTTGGCCTTCAGCTGCGGCGTACACCGCGTCGTCGAAATCTCGAGCATCCTCACCGTCGATGGTGACCAGGGGGAGCTTGCGAAGATCGCGGCGCGAAGAAAGCTCGGCCTTCTCCACCGACTCCGGAATCGCGTCCGCCTCTTCCAGGGTCGCGGCGGGAAATTCGTCGCTGAAGCCCTGGGCAAAGGCAATCGATAGAACCTCCGCGGACAAGTCCCCGGGGCGGCCAAGCGAACCGGACACCTCACCGGTGAGCTGATGGGAGGCACCCAGACCGGTCCGGCTGCTCAGATGCACTTTGACCAGGTCGCCGTCGCGCGCCAATTGCGTCTTGGGCACGCGGATCGGTGCCGGGAAGCTGGCATCGTTTGGCAGGACGTAGGTGTGCTTGCCTCTTTCGACATAGGTTCCGATTACCTGGCGCCGGCGCCGATCCAGAACGCGCACCAGCCTGCCGCGGGTCTGTCCCCGATCCACTTGGACCAGCACCCGATCGTTGTCCAAGGCGCGCTGGGCTTCGCGCCGCGGCAGAAAGATGTCCTCGCCCTCGCCGCTTTCGGGCTCGACGAAGCCAAAGCCGTCGCGATGCGTGTGCAGAATGCCCTCGATCTGTCGGCCATCCCTGCCGCCGCCGCGAGCCTCGCGCCGAGCTCGAGTCGACGTCGGAACCGAGAACCGCTTCCCCTCTCGCCTCAACGCCCCGGAGTGCACCATCTGCCGCAGAATGCGCTTCAGAGCCGTCTGCTGCCCGGGATGCAGCGCCGCAAGCCTCAGGATCTCCTTCACGCCAAGGGGATGGGCCGCGTCCCGAAGGAGCTCTGCCAGGGCCTCTGGCTTAACGGGCGCCACCCGGCAAAAGCCTCATGGCTTCACAGCCAGACTCAACTTGAAGGTTTTCGAAACTTGCGACGGCGCAAACGCCTTGGCGAGGAAGAAGTCGATTTCGAAGACCCCGGTGTTGCGTGGGGTGAAGAAAAACTCGCGAGTGCCTGGGCCGGCCTCGGAGGGTTGGTAGTTGGCTTCGCGCAACCCGACGCGTTTGGCCATGGTGGGTTCGATCGCCCAGATGTAACCCGCCCGCTCGGGCAAACGGACCGTGAGCCCTTGGTTGATTCGCGTTTCGATCACCCCCTCGGCCGTGGCGCCCTCGACGTGCACCAGCTCCATGCTTTCGCGCGAAAAACCCCGGTGGTCGGGGGATCGCGGCTCGAAGGACTCCGCCTGCACCACTCCACCCCAGCCGGAGCTCTTCTCGATGACCCCGGTGACTTGCACCGTCTGCCCCACGTGCTTGCGCATCCCTCGGGCAGCCTTGCCCTGCAGCACGAACGAAACCTGCTGGCGGGTTCCAGGGTTGGACACCACCAGGAAGAAGTCCTCTCCGGTCATCTCGAGGTCGCCGCGCAGGGTTCCGAAGCCGCGCATCCCGGCTCCCATTCCCGACGCCGAGATCTGCTCGATCTCTCCCGGAGAAAGAAACTTCAGTTTTGCCTCCGCCACCGGCTCCGGCGCATGACCCTCGGGGGCGGGCTTCTTGGCCGAGTACTTTCGAACGTCCACGGTCCCGCCGTAGTTCGTCGTTTTTCGAATGAAGCCGCTCACCGACACCTTGTGATCCACGTAAGCTGGGAGCACCTCTTGATCCGGTCCTTGGAGGAGAAACACCAGCTCGCGCTTGTCCCGACCCACCACTTCCAGATACGGAAATCCGTCCTTGACCCTGAGGTTTCCTTTGAGGCTGCCTTCGCCAACAACCCCGCGACCCTCTCCGGCGGTCAGCAGCTGCTCCATCTCTCGCTTCGTCAGCGGCTGGCCAAGAGACGGCAGCTTGGTGGCGCGCGGACGGGACTGTTCGGGCGTTATCCCGTGCATCTCGCGAGTGGTTTCCTTCGATGCCGCCCTAGGACTTGCCTCCGACCTCGCGGACCCCTTGCTTTTTTCCGCGATGGCCTTGCCTTTCGCGGCTGGCGCAGCCTTCGCCTTGTGCGGCTCCGCCCGCGAAGGCTTTGCGACGGCGTGGCTTTTGCTCAGTGTTTTCGCCTTATTGCCGGGTTTTTTCGTAATTTTCTTCTTTGGGGCCCCGGACTTGGCCTTGGCCATCAAGCGGCCTCCTAAAAAGTCGACGCCTTGTAATTGCCTACAGAAGGACTGTCAATCTAAGTCTTCAACATCCTTGAGGTTTGTCGAGGTCTATCCCGCATGTTGTCGTTCGAAGAGGCCAAACGAAAGATTCTGAGCGTCGTCTCTCCTTTGTCACAAGAATGGGTACCCGTCGAGTCGGCCGTTGGTCGGGCGATCGCACAGCCCATCGCGGCAAGGCGCACGTTGCCGCCCTGGGACAACTCGGCGATGGACGGCTACGCCCTGCGCAGCGTCGACGCGAGCAACGCTCCGGTGCGACTGCGCGTCGTCGAAAGCATTTTTGCGGGTCAAACTCCGACGCGCTCCATCGGCCGAGGGGAATGCAGCCGGATCATGACCGGCGCTCCGCTGCCCACCGGTGCGGATGCAGTGGTGATGCAGGAGAAAGTTCGAACCTTCTCCGGGTCGGACGAAGTGGAGATTCTTGAGAGCGCCGCCCCTCGCAGCTGCGTGCGCGACAAGGGAGAAGACTCTCGGGAGGGAGAGCTTCTCCTCGCGGAGGGGACCGCGATCGGCATTCCAGAAGCCGCCTTGCTCTGGGCGCAAGGCATCTTCCAAGTGCAGGTGCCGCGACGCCCGGAAGTGGCGATTCTGACAGCGGGGGATGAGCTTTCTCGCTTGGACGAGATGGTGACCGGGAAGATCGTCGACACCAACTCTCCATCGCTGGCGGCGGCGGTGATGCGGGTCGGCGGCTTGCCGCGCCAGCTCGGCATTGCGCCCGATCGCCTCGAGAAGATCGTCGAACTGTTGCGGGCGGCCTCTGGCGCGGACGTGGTCCTGATCGGCTCAGGCGCATCCGTCGGAGAGCGCGATTTTGCTCGCCAAGCGCTCGAGTCCGTCGGCGTCCAGATCGAGTTCTGGAAGGCGGCGATTAGACCCGGCAAACCGATCGCGTTGGGGACCTTGGGCCGGACCCTTTTCTTCGCTTTGCCGGGAAATCCGACCTCCTCGCTGGTGTGCTTCGAGCTGTTCGTTCGCCCCGCTCTTCGGCGCCTGCTCGGGCATCAACAAACGGAACCCATCCCGGTCTTCGCGCGAAGCGGGGTGGCCTTGGCAAAGAAGCCGGGACTGACCCACTTTGTCCGAGTGCATGCCGCCTGGCGGGACCAGGAGTTGTGGGCGACGCCTTTGACTTCGCAGACTTCCGGAGCGATCCGCTCGGCGGCGAGCGCAAGCCACCTGCTCGTATTTCCCGAGGCTTCGACGTCGATTGGGGTAGGGGATCCGGTTCAGTTGCTGCCACTCTCCTGGGTTGGGTAGGTGCGCCGGAAAGTAACCGAAATCGGCTTCGCTCATCCAAGCATTAACAAGTTCTGTCGAGAATGCTTTCCGCTATTAGATCCTGTCGATACAATTCACCGTTGAGGCAACCGAGATGAGTGAGCGCCGCCACCCGCAAGTCTTACCCGGCAAGAAGCCGCTGCATACGCTGGAACGGTATTCGGAAGCGGACCTGCCCACGGAGCAGGGAACTTTTCACGTCGTGGTGTTTCGCGATCGACGAGACCGCGCTGAACACGTGGCTCTGATTGTCGGGGATGTGTGCGGGCGGGAAGGAGTGCCGGTCCGGGTGCATTCCGAATGCCTCACCGGCGAAGTCTTTGGAAGCCTGAAGTGCGATTGTCGCCAGCAACTCGATCGAGCCCTGGAATTCGTCGCCCAGAACAAGTGCGGGATCGTGCTCTACCTGCGCCAGGAAGGGCGTGGAATCGGCCTGGGCGACAAGATCAAAGCGTACGCCCTGCAGGCAAGGGGAATGGATACCTACGAGGCCAACCGGCACCTGGGTTATCCGGACGACCTGCGCAGCTATGACGTGGCCGCGGAGATCCTCCGAAGCTTGGCGGTTCGATCGGTGGACCTGATCACCAACAACCCGCTGAAGATTGCCGGTCTGGTGGACGGCGGAATTCCCGTTCGCCGAAGAATTCCGCTCAGCGTCGAGCACAATCCCCACAACCGGGATTACCTCAAAGCGAAGCAGGAGCATTCCGGTCACTTGATTGAGATGTTCCCGGACGATCCGGACGCCAAAGCGAGCTGAGCCCGCGCCTCAACTCAAAGTCGAAGCCAGGGTTACCGCGTTTTGCAGCCCTCGAAAGGGCAGGCGGTGAAGGGCCGCTTCCACGGGAACCCATTCATACGAATCGTGCTCTTCCGGATTGATTCGCACGCGCCCGTCGCGCTCTTCAAATGCCGCGAATGCTGTCTCCTCAACCAGCACGGGTGGGACTTGATCGCCGAGCGCAAAGCTGTGCCGGTAATCGAGGTCCTTGACGGCAAGCTCGAATCCGGTTTCCTCGGACAGCTCGCGTCGGGCGCATTCCGCGGCGGACTCGCCCGGCTCGATTCGCCCGGTGACAATCTGCCAAAAGCCTCCTCGCTCCTTTCGCCTCCGCAGCAGCAACACCTCGAGCCCGCTTTGGCGCTTTCGCACCAGCGCAACCGAGGCGGTCCGCAGCGAAACCGGTTCCTCTCGAATCCGGGCCTCGAAGGTTTCGCCGAACGCGTTGCACAACGCTTGCTCCACCTCGCGGATCTGCACGCTCCGGCCGAGCTCGCGTTGCAGCGAGGTCACGCCCAGCTGCTCAATGCCGCAAGGAACGATCAGCTCGAAGAATGAGAGGTTGGTGTTGACGTTCAGGGCAAAGCCATGGCTCGTTTGCCAGCGGCTCAGGTGTACTCCAATGGCTCCAATCTTCGCCGCGCGAGCGGGACCCTCACCGACCCACACCCCCGGGTACTCGTGGATTCTCTTGGCGTTCACCCCGAAGCGAGCCACCGCCCGAATCATGCATTCCTCGACATCCCGGACATAGCGCCGAACGTCCTGGCGGCCGGGCAAGAGGCGGAAGATCGGATAGCCGACGATCTGCCCGGGACCATGGTAGGTGACATCGCCCCCGCGGTTGGTCTCGAACACTTCCACTCCGCGGTCCCTCAGCTGCTCGGCAGTGGCCAAGATGTTCATCCGGTTCGCGCCGCGTCCGAGCGTGAGCACCGGCGGATGCTCGAGAAGAAGCAAGGTGTCGGCAACCAGCTCGCGGCCGCGGGCTTCGCCGAGCAGCTTCTGCAACTTGAGGCCGTCTTGGTATTCGACGCGCCCGAGCCGATGAACGACCAGCTCGCGGAATCCGTTCGCAGCCCTAGTCGCGCTGCTTTCGATCATTTCGTTTTTCGAGATTCCACCCGCCGGCGGGCACCCTTCGGATCAACGCCTGCAGCTCGTGACCACCTCGCCCCGAGGTGGCGGCGCCTTTGGCCAGGGCGAGAATCGCCTTGTCGGTGAGGCTGAGTTGCTTGGATCGCTCGGCGATCATCACCCGCGCGATCTGGGCCAGCTCCGCGACCGCGAGCGCCGCAAAAACCGACACCACTTCTACCCTCTCCAGCAGCTGGGCTTCGAACTTTCCATCCACGGCCTTGGCCAGCGCCGAGGTCGAGTAGAGCGGCAGCTCCACCGACGAAGACCTCAGGGTTAGCTTCGTCTTGGGTGCTTTGCCGCGGCAGGCCAAGAAGATCTGGCGCTTCGCCTCATTGAAAAGCGACCGCAGAATCCGATCTTGCGCTCCGCGATCGAGGCGTTCGGCCGCGTCGATGAAGACCCTGCCTTCGGGCAAGCTTCCCGCCAGATCCGAAGGTTCCAGGCGCGTGCCGAGGCCGCTGGCCTCGAGGTGGCTCAGAAACTCCGTTTTGCCAGTCCCCTCCGGACCGATGATCATTCCAAGCTGGATGTCGGATCGCATCGCGGTCTCGACGGTCCTGCAAGCGTCGCTTTGACCCACCAGGTTGAAGCGCCGATCCCCTCTTGACGCCGGCTTTGCACGGGCCGCCGAGACTACTGTCGGCCGAGGCGTCACCGTCAAAAGCCGCGTCGACTCGTCCAGGCACGAGCGACAGATGTAGGCGCCGGTTGGCCCGGCAATCACCGGTCCGGCTTCATCGCTCGGACGGCAACAGAAGGAGCACCAGGCCCGAAGCGCAGGAAGGGCGAGACTCGGACCCCGATCGGCCAATTTGCGGTGCGAGGATTCGTCGTTCCCGTCGGCAGCCGGCTCGGGGTCGGGCAGGTGGAAGACTTTTGCGGCGGCCGCGTCTAGCGCCGGCGTCTCGCCGTTGTGCTGCTCCTCGCCTCCGAGCCTTTGCGCTTGCCGCAGCATCTGGGCGGCGCGCATCGCTTTACCCTCGCGCTGATAAAGATCCGCCGCCTTCTTCAACAGCTCGATCGCCTGAGCCTTGTCGCCCTGGATTTCAGCGGTTTGAGCTTCTCGAATGTAGTCGCGCGCGTCTTCCATCGGATGCACCCCTATTGCGTGGTTGGCGGATCTCGGGGCATCGCCAGCAGCTGCTGGCGTTGCTCGGCGATGTTCCAGGGATCGCTCGCATACACATCATCAAACAACGTTTCCGGCCCAGGTGGGGGTTTTTTTTCTGCCTCGTCGATCGCCGCATTGACCTGCTGAAGAAGCTCCTCCTTGAGTGCCCGATCGCGCTCTTCGGTCCAAATCGCTCGCTGGATCAGACGGGCGCGGAATTGCTCCAGCGGATCGCGCGCCTTCCACGCCTCGACCTCCTTGGGATCCCGGTACCGGGTGGGATCGTCCGAGGAGGAATGCGCTCCGAGCCGATACGTCTCGGCTTCGATCAACGTCGGCCCCTCTCCTCTCCGCGCGCGGTCCACCGCGTCCGCCGCCGCACCATAGACTTCCTCCACGGAATTGCCATCGACTTTGATCCCCGAAAACCCATACGCCGTAGCTTTGACGGCGATCGACCCGCTTGCGGTCTGGCGCTGAATCGGCATCGAAATTGACCAGTGGTTGTTCTGACAGAGAAAAACCAGCGGGGTGCGAAATACCCCGGCGAAATTCATCGCCGCATGAAAGTCCGAGGAGGAGGTCGCTCCATCGCCCAGATAAGCCATCACCACAGTGTCATCGCCCTTGAGCTTCGCCGCCCACGCCGCCCCCACGGCCTGAGGGAGCTGGGTGCCGATGCACGAGGACCAGCTTACTTGGTGCACGCGCTTTGCGGACTGGTGCGACGGCATCTGCCGCCCCTTGGTCAGGTCCCCGCTGTTGCCGAAGACCTGGCAGATGTAGGGAACGAGCGGAAATCCTCGCAGCAACATCGCCGCCCCTTCGCGCAGGGCCGGAAAGATCCAGTCGTTTTGGCGAAGCGCGTACGCGCTGGCGACGCAAGCCGCTTCCTGCCCAGTGCAGGCGCCGTAGAACCCGACCCGACCTTGTCGCTGCAATGTCATCATTCGCTCATCCAAGGTCCGGATCAGGACCATGGCGCGATAGATTTCCTCCTGTTGAGCGGAGGAAAGGCGGCCCGGTGAACCGGACTTGACCCGCTCGGCTGGAACGCCGACCTCGACCCCTAATTGACTCACGCGAGCTCCAGAAACAGCAACTCCGGCTGTTCGAGCAACCGGATCAGCGCGTAGGTGAAATCCGCTCCGACCGCACCGTCGATGACCCGATGATCGAAGGACAAGGACAGGTACATCATCTCGCGGACCACGATTTGGTCGTCCTTAACCACCGGACGTTTGCGCATGCGGTGCACGCCCAAGATCGCGACCTCGGGATGGTTGATGATCGGCGTCGCAAGCAAGCCTCCGTTTTGCCCTAGCGAGGTGATGGTAAACGTGCCGCCGCTCAATTCCTCGAGCTTTAGGCGCTTCTGCCGAGCGGCCGCTCCGAGGCGCGCAATCTCCGCCGCGAGCTGCTGAATCGAAAGGCGATCCACGTCCCTGACCACTGGAACCGTCAATCCGTCCTCGGTCGCCACCGCGATCCCGAAGTTGTACGAGCCTCGCACCACCAACTCCTGTTTTGCCTCGTCGAAGTTGGCGTTGAGGGTCGGGTAGCGGCGAAAGGCAGCCACCAGGCCTTTGCAGATGAAGGGTAAGAAGGAGATCTTCGATTCGCTGCCCGACTGGGCAAGCGCGGCGTTCGGGCGACTTCGAGTCCGGACCAACTCGGTTGCGTCCAGCTCTTCCACGAAGGTGAAGTGAGGCGCAGAGGTCTTGGCGCGGACCATCTTCTCGGCGATGCGCCGTCGCAGACCCTTGAGCGGAATCCGACGGTCCTCGCGACCCTCCTGCAGCGCCACCGGAGCCGGCGGAGCGGGAATGCCGCGGGTTGGAGCTTGGACCGGCTGCGTAGCCACCGCCCCCGAACCGCCGATCGCGGCGATCACATCCTGCTTGGTGACCCGCCCCTGCGGTCCGGTCCCGGAGAGGTCCGCCAGATTGATTCCGTGTTCCCTCGCCATGCGGCGAGTCACCGGGGTGGCGAGGACTCTCTCACCTCCGTTGCCACTCGCGGCGGCTTTCGGCGCGCGCACCTGCGGTTCGTCGGCTCGCCTTCCGATCTCCTCCTGGATCGGCGCGGGCGCCCCAGCGCCTGCCGAATCCAGCTCGAGGGTGACCAACGGATGGTGCACCTTCGCAATCTCGCCCTCCCGGCCGTACCTTTTCACCACCCGGCCCGCTTTCGGGCTGGGAATGGCCACCGTCGCCTTATCGGTCATGACTTCCACCAGCGGCTGGTCCTCGGCGACCACCTGCCCTTCGGCAACCAACCACTTGACGATTTCTCCCTCCATCACTCCTTCGCCGATGTCCGGAAGCTTGAAATCGTAGGTCGCCATGGGCTCTCCTCTCTACGGCAAAAACTCAGCGGTCTCCCGAATCCCCTGAAGAATTCTCGGCGCCCGCGGCAAATAGTCGTTTTCCAAGGTGTAGGGAAACGGCGTGTCCCACCCGGTGATGCGCCTGATCGGAGCTTGGAGATACACGAAACACCGCTCCTGCAGCAGCGCGGATATTTCAGCGCCCAGGCCACAAGTTCGAGCCGCCTCATGAACCACCACGATTCGGCCGGTCTTCTTGGCGCTCGAAACCAGGCAATCGATGTCCACCGGCCACAGGGTGCGCAGGTCGATGAGCTCGCACTCGATGCTCAGTTTGGCAGCCTCGTCGACCGCCTCTTTGGCCTCGTGCAACATCGCGCCGTAAGAGATCACCGTCACCGCGTCCCCCTCGCGGACCACGTTCGCTTTTCCCAACTCCAGCTCGTAGTCGCCTTCCGGCACCTCGCCCTTCGCCGCGCGGTAAATCCGCTTGGGTTCGAAGAACAGGACCGGATCCGGATTTCGCATCGCGGCGAGCAGCAAGCCCTTGGCGTCGTAGGGGTTGGACGGAGACACGACCTTCAGTCCTGCGGTGTGGATGAAGAGCGCTTCGGGACTTTGCGAATGGTAGTGGCCCCCCTTGATGCCGCCGCCGTAGGGGGTGCGGATCACCATGGGACAGGCGTACTGGCCTCCGGAGCGGTAGCGGAGTTTCGCCACCTCGTTCACAATCTGATCGAACGCGGGAAAGATGAAATCGGCGAACTGGATTTCCGGAACCGGCCGCAGGCCGTAAAGCGCCATTCCCAATGCCGTACCGATGATTCCGTTTTCCGCCAGCGGCGTGTCGATCACCCGATCTGCGCCGAATTCCTCATAGAGCCCGGCTGTGGCTCGAAAGACGCCTCCGAACTTGGCGACGTCTTCGCCCAACACCACCACGCGCGGATCTCGCCGCATCTCGAGCTTCAGCGCATCGTTGACCGCCTGCACCAGGTTCAAAGTGGCCATGTGAGTGACACCGAAGCGCGCCTTAGGGCCGGCGCGCGTCCATCAGTCCCTTCATGAAAAACTCGGCCGCCCGATAGCTCGAGCGCACCAGCGGACCTGACGCAACGTAGAGAAAGCCCATTTTTTCAGCGGCGACCTTGTAGTCTGCAAATTCCGCCGGCGAAACAAAACGGACCACCGGCAGATGGTAGGGCGAAGGCTGCAGGTACTGACCGAGCGTCAACACATCGACTCCCACGCTCCGCAGGTCGGCAAACGTCTGAAGAAGCTCCGGCCCGGTTTCTCCCAATCCGAGCATCAGGGAGCTCTTGGTGTACAGCCCCTCCGGTCGTTCCCCCAGATACTTCAAAACCGCGAGCGACTGCCGGTAGTTCGCGCGGCGGTCTCGAACCGTCGGCGTAAGCCTTTCCACCGTTTCTACGTTGTGGGCGACCACGTGCGGCCGCGCCAGAGCCACCGTGTCGAGATCTCGTTCCACGCCCTGGAAATCGGGAATCAATACCTCGACGATCGTCTCAGGGCTCTCGCGCCGCAGCGCTCGAATCGCAGTCGCGAAGTGGCTCGCGCCCCCATCGGGAAGGTCGTCCCGGTTGACCGACGTGACGACCAAGTACTCGAGATTCAGCTCCCGAGCCGCTCGCGCGAGGTTTTCCGGTTCTTCCGGGTCCAGCGGCGGCGGAGCCCCAACCTTCACATGACAGAAGCGACAGGCTCTGGTGCAAACCTCGCCCATCAGCATCACCGTGGCGGTCCCGCCGCCCCAGCACTCGGCGATGTTTGGGCATCGCGCCTCTTCGCAGACCGTGACCAACCGGGTTCGTCGGATGATGCTCTTGACGCGCTCGTACCCCTCTCCGTGCGGAAGGCGAACCTTGAGCCACTCCGGCTTCGCCGTGCCTTGCGAACGTTGAGGGGTAGCAAATCGATCCGGTGTCGCCATCAGCCCTTCAATTCGATGTATCGGCCCAAAACCAGACTGGTCAAGGTGATTATTGTAACGCGCGACAGCACGAAAATGCGGATGCTGGCCTTGGGAGAAGCATGGGGACGCTGTTGGTCGGAACCAGCGGTTACCTCTACCGCCATTGGCGGGGGTTCTGTATCGAGCTGAACACCACCTTTTACCGCTTGCCCTCGCCCGAAGCGGTCGACGGCTGGCGCCAGAATATTCGAGTTTCGAAGTGACGCTTGGTACCTGGACGAGGTCTGCGATGCACTGGACACGCATCGGGCGGCTTTCTGCGAGCATGACCTCGTGGCAGCTCGCCCGCCGAGGTTCACGGGTGGCTTTCGATATCCGCGCTTTCGAGCTCTTCGACCCCTCGAGCTTCTGGATTTGCTCGGCGAGCCGGTGAATTTTGATCCCGGCGATCTGCCAGCGGTTCCGCCGACGTCCGAGCCGAACCCGCCCGAGGTGTCAGATGTGGATCGGGTGTCCTGAGGTGAGCTCTGCGCCTTCATGCATAATCTCGGACAGCGTGGGATGGGCATGGATCGTCCGGGCGATGTCCTCGGTGGTGCTTTCCAATCGCAGCGCCACGCACGCCTCGGCCAGCAACTCGGTGGCGTGCGGCCCAACCAGGTGAACTCCGAGCACCTCGTCGTACTTTTTCTCGGCGACGATCTTGATCATCCCGAAGGTTTCCTCGGAGATGGAGGCCTTGGTGATCGCGCTGAACGGGAAGATGCCGGTCTTTACGTCGTAGCCGCGCTCGCGCGCTTTCTTTTCCGTCAGCCCGACCGAGGCAACCTCGGGATAGGAATAGGTGGCCGAGGGGACCCGGTCGTAATTGATGGGCGACGGTTGCTTGCCGGCGATGTGCTCGACCGCGACGATGCCCTCCGCCGAGGCCAGGTGCGCGAGCATTGCCGTCGGAACGATGTCGCCGATCGCGTACACGTTCGGCTCGGTGGTGCGCATCATTTCGTCGGTCTTGATGAAACCGCCGCGCTCGGTCTTGATGTTGGTGGTTTCCAGACCGATGTCCTCGGTGACAGGCGCGCGTCCGACCGCCGAGAGTACCACTTCCGCTTCCAGAACCCGGGGTTCGTTCGCCACCTTCATCGTCACCTGGGCGCCCTTTCCGCCGAGCTCGCATTTCTCAACGTTGGCATTGAGGACGAATTCGATTTTCCGTCGCCGAAACTGCTTTTCCAGCTCCTTGGAGGCGTCCTCGTCCTCGAGCGGAAGCAGATGTGGAAAATATTCCACGAGCGTGGTCTGCGCTCCCATGTGGTTGAAGATCGAGGCGAACTCACAGCCCACCGCGCCCGCGCCGAGCACCAGGATGCTGGACGGAATCTTCTCAATCAGGAGAACCGAATCGGAGTTCAGCACCTGCTTGTGATCCACCTTCACCCCGGGCAATGACTTGGGAACCGAGCCGGTAGCGAGAATAATGTTCTTGGTTTCCAGCACCTGCTTGCCAGCCTCTCCGCTCACCTCCACCTTACCTTTGCCGATTAGGCGCCCTTGACCTTTGACCACGGTCACCTTGTTCTTCTTCATCAAGTAGTCGATGCCGTTGGCGCCCTTGGCCACCACCTTGTCTTTGTGCTTTTGCGCTTGCGCCCAGTTGATCGCCGGGTTCTTCACATCGATGCCGACTTCCGCGGCGGTCAGCACGTGACTGTAAAGCTCCGCCGTCCAGAGCAGGGCCTTGGTGGGGATGCAGCCCCGGTGTAAGCAAGTACCGCCCAGCCGCTTGTCTCTTTCGACAATCGCGGTCTTCAGCCCTAGCTGGCCGGCGCGAATCGCCGCAACGTAACCGCCCGGGCCAGAACCGATGATCACCACATCAAAGGGCTCAGCCAAGAGAGCCTCCATTCCAAATGAGCCTCGCGCTGATAACCCCCGGTAACGACCTGATCAAGCAGTTTGAAGGCGAGCGCGAGCGCCGATACAAGTGAGTTCCTTGAGGCGATTTCCACTTCGAACATTGCTGCTCATGATCGTCGCGCTGATAGCGTTTGTGCGGCTGTACTGTGCCACACACCCCAGGCAAGTCGCCCAGCCTCATAGGGTGGTTCCGGTCGAACCGAAGGAGAAGTGATTGAGTCACGCGATCGTCGTGGGCGGAGGCGTCATCGGCTGCGGAATCGCGCTGCGGCTGGCCCAGGCTGGCCTCGAGGTGACAGTGGTTGAACGAGCTTCTCCTGGAGCTGAGGCCTCGAGCGCGGCGGCTGGAGCGCTCGGGGCCCAGCTCGGGGCTGAGCGGCCCGGTCCGTTTCTCGACCTCTGTCTGCGCAGCCGCGGGATGTATCCCGCATTTGTCGACGAGGTGCAGAAACTTTCGGGCATCGACGTTTCTTACTTGCCGTCTGGCGCCCTCGTGGTGGCGATGAGCGAGGCGGAGGCAGACGCGATGGAGGCGACGGTCGCCTGGCATCGCGCAGTCGGACTTCGCGCCGAATTGCGTTCCCCAGCCGAGGTGCGCCAGCTCGAGCCGGCGCTCTCCCCACAGATCCGTTTGGCGATCGACTTTCCCGACGATCATCAGGTCGACAATCGGCTGCTGGTACGCGCCCTGTCCGCGGCGGCGACCCGCGCAAGCGCGAAATTTCGCATCGGTTCGGTTCGAGGAATCCTTACCGAGCAGGGCCGGGCAGCCGGTGTCGAGTTGGTCGATGGCGCGCTGCGATCAGACGTGGTGGTGGTCGCCGCGGGTTCTTGGTCCAGCCTGATTGCCGGACTGAAGCTGCGCTCCGAGGCGGTCGTTCCGGTTCGCGGGCAGATGGCGCGCGTGCGGGGTCCAGCGGCGCTGCTTAAGCGAATGGTGGTGGGCACGGCTGCCTTTCTGGTACCCAGGATCGACGGTCAGGTGATCGTCGGCACTACGGTGGAGTTTGCCGGTTTCGAGAAGAAGGTGACCGCGAACGCCCTGTCGCAAATCCTGGGCGGGGTGGTCCAACTTTGCCCCGCGTTGGCCGATGCGCCGGTTGAAGAAATTTGGTCTGGACTGCGCCCCTACGCCGAAGGTGGGCTGCCGATCATCGGCCCAGGACCCCTTCCCGGCCTGTTTTTGGCGACCGGTCACTTTCGCGACGGCATCCTCCTGGCGCCAGTCACGGCGCGGCTGATTACCGAGTTGGTTCTGGGTCAGAGACTCTCCGTGGACATAAAACCATTTCATTTCAGCCGCTTAGAGTCTTAGCCGCCCAAGGCCAAATATTCGCGCCCTCCTACAAGCGCCCATATCATCCCACCTCCGTGGAAACCTCGGCTCCTCGAAGCGTCCTGGTGGTCGATGACAGCGAGGCGTGCCGTGCCGCCCTGCAGGTAGCGCTGATTGAAGCGGGATACGACTGTTTCGTGGCGAGCAATGCCCCGGATGCGCTCGAGGTGGCGCAGGGCAGGGATCTTTCTCTGGTCGTCACCGACTTGGACATGCCCCATTGCGACGGCTTGTGGCTTCTGGGCCGGTTCAAGCAAAGCGCACCTGGCGTTCCCGTGATCTTTCTCAGCGCTCGATCTGACGTCGAAGTAGCTGTCGATTGTCTGCGAGATGGTGCCGCTGACTACCTGGTGAAGCCACTGCGGGTCAGCGCCCTTCTTGAGGCCGTAGAACGGGCAATCGCCGTGCGCCAAGCGCACGCGGAAAGCCGGCAAAAGGCCGATGCGGAATTGTCATTGGCGGCGCAGGCACAGACGGCTTGGGCGTTGCTGGCAGCTCTCGAGGCCCGCGAGGATGAGACGTCGCGTCACTCCCAGCGGGTGGTGCACTACGCCACCGCGATCGCGGAAGCGCTCGGCATCAGAGGAAACGAGCTTCAGGAAATTGGGCGCGGCGCCCTCTTGCACGACATAGGCAAAATCGGCATACCCGACGCGGTGCTGCTCAAACCACAAAAGCTGACGAGCAGCGAATGGGCTCAGATGCGCAAGCACCCGGAAATCGGTTACCAGATGATTCGAAACATCGAGTTCTTGTCGACGGCGGCATCCATCGTCCTGGCCCACCAAGAACGCTGGGACGGGGGCGGCTATCCCAAACATCTCCGAGGCCAGGAAATCCCAATCGGCGCGCGCGTCTTCGCGGTGGCAGATACGTTCGATGCGATGACTTCCGACCGCCCGTACCGAAGCGGAAGCTCGTTTGCCTGCGCCATTGCCGAAATCCAGCGCTGCGCCGGCTCTCAGTTTGATCCAGAAGTGACTCGCGCCTTCCTCAGCTTGGGCGAAAGCCGGCTCAGGGGTCTTCGTCAGGGCGTCCAGGCAGCCATCGCGGCCCGAGCGAAACGATCTCCGCCGACCCTTCAGCCAGCGCTCCTCGCTTCATGATTTCGCTCTCCGAACGCGCCGCCGCGGAGATCCGTGCGGTTCAGCGCGCCAAGCAAATTCAAGGTTTTGGCTTGCGAGTCCAGGTGGTCGGCGGCGGGTGCGAAGGCTTTCTTTACGATCTGCTTTTTTCGGAGCAGGCGGAGCCGGGTGATCACGTCTTCCGCTCGGAAGGAATCGACGTCTTCGTGGCACCCCGAGCGCTCGCCGCCGTCGACGGCCTCACCATCGACTACGGAGCGACCGGATATGGCGAGGGTTTTTTGTTTGCCAACCCGAGGGCTCGCACGCGCTGCAGTTGTGGCGCGAGCTTTGGGACCTGACCCTCTGGTCCAGCAGGGTTTCGCATGGTATCGGGATGGGCATGGGCCAAGGGAAAATCTCTCGGTACGTCGGCACCTTCCTGTTCACCGCGGCGATCACCTGCATGCTGGGATTTTGGTGGGCCCGCACCTCGGGGAGCGACTCCTGGCTGCTTTGGGCCAGGGGTCTCGAATGGACGTTGATCACCTTGGCGGTGTGCGGCGCCTATATGGCCGCGGTCGGGCTCTATCACACCATCCTTGCCGCTCTGGGACTTGATGGGCAGCCAGGCATCTTCAGCGGAGGAGCGCGGACCGGACCCTTTTCAGGCTTGCCGCGCCAGCGTAACGAAGGCGAGCTCGAGCCCCACGGCGAGGAAAACTCCGCCTCTCCGTAGGCGTTCAGGCGTTGCGGTAAATCTCGCCGCCCGCTTCTTGAAACTCGCGCGCCTTTTCCTTGAGGCCGATGTCGAGGGCCTCTTCAATGGCGACGCCTTGCTTTGCGGCGTAGTCCCGCACGTCCTGGGTGAGCTTCATCGAGCAGAACTGGGGGCCGCACATCGAGCAGAAGTGCGCCACCTTCGCGTTCTCGGCGGGCAACGTCTCGTCGTGGAATTCGCGCGCTTTCTCAGGATCCAGGGACAAATTGAACTGGTCCTCCCACCGAAACTCGAACCGTGCGCGGGAGAGCGCGTTGTCGCGAGCTTGCGCGCCGGGGTGCCCTTTCGCTAGGTCCGCGGCGTGGGCGGCGATCTTGTAGGCGATCACGCCCTCGCGAACGTCCTCGCGATTGGGCAGCCCAAGGTGCTCCTTGGGTGTCACGTAGCAAAGCATCGCGCAGCCGTACCAACCGATCATCGCGGCGCCGATGGCGCTGGTTAAGTGGTCGTATCCGGGCGCGATGTCGGTGGTGAGGGGGCCGAGCGTGTAGAACGGCGCCTCGTAGCAGGCCTCCAGCTCGCGGGTCATGTTCTCGCGGATGAGCTGCATCGGGATATGGCCGGGACCTTCAATCATGGTCTGCACGTCGTGTTTCCAAGCGAGTTTGGTCAACTTGCCGAGCGTGTTCAGCTCGGCGAATTGCGCCTCGTCGTTGGCGTCAGCGATGGAGCCCGGTCGCAGTCCGTCCCCGAGGCTGAAGCTGACATCGTAGGCGCGCATGATCTCGCAAATCTCTTCGAAGTGGGTGTAGGTGAAATTTTCCTGATGATGCGCCAGGCACCACTTGGCGATGATCGACCCGCCTCGAGAGACGATCCCCGTCACCCGCTTCGCCGT
>Ga0126384_10000119_pt1 | contig 35365 bp, 38 predicted proteins | sample PanSoiMetPlot_36_FD_92543 | JGI IMG/M metagenome (GOLD analysis project Ga0126384, IMG submission 92543) | Tropical forest soil microbial communities from Panama - MetaG Plot_36 | ecosystem: Environmental > Terrestrial > Soil > Tropical forest > Bulk soil | place: Panama | collected 2016-02-17 | reverse complement strand
GGCATAACGACTCGGGATCTGGATCAGGAGGCGGAGCGAATGATTGTGGGTGCTGGTGCCTATCCCACCTTCAAAGGCTATCACGGATATCCGAGCTCGATTTGCGCCTCGATAAATGATGAGGTCGTGCATGGGATCCCCAGCAAGAGGAAGCTGCGCGAAGGCGATATCGTGGGTATCGATTGCGGCGCGACCTACATGGGATACGTGGGAGACGCTGCGGTGACTGTTCCGGTCGGCAAGGTTGGTGAACCGGTGCAACGGCTGCTTGAAGCGACGGAGCAGTCCCTTCACCGAGCGATCGAAAAATGCCACGTCGGAAACAGGCTTGGGGATGTCTGCAACGCGGTGCAGTCGTATGTCGAGCCACTTGGCTTCTCGGTTGTAAAGAACTACTGCGGCCACGGCATTGGCCGTGCCATGCACGAAGAGCCTCAGGTACCAAATTACGGCAAACCGGGTACTGGACCGATCCTGCGAGAGGGTTTGGTGATTGCGATCGAGCCAATGATAAATCTGGGACACGAAGACGTTAAGGTGCTTTCCGATGGATGGACAGTGATAACCCTCGACGGACAGCCCTCGGCTCACTTTGAGCATACAGTGGCAATCACGGAAGACGGTCCGCAGATTCTTACAGTGCTAGAGAACTCGGTTAAGGCAGTGGAGGTTGCTTAACCGTTAAACAGCCACGGTCCGGGCTTGGATGGGTTGCCCGCATTCGCAACACAGTGGTAGAATCAAAGTTTGTCATTCATGACATTTTTCCGGCAGGGAAGCTGCATCAACGCAAGGAAGAGCAAGAATGAAAGTCAGGGCGTCGGTCAAGAAAATGTGCGACAACTGCAAGATCATTCACCGCCGTGGGGTGGTGAGGGTCATCTGTACCAATCCAAAGCACAAGCAGCGGCAAGGCTAAGCAAGGCTGGCGAGCTTCGCGCTATTTCGAAGCAATCGGAGGAAGAATGGCACGCATAGCAGGTGTGGACCTACCAGCTAACAAAAGATCTGAGATTGGGCTTACATATATCTACGGTATTGGCCGCTCTCGTGCGAATAAGATCCTTGGTGAAGCGGGAATAAACGTCGACAAGCGCATCCGCGAGTTGACTGAAGAGGAAGTCAATAGGATTCGAAATGTCATTGACCAGCAAGGCGGGGTCGAAGGAGATCTTCGCAAGCAGGTTCAGATGGACATTAAACGATTGATGGACATCGGTTGCTACCGCGGATTGCGACACCGAAGAGGCCTTCCGGTCCGCGGTCAAAGAACGCACACAAATGCCCGCACCCGCAAAGGACCGCGCCGAATGACCGTGGCCAAAAAGAAAATTGCAGGGAAGAAATAGGAAGTGACGAGTTATGCGTGATTCGTGATACGTGCTATCAAATTCCAGATCACGTATCACGCGTCACGATTAGGCAAGAGATATGGCAAAAGCTCAAACTAAAACCGGCAAAAAGAAAACATTCAAGCGCAAAGAGCGGCGGTTGGTTCCGCAGGGCATCGTTCACATTCAGGCCAGCTTCAACAACACCCTGGTATCAATTACTGACCTGGAAGGCAATCTGATAAGCCAATCTTCATCAGGTGCTCTTGGTTTTCACGGGTCAAGGAAAGGTACTCCGTTCGCAGCGCAACAAGCCGGGATCCGCGCGGCACAGGCCGCGAGAGAGCTGGGCATGCAGACCTGCGAAGTACGGGTGAAAGGGCCAGGCTCCGGTCGTGAATCTGCTGTGCGCGCCATTCAGTCGGCGGGCATCGAGGTGCGGCTGATTCGAGACGTGACGCCGATTCCTCACAACGGTTGTAGACCGCCCAAGAGGCGGAGAGTCTGATTTGTTCTGCTTGTAGAGGGCCTCAACCTGAGTCCCTCGTTGGTTCAGACGCAGCGGGCTAATTCCACGGATTGGGTCCGCAGGTGATGGTCAAAGCGGTCACCGCGTCTTAAAGGAAGAAGGGCAACCCAGAAGGTTTCAGTTCGGCGAGTTTGGGTCTCTCGAACGGAGACGCAAAGGAAACCTCTGACGCCTGTAAACTTTTGCTTTTCGAATAGACGACTGACTGGTGTTACCGGCTATTCGACAGTAGATGGAGGTAGAAATTGGCAAGATATCGTGGACCGGTGTGCAGATTGTGTCGCCGGGAAGGAATGAAGCTGTTTTTAAAGGGTGAGCGGTGCTATAAGCCTACCTGCCCTATTGAGAAGCGCGGCACTCAGCCACCTGGCCAGCATGGCCGCAATGTCCGCCGCGCAAAACTTATCGGCTACGGCGAGCAGCTACGCGAAAAGCAGAAAGTCAAACGCATCTACGGTATGTTGGAGAGGCAGTTTCGACTGTATTTTCAGCGGGCGATGCGAATGAAGGGTGTGACGGGCGAAAACCTGCTGTCGTTGTTAGAGCGCCGTTTGGATAACGTTGTTTACCGCTTCGGGTATGCTACATCTCGAGCGCAAGCTCGCCAGTTCGTAACTCACGGACACGTGCTGGTCAATGGGCGCAAAGTCGATATCCCAAGTTTTCAGGTGAAGGTTGGAGACGAGATCGCGGTGCGCGAAGGCAGCCGCACCAATATCCACATCCAGAGCGCGTTTCAAACTGCATCTGGTCGGGGACGGCCAACCTGGCTCGAGGTGGTCTCTCCTGACGAGATGCGCGGCCGCGTTATTGCTCTCCCACGCCGCGAAGATATCGGTCAGAACATTAACGAACAGCTTATCGTCGAACTTTATTCGAAATAAGAAGCTGGATCTGAGAGGCCGCGCCGCGACGGTTCTGCGCGTCAAGAGCCGGCTATTAAACTCGGACTTCATTGAGAGGAAGCGATGGACGGAACAGAAACTCAATTCATGATTGGCTTCCAGAGACCAAAGCGTCTCGCGTGCGAAACTGAAACAGCAACGGGGCGCTACGCCAAGTTCTTTGCTCAACCGTTTGAACGAGGATTTGGGACAACAATCGGAAATTGCCTGAGACGAGCGTTGCTCTCGTCGATTGAAGGCGCTGCCATAACCGCTGTCAAAATAGAGGGCGTACTGCACGAGTTTTCCTCTATACCGGGGGTTGTCGAAGACGCCACCGATATTATCCTCAACCTGAAACGAATCCCTTTCAAGCTTCACGGACCTGGGCCAAAGACGCTTCGTGTTGAACGAACAGTGCCCGGTGAGATGCTTTCTGGCGAAATCGAAACTGACGCCGAGGTTGAGATCCTTGATCCAAACGTGCACATTGCGACGATATCCGAGGGCGGCTCTTTGGTCGTGGAGATGCGTCTCAAACGAGGTCGAGGCTACGTTTCAGCTGAACGTAATTTCGACGAAGACCTCGCCGTTGGATACATTCCGATTGACTCGGTTCACTCGCCGGTCAAGAAGGTAAATTACACCGTCGAATCTGCTCGCCTGGGGCAGGATACAGATTACGATAAGCTAACGATCGAGGTCTGGACCAACGGCTCAGTAAAACCCGAAAACGCCGTTGGACTCGCAGCGAAGTTGATCAAGGATCATATGCAGATCTTTATCAGCTTCGAGGAAGAGCCTGAGCTTGCCGAAGCTGATAGCGAAGAAGCTGCACGAATTACCTTCAATGAAAACCTTGATCGATCGGTCGACGAACTCGAATTGTCAGTACGTTCTTACAACTGTTTGAAGAACGCCGACATCCGCACTATCCGCGAGCTCGTGCAGAAATCCGAGCCCGATATGCTCAAGACCAAGAACTTCGGCCGCAAGTCCCTGAATGAGATCAAAGAGATTCTGTCTTCAATGGGATTGCACCTGGGAATGAAATTTGACGAACAGGGAAGACTTGTCGACGAGGCGGGCGCATAAAGCGTTTTCGAAATGTTCGTTGCGGACCGTCGACCGCTCATAATCAGGCGATTTATTTTTTAGGGATTTGATATGCGACATAGAGTTGCTCATAGAAAACTTGGACGCAAGACGGAGCATCGGCTGGCCCTGCTGCGTAACCTTTGTACTTCGCTCATAACTCACGAGCGGCTGATTACCACGCTGCCAAAAGCGAAAGAGCTCAGGCCTTTTGCGGAACGCGCAATCACTCTCGGAAAGCGGGCGCTCGCTGCCGATGCTCCTGAGGGTGCACTCCACAACCGCAGGTTGGCGGCCTCTTACTTCTTCGGTGGGAATACCAGTCGCGTTCCCGACGGGGGTTACAAGCGGCCGCAGGCCCCGCGTACCGCAGGCGTCGCCGCGCTCGATAAGTTGTTCGACGAGGTTGCATCTCGGTTTGCTGAAAGGCCGGGCGGTTATACGCGGATCCTGAAACTGGGTACGCGTAGAGGCGATGGCGCAGAGATGGCGCTTATTGAACTTCTTGGTAGCGAAGCCAAAGCAGTACACGATGACGAGAAAAAGGAAGAGAAAAAAAAGTCGCGTCGTTTCTTTGGCCGAGGCAAAAAGAAAGATGAGCCTGAGGCAAAGAGCGCCGGCGAGGAGAAGCCGGCCAAGAAGACCGCCAAATCGGCCGGCAAAGCTGCTGGAGAGTCGAAGAAAAAGGCGAGCGGGCAAACCGGCTCTACCACACGAACGCGCCGAAGCAAGAAAGAAGCCAGCGAGTAATATATCCATCTGAATCTCGAACGAAAGCCTCAGCCCACGTTGGTTGAGGCTTTCGCGCATATTGAGATTGGCGGCGACGATTCTGATTTGAGTATTTCTCGCCCCAAAAGTGTTCCGGAAGGAAGTAACGCTCAGGTTGCTTAAGATTTCGAGTGAATTTCTATATCCTAAGTGCACCGACCATCCTTTGGTGGTAGTCCTGATCAAGGAGAAAAGGAATGAATCTAAAGGAAATCAAAGAACTCATCGAACTCGTCAACGATAAGGGATTTGCTGAGTTCGAGATTGAACGACAGGGCTTTCGCCTTCGCATCAGCCGCTTTAGAGATTCCAATTCTCAGATCATTCAGCCTGCCAGCCCGCCGATCATCATCTCCTCGCCGGTTCCAGCCACATCCGGGGCGCTTCCAGCCGTAACGCCGGGGGGCTTCACCGAACCTGATGAGTATCCCGCAGCCGCGAGCAAGCCTCCTGCGCGAGTCGGGGAGAAGAATGAGGTAACGACGGAACCCGAGCTGCACATAATCAAATCGCCCATCGTAGGGACTTTCTACAGCGCGCCTTCACCGGATTCGGAGGCTTTTGTGCGGATGGGCGATCACATTCGTCACGATACGGTAGTGTGCATCATCGAGGCTATGAAGTTGATGAATGAGATTCAAGCAGAAGTTAACGGCGAGGTCGCGAGGATCTTTGTGGAAAACGGCCAGCCAGTCGAATACGGCCAGGCGTTATTCGGAATCAAAACCGCGTAGCGATCACCGCCTATGTTCAAGAAGATTTTGATAGCCAACCGGGGTGAGATCGCCACTAGAATCATATGGGCGTGCCGGGAGCTCGGTATCCGAACGGTTGCGATTCATTCTGAAGCTGATCGGCACTCGCTTCACGTGAGATTTGCTGATGAAGCAATCTGCATCGGACCCCCACCGTCCGCAAAGAGCTACCTCAATATACCCGCGGTTATCTCGGCCGCGGAGATAACCAACGTCGATGCTATCCACCCCGGTTACGGGTTCTTAGCCGAGAACGCCTACTTCGCTGAGGTTTGTGAAGCCTGCAACATAAAATTCATTGGGCCCCGAGCCGATTCGATCCAACTGATGGGTGATAAGTCCGAAGCCCGCGCCGCCATGAAGGCTGCCGGCGTTCCGATAACCCCGGGTTTCGATGGAGTGATCGAAGACGAAGAGCAGGCTGCGCGAGTTGCCGCTGATATCGGTTACCCGGTGATCATCAAGGCGTCAGCCGGAGGTGGTGGACGCGGGATGCGGATAGTCCAGGATCAAGATGGGCTTCTAAACTCACTCTCGGCAGCCCAACAAGAGGCACAATTAGCGTTCGGTAATCCTGCGGTTTATATTGAAAAGTATATCGAAACCGCAAGGCACATCGAGATCCAGGTTCTCGGGGATCAATATGGCAACGTTGTGCATCTCGGTGAACGCGAATGTTCAATTCAAAGACGCCATCAAAAACTCATAGAAGAGTCGCCTTCACCGGCGCTTACTCGCAAAATGCGACAGGAAATGGGTGAGCTTGCGGTCAGGGCATGCCGAGAGATTGGTTATGTCAATGCAGGGACAATGGAGTTCCTGCTGGATCAGGACAATAACTTTTATTTCATGGAGATGAATACCCGGATCCAGGTAGAACATCCGGTCACCGAGTTCGTGACAAACACAGACCTGGTACGCGAGCAGATACTGATCGCGGCCGGAGAGCGCCTCGAGTTTGATCAGGACGATATCGTATTTAGCGGACATGCGATCGAATGTAGAATCAATGCTGAGTCTCCCGATACGCATATTCCTTCTCCGGGCTTAATAACCGCGATGAACCTTCCCGGCGGCCCTGGAGTGCGAGTTGATACCGCGGCGTACCCTGGTTGGGTTGTGCCCCCTCACTATGATTCGCTTATAGCCAAGCTCATCGTTCATCATAGGAATCGGGATATGGCTATTGCGAGAATGCGTCGAGCTCTTGAGGCTTATATAGTGGAAGGGATTGAAACATCTGTTGGGTTACATCAGCGTATTCTCGCGGAACCTGATTTTGTCGCGGGAAAGCTGTCGACAAGGTTCATGGAACGCTTCAACAAATCTCACAACCGCCCCATACCTGAATCACAGCAGGCAGCGCAGTTTGCTGGAGAGTGATGTTGCTGCGCGAGGGGTCCTGGGGGTTGTGGTGTTCGTTCTCTAATGTACCGTAGAGTGTCTAGTATGCGGAGGTTCGGCAGTCTAGCGCTATACCCTCCGCAGCCTGGACAGTCTACGGTACCTCCGCTTTGAGAGCCGTTGATGGTTTTCAATCTTCCCAGAATTTATCCAATCACAGATACGACAATCAGCGGATTATCGCACTCCGAACAGATAGCGCGACTGGCAGCGGGAGGAGCTACACTGATTCAATTGCGAGAAAAGCTCGCTTCACCACGCGAGTTCTATCTAATGGCGCTCGATGCGATGACCATCGCGAGAAAACTTGGCGTCCAAATCATTGTGAATGACCGGGTCGACATTGCGGTCGCCGTGAATGCCGACGGTGTTCACCTCGGGCAAGATGACCTGCCTCCGGATCAAGCGAGGTTATTGATAGGTGAAAAGAGAATAATCGGCTTCTCTACTCATTCGTTGGAGCAGGCTATCGCGGCAGAGTCAGCGCCCATTGATTACCTTGCAATAGGCCCCATTTTTAACACTGGGTCAAAAGAGAAGCCGGATCCCGTAGTTGGCCTCAACGCTATAAGCAGGATCAAGCCTCATATAACAAAACCTCTGGTAGCAATTGGAGGAATCAAGCTGGATGCGGTTTCGCAGGTTATTTCGGCAGGAGCTGATAGCGTTGCGATTATCTCCGACCTGCTTTCAGCTAACGATATCACCGCGCAAACGCGGACTTACTTTCAGAAGGTAGGTAAATAGGGGTTGGGAGTTGGGGTTTGGGGCTTGGAGTCGGGGGTTCGGGGTTGGGAGTTCGGGACTGACCAACGATCAGCTCCTCACCAACTCCCAATCCCCAACCCCTATTTGAACGAACCCTGAATCGGAACCTCGATGACCGGCATATCGGGTTCGTTAGTCTCGATGCGAACCTTACCGTTAAAGGCGCCGGGCTTAATCTTTGTCGTATCTAAACTGAGCTTAAGTCTGTATATCTGCCCCTCGCTTTCGGTAAACAGCTCCAGCTTCAGGAAGGGCAATGTCGAGTTGTAGCTCTTGATCTTGAGCCCCTGCTCCCTGATCTTACGAACATAAATCATCGGCCAGCTGATTTTTTCAATGTCGCTGCCTATCGAAAGCTGAGGCATGATGATCGACGCTGGCGAAGCGAATACCTTCGCATAGACAGTTACGTCCAGTTCGACGTTCACTACCGGCTGCGCCGGGCTATCCGTCTCGATCTGCAGCTTCTGCAGATAGTGCCCAGGCTTCAGTGATGGGTTGCTGGCAACCAGGAGTTGGTAACGCTTGCCGTCTTGAAGAGGGTCGAGTTTTGCCGTGAAGTCCGTTCCACCCGGATTTAATTTCTTCAAGTGGATCGGCGTTTCCTTTGGATTGTAGAGATAGAAGGTATTGGCAGAACTGCTTCCAGTTATCGCGCTGGTAATCCATCGGTCGCTAGGTTCAACTGTAAGCACTGCGTTAGGATTCAATGCAGCGGGCGGAGGAGGCAACGCCGGCTGGCCTTCTGCTCTGAACTGCGCGCGGAGTATCAGCGTGAAGTTCGGATTCTTTGGATCGTTGGTAGTTACGCTGGCCGATTTCGCTATTTCACCGGAGTATCCCTCGGTGTGTTCAACAGCAAGCTCGATCTTTCCCTCCTGACCAGGAGGCACGACTTTGTCAAAGTCGCCTTTGGTGCAGCCTCAGCTTGGTGCGACGTTTTGAATTTGAAGGTCGGCTTTGCCTTGATTCTTAACTTTGAAGGCGTACCGTAACGTCGTTCCGGGTTTCACCTCGCCGAAGTCGTGCGTGAATGACTCGATTACAAGGACGGGAGCGGTACTGGAAGAGGGATTGGGTCCACCGTTTTGCTGAGGTGAAGCCTGAATTTGACCGGCCGCAGCGGAAATGCTGAACGCCGCGATTAGGCTAGAAATCAGAATTGTCCTGATGAGCTTCATTAGAATTCTCCAGAGCTGGGTTGCGATTGACGGGATAGTTTATCAGAAGGGAAGATCTGTGTCAGCATTTGTTTGCGCGAGCCATGGAACCGGCTTTCGGGCCCAAGTTACGAGCTCTCCGAAATACCTCGATTTTGAATTACTTTCTCATCAACTAGCGGCTGGTTACGAATAGTGCTTAACGCAACGATTGGTAAGCCTACAAACGGTATGTGACCGAAAAACTGAATCCACCACCGAATCGTAATTGTCGGCGGGCGATGAGTGAGTGCCGGGATGATTGCGCAGGACATCACCATCCACACGAACGGTCCGTACAAACAGGCGATTTTTGCGACTCCGAAACGAGATGCAAGCGTCCTGCGAATCCAGCTCCAACGTAAAACAAACAAGAGAAATATACCGGCCCACAGGAAGGCTACGCAGAAGTGCATCAGAATACCTATCGACGCGGTCTTGTTGCCACCGTTGAGCACATCGGCCCCCAATATAACTGACGCAACGCCCTGGAAGAGACGCGTTACGGTGGAGTTGTAGAAGGCCACACTCAAGATGCTGGAGAAAAGTCCGTCGGTGATGCCGGTTATGAACCCTGCGGCAACCAGGCGACGAATAAAGGCGCCGTTTGGAGTTCTATAGACTGCAGTACTGGCAGACATTCGTTACGCCTCGCTTTGTTCGATACTCCGTGTCGAGCAGAAAGTGGACCTCAGCTTGTAACAATCGCACTCAAGCAATCGCTATTTCTTTCGTTTCAGCCTGACGTGGATCTGAGTGAGCATATCTGAACCGATGTACAACATAATTTGGTAAGGCTCATAATCCTGCGATGTTACTCGAAAGGTGTACTCTCCATAAGGAATGTCCTGAATTGAATACTTTCCGTCTTGCTCTGATTTCGCTGTAAGCTTCACTGAGCGTAGTCGATCTGAATTCTGATCTCCTATAAGTTCCACAGTAGCTCCGGCAAGACCTCTCGTATCGGAATCGGCGAAGACAAACCCATTCATCCAGCTTCTCCCCGATTGGGCGGTCACCGTTTCCGGTATGATGAAGATCAGGATCAACAACAAAGAGGGCATTGCTCGTAATCGTTTCATATGAGGTTCCCTTGATACTAGCTTTGCGCAAAGAGCGCTAATCGACCAACTCAGCATCAAACTCCTGTTTCCCAACGGAGTAAGCCTCGCGTAACAGATCATAGAAACCAGCATCCAGTTCCTCCAGTCGCGTGAGCCGAAAATTGTGAACGAAGTCTCGGCCAAGCGAATCAATTCGATGGATCAACGGATGAGGTCGAGACCTCTTCAACCATAGGTGACCACCTAGATGGCTCTTGCGAGGGGTGACGGCAACAAAACGGCCTCGAGTCTGAAAAACGATTCTGGTCTTTTGTGCGTATACGTGAACCGGTCCTATGCTGCGCGCCGCGCGCACCAATGCATCAAACAACTCACGAATTTCCGGTCTCTTGTCATAAAAGTGCTCTTCAATCGAATGATGACCGCAAGAGTGCGACATATTGCTCGTAACGAATCGTTGACCACAGGCAGGGCACTTCCATAACGGCCTCTTCTTCAGTTCGGTTGGTTGTTTACCTGGCATCGCTGGTGACCGTCGTGCGTTAACCTGTGTTCGGCTTAAGCATGGCACGAAACGCCTTGAGGGCAGCAGGATGAAATATGGTCGAGTGCTTTTCCTCTAGCATTCTTTCATAATGCCAATGAAGACCTGACGGCGCGCTTCTGCTCAGGATATCCGCAAAGCGCTGTGTGATCTCCGCCAGCCCTTTCTCATCGCTACTCGCGAAATACAGTGTCTTCCGAATGTTACGCCGGTTACGCAACTTGTCTTCAGCCTCCTTAACCAGGGTCTGATTATTCCACCAAAGGCTCGGATCAAACGCGAGATAGGTGTCGAAAAGATCTGGCTCCAAGAGAAAGGTCTCGACCACGAATAACCCGGCCAGCGATTCGCCTACAATCGCGGTTTCACCGCAAGCAACAAATTAAGTTGAAACCGCCGTCATCGTCGCCTGCATTAGGGCCACCAGCTTATGATCCTTACCATCTATCGCGGACACCTCACCATTACAAATCGTCAATGTTCGCCCAGGCTTGATTACCCGACCGACGGCTAAGAACTTGTCACCCTTCGCCGGACTGAGGAAGTTCACTTTGTATTCAACTGTCAACACTCCTGAACTTCCGAGCATCAACGTGTATGCTGCGAACCCGCAAGCGCTATCCACAATGCTGGTTATAAGTCCCGCATGAATGTATCCGTGCTGCTGTGTCAGTTTCGGGCTGAAGGGCAATTCAATATGCACCTCACCTGGAAGGACCTCGGTCATCCTGGCGTCTATCGTGGTCATCAGATTCTGGAGACTGAATCCGTACCGCACGCGAGCTACATAATCCTGATCAACTGGCTCAAACTGTTGCATTACAACTCCGACGGCAGTCTTTATAATGCGTTTCCGGAATTAGCTCGTTTTTTTGCTGCCGGGCATCTCTGTGTATGTCTTGTGGAATGATAGAAATCACTGTGGATTTGTTGGGTTATCAAGATTCCATACAACCACGTTCCACAGTTCTTTGCCGTCGTTATATGTATTCACTACTTCGAATCCCATTTTTTCGTGAGCCTTCAAAGAGATGATATTTCGTGCAGCTACCTCCGTGACGCATAATTCGTATCCGGACGGCAGCCGGTTCTTAGTTTCATGATAGAGCTTGCTCATCAACCCTTGCCCTCTGAAATTCTTATCAACGCAGACCTGTCCGCCGACCATAAACTTATATGTTACCAACGGTCTATCCTTATATTTACTTTGTTCGAATTCATGAAACATTGGGATTAGCTTCGGCACCTCGTTTTTCATTGAAACGTGCAATGCCAGGTTGTATCCGACCACTTTGTTATCGCTCAGCGCGACGACCTGGGGGAGATAGGTCGCCATCCTTTTCAATAAAGCTAAGGTGTGTTCGGCAAATACAAAGCCATGTCTAGCCTGCTGTTCCTCACTAATCAGATTAACCAGGTTTTCCTGTTGCAAGCGTAGAATCTGGTTAAACTGCTCTTCAGTATTAGCAACATCAAAAACGATTCCGCTTGGCATCGTCTGTTTCCTCGGATTTGCTTCCTGTCACCAGGATTTTTACCTTAGGACCCGATCTGATTCCTTTGCCTGAGCTCTCGAAGAAATTTTACAAAAGGTGCGTTGCAATGACCTATATCGGATTGGGCCACGGATGCATCGCGGGTCGCAAGTTCTCGAACGCCTGCGACATCATCATCACGCCAGCATCGTCAAATCGATGCCCTACGATTTGCAAACCTATCGGCAATCCGTCTTCGTCATAACCGCCGCATACGGAGGCCGCTGGCTGCTCGGACATGTTAAATGGTGCGGTGAATAGTATATGTTCGAACGGTCGCGTAGGGTCGTTGCCGGGCGCGGGCTCGTCTGCGGCATATGCAGTGATCGGCGAGGTTGGGCTGACTAGAAAATCATAGCCCTGGATCGCCCCCACAGCCTTCTCGCGCATCAGCATAATTTGCCCAAGCGCGCGCATCGCATCCACTGCACTACGGCTTTCCGCCCGCTGGCACCACTCTAATATGAAAGGCAGAACTTTAGCGCGCCTCTCCTGAGACAGCCGGTCAACCTCCGAAAGCAAACGCGATTGGAAGAAGAGATCGAGAGCGTCGAGCATTTCCGTCGTGACAAAGGGCTCGACCGGCTCGACAACAGCGCCCGCCTGCTCGAACGTGTTGGCCGCAGCTTCGATGCTGCGCTGGACCGCCGGTTGTGGCTTAAGACCAACCCCTATGTCCAGCAGCAGACCTAGCTTCTTGCCTCTAACTTCGCCGCCGAGCGACTCGACCCAGTTCCGCCGATCGTAGGGAAGTGACATAAAGTCGCGGGGATCGGGCTGTGTCAGCACGTTCATGAGCAATGCGGAGTCAGCAACGGTGCGAGTCATTGGACCAGTGACTCTGCCAAGATACGGCGGGTAGATCGGAACACGACCCAGGCTGGGCTTCAAAGCGAAGATCCCATTGTAGGCGGCGGGCAGTCTTACCGATCCGCCGATATCTGTGCCCAGCGCAAGCGGACCATATCCGGCAACGATTGCTGCAGCAGCCCCCGAGCTTGATCCGGCCGTGTTGCGCTCGAGATTCCAGGGATTACGAGTGATACCGTGAAGACTTGAGACACCGGAAGCCAACATACCAAAATCAGGCATCGTCGACTTCCCGAGTATCACGCACCCTGCCTCACGAACGCGTGCGACTGGAGGTTGATCCACAGCGGCGGGTGTGAAATCGGCAGCCGCAGTACCGATCGGAACCGGATCGCCCTTCGTGGCAATGATGTCTTTGATAGTGATAGGCACGCCGTCGATTGGACTCAATGGATTGCCCTCGGCCCAGCGCTTTTCGGAAGCTGCGGCCTGGGCGAGGGCACCCTCGGCATTGGTGATGTACATCGCATTTAGCTTTTGCTCGCAGGCATCGATGCGCGACAGCACATCGCGCGTCACCTCAACGGGCGAGAGCTCTTTAGTGCGGTACGCATTCGATAACTCGACGGCAGTGAGGTTGTGGAGTTTGGTTGTCATGAAGTTATTCCGTTCCGATTACCAAGGTCCAATACTGAAGTAACGAATCCGATATCCTGACCCTTCGACATATGCAAAATCGAAACTGAACTCTGAATTCGCATCTCTCCAGGAAATAAAGTAACCGCCGTCATCAAGCGCTTTTAGTTTAGCCTTTGGTATATGCACGCGCATGTTCGCAGTGAAGTAGGTGGTGTACTTCGAGAGGAACTGCGCTTTGTCCTTGATGGCTTCGGTACGCACGTCGCCTTTGCGGTCTACCGACCACGAATCGACAGGGAAGGCGATCATATCCGCAATTTTGTCTTTGTCGTTGGCGCGCGAGGCCGATAGGAAGTTGGCGTAAAACTGCTTGAATTCTGCCTCGCGGCTTGCGCCGTTTTGGGCAAAACCGGGCACGAGAATCACGACGATTAGCAGTGCTGTAAGCAAAACGTGTTTGATTGTGTTCATTGATTCCCTTTCAATATTGGGGAGAGAATCGTTAAGGACGAAAATCTCTGATCAGCGCTCTGGCTGAGTCCGTTCCGATCGACGGGACCAGAATAGGCAGATCGACTCCGGCGTTTCGATACGCCTCGAGTTTCTCCTTGCATCGCGACATCGGGCCGATGAGACAAACTGCATCCAAGAGTCGATCGCTCAGCGCGGTGCTGCCGGCTCCTTTCTCCATCTGAGCCGCCTCATCTTCAAACCCACTTGCTCGAAAGAGGCGCTGAAAGAATGGGAACGTGGTATACAGGCCGAGATTCTGGCGAGCGGTCTCCCGCAACGCATCAATGTTGTCACCCACAAAGGTCGGCACGCCCACGGTGATTACCATCTTTCCGAGACCAGAGGACTTCGCTCGGCCTCGATCGATCCAGCTTTTCGCTTGCTTTATTCGGTCGGCTGACCAAAGGAATGGCATTAATCCATCGGCAAGCTCACCGGCCAGTTCGACGGTGCGAGATGTAATCGCAGCTACATAGATTGGAACAGGTTTCGCTGATGGTCGCTGAGGAAGGTGCGTCGCAGGTCCGTCGCCCTTGAGCCAATTCCGCACATCAGTGACGTAGCCTCGCAGCACTGCTGGTGGCTCGGCCATGTCGATACCGAGAGCACGGTTAACAGGTGGATGGCTTACTCCAAGTCCCAGTATGAAACGACCGCCGGTCACGTCAGCGATCATTGCTGCGCCCTGCGCACACACGTAAGAATGGCGCAGATAGATATTGGCAATCCAGGTCCCGACGCTTATTCGTTTGGTCGCCGTTCCCATGAGCTGCGCAGTCGCCATCACGTCATTATTCACTTCAGCGACGAAGATCGCGTCGAACTCGGCATCCTCAGCCTCGCGAGCCACTGCTTGTACTTCGGCCGCGCTCCAGCCAACTCCGGGAATCACTCCGATGCCTAGTCGTTCAGCCATTACAGCCTCCTTTGCAAAACTGACTTAGGTCAGCGCTCATCCAGTTACCACGTTGGTGGCTTGCGCGACTACTAATTTCCAGGCGCGGCTTTCTTTTCTCCACACTTCTATAAATCGTACCTTGCCCTTTACCTCGTTCTCGGGTGGCCCGGCCTTCCAGCTGATCATGCCCGTCACTATTCCGGCGCCATCAATGAGCCGCGCAGATTGATCTGTCTCTTCCATCACTACGACTCCGCCATTCTTTTTCACTGCTTCCAATGCCTTGGCTTTATCAGCCTTTTGGCCATCGACACCGATGACCGAGTAGTCTTCGGCGACAAGCATGCCCATTCCATCTGAATCGCCTTTCGAAGTGACTTCAATAAACTTTTTATGGATTAGCAGCAACTCGCGAATGGCCGCAGCCTCATCGCTCTTTTGGTTTAAGATGTGAGCGTTAGTGGGCAGGAAGCTAGCTGATACAAGCGCAAGCAGACAGATTATCGAGCTAATCCCTTTTTTCATCGTTCTACCTCTTCCGCAGAAAATACAGGTCACAGATCCGCAAAAGTTCGGCGTTACCGACTCAGAGGGCATTAATTCTACCGCTTATTTTGCTGAAGTCATCCTGAAATTTACTTTGGGGGAGGTAAACTACTTAAACGCTGATCGATGAATTGCGACCTCGTAGCCTGCGGCTAGCGTTCGCACAATAGAACGTGGCGTCAACACAGTTACATTGCTTGAAGCCAGACGTCTTATCATCTCTTCATAACCGAACGGGCTCCACAGCAGGAGATTTCTTTCGTGAACAAGGTACGCGTTCGAGTCGTCAAGTCTAACGATAGTACCGTTCGGTAAGCCCGCCATGGCGCTGCGGTATGTTCGCTGCTTTCGATCAGTCGTAATGCGTTCCTGATGCAACACTTCATCTATCGATGGTGCAGCCGGCCGCGTGACTCCGGAGAAAATCGGATTGGCTTGAGCGAAGGACGTTCGAAACAGGTTAAAGCGTTCGCGTTGACACTCAGCGCAGGGGCGATGTCCAGCAGCTAACGCGGTTGCTTCATCCAGAAAGAACAGTTCGGTGTAGTGACCGGGTGTCATTATCGGACGATGCCGGTTCTTGAAATCCAGTAAGCAAATGATCCACCGCTTGAGCTGGTATTGGCGACGGATCTCTCCGCGGTCGTTGTGCAGGCAGCCGCGATTGCCCATCAGCGTGCCCCGCGCCTCTGTTGCTACAATCTCGCTAAATGGTGTGACGCGGTTCTGTCGTGGCATTACATCAACGTACCCTGCAAGAATCTGAGTGAAGCTGGTTATCTCGAAGCTGCGGACCTTCGCAACATCCACCCATACAGCAAGACCACCACGCCCACGAATCCTATTAGCCCAAGCCAGGGACCTGGTGCAAAGTCCTCCGGTACCAACCCGATCGGTGCGTCTTTTGAGAAACCAACAATCAGGCCCGCATTGATCACGCCCCACAGACTTTCACCAACGATCAAACCCGACGCAACCAGCGTCCCTAGCCGTTCTGCTCGTTCAGGGTTCGGAGCCTTTCGGGCTCGACCGTCATACCAATGGCCGATCACCGAACCGATAACTACAGCGAAGGTCGCCGACATCGGCAAATAGATCCCGATGCCGACAGCGAGCGGAGGAATTCGCAGTTTCTTCATTGCGTCGAGCGCGGAGTCCAGCAGAATTAAGCCGACTCCCACAAGCGCGCCGATGCCGATCATTTTCCAATCGAGGCTACCGCCGATCACACCCTGTGCAAGGGCTGAGATCAACGTTGCTTGCGGAGCCGGCAACGGATTCGGAGCGACAACGCCGATATTGGCGGCGCCGGCGAAACCGTAAGCATTGGCCAGCAGGTTGAGCACCGAAGGAATCACTGATGCGCCGGCAATCACTCCAACGATAAGAGCGATCTGCTGGCGCATTGGTGAGGCCCCGACAAGCTGGCCCGTCTTTAGGTCCTGCAAATTATCGTTCGAGATTGTCGCGCAGGCGAAGACAATCGCGGTAACAAAGAGCGCGAATGCGACAAGCGCCGGTCGCGTATCGGCTGTCGGCGAAACAGCGACGATCAAGGCCGACGCGCATAGCACTATGGACAAGATTCCGACGCCCGATATAGGGCTATTAGAGGCGCCGATCAGTCCCGCCATATATCCGCAGATCGCGGCGATCAGAAAGCCGCCGAGCAGCACGAAAGGCACAGCGATTAACGTGAGCCTGACGGCATTTGGACCAAGAACGGTCGATCGGGCGAACGTGAATGCCAGCCACGCAGCGATGAAAAGACAGAAGGCAGTGAGCCCAAGAATCCACGGCGGTGAAAGATCTCGGTCTTTGTCGTCACGCGTTCCCGCGGCTCGAGAACCTGCGAGCGTGCTGACGAGTCCTCCGACAACCGGCTTTGCAAGCCTCGCCAATGTGTAGATCGCGGCGATCGCGATTGCCCCCGCGCCGATGAACCTCACCTGCGTGCGCCAGATCGATACCGTATGCGCCGCAAGGGTTACGCCCTCCGCGGCGGGCTGCGTGGATGTCAAGACCGGCACGGCAATGCCCCACGCAATCACGAGTCCGGTTAGCATAGCCATGCCGACCGACAACCCAACGAGATGGCCTGCTCCTAGAAGCGCCAGTGACCAGGCGATGTCGTATCCGCTCGACGCCATCGCACCGATCCGAAAGAATCCGGTCACTTGAGCGGAAGCGATTCGTGTTGCGGTCACGATTGCAAGCCCAGCCGAAGCGACGGAGCCGAGGATGACTGCCATCAGTCCTTCCCTGGCCTCGCCTGTCTCGTCCTTTGTTTCTCCGCGCGTACCGGATCCTACTTTTAAAACTTCGGCCGCGGCGACGCCTTCCGGATAAGGCAGATCCGAGGTCGTTACGAGAGCTCGACGCAACGGGATGGTGAACAATACACCAAGCACGCCGCCGCTGAGGCAGATCAGAAAGGATTGCCAAAACGGAAAACCAGTCCACCAGCCAACGACCACCAGGCCGGGCAGCACGAAGATGATCGCTGAGAGTGTGCCGGCTGCAGACGCAACGGTCTGAACGATGTTGTTTTCGAGAATCGAGGAGTCCTTTACCGCGCTGAGGATGGCCATCGAGATCACCGCGGCTGGAATCGACGAGGCGAAGGTGAGCCCGACCTTTAAGCCGAGGTAGACATTGGCAGCGGTAAAGATTGTTGTGATGAGCGCGCCAAGAATTAGGCCTCGGATGGTGAGTTCTTTTGGTTTCATCGGCGCAATCTTACACCAGGGCAGAAGCTTACGCCGAGAAATTTAGAATTATGAGAGCCGGTCTGCTAAAAGCTGTTAATGTCTGCGATCTCCGCGCCGAAACTTTATGTCGATGATTAGTCGTCCTCCGATTCATCCAAACTGTTCCGCCAATCTTCGGCATTCAACTTTTCCAGTTGGAGATTGTAGTCTTCGTTTGGAGCGGTTGCCGACCCTTGTTTCATAACATTGAAAAAATGCGTTGCCGCGACAGAGGCAATGGCGTGAACGGCATTATGTCGACTAAGTCCTTGCCGCATCAGTCGAGTAAGAGCCTTCTGCGCGGGAATAGTGTCACCCATTGCAATTTGATTCTCAGCGATAACATGAAAGGCCGCATGGACCTTCACATTCGGCATTTTGATGTGTTTCTTGGTGTGATACTGCTCGACCAGAGAGGCGCGTTCGGTTTCATCAAGGCCCATCCAGTCCTCAGGGTCGATTCGTTTGTCCGGGTCGTATTGTTTCATTTGCAATTGACAATAAACTCTTTCACATCATTAGCGAATGGTTCCGGTCTCTCCCAATGAAGCGCGTGTCCAGTTTCTTGATAGACTTTCAAGACTGCATTCCCGAGCCCAAGCTCGAGCGCTTTCTGTGCGTCCTGTGAAAAGACTGTGTCCTGATCTCCCCGCAGAACCAATGTCTGAAATTTGATATTGTCGAGTTGATTGCTGTAGTCGACAGCAAGTATCCCCGACAAAGCTTCTTGCCACACCCGAGCGGTAAGCTTCAGACTCTCGGCTACTACCTGGTCCAGGAAGTCCTCAGGCACCGGATGATAAATTGTACTGACTTGGAATGCGCGTGCAAACTCTTCCGGCACCGGATCGCTCAGCATTTCAACCGCTTCCTGCAATTGGCGCACCCCCTCTGACCTGGCGTTGGTTCCCGCGGCGATAAGAACCAGTCGTTCCACGCGCTCCGGCGACCTTAGTGAGACCTGCTGTGCGACGAGACTGCCCATGGAGTGTCCTGCCAAAGTTGCCTGGGTTACATCCATCGCATCCATGAAGGCCACAACGTCGTCGGCAAACTCGACCATCCGATAACCGGTATCGGGTCGATCCGAGTCGCCGTGCCCGCGCTGATCCAAGGCGTAGCAGGTGTAGCCGTCAGCGAAAAAGGGAAGCACAGGACTGAAAGAGAACCATGAATCAGTAAAACCATGGAGGAAGATGATCGGGTGACCCGAACCGTCGCCTTGTTGAGCGTACTTGAGCCGGACGCCGGTTTGAAGATGTACTTCACCAAATAAAAGTGATCGGGAGTCTCGCATACAGTCTTGGGAGCATCAAATCTATATCATAAGGCACGAGTACCTCAATGCAGCTTTGCCGTCCTTTGCATATCTGCAAGAGACCCGATTTCAACTTTGGGTTCGCGCAAGGCGCAAATACCGCAGGGCTCGCAAAGTTCTAATTCGCAACGTTCTAACGTTCTAACCGTTTTTGTTCCCAGACGGCTCCGCTGTGTTATTGTAGAGCGCAATGAAAGTCATTCCTCTCGGAACAAGCTCCGGTAAACCAACGCTCAAGCGCAACGTCAGCGCGCTGGCGGTCGTCCGCGAAGCCGAGTGGCTCCTGTTTGATTGTGGCGAAGGCGCTCAGATGCAAGTCGCAAAAGTCGGGCTTAGCCAGAGCCGGTTGACGGCTATGTTTATCACTCACCTGCACGGTGATCACTTTAACGGAGTTGCTGGATTGCTCTCGACGATGGGGCTTGATCGACGAACCCGCGCCCTCTGGCTTACCGGGCCTAAAGGACTTCGTGAGTATCTCGATACTCTGGAGCGATTGAAGGTCATCTTTATCAATTACCCGCTCGAGCTGAACGAATTGGAAGCATTTGATGGTCCGGTAAACGCGTTTGAGACTTCCGAATATACGGTCACTACCAGACAACTGGACCACAGGTTATTTGCCATCGGTTATCGAGTCGATGAACAAGCAAAGCCTGGCCGCTTTAATGTTCAGCGCGCTTTAGAGCTGGGAGTGCCCGAGGGGCCGCTCTGGGGACGCCTCCAGATCGGCGAAGAAGTAATGAGCTCGAGCGGTAATAGAGTTCAGCCTTCAGATGTGCTCGGTCCGCCACGGCCGGGAAAGTCTGTCGCCTACTGCCTCGATACGCGGCCGTGCACGGCTGCGATTGACCTTGCGAGAGATGTCGATCTGCTAATTCACGAAGCAACCTATACCGAAGAGTTTGCTGTCGAGGCTCAGCAATACGGCCACTCCACGGCGGCGCAAGCTGCACGGACCGCCCGCGAAGCTGGAGCGCGGCGATTGCTGATCACTCATTTCAGCTCAAGGTACCCAGACCCGGCTCCATTGCTCCGGGAAGCTCGCGAGATCTTTCCGGATACAACTCTGGCTGAAGATCTTATCGAAATCGAGGTCTGACGCATGATCGTGGCGATAGGAATCGACCTGGTTGAAGTAAGTCGGATCGAGCAGGTGTTTGCGCGTCGAGGCGATCGGTTCCGCAGGCGCGTGTTCACTGACGGGGAGATCAGCTATTGCGAGGGACGAGCATCTAAGTTCGCGAGTTACGCAGCGAGGTTCGCAGCAAAAGAAGCGGCGATGAAGGCACTTGGCACTGGTTGGGCCGAAGCGATTGCCTGGAGAGAGATTGAAGTTGTTAGCGAACACAACGGGAAACCCAGACTTGAGCTTCAGGGAAGGGCGCTTGAATATATGCGGGAGCTCGGCGCATCAAAGGCTCATGTGTCCTTGACTCATTCGGGAGATCTGGCAATGGCCGAGGTGATTTTGGAGAAATAGAACAAATAGGACAGATAGGACAAATAGGACAAATAGGACAAATAGGAATAGGCCTATTGGTCCTATAGGTCCTATTTGTCCTATAAGGTCTACGCAAAACTGAGAAACTCCCGCAGCGTGTTTCCCATCTCATTCTCGCGCAGCTTCGCAAGTGCTCCTGCCTCAATCTGACGAACCCGTTCACGAGTAACCGAAAGATCCTGCCCGATCTCTTCCAGCGTCCGCGGCATCGTGCCCGCTTCCAGCCCGTAGTGCAGCTTTAGAATCTTCGCCTCTCGCGGAGTCAGTACAGCAAGAGCCCGATTGATCGCGCTGCGCCGGGACCACTCGACAGCCGCCTTGAACGGGTTCGCGTAATCTCCGTCGTCGATAAAATTTACCGCCGTCTCGCCATTGTCATTCGCAGGAACGTCGAGCGTTACGGTATGCTGAGCGAACCCGAGCGCTTCGTTTATTCGATCTGCTTCTACCTCAAGTCGTTCCGCGATCTGATCGCCGGTTGCCTCCGAGCTGGTCTCCTCGCGGATAGAACGCGACGCCCGAGAGGCCTTATTTATCAACGCCAGCTCAGAAGCCGGAAGACGCACGATACGGCTTTGGGTATCAAGAGCGCGCGACATCGATTGACGAATCCACCACATTGCATAAGTGGAAAAGCGGAAACCTCGCCTCCAGTCAAATTTCTCAACGGCCCGCATAAGGCCTACGTTCCCTTCCTGTACCAGATCGAGGAAAGGCAAGCCCCTGCGTGAGAACTGTCGAGCGACCGAAATCACCAGGCGAAGATTTGCTTCGGTCATAGACTGTTTCGCCGCACTCAATACTTCGAGGGCTTCAGTCGCTTTCTGAGAGAGCTCGAGCATCTCGCGCGGAGACGATAGACCGGTCTCGAGGATTCTCGTCACCGAGGAGTTCAGATCAAATTGTTGTTGTGTCTCGGATTGATCGGCGGTGTCAGGAACAATCGGAGCGTTACCAGCGATGTGACCCGCTGATGTCAACAAAGCAACCAGCCGCCGCTCGGCAGCAGGCGTAAAAGCTATTGCTCTGATGGATCGCGATAGGGCGACCTTAGTTCGAAGGTTTTGAGCGTTGAGACCTTTGGACCGGCCTCGGCGTCGCGGCGCATTTACCTTCGCTCGGCGCAGGTCACGATAGGCATATTCAACTCTGGCGAGAGCCGGATCGGCGGTCTCAGAAACTGGCAGCGGTTTGGACTGGTCACCGCCGCCCTGTTCGATTATGTCTGCTGCGGTCTCCAGGCCTTGTTGGAACACGCCCCTCAGATAGATGCAGTATTCGGCTACGATTGGTGATTTCGATAGGATCCTATTGAGGCGGATTCTGGCCCGTTCGATTCGCTTGGCGCTGTCGATCTCTCCTTCGGCAGTAAGCATGGAAGAGCGGCTGGCCTCGCGAATGTAGAGCTTCAGAAGGTCAGTCCGATCAACATCTTCCGTCTCTTCCGGCTCGTTTTCATCAGAAAGAGTGAACGAGTCGTAATTGCGGCTATCCTCTTCGTTTTCGTGATCGAAATTGCTCTCAATCTCTTCGATAGTCATGGCTATTTCTCCCACTGTTTACGACTTGTGAGATGAAAAAGATCAGTACGGTCGGCGCCGTCATCATCGGATCTCTACGATTCCGATTTTAGTTCCTGTGTGGAATTAAGGAAAATTAATAAAACTAAAATAGAAAAGGATGTTTGCTAATAGGGTGGGGGTTAGGGGTTGGGAGTTGGGGATTGGGTACAAAACTAGGTCAGCGTTCAACGCTAGGCGTTCAGCGTTTTAGCGTTCAGCATTCGGGTTATGTGTCCTTTCTCTAATCTAGTCGTCTGTGCATTTCGTTTTGTGTTAGAGGGACACGTTAAACGCTGAACGCTAAAACGCGAAGCGTTGAACGTCGAACTCTAGACTGATTTATCCGACATCCATTTACTGACCGCTAATCCTTCTCGAATGATCGTTTCGTTTCGATCGGGACCGGTAGAAATGAGACCGATCGGGGTGCCGCATAGTTCCTCGATCCGACCAACGTAATCTCTAGCTGCTGCCGGTAGCTCGTCGAACTTTGTTATACGACTTGTGGTCGTTTTCCATCCCGGAACACTTTCATATATTGGCTCGCACTCAGCCAGGACATTTGCGCCATACGGCATACCTTCTACTGACTCGCCGCGGCATCGATAGCCTGTCGCGATTTTAATCTCATCAAACTCATCGAGTACATCCAACTTCGTCAGAGCGATCGCGTCAAACCCATTCAACATCACCGAGTAACGCACCACAACTGCATCAAACCAACCCGTTCTGCGTGGCCGTCCGGTCACCGCACCGTACTCATTACCACGTTTTTGGAGGTAGGCACCGTGCTCGTCCAACAACTCAGTCGGAAAGGGCCCTCCTCCGACTCGCGTTGTGTACGCTTTTGCGATCCCCAGCGTTCCGGTTATGTCACGAGGCGCCAGCCCGAGACCTGTGGCCGCGCCACCGGCGGTAGCGTTAGACGACGTCACAAACGGATAAGTGCCGTGATCCACATCCAGCATCGTTCCTTGTGCCCCTTCGACCAGCACTGACTTGCCCTCTTGCGTCGCCTTGTTGACCATCGCGGCGGAGTCTCTCACAAATGCTTTTAGTCGAAGCGCATCGCCAAGAAACTGGTCTAGCGTGGAATCGAGGTCCAGCTGATCGGCTCCGAGCGACGCTAGTTCAAGGTTTTTCTCCTCGATATTCGTTCGAATCTTCTCGCGAAGCAGATCGGGGTATAGCAGATCGCCCGCCCGGACTCCGCAGCGTGATGCCTTGTCTTCGTAAGCGGGGCCTATCCCGCGCATCGTAGTACCAACACTGTTCGCTCCCAGCCGTTCTTCGCGAGCGCGGTCAAGCGCGACGTGATAGGGAAGTATCAAATGTGCTCGAGCTGAGATAAACAAACGTCCTTCGCACTCTACACCCGCCTCTTTCAATTCCTGGATCTCGGCGTTGAACGCGGTTGGATCGACGACGACACCATTGCCGATCAAACACTGGCATTCATCGTGAAGGATTCCTGAAGGAATGAGTCGAAGAATAAATTTTCTATCGCCGATGCGAACGGTATGGCCGGCATTATGTCCGCCTTGATATCGAGCTACGAGGTCAAAATGGGGCGCGAGTATATCGACGACCTTGCCTTTGCCTTCGTCGCCCCACTGGGCGCCCACTACCACAACATTTTTCATGACAACCTATCGACGACCTGAGTATCTGGCTTACCGGAGAGCTGTACTGGATGAACTACCACAGCCTTGAAGTAGTCGCTGCCAAAACAAACCTAAGGCGCACATGCCACAGAGCGATGTGCGCCTGCTGCTATCGTAATGTCGCCATGCGCTCGGGTCTAGGAGGCGTTTCCGAGAACGCGATCGATCATACGGGCGATGTTATCTTTAGAAGTGTTACCGACCACACGATCGGCTTCGACGCCACCTTTGAAGAGAATCAAGGTCGGAATTCCCTTAATGCCACAAGCCTGGGCGGTAGGGTTGTTGTCATCGACGTTTAACTTAACGACCTTAGTCTTGCCCTGATACTTTTCGGCTACTTGTTCAACGGCAGGTGTGAGCATCTTGCATGGATGGCACCACTCGGCCCAGAAGTCCACTAACACCGGAGTGTCTGACTTTAGAACTTCCTGTTCGAAATTCTGGTCTGTTACGTCAACTATTAGCTCGCTCATCACTTCCTCCGAGATTCACAGCGTCATACTTCCGAAATCCAACACACTAGACTGTTGCCGAGGCCCCAACGGCACCTAACTTCTTATAAAGATCCACGTAATGTCGAGCCGATGCTTCCCACGAATAATCCGCCCGCATCCCATTCAACAACAACTTCCGCCAAGTGTTGGGCTCTGAATAGATGCTCAGCGCTTCATCGATTTTCTCTAGTAAACGTCCCGAATCGTACTCATAAAACTTAAAGCCATTTCCTTGTCCGGTTGTGCGTTCGAAGTTCTCGATTGTATCGTCCAGCCCACCAGCCGCTCGCACGATCGGAACCGTACCGTATTTTAGCGAATACATCTGATTCAAGCCGCACGGTTCGAAGCGCGAAGGCATAAGGAACATATCCGCTCCGGCCTCGATCTTGTGTGCCAGCTCGTTGGAGAAACCCAGATATACTCCGACCTGTGATCGCTTTGCGTCACGGAGATTCTGGAACGCACGTTCGTAAGCTTCTTCCCCGGATCCGAGCAGCACGAAATTCACGCCGCGCTCGAGCATCTGATCGGCGATGGCCAGGATCAAGTCAAAACCTTTCTGATTAGAGAGCCGCGAAATGCATCCGATCAAAGGCCGGCTAGTCTCCTCAGGCAGCCCAAAAGCGCGAAGCAGATCACGTTTGCACTCGGCCTTGCCGGTCAAATCTCGTTCTGAGAATGTTTCCAGAATGTGCTTATCCGTTTCCGGGTTCCATTCGTCGTAATCGACGCCGTTTAGGATTCCGAATAAATGATCGCGTCTCGCTCGAAGCAACCCGTCAAACCTCTCTCCGAACTCGGGCGTTTGGATTTCGGCGGCGTAGCGGGGACTTACCGTCGAAATCGCATCTGAAAAAACAAGGCCCGCTTTTAAGGAACTCGCAAGCCCGTAAAATTCGACTCCCCCTTCGGCGCGATTCAGCCATTCTGGCAGCCCGAATCTGGCCAATTCATCGGGACGGAAGAAACCTGGGAATGCGATGTTGTGGATGGTAAAAAGCGTCCGGGTGCCGTCGAATGCGGGATCGCCGATGTACGCAGTCTTCAGGTAAGCAGGCACAAGTCCAGTCATCCAGTCGTTGAGATGGATGATGTCGATGTTTTCTTTCAGCGCTTTAGCGAATTCAAGAACTGACCGGCTAAAGAAGGCGAAGCGCTCTGGGTCATCGCTTTCGCCGTATAGTTTGGCGCGAGAGAAGTATTCGGGCGCGTCGATAAAATAAGCCGGTACTTCACCGGAACGATCCACGTAAACCGCGGTCCGCCGCTCACCGAAATTGAAAGGCACACGCAAGTTGCCTTGCATGCGTTCGGCGGTTGACTCGATCTTTTCGACTTTGTATCGGGGCATTACGACTCGAACGGTATGTCCGAGCCGCGAAAGGGCCTTCGGCAATGCTCCTGCGACGTCCGCCAGTCCACCGGTTTTTGCGTAAGGAACAACCTCAGACGCCGCCAGTAAGATATTCAATAGTGCGCTCCCATTGTCACGAATCTGTGTCTCACCCGAATGAAACACAGTAGCCGACGGTCATCGAGATTGTCAAGAAAACGGGGGTTTGTAGCGGGATGTTAGCGCATTTGTCGAGGAACCTCGACGAGATAATGCCGCAGACTGCGGGTTCAAAAATGTTCTATTGAGCCGTTCCTCGTAAACTATTCATTCAGAAGGAGCCGCTTGCCTCAAGCCGAAACCTCTTCGAGTTGGTGGATGCGTCCGTACCTGCGGTCCCGCTTCTGATATTCAATAATAGCGGTCAGGAGATCGCGTTCGCCAAAGTCGGGCCAGGGCGTCTCCGTTACGTACATCTCGGCATAGGCGATTTGCCACAACAGAAAGTTGCTGATGCGCATCTCGCCGCTTGTCCGGATCAAGAGGTCAGGATCGGGAAGGGAACTGGTGTAAAGATTCTGGTGGAGCAGCTCTTCGTTAATGTCGTCCGCGTTCAGCCGACCGGCGGCGATCTCGCGAGCGACCTTTTTAACCGCATCAACGATTTCCGCGCGTCCACCATAGTTGAGCGCGATGTTTAACTGAAGCCCGGTATTCTGAAATGTCGAGAGTTCCGCTTTGCGAATCTGTTCAAGGACCGAGATATGCATCTCCTCGCTCCTGCCGATCATTCGAAACCGGATGTTATTCTCCTTCAATGAATGGAGCTCTTTACGCAGATATTCGGTCAACAAATCCATCAAAGCCCGGATTTCAAACCTCGGTCTCTTCCAGTTTTCGGTTGAGAATGCATAAAGGGTGAGGCATTCAAGCTCTAATCGCGCAGCAGTTTCGACCGTTCTTCGCACTGCGTCGGCGCCCGCGCGATGTCCCATAACCCGAGGCAGGCTCCGCTGAGCCGCCCAGCGGCCGTTCCCGTCCATTATTATTGCGACGTGCCGCGGTACCCGTTCAGGAGCAATTTGGATAAGCAGATCGGAACTTAGCTCCTGGTCAAACGCCTTTATTTCAAAACTTCTCATCGCCATAATCACTTTCCTCCAATCCCATTGGTTCGCTGGAAAACTTCTTACCTGTCAAACTTACTTCTATTGTATCGAGCTCAACTCGATGCGTTTCTTTCCGTAGAAAATGACATTCAGAATATCGCCCACCAGACCGCCCTCAGAGATTCTGAAGTGCTTTAATTCGGCATCCGCCGGCAAATCAAAAACCACTTCAGTCACGCACGATGCCCCGGCCGGAATTGGCTTATCGCATCGTTTGCCGGTTTCGGCCTCGAGTGCCCGCTGCCCAGCCGGTGACAGTCCAAATTGTTTGTCCTCAATGTCTATTAGTTTGGCGGATTCGTATTTGAATCTGAAATCAACGCGTTTCGCGTGATTGGCGATCTTTAGCGAGATGATGTAATAGAGGCCTTGGGGTCTCGTTCTGAATTCACCGCTTCCCAACGAGTTCGTCGTGCGAACTCCCTGCACCGAGAACGCGAAATCATCGTATTGGATTTCCTGATTCAAACCGACGAACTGATCTCGACGGTTGAGTACCGCCAGCATAGCGAGCAATGAGATGCCGATTGCCGCCACAGTGCCGACGGTCATTGTCAAACCTTTTGAGCTTCGATCCATGGACGCTGTAAAGAGGGCAATTAGGAAGAACCAATCGAAAGCCTATAACAGTCTTGTCTAGAACAAATGAGCAATTAGTGAGAAAACTGTGAGAAAGCTCGGAAACCGATGCAAACTAGCATGTTTTGATCATTTCTTGGTTCTTTGTTCAAGGGAGAGGACTCTCCGGTCCTCAGCGAACTCGGCGTGGCTGCGGTGCCCTTTCAGTCCGCCAAAAAATTCAACGCACTCGCGGTGTACGCAGAGTTTCGCAGCGAAATTTCCCCGATAGTCTCCGAAGTCTGCGCCGCAAAAATCTTTTCACGATCGATGCTCAAGTCGTTGTTCGAATTTGATGCAATCTCCGGTGGGGTGAGAACCAAACCCAGTCAGCACGGCCTCGAGCACCGGCAAAAAGGAAGTCACCCGTTTCGCTCTAATCACCCAATCCCACATCGGCTCAAACTTCTTCCAGCCACCGGCATAGGCGATATGTCTCATTCTCTCGATAAGGTGTTCTTTGGAACTTGCCCCTCTGAAAATTGCGCCCCACGTGTAGAAATCACGATATGCGCGCCAATAACCTTCCTCCAGGATTTCCCTTGTCATTTTTGTGGGCTTGAACACGACGTGCCGCGTATCAAACAAATCCCAGTCGTCACTGGTCATTCGACCTTGTGCTTGCATCCGCTGGTATAGCGCTGTGCCAGGATAGGGAGTGAGAATGTGAAACGTCGCTGTTTCGATTCCCTGGTTCACGGCCCAATCGACGGTCCGATCGAACACGGTTTCGTCATCATCATCCATTCCGAAGACAAAGCTGCCGTTTATCATTACTCCGTTGTCGTGAAGCCTGCGAATTGCGGCAGTGTAGTCCCTATCCAGATTCTGGTACTTGTTCTGTTCGACCAGGTTATTGCGGTTCAGCGTCTCAAACCCCACAAAGAGGCTCCGAAGCCCGCTCTCTACTGCCTTCTCCAGGAGAGCCGGAGCTAACACCGATTTGACAGTTCCCGCCGCTTGCCAAAGCCTTTTCATGCCCCGCATTCCGTCAAAAAGAGCCGAGGCAAAACGAGGATCACCAAAAAGATGATCATCCAAAAAGTAAAGATGGCGACCAGGCAACCGATCGATTTCCGCCAATGCCTGGTCGACGCGCTGAGTGTAGAAGCCCTTGCCACCTTCAAAGAAAGCAACTTTGTAGCAGAAGTCGCACGTATGCGGGCAGCCGCGCGAAACTACGATCGAGTTAGGGACCAGGTAGAGGTGTCGTTTTATGAGATCCCGACGAATCATTGGCATTCCAAGCAGGCTTCGAACCTTCGACTGGTACACGCTGTTTGGATTGCCATTTCTATAGTCCTTTAAGAACTCTGGCCAGGTATCCTCGCCGGGCCCAAGAAAGATTGTGTTAGCGTGATCCTGCGCTTCCTGCGGGAGCGATGTTACGTGCAGTCCCCCAAGCGCCACGTAAGCACCATTACTTCGATAATGATCCGCTATCGAATAGGCGCGCTTTGCCGAAGTGATATAGACCTGTATCACCACCAGATCAGGTTCATCATCAAGATTTAGTTTTTCGACGTGCTCATCCTGGATTTGTAAGGAGTCCTCGGGAGACAGGTAGCCGGCAAGGGTGGCGAGTCCGAGTGGTGGGAACAATGAATACTTTATTGGCCGCCAGAACGGGCTCTTGGCTTCGGTGAGCGCCGGCAAAATCATTTTGACTTTCATCTGGGCCTTCTTCCTGCTAAGAAGATGCGTGGCTATTCAAGCAACGCGAGCAAGACAGTTGTGCTCTAAGAATACTTTACGGGCCGAGTCTTACGAAAAAATGAGCCATCAGTGATAAAGTTGTGAGAAGATTCAAACGATGAGTCACGTCAGAACACCAGTAGGTAATTATCGTTTCGACGACTTTCATCTCGATGCGCGCAACCGGCTGCTCTTGCGTGAAGGACAACCCGTACCCCTGAACTCAAAGTACTTTGATGTGCTTCTTCTGCTAGTGAGTCAAAGCGGCCAGTTAGTAGAAAAGAATCGCATTTTCAATGAGGTCTGGGACGGCGTATTTGTCACCGATGCCGCTCTTACTCAATGCATCAAAGACATTCGTAAGCAGCTGGGCGACGACGCCTCGAGTCCTCGGTACATCAAAACCGTTCCGAAACACGGATATGTCTTTATAGGCAACATTGTCGAAGCTGATGAAGACCTGGCTGATCGGTCCGGAATCGTTAATAAGCCGGTTAGCTTAGACAGCGGGGCAGTTCACGTCGTCACGTCAAGACCGTACAAATTTCTAGACTATTATACCGAGCGAGATGCGGGTCTTTTCTTTGGTCGCGAACGAGAGGTCGAATCGATCTGCTCACAAATTCTCGCGCGACGCTCTTTTATTCTTCACGGCAGATCTGGCGTAGGTAAGAGTTCAATCCTGCGAGCCGGCCTGATGCCGAAACTCAAGGCTCAGAACCATCTGGTATTCGTGATCCGGAGCTTTACTGATCCTGTTCATCAAATGCAGAACGCTTTAGCAGGACTGGTTCCGCTTGACGAGCGTAGTGAGCCTGAAAACCTTTCCCAGCTTATCAAGAGGGCAAGCAACGGCTCTTTTGTAATCTTTTTTCTGGATCAGTTTGAGGAATTCTTCCTGCTCCTTTCTGAAGACGCGCGATTGCGTTTTTTAAGCACTATTCGCGAGCTGGCCCGCAGCGAACTGCCGGTCCGGCTGGTGTTCGCGCTGCGGGAAGATCTGTTGGCGGAGATGAGCCAGTTGAAAACCGCCGTACCTGAGATATTCCACCACGAGTACCGACTCAAGCGACTCGATCGCGAGCAGGCCGAGCTTGCCATTACTGGTCCGGCGCGCGCGGTCGGTTGTTCATATGAGCCTGAATTGGTGGAGAGATTGCTAAAGGATATCGGCGATTCCGGCGGCGTCGACCCACCACAACTGCAGATTGTTTGTGACAATCTTTACGACTCGAGAGACGCTGAGGATTCGATTACCTTGAGCACATATGAGCGTCTTGGTGGTGCGCCTCAGATCCTGGCTGGTTATCTCGAACGCGTACTGAGGCGCTTTAACGCAGAAGATCTTTTACTCACAAAGCGTATTTTGACGGCGTTGATTTCAGAGGCCGGGCAGCGCCTGATATTGAAAGCTAATGAGCTCGAATCACGCATCGGCAGCCGTTCTTCGGATAATCCGGCGGCGAAACTACTGATTGAAGAACTCGTCGCAGCTCGAATTCTGCGCCGGCGCCGGCAGGATGGCGCGGCATGGATCGAGCTTGCGCATGATTTTCTTACGCCCGAGGTATCGCGCTGGCTGACCGAGGACGAAATAGCGTTGAAGCGGGCGCGCGGGGTCATTGAGCGGGCAATGGAAAACCATCACGCGCACCGTCTGTTGATTGATGCCGACGCAGTGGATTTGGTTATGCCGTTCGGCCAACAGCTTGGGCTGACCGGTGATGAGGCGAATCTTTTGTTGACCAGTGCATTGAACCGGGGAAGATCTGCGCCTGGTTGGCTGGTTGATGCATCATCGAATTCATCCAGATTAATTCTTGAGGCAAGCGAGGGTGCTGATCCGGAAGTGAGGATGTGTGCGATCGAAGCTGCGGCTTTAGCACGTACGGACGAGATGCAGGATCTGTTGCGCAAGCGCGCATTGTGGGATCGAGACCTTATGGTCCGTAAATCGGCCAGCATCGCTCTCGCCGAATGGATAGGAACGGCAGTGGAGGATGTTCTTTCTGATGGACGCGGAACTGAGCAACACGCTGGGTTGATCCGGCAGGCGATCAGCCTTGCAATGATACGTGATCACAACAAGCAATTGGTTCGGCTTTCTCACCTTTCATTGCCAGTCAGTGTCCTGGTGGTGGGCGGTCTGATCTGGGTGCGGCTACGCAGGGACCTCGCCGAGATCGTGCAGCGAGGGATTGGCGGAATGTTGGGAGGCGCTGCGTCGGGTATCGCGGGTGGAATCATTTTGGGGACCGGCCTTGGAATTGTGCGGGAATCCCGGCCGGTCGAGGCCGCGGAGCTGGTGCTGGTTTTGTCCACGCTGGGCTTCTTTATCGGAGCCCTCGGAGGACTGGGAGTAAGCTTCGGAATGATTGCCGCGGCTCACATCGCATATCGTCACAGCAAGTGGTGGTCGGTTGTTGGCGGCGCGGCGGGCGGCGCTGCTGTTGGCGGCAGCACCAAACTTCTCGGCGTGGATACCGTCAGAGCATTGTTCGGTCAGAGCCCTACCGGTATTACAGGAGCTTTTGAAGGTGCTGTGATAGGGGCGTGCCTATCTCTGGGTGTTGTGCTCATGAGCGCGCTTTTTCGGCGTTCAAGGCCCTGGCATCGTGTATTGGCGGCGGGAATCGGAAGCTTGTGTGCTGGAGTCTTGCTGACTGCGATTGGCGGAAACCTTTTCAGCGCAAGCCTGGAGATAGTTGCCAAGCTGTTTGCGAATTCGCAGATCAGAATGGATCCGCTTGCGCCCTTATTCGGCGAGATGCACTTTGGCGAGACAACTCAGATTGTAATGGGTGCGATTGAAGGACTGCTGTTCGGCACCGGCGTGGCGACCGGGATCGAGGTTGCGAGTCGACCTGATCGGGAACGTGGTTTCTAGTCGGTGGTTCTGATTTCTCTTTCTGCAATCTGCGTCATCTGCGGATGAGAACCGTTTTTAGTTCTCCGAGCGATCGAATCGTCAAACAATCTGAAACTTCATTGAAATCAAACGGATCATAAAGGATTGGAAGCAAACCGGCGTTGCCCGCGCCTACAACATCCACCCAATAAAGGTCCCCGACATATGCGGCCTCTTCCGGGGCTACCATCGCTTTCTCAGTTGCTAATCTAAAGATTTCTGGATCGGGCTTCTCAATCCCGACATTGTAAGAATCGATAAAGAAATCAAAATAACCGTTAATTCCGGCCTGCTTGAAGGCGCTCTCGATACGCCCGTCGCTGTTAGACACGACTGCCAGGATATAACCTGCGGTCTTCAGCTCGTTAAGGACTTGCGCTGTACCTTTTTCTGTTGTTCTCCAAAGCATTTCCTCTCGCGCAAGTTTGAATGCGCAGTCAACTGCGTCGATTAGCTGTTCTTTCGAAACGCCGGTTTCAGGCAGCAAAGTCAGATAGAATTCGCGTTTGAGCTGCTCGGTCGAGCCCGCTCCTGCCGCGACCAGTTCTGCAACGCGTGACATCGCGAGCGACTGTGCGAAGCGAAACTTAGCGAGCGAGATATCAATGTTGAGCATCTTGCGGAGCAGATCGCGGATGCAAGAGGAATCGAGGTGAAGCAACGTCCCACCCGCATCAAAAAAGATTGCCTTGATGTCGTTACGATTTGCGCTCAATCCTATCACCTAATGAGTCGAGAAAATCGCACACGGCTTGGTTGAATCGGACAGGTTGATCGATGTTGACAGCATGTCCGGCATCGGGGATCACGATCTTCCTGGCATTTGGAATCTTTTCCGCCATGTATTGCGCGGCATTGTGGAATGGTACGTCGTTCTCGCCAACAACAATCAGTGTTGGGACTTTGATGTTCGGAAGAGAACTGATCACGCGAGAGTCTTTTTGCACAAGCATTCCGAAAGCTGCGCGAATTAAACCGTGAACCGACTTGTGGGAGCTTGTCGATCTCTCTTTGGTCGCTGAACTAAGATAACTCAAACCTTCCCCCTCGAGCTTTCTGAGTATTTCGTTTGCATTTGCGTTCCAGCGTTCGCGCGCGTCGTCACTCTTGAATCCAGGTCCTGTATCAATGATGATCAGCGCGCGCACTCGTTGCGGATAAGCCAGGTGAAAGGCCAGCGACATGAAGCCGCCGAGGGATAAGCCGCCGATAACCGCACTTTCGGTGCCGACTACATCAAGCAGCGCCGCCATATCTCCTACAGACTTGTCGTGGCTATACTCCGATTGATCGTCAGGGGAGTCCGATTGCCCGTGACCGCGCATATCCCAAACGATAACTTTGTGTGACCCCGACAGCGCATTAACTTGTTCCCGCCACATCTCACAGGTTGCCGAATAACCATGCGACAAAAGTATGGCAGGACCTTCACCGTGAACCTCGTAGTATAGATTGACTCCGCTTCGATTAATGGTTGGCATCGATTGTTCTCATCGACCCTTGAAGTTGCCCGCACGTCTTTCACTAACCGCCTTAACTCCCTCCTTGTGATCTTCGGTTAGGAAAAGGCGGCTCTGTTCGGCGTGTTCATGATCGGTTTGGGCTTTGACTGCTTCGACGAGGCCGCGGCGCATTGTCGCTCGAGTAGACTGGACTGCCAGCGGCGCACATTCGGCGATTTCATTGGCAAGCTGTAGGGCTTCCTCGCGCAGTGTTTCAGGTGATGCGAGAAGATCTGCCAATCCCCACTCGATCGCCTGCTCACCGGTGATGCGACGGCCGGTATAGAACATCAGGCTTGCCTTCTGAATACCGATTATGCGGGGAAGCGTATAAGTCAGACCGAAGCCCGGGTGAATGCCGAGTTTCACGAAGTTCGCACCGAATCGGGCGTCGGGTGAGACGACGCGAAAATCCGCGACTAGTGAAAGGCCGAAGCCTCCGCCGATTGCAGCGCCCTGAATCGCAGCCACTATCGGCTTCGAACAAGCAAAAAGACGGATGGCGTTCTGGTACAAACGACTTGTTGTGCCGGCGACCTGCTCGCCTTCGGTTGAGCGCGAATGGAAGTTGGCGCCGGCACAAAAGGATTTTCCTTCCGAAGCCAGCACGATTGCGCGGCATTCGTGCTCACGATCCATCGCGTCGAAACCGTCGGCAATGTTCTGAATCAGGTCGGCGTCGAAGTAGTTATGTGGAGGACGATGAATCTCTACGATTGCGATGTACTCGTCTAATGATACTGTGACGTCACCGAATTGAAGTTGTGTCATGTTCCTTAGCTTAGTCCTTGTGCGTGGGGCCACTATAAACTCGTGCAGGATTCAATCTTTTTCCCTAATCTGCGTATCCGCGTCATATGCGGATTAGTCATCTTAGGCTTCCACCGCTCTTGATCCGCAGATGACGCAGATACGCAGAAGATAGATCGAGTGTAGACGTCGTGCTCGTCAACGAAGCTTCAGAAGTTTTCTCGCGATGACCCAGCGATGAATTTCCGACGGGCCATCGTAAATCCTCATGTTGCGCACCTGACTTGCCATCAATTGCAGCGGCATTTCCTTGGTCATACCCATTCCGCCGAACGTCTGCATTGCCTTATCGACTATGTCCCACGCCATTTCGGTGGCGGAGACCTTGACCATCGAAACTTCCGTGCGCACATCGCGCCCCTGATCCAGCTTCCATGCAGCGTCATAAGCCATCAGCCTGCAGGCGTGAATTTGCATTGCTGCGTCCGCTACCCACCATTGGATCGTCTGTCGCTCGGCGAGCGGCACTCCAAATGTTACCCGCTGCGGGGCGTACTCGCAGATCATATCGAGCGCGCGTTGAGCAATGCCCACGCACCAGGCTCCCATTTCGAGCCGTCGCGTCGACAGCCGAACTTGCATCGGAGCAAAGCCCTGACCTTCCTTGCCGAGAAGTTTTGATTCGGACAAGCGGCAATCTTCGAAGGCTACTTCGTAGGTGGAAGCGCCTCCGATCATGGGGATTCTGCGGAGCACATTAAAGCCCGCTGTACCCTTGTCCACGAGGAATGCGGAGATGCCGCCGCG
>Ga0126384_10000118_pt1 | contig 35384 bp, 25 predicted proteins | sample PanSoiMetPlot_36_FD_92543 | JGI IMG/M metagenome (GOLD analysis project Ga0126384, IMG submission 92543) | Tropical forest soil microbial communities from Panama - MetaG Plot_36 | ecosystem: Environmental > Terrestrial > Soil > Tropical forest > Bulk soil | place: Panama | collected 2016-02-17 | reverse complement strand
GATGAAGGACTTCAGGTTCTGAAAGAGACGCTGGCGGTCCGAAGCCCGAAGTTCGATCAGACTGTCGATGTCGCGCTCAATCTCGGCGTTGATCCCAAGCACGCAGATCAGATGGTGCGCGGCGCCGTCGTTCTTCCTCACGGGACGGGCAAGAGCAAGCGCGTGGCCGTTTTCGCCAAGGGCGAGAAGCAGAAGGAGGCGGAGGAAGCCGGAGCGGACGTGGTCGGCGCGGAGGACCTGGGCAAGCGCATCGAGGAGGGGTGGATGGAGTTCGATTCGGTCATCGCCACGCCGGACATGATGGGCGTCGTCGGCCGTTTAGGCAAAGTCCTAGGTCCGCGCGGGCTGATGCCCAATCCGAAAGTCGGCACGGTAACCATGGATGTCGCGCGTGCGGTGAAGGATGCCAAGGGCGGAAAGATCGAGTTCCGCGTCGAGAAGGCGGGCATCGTCCATGCTCCGCTCGGCAAGGCGTCCTTCGGAGTCGATAAGCTGCGGGACAACTTCTACGCGCTGACCGACCTGGTGATGAAGCTCAAGCCGGCCAGCGCCAAGGGCGTCTACCTCAAGGGGATCGCGCTCTCGACGACCATGGGCCCGGGGATTAAGATTGACCCCACCGAGGTCGTCGCGCGGCATCGCTAGGGCGTCCGCCGGCCTGGAATAGGGCGGCTGAAAAAAAGCTGGACTTTTGCAAACGGGGACGATATAGGCCCAAAACTTTGCAATTTGGACGCCAGGCATCGAAGCTGGCGTTCTTCCCTGGTCCAAGACAGCAGGGACGCGGATCTCGTGTTGGTCACTCGAATTGGCAACCCGCTACAGCCATGCCGCCGGGGTTCGAGGCCCAACGTCTATCTACGTTCAAACGGCCCTTCGCCAGCCCTGCCGAGACACAAGGGGGCGGCGCGGTTCTCATTCGAGCACCACTCGCTCTACCCAAACCTGGCCCAGGCATCAAGCCCGCTCGGGCGCATGTAAGGAGGTGAATGCAAATGCATAAGAGCGAGAAAGAAGCCGCCATCAAGCAGTTGAACGAGAGATTTGTCCGGGCGAAATCGGCTGTTCTGGCCGAGTTTTCCAAGCTCGACGTCGCGGCCGTGACCCAGCTGCGCAAAAAGTGCCGCGAAGGTGGGGTCGAATACCGGGTTATCAAGAATACGCTGGCCAAGCGCGCTGCCAAGGGCACGCCGATGGAGTCCCTGAGCGCCGAGTTCAGCGGTCCCGTCGCACTGGCCCTGGGTTACGCAGACGTCGTCGCCCCTGCGAAGATCCTCACGGACTTCGCGAAGGGAGTGGAGAGCATAAAGGTTCGCGGGGGCATGCTCGATGGGCAGAAGTTAGACGCCCAAGGCGTGAAGGCGTTCGCCAAGATGCCCGGACTCCAGGAGCTCCGGGGGCAAATTGCGGGGCTGCTCATGCAGCCTGCGAGTCGTTTGGTCCGAACCATTGGCGCTCCGGCAGCTCAGTTGGCGCGAGTGCTCCAGGCAAGACAAGAGGCATTGGCAAAACAAGGTTGAGGCAAGAAGAGGAGATCCATCCAACCAATTTTTCGGCCGACTGCCTGCTCCAGGTGTCGGTCGACCTGAAAAGGAAGAAAGAAAATGCCGGATTTGAATCAGATCGTGGACAGCTTGTCCGCCTTGACGGTCATCGAGGCGGCGGAGCTGGTCAAAAAGCTGGAAGAGAAGTGGGGTGTCTCCGCTGCCGCAGTTACGATGCCGGGGCCCGGGACTGGTCAGGGAACGCCCGCGGCTCCTGTTGAAGAAAAAACGGAATTCACCGTTATTCTTACTGCATCGGGCGCGAACAAAATCAACGTGATCAAAGAAATCCGGGTCATTACTGGCTTAGGGCTGAAAGAGGCCAAGGATCTCGTTGAGGGAGCCCCGAAGACGGTGAAAGAGGGCGTTAATAAAGAAGAGGCCAACAAGATCAAGGCCCAGCTGACGGCGGCCGGCGCCACCGTCGACGTCAAGTAAGGAATTGCTCGGGAACCGGAAGGTGACTTTTTGCCGTTGTTGCCGGCTTGGCCGGAACGAATCCGAGGGGAGAAGCCTTCCGGTTTCTACACGTTTCAGTCTGAGAAGTGATTGCTTTCTGACAGCCGCGGCGTAGCAGCTGCCATTGGAGAACGAATGCCGGCGACGACGATTCAGAACAATTTCCGCATCCGAAAGAGCTTCGCGAAGATCCAGAAAATTATCGACATTCCCAACCTGATCAACATCCAGAAGCAGTCGTACGAGAAGTTTCTCCAGGCGGACGTCCCACCTGAGAAGCGCGAGGATGTCGGCCTTCAGGGCGTCTTTAAATCGGTCTTCCCGATTCGCGACTTCAACGAGACCTCGTCGCTGGAATTCGTCGGCTATCACCTGGAGAAGCCGAAGTACGACGTAGACGAGTGCCATCAGCGCGGAATGACCTTCTCCGCTCCGATCAAGGTGGTCGTTCGCCTGGTGGTTTGGGACAAGGACGAGGAAACCGGAGCCCAGTCCATCCGTGATGTGAAGGAGCAGGAGGTCTATTTCGGCGAGATTCCGCTGATGACCCAGAACGGCACGTTTATCATCAACGGAACCGAGCGCGTCGTCGTCTCCCAGCTGCACCGATCTCCCGGGGCGTTTTTCGATCACGACAAGGGCAAAAGCCATTCGTCCGGCAAGCTGCTCTACAACGCTCGCATCATTCCGTACCGCGGCTCGTGGATCGATTTCGAATTCGACCATAAGGATCTGCTGTACGTGCGCATCGACCGGCGTCGGAAGCTGCCAGCCACGGTGCTGATCCGGGCCCTGGGCGCTGTGCCGGACACTGCGAAGAAGAACCCGCTCGAATTCCACGGGACCACCGAGGAAATCCTCAACTACTATTACGCGACCGAGACGATCTACATCCGGGGTCGCAACGAATTCGAAAAGTCGGTGGAGCTGGAATTGCTTCCCGGCCAGCGCGCCACCCGCGACATCAAGACCAAATCGGGCGAGATCATCGTTAAGAAAAACCGCAAGTTTACCCGCGCCGCGATCAAAAAGCTGGAAGCGGCCAAGATGCGGACGCTTCCGATCGATGCCGACGAGCTGTGGACCAAGGTATCTGCCTACGACGTCGTGGACGAAGGCACCGGCGAGGTAATCCTCGAGTGCAACGAAGAGGTATCTCAAGAGAAGATCGAAGAGCTGCTCAAGCGCGGCATCACCGAGTTCAAGGTCCTCTTCATCGACAATCTCAACGTCGGACCGTACCTGCGCGAAACCTTGATGATGGACAAGATCGACACTCCGGAGCAGGCGATTATGGAGATCTACCGGCGCCTGCGCCCCGGTGATCCGCCAACTCCGGAGACGGCCACCAACCTGTTTACCAACCTTTTCTTCAACCCGGAGCGATACGATCTCTCCAAAGTCGGCCGGCTGAAGCTCAACTTCAAATTCGGCTTGGAAGAGCCGTTGGACAGCCAGATCTTGACCAAGCGGGACATCCTCGAGGTGATTCGCTACTTGATCGACCTGAAGAACGGCAAAGGGACGATCGACGACATCGATCACCTCGGCAACCGGCGCGTCCGCGCAGTGGGCGAGCTTCTCGAGAATCAGTACCGGATCGGCTTGGTGCGGATGGAACGCGCAATCAAGGAGCGGATGAGCCTCCAGGAGATCGAGACTCTGATGCCGCACGATCTGATCAACGCCAAACCGGTGTCGGCGGTGATCAAGGAATTCTTCGGCTCCAGCCAGCTGTCTCAATTCATGGATCAGACGAACCCTCTGTCCGAGGTGACCCACAAGCGGCGCCTGTCCGCGCTCGGACCGGGCGGCTTGACTCGCGAGCGAGCCGGGTTCGAGGTCCGAGACGTTCACCCGACGCACTACGGACGCATCTGCCCGATCGAGACGCCGGAAGGCCCAAACATCGGGTTGATCGCTTCCTTGTCCACCTATGCGCGGGTCAACGAGTTTGGCTTCGTCGAAACGCCGTATCGCAAGGTGGAGGCCGGTACGATCACCGGCGAGGTGGCGTTCTATTCGGCGCTCGAGGAGGAGAAGCACACCATCGCCCAGGCGAACGCCGAGTTCGACAAGAAGGGGAGGTTCATCAGCGAGCTGATCTCCTGCCGGCGCGGCGGCGAGTTCGTTCAAGCTCGGCCGGAGGACGTGGACTTGATGGACGTCTCGCCCAACCAGCTGGTTTCGGTTGCTGCGTCCCTGATTCCATTTCTGGAGAACGACGACGCGAACCGGGCGCTGATGGGGTCGAACATGCAGCGCCAAGCGGTTCCGCTGTTGCGCTCGTCAGCGCCCCTGGTTGGTACCGGGATGGAAGGGATCGTGGCGCGCGATTCGGGCGTGACCTGCGTGGCCCGTCGGGATGGCTTGGTCGAAGCGGTTGATGCGTCGCGCATCGTGGTCAAGGCGGATGTTCCGGCGACCTTTGCCGACGTGGCGTCTGAAGTCGACATCTACAATCTGGTCAAGTACCAGAGGTCCAACCAGAACACCTGTCTCAACCAAAAGCCGATCGTCCGCAAGGGCGACCGGGTGCAGAAGGGCGACGTCATCGCCGATGGACCAGCGACCGAGACGGGCGAGCTCGCTCTGGGGCAGAACATCCTCGTCGCCTTCATGCCCTGGCAGGGATACAACTTCGAGGACTCGATCCTGGTGAGCGAGCGGCTGGTGAAGGACGACATCTTCAGCTCGATTCACATCGAAGAGTTCGAGTGCATCGCCCGGGATACCAAGCTGGGCAAAGAGGAAATCACCCGCGACATTCCGAACGTGGGTGAGGAAGCGCTGAAGGACCTCGACGAATCCGGGATCATTCGAATCGGCGCAGAGGTGAAACCCGGGGACGTGATGGTGGGCAAGATTACCCCCAAGGGGGAGACGCAGCTTTCCCCCGAGGAGAAGCTGCTTCGCGCGATCTTCGGCGAAAAAGCCGGCGACGTCCGCGACAGCTCGCTGCGCGTTCCGCCCGGCGTTCAAGGCACGGTGATTTCAGCGAAGGTCTTCTCCAGGAAGGGCGTGGAGAAAGACGAGCGGGCCAAGCAGATCGAGTCGATGGAGGAAGCAAAGCTCCTCAAGGACCAAAACGACGAGATCAAGGTGATCCAGGATTCGGCCTACAACCGGATTCGCAAAATGCTCGCCGGCAAGGAAGTTCAAGGCAAATTGGTCGACGACAAGGGAAAGATCCTCCTCAAGAAGGGCGACATTCTGAACGATGAGCTGCTCTCCCAGGTGCCGTATCGCTACTGGTCGGAGATCACCATCGGCGACCAGGTGGACGGCAAGATTCGCGAGATCATCAAGAACCTTGAGGACAACAAGGAGGCGGTGAAGCTGGCCTTCGGGGAGAAGATCGCCCGCATCAAGAAAGGGGATGAGCTCCCTCCCGGTGTGATCAAGATGGTCAAGGTCTACGTGGCCATCAAGCGCAAGCTCTCGGTCGGCGACAAGATGGCGGGTCGCCACGGCAACAAGGGAGTCGTCTCCCGCATCCTGCCCGAGGAGGACATGCCCTATCTCGAGGATGGCCGGCCGGTGGACATCGTGCTCAACCCGCTGGGCGTGCCGTCGCGAATGAACGTCGGCCAAATACTCGAGACGCATCTTGGTTGGGCTGCTCGAGGCATTGGAGAGCGGCTGGAGAAGTTCATCGAGGAAAAATGGGGCGCGGACGAGCTGCGCAAACACTTGAAGAAGGTCTACGACGACGAGGAGTTCCGCCGTTTTCTAGACGAGCTTCCGGACAAGGAAGTGGTGGCGCTCTGTCAGAAGCTGCAGAAGGGCGTGCATCTGGCGACGCCGGTGTTCGACGGCGCCCGGGAGAAGGAGATCCACGAGCTGCTCGACGAGGCCATGCTGCCCTTGTCAGGTCAGACGGTGCTCTTCGACGGCAGAACCGGAGACCCGTTCGATCACAACGTCACCGTGGGCGTGATGTACATGCTCAAGCTGCACCATCTGGTGGACGAGAAGATTCACGCGCGCAGCATCGGGCCGTACTCGCTGGTGACCCAGCAACCGCTGGGCGGCAAAGCGCAGTTCGGTGGGCAGCGGCTGGGTGAGATGGAGGTCTGGGCGATGGAGGCTTATGGCGCGGCCTACTCGCTGCAGGAGTTCCTCACCGTGAAATCGGACGACGTCGTCGGCCGCACCCGGATGTACGAAGCCATTGTCAAAGGCGACAACGTTCTCGAATCGGGGTTGCCAGAGTCGTTCAACGTGTTGCTCAAGGAGCTTCAGTCGCTTGCGCTCGACGTTGAGTTGCTCGAAACCGCGCCGCCCGAGCGGCAGCGCTCGCTGGGAGACGGGCGGTTGGGAAACGGCGACTCAAGATCTGAGCCGCGAGCGAAGACGGGAACAGAGGCTTAAAGAATGATTCAGGTTTGGAGGTAACGTGAAGGACATTTTCAATTTCTTCGAAAAACCGAAGGATCCACTCTCTTTCGCCGCGATACGAATGGCGCTCGCCTCTCCGGATAAAATCCGGCAGTGGTCGCACGGCGAGGTGAAGAAGCCGGAGACGATCAACTATCGCACCTTCAAGCCCGAGCGCGACGGTCTGTTCTGCGCGCGGATATTCGGGCCGGTGAAGGATTACGAGTGCAATTGCGGGAAGTACAAGCGGATGAAGCACCGCGGCGTCGTCTGCGAAAAATGCGGCGTCGAGGTCATCCAGTCAAAGGTTCGCCGCGAGCGACTCGGGCACATCACCCTCGCCACGCCGGTGGCGCACATCTGGTTCCTGAAGTCGCTGCCCTCGCGAATCGGCAACCTGCTCGACATTACGCTCAAGGATCTGGAGAAGGTGCTCTATTGCGAGAGCTACATCGTCATCGATCCGAAAAGCACCCCCTTGCAGAAGGGCGAGCTGATCTCCGAGGAAAAGATGCAGCGGTTGCTCAGCGAGCACGGGGAAGAAAGCTTCGTCGCAGGGATGGGCGGCGAGGCGATCCGCGAGATGCTCAAAGCGATCGACGTGAACAAGCTTTCCGAGGAGCTGCGCCGCGAAATGCGGGAAACGAACTCCGAGGCCAAGCGGAAGAAGTACGCCAAGCGACTGAAGGTGGTCGAGGCATTTCGAACGTCCGGCAACAAGCCGGAGTGGATGATGCTCGATGTCATCCCGGTAATTCCGCCCGATCTTCGCCCCCTGGTCCCGCTCGACGGCGGTCGTTTCGCCACCTCGGACCTCAATGACCTGTATCGACGGGTGATCAATCGAAACAACCGGTTGAAGAGGCTCCAGGAGCTCAACGCGCCGGACATCATCATCCGCAATGAGAAGCGGATGCTGCAGGAAGCGGTCGACGCGCTGTTCGACAACGGCCGGCGCGGCAAGACGATCACCGGGCCAAACAAGCGGCCGCTGAAGTCGCTTTCGGACATGCTCAAGGGCAAGCAGGGGCGTTTCCGTCAAAACCTGCTCGGCAAGCGGGTGGATTACTCCGGCCGTTCGGTGATCGTCGTCGGGCCCGAGCTAAAACTTCACCAGTGCGGCTTGCCCAAGATCATGGCACTCGAGCTGTTCAAGCCTTTCATCTACAACAAGCTCGAGGAGAAGGGGTACGTCACCACCATCAAGAGCGCAAAGAAGATGGTCGAGAAAGAGCGGCCGGAGGTCTGGGACATTCTCGAGGAAGTGATCCGCGAGCACCCGGTGCTGCTCAACCGCGCGCCCACTCTGCACCGCCTGGGAATGCAGGCGTTCGAGCCGGTGCTGATCGAGGGCAAGGCGATTCAGCTCCACCCGCTGGTCTGCGCCGCTTTCAACGCGGACTTCGACGGCGACCAGATGGCAGTCCACGTGCCGCTTTCCATCGAAGCGCAGATGGAGGCTCGCGTGCTGATGATGTCCACCAACAACATTCTCAGCCCGGCGAACGGCAAGCCGATCATCGTTCCTACCCAGGACATGGTTCTCGGGATCTACTACATGACGCGCCCGCGCGAGTTCGCGCGAGGAGAGGGGCACGTGTTCGCCTCTCCCGAGGAAGTGCGCGCCGCGTACGATCACGGCGAGGTTGAGCTCCAGGCGAAAATCAAGTGCCGCATCGAAGGCGTCCGCAAGGACACCACGGTCGGCCGGGTTCTGCTCTGGGAAATCGTTCCTCGAAAGGTCGGGTTCGACGCGATCAACAAGGTGCTCGACAAGAAACAACTCGGCAACCTGATCGACACTTGCTACCGGCTCACCGGTGAGAAGGAGACCGTTCTACTCGCCGACCGGATTCGCACGTTCGGTTACGCGCACGCGACCAAGGCGGGCATCTCCATCGCGCTCAAGGACATGGTGATCCCCCAGCGCAAGCAGGAGTTCCTCGACTACGCGCGCAAGGAAGTCACCGAGATCGAAAATCAGTACCTCGAGGGTTTGATCACCGACGGCGAACGGTACAACAAGGTGATCGACATCTGGGCCGAGGTCACCGAAAAGGTGGCCGGCGAGATGATGCAGCAGATCTCGCAAGAGGAAGTCTCGGGGGTCAACGACGAGGGCAAGCGCGAGACGCGCAAGCAGCCGTCCTTCAACCCGATCTACATCATGGCCGACTCGGGGGCGCGAGGCAGCGCCCAGCAGATTCGCCAGCTCGCGGGGATGCGAGGTCTGATGGCCAAGCCGTCGGGCGAAATCATCGAGACGCCGATCACCGCCAACTTCCGCGAAGGGCTGTCGGTGCTCCAGTACTTCATCTCCACCCACGGAGCGCGCAAGGGATTGGCGGACACCGCGCTCAAGACGGCCAACTCCGGCTACCTCACGCGTCGTCTGGTCGACGTCGCTCAGGACGCAATCATCACCGAATACGATTGCGGAACGATGGACGGCCTGTACATCGGCGCGTTGGTAGAAGGCGGCGAGATCATCGAGCCGATGGGCGAGCGCATCCTGGGCCGAGTTGCGCTGGACGATATCCATGACCCGCTCACCGGGGAGGTCTTGGTTCGAGCGAACGAAGAGATCGACGAAAACCGCGTCGCCAAGATTGAGAACTCGGGTCTGGATCGGGTGAGAATCCGCTCCGTTCTCACCTGTCAGGCCAAGCGGGGAATCTGCGTCGAGTGCTACGGCCGCGACCTTGCCCGCGGGCGCAAGGTGAGCATCGGCGAGGCGGTGGGAGTCATCGCCGCCCAGTCGATCGGCGAGCCCGGTACACAGTTGACGATGCGGACGTTCCACATCGGCGGAGCGGCAACTCGGCGCGCCGAGCAGTCATCGCTGGAGAACCGCTACGCCGGCACGGTCAAGTTCTCCAACTTGGCAACGGTGAAGCGAGCCGATGGGACGCTGGTGGTGATGAACCGGAACGGCGAAGTAGTGATCGTCGACGACTCCGGCCGAGAGAGAGAGCGGTACCAGGTCATCTATGGAGCAAAGCTCCTGTTGAAAGAGGGCCAGAAGGTCGAGCCGGGCTCGCTGATCGCCGAATGGGATCCTTTCGCGATGCCGCTGCTGACCGAGGTGGGCGGCACGGTGAAGTTCGACGACATCATCGAAGGCGTCACGATGAGCGAGACCCTGGACGAGGTGACCGGCCTATCTCGCAAGACCATCGTCGAGTCGAAGGACCCAGAGGCGCGGCCGCGGATCTCCATTCGCGACGCAAAAGGCGAGATCAAGCTCTTACCCAGCGAACAACCAGCGAGCTATCACCTGCCGCAAGGGTCGATTCTCACCGTCAACGACGGCGACGAGATAACCGCCGGCGAGGTGATCGCCAAGGTGCCGCGCGAGACCACCAAGACGAAGGACATTACCGGCGGCCTTCCGCGCGTCGCCGAGCTGTTCGAGGCTCGCAAGCCAAAAGACCATGCAGTGATCGCCGAAATCGACGGCGTCGTGTCTTTCGGCAAGGACACCAAAGGTAAGAGGAAGCTGATCATCACGCCCGAGGTCAATGGCGAGCTGAGGACCGATCTCGCCAAGGAGTACTTGATCTCCAAGGGCAAGCACATCAGCGTGCACGCGGGCGATCGAGTCAAGGCGGGCGAGCCGATGATGGACGGCGCGGCCAATCCGCACGACATCCTCAAGGTGCTGGGGGAGAAGGAGCTGGCCCGCTATCTCGTAGACGAGGTGCAAGAGGTCTATCGTCTCCAGGGCGTGAAGATTAACGACAAGCACATCGAGACGATTGTTCGCCAGATGCTGCGACGGGTGCGCGTCACCGACGTGGGCGACACCAATTTCCTCGTCGACGAGCAGGTGGAGAAGTGGGTCTTCGAGGAGGAGAACGAGAAGGTCATGGCTGCCGGTCAGCGCCCGGCGGTTGGAGAGCCGCTGCTACTGGGAATTACCAAGGCGTCGCTGTCGACCGAATCGTTCATCTCGGCGTCCTCCTTCCAGGAGACCACCAAGGTTCTCACCGAGGCGGCGATCAACGGCAAAGTCGATTACCTGCGCGGCTTGAAGGAAAACGTGATCATGGGCCGCCTGATTCCGGCGGGGACCGGATTGCCGCAGTACAAGCACCTGGACATCGAGGTAGAGAGCCCGGCGGACGAGATCCAGCACATGGAGGCCGCCCTTGCCGCGACCCACGGCGAGATGCTTCCGCCGCCGCCCCCGATACCCGCTGAGCTGCCGCAAAGCAGCACCGGCAGCGACGCTGCCTAACCATCGCCAGAGCCAGGACAGTAGGCCATCCTGACGCGCTGCGGCGGACTGCTTGAATTATTTTACGCAGTGCGTTATAAGCTCGTGCAAATCCACTCAGAGGAGCGGAGGATGAAGATTAACGCAGGTACATTCAGCTCTCTTCGACAGGACGCCGAGGCGCGAATCGGTCAAGCCCGGAAGACGCTTGATTCCCTCCAAGGAAGAGCATCGCGTGCCCTGCGAGGCCTTCGCCTACAAACTCGCTTGCGAGGCGCTCACTGGACAGAGCGTGTACGTCAGCTCACGTTATCCGTTCGTTCTCTGCGGTTAGAGAAACTGCAAGAACACGTCATGGATGCTGTCGGCGTAGCCTCCAGGGGGCAGGTAGAGCGAATCAGCCGCAAGCTGGCTAAGATCTCCAAGAAGTTGGACGCCCTCTCCGCAACAAAACCCAATTAAATTAGTAGGTTGAGGTTCATGATAGGCGGGCTTGGGGCCTTTTCTCCTCCCCCTTGCCGTGCCATGCTGGTCTCCTCTAGGTTGCTTGCTGTGTAAGCGAGCATACGACCTTCGGCCAGCGCCGCTTCTGGCCGCGCACATGTTGGGGTATCCCGAGCGTATGAGGAAGGCATTTCAGCTGCTGCATGCGATCTCTTTAGGCTGCGGGAAGCTGCCGATCTTCGGCCTGCTCGCCCTGGCGGTCTCTGCGCAGATCAGCGGAGCGATGCCTGCCAAACACATCGAGGTCGCGCGAAACGACGATCTGAGCCCCGATGCCCTGCTGATCGACGGAGTGCTGACCAAAAGGGCCCCAGAGCTGGGGCTGACGCTGAGGCGCCAACTGGGAGCTGCCATCGCGGAGGAGTCGATGAGGGCAGGCTATGACCCGCTTCTCATACTGGCCATCATCGATGTCGAATCGGACTTCGAAGAGGACGCCGTATCACCAAAGGGCGCCCGCGGACTGATGCAGATCAAGCCGAGCACGCTCTACTTCCTGGCCAAAAAGGAGGGACTGCGGCTGACGCGAGCAGAAGTCGAGGCGGACGCGGCGTTGTGCGCGCGCCTCGGCGTCCGGTACCTTCGCAGCCTGCAGGACCGCTTCGGCGACTTGGATGTGGCGCTGATGGCCTACAATGCGGGTCCGGCGCGCATCATGCGAGCGATGCGAAACCGCGGGATGGATCTATTTCGGAGATATCCCCGCCTGGTTCGGCGCGATTTTCGACGCTTCCGCGAAGGAGAGGGGCTGCAGGGCGATTGGGCGATGGCCGAGCGCGACGAGCTGTCGAACCGATAGCGCGATATGCTCCGTCGGTTTCTTGTGTGCCCTCGTATTCCCTGCGATAAGTCGTATTCTCTTTAGGTCGTGCTGCGCACCCACTGCCGTTCCCGAGCTGCCTGTCTGCTTCCGCCAAGGGACGGATGCAAGGTGACGCCTCGGCTAAGCCGTGGGTACCCGGTGAACAGACGTGTTCTTGTTCGATGAAAGCTTGCGAGCCGTCCCCGCTGGCCGCGATCAGATCGTCGAGCTGCAACAGTCGCTCAACTCGCCGCACGTGGCTATTCCCGGGAAGCAGGCTGGTCCGGCCCAGGCATATATCGTGTCGCTGCGCGGTCAAAGCGGATTCTCGGTCTACGTTTATCTCTACCTCGCAGAGGTGCCCGACTGTGCGATCTATGCCTCGCGTCGCCGCCCCGCGACCAACGAGGAGTACCGGCGCGAGGAGAATGAGGCGATCGCCTTCGTCGAGTCGATGGGGTTCATGATGGACACGATGAACTTCCGGGCGCTCAAGCCCGAAGCGCAAAAGGAGTTGCTGCGAGCTCTGCCGGTATTCAAGCGAGACCTGCGGCCGGCTCCGGCAGCGCCGCACAGTGAGCCGTCTTCGGTCGAGACGGCCAGCCCGTTCGCGAAACTGATTGGGAAGGTATTCTCTTCTTTTTGAGGCGAACTATCGATGAAGATGCGGGTCGCTCGTAAGCTTCTCCTGGTGGTTCCACTCATCGCGGCCGGTTGCCGGCATGTGCCGACGGAAAAGGAGCAGCAAGGAGCGGAAATCCATTACAACCTCGGGATCAACGCCCAACAGGCAGGAGACATGCGCGGCGCCTTGGCAGAGTTCGAAGCTGCGCTCAACCTCGATCCCGGGTTCGCCGAGGCGCACAACGCGATCGCGCTGCTGCTCAGCAACGCCTTCGGCAAGCCCAACGATGCCATTGCGCACTTCAACAAGGCGCTGGAGATCCGCCCCACTTACTCCGAAGCCAAGGTCAACCTCGGCGTCGTCTTTTCGCAGCAGGGCCGATACGACGAGGCGATCAAGTTGTTCGAAGACGCGCTCAACGACATGCGCTACCCAACGCCTCATTTCGCTGAGGGAAACCTCGGCTGGGCGCTCTACAAGAAGGGGGATACCAGGATGGCCGTGGATCATATAAGAGCTGCGGTGACCCTTGAACCCAAGTTTTGCCAGGGATATCGGAACCTGGGAATCATCCAGAGTGAGACCGGCCAGATGGAAGATGCCTGTCGGCAGTTCGCGAGTTATCGAGAGCACTGCCCGGAGGTCGCGGAGGCCTACTTTCGCGAGGGATCCTGCTTGGCGAAGCTCGGCCGGCGCGAGGCAGCCAGGCAGGACTTCAATACCTGTCTAACGAAGTCCACCAATGAGGGATTGAAAAACGAGTGCCGTAAGTTGATGGAGCAGCTGCACTAAATTGGATTACGCAGATTTTGGTCGATATCTCGCTCAACAGCGGGAGCTGCGCGGCGTATCGCGGGCGGATGTCGCTACCGCGACGAAGATCCCTGTCAATCTTCTCGCCGCGCTCGAGAGCGGCGAGGTGGAGCGACTCCCGGAGCGCATCTTTGTGGTCAATTACATCCGCGCGTACGCTCAAGTGATCGGCATGGAGAGTCAGGAGGCGGTTCTCCGCTTTGAGGAAATCGATAAGAGCCTCCAAGGCAAGCGCCAGTCCGAAACGACCGAAGCCTCCCGGGACGCGCCGCGGCTGGCCTGGCCGCTGATTGTCATTGCGCTGTTGCTGCTCGCAGTGTTCACCACGCTTGCCCTAAAGGGCGTCCTTCACCTGCCGCGGCACCTTTGAAGCGCGATGGAGCGTTTCGAGGAACAGGCGGTGGTCCTTTCCACTCTGGACTATTCCGATGCGGATCGGCTGGTGACGCTGCTTACTGAAAATCATGGCAAGCTGACGGCATTTGCCGCAGGTGCGCGGAAAAGCAGGCGGAGATTTGCCGGCGCGCTGCAACCCTTCACGCTCGTTCGGGCGCGGTTGGTCGAGCGCCACGGAGATACCTTCCGCCTCGACGGCGCCGATATTCACCAGGCGTTCGCGCGCATCCGCGAAGACCTTCCATTAATCGCTCGCGCGCTTTACTGCCTCGAGCTATGCCGTGAGTTGGTGCGCGACCGCGAGCCGCACCCGGCGCTGTTTGCCCTGCTCGTCGACCACCTGCACCTGCTCAACGAGAGGGCGGCCGGCCCCAGCTCGGTGATTGCCTTTGAGCTGGATGCATTGGCTCATGCGGGATTGATGCCGCGGTTTGATCAGTGCGCGCTCTGCGGCAGGCCACCGGGCGACGAGCCCCGCTTCGACCCGCACCACGGCGGCGCAGTCTGCGCCGCCTGCTCGCACCGGGCGCGCGGCGCGATTCCCGTTTCGGCTCAGCTGGTGCGATCGATGTGCGCGATCCAGGCGGGCGAGCGGTCGCCGCTTTCACCCGTAGTTCGCCAAAAAGCGCGAGAGTTGCTCAATACCTTCATCGCCCATCACATCGGCCGTCAGCTCCGGAGCGTCGCCTTCATGACCCAGGTCGGGCTCGATTGACAACCCTGGTCAAGCCGAGTTTTTCAGCATCAGCTGCCGCGGTTTCGTGCTAACCAGGAGACGTCGAAGAAGCCGATGTCCTATGCGATGACCAGCTTCCCGCGCGGACCTTGTCCTTGCGCCGCCACGAGTTGATGTACTTCCAGGATCTCATTTTCCGGCTGCAGCACCACTGGGCGAACCAAGGCTGCATCATCGTCCAGCCCTACGACCTTGAAGTGGGCGCCGGAACGATGCATCCGGCCACCTTCCTGCGCGCGCTTGGCCCCGAGCCGTGGAACGCAGGCTACGTCCAACCCTCGCGCCGCCCAGCCGACGGCCGATTTGGCGAGAATCCGAATCGCCTGTTTCAGCACCACCAGTTCCAGGTGATCCTCAAACCAGCGCCCAAGAACGTGCAGCAGCTGTACCTCGACTCGATCCGCGCTTTCGGAATTGATCCGCTTGAACACGACATCCGCTTCGTGGAGGACGACTGGGAAGCTCCTACGCTCGGTGCTTGGGGTCTGGGCTGGGAGGTCTGGTGCGATGGAATGGAGATCACCCAGTTTACTTACTTTCAGCAGTGCGGCGGGTTCGAGTGCCGGCCGGTGTCGGCGGAGCTGACCTACGGGCTCGAGCGAATCTGCACTTACTTGCAGGATGTGGAAAGCGTCTTCGACCTCGAGTGGAGCAAAGGCATCAAGTACCGGGAGATCTTTCACCGCAATGAAGTTGAAATGAGTATCTACGCCTTTCAAGCGTCTGATCCCGAGATGCTCTTTTCCGCCTTCAACGCCTTCGAAAAGGAATGCCAGCAGCTTCTACTCAAGGATTTGCCGCTCCCGGCGTACGACTACGCACTCAAGTGCTCGCACGTCTTCAACCTGCTGGAGGCTCGCGGCGCCATTTCAGTAACCGAGCGCGCAAACTTCATCAAGCGCGTGCGCGACAACGCGCGGGCCTGCGCAGAAGGCTATCTCCGAGTGCGAGAGCAGCTGGGATACCCGCTGTTGAAAACAAACTGGAGGGTCGGTGAGCATCCGCCGCCTCTCGAGGGTAAACCGGCGTCCGAGTACTGGAAGGCCGTGAGTTTTCAGAAGCCCGAGGGGCGCGCGGGTGGCTAGCGATCTGCTGCTGGAGATCGGGACCGAAGAAATCCCAGCGGGCTTCATCCTGGGCGCCGTTGAGGACTTGCGTAAGTCCCTCGTTGAGCGGCTCGCGGAAGCCCGCTTGGCTCACGGCGAGGCGCGCTCATTCGGGACCCCGAGGCGACTGGCGATCCAAATCAAGAGTGTGGCAGATGCGAGCGCGGACATGTCGCGCGAAGTGATTGGGCCACCCGCCAAGGCCGCCTTCGACCGCGAGGGCGAGCCGACGCAGACGGCGGAGAAGTTCGCTTCCGGGCTGAACCTCTCAGCGAGCTCGCTGCGGCGTGTTCAGACGGCAAGGGGCGAATACGTCTCGGCTTTGGTGGAGGAGAAGGGCAGGGCCGCCCGCGCCATCCTGCCCGAGATTCTCGCCGGCGCGGTGCATGCCATCGGCTTCAAGAAGTCGATGCGCTGGGGCGATGTCGAACAAAGCTTCGCCCGACCGGTGCACTGGCTCGTCGCGCTGCTCGGAGAGGAGGTGCTTCCGCTGGTGTTCGGCGATGTCCGCAGCGGAAGAACATCCCAAGGCCATCGGTTTCTGGCGCCGCAGGCGATCGAGTTGCGCGCACCGGCGGATTACGAGGCGGCGATGGAGAAGGCGCACGTCATTGTTGACTTCGCGCGGCGCCGCGCGGTCTTGGAGGAAGCTCTTCGCGCCGCTGCGCAAAGCGCGGGTGCCCAGCTGATCTCCGATCCCGACCTCCTCGATCAAGTGACAAACCTGGTTGAGGAGCCTCATCCAGTGATCGGGAGCTTTGACGAGCGCTACCTGGACTTGCCGCGCGAGGTCCTGGTCCAGGAAATGAAAAGCCACCAAAGGTACTTTTCACTCACCGATTCCTCTGGGAAGCTGGTCGCTAAGTTCATCGCCGTCTCGAATACACCAGTGCGCAATGCCAGGGAGTCGCTCGTGGGCTATGAGCGGGTGCTGCGGTCGCGGTTGGCAGACGGCCGTTTCTTTTTTGATGAGGATCGCAAGCTCCCGCTCGGCGATCGAGTGGAGAAGCTCCGCCGCGTGGTGTGGCAGGGGAAGCTCGGAAGTTATGCGGAGAAGGTGGAACGCATCCGCGATCTGGCGCTCTTTTTGGCGAAGATGATCGGCAAGGGCGACGTGCTCCGCCAGACGATCGAACGCGCTGCTACGCTCTCCAAGGCGGACCTCGTCACCGGAATGGTCGGCGAATTCCCGGAGCTCCAGGGTACGATGGGACGGGAGTATGCACTGGCGAGTGGAGAGTCCCCCGAGGTCGCTCTCGCGATTTTCGAGCACTATCTGCCGAGGGGCGCGAATGATGTCCTGCCGACGCACGACGCGGGCGCATTGATCGGGATCGCCGACCGGCTCGACACCCTCTGCGGCATCTTCGCCATCGGCAAGAGTCCCACCGGTGCGGCGGACCCGTTTGCACTCCGGCGGGCGTGTTTGGGAGTGATCAACATCGTTCTTGGCAGGGGGTATCGGTTTTCGCTTTCCAGCGCAGTGTCCCAAGCTTTAGCGCTGCTCGGGCTCAAGATCGCCGACCTCAAGCGGAAGCCGTCGGAAACCGGGCCCGGCCATCAGGTCTTGGATTTTTTCCGAGGGCGACTCAAAGCCCTCTGGTCTGAGAGTCACCGGGCAGACGCGGTGGAAGCAATTCTCAGCTCCGGGTTTGACGATCTTGTCGCTGCCCGGAAGCGCCTTGAGGCTCTTTCGCAGCTCGTGGGACGGCCGGACTTCGTTCCGCTCGCCGTGGCCTTCAAGCGAGTGGCGAACATCGTCGAAAAACAAGGAAAGGACTTGGCTGGCCCGATCGATCCAACCAGGCTCGTCGAGCCGGCGGAGCGCCATCTCCATCACTCTCTGCTCGAGACGCGCGCCTCGGTGAGGAGCAAGCTCGCGTCCGACGACTACGCAGGCGCGCTGCGCGAGATCGCGGGACTGAAACCAGCGGTCGACGCGTTCTTCGACAAAGTAATGGTGATGGCCGAGGATAAGGCCCTGCGGGCCAATCGGATTTCACTCCTTCGGGAAATCCGCGCCCTCTTCAATGAGGTAGCCGATTTTTCAAAGCTTCAAATAGAGGCTGCCGGATGAAACCCCTAGTCATCTTCGCCTTGCTCGTTGTTGCCACCGCCTGCGCGCCGTCGACCAACGCTCGCCTGCCTCCCAGCGACGCGTTCTACTTCCCCAGCGGCATTGTCTACCAAGAGTTTGGACCTGCAAAGGAAGGTCACTTGTACGTGGCGAGCGCGAATTACGACAAGCGATTCGATTCGGGCTCGCTCTCCGTCGTAAGGCTCTCCTCGGTGTCGGGCTTGCCGCCGATTGGCCCCGGCGTTTCTCCCTCAGGCCCGGTGCAGCTCCAAAATCTCGGATCCGACTTCAGCCAGGTGTTCATTCAAAGTTTTGCCGGAGAAATGGCGGCGTACATCCCCCAGGATGCGTCCGGCAATCCGCGCCACGACTGCGTCGATTCAGGTGGAGGCGCGCTGCCCGATTGTCCGATTCGACTGTTCATTCCTACGCGAGCCGAAGGCGACCTGCTGGAGATGGTCGACGCATTGGGTACGTCGGTGACCTGCCTGCAGGGTGGCAACAACTGCGTCGACCCGTCCTTCTCGCTGACCGCTCTGGAAAGAGTGGGCGGCGGAAAGCCGCGCGCGCCGGAACCCATCGGAGTCGCCGTCTCCTCCGCAGGCAGCGGGGACGTCTTCGTCACTCATCTGAAAGCAGCCGATTCACCGCCCAAAAGCAATCAGCTTCTCGAGACCTACGTCGTGCACCTGAGCGCGACGGATCCCGTCATCGACGAGAAGAGCTTCCTTTCGCTTCGCAATCAATGCGCCCTCGTCGGCTGCCCGATTACCTCCTCGGTGGCCCTGGGCAGCCGGTACGCCTACTTCTCGAGCCGCTACATTACTGCGTCCGGCACGGTGGTTTTCTCGCTCGATCAGCGAAACCTCGCGCCTTCGGATGGCAGCGCGACGGTCTACGACTCCTTCCTCGAGACCGCCTTTCAAACGCTGGAATCCAGGGGCATCGCCATTGGCACCAACGAGCGGCGCCTCTATGTGGCTGGGCGCAGTCCGGAGTCATTGGTCGTGGTCAACATCGCCGATCCCATGGCTGCCCTTCCGGTGTTGACAGTCGCGCGTGCTTTGACGCTCCCGGACGGGCCAAATCAAGTCAAGGTGATTCCCCGGCAGCAGCGCGGCGATTTGGTTGTCGTTACCTCGTCCACTGCCGGCGTGGTCAGCATCTACGACGACGACGTCGGACGGATAGTCACCCAGATCACCGGCGTGGGCTCTCAGCCCTTCGGGATTGCCGTGCAGTCCGGCCCCAATCAAACTTGCCAAGGCGCGGTGGGTTCTCCGCCAGTGCCTTGTGCTCGAATCTTCGTCAGCGACTTCGGTGATGGGAGGATCGCAGTGATCGACATCAGCGATCTGACCCATCCGGAGCGCGCGCAGCTCGTTGCGCACCTGGGACGAGCCCAGACCTGCCTTCTTCAGGAGAGTGACGCTTCCTGCGTCAACACCGGCACGCCATGAGAAGACTTCTGCTTATGTCTGCGGCCGCGCTTGGAATCGTCGGCTGCAATCAGACGGCCGTGCCGCCCCCAGCGCATATCGTCGGGACCAATTCGCTCGTCGTGGTGAACGACCTGTTGTTCGTCACGTCGCCGGGTGCGTCGGAGCTGCGCGCCCTCGATCTGCGGATCTCGACGAGGGACTTCGTGCGGGCGCCCAATCCGCTCGAGCCCCTTTCGATCCCAGTCCTCGATTCGCCGACCACTCTGGCGCGGGATATCGATTACAACGCCGCGGGGGACGTCGACGACACGACGTACAACCCGTATGTCTATGTGCAAGGAGCGGCTTCCGCCGAGATCTCCGTCGTTGGAACCCGGCGAGATACCCAGCTGGTTGAGCTCAAACGCCTGATCGCATCCGGAATCGTGACCGCGATTGCCGCGCGCGCGCCCGCGGGCGGCGATCCGACCAAACCGAGCACCTTGTACTTCGCGACCTGGAACGGATCTCAGGGCAGCCTCTGGAAGCGCTCGATTCCTCCCGCAGATCCAATCACCGGGCGGATGAGCGCAGAGCCCGACGAGCCAATGCCGCTGGGCTACGGCGCGGGCGGATCGACCGTCGGCGAGGCGGTGTCGTCCATCGTTGTGCTACCGAACAATCGCGTCGCAGTGGCCAGCCGTGTTCCGGGAAGTCCCAATGGCCGTACCATCATTCTAGAAACCTCCCAGCAGCGCGGACAGCAGTGGGCGCTTCAGTTCCCGACGCCGGTGCGGCAGCTGGCGACGCATGCGACTGCGTATGATCCGAACACGGCGGGCAATCCCGCTGTCGTGCGCGCGGGGGCGCGCATCTTTGGCATTCTCGACGAGGACACCTGCGGAACGAGCACCGACTGCCCGGGGATCATCGCCGTCGACGGACTGGAGAGCTCGCCGCGCTTCACCATGCGATCGTTGGACGGCAGCGGAGCACCAATGCTGCCGATTCGCTTCGGTTTGGGACAGATTTCAGCGCTCTCTTTGTCGCCGCCTCTTTCCCAAGTGAAGCCTGGAATCGCGCTCGTCACCACCGGCCAAACAGTTCAAACCTTCGCTCTGCTGGGCGTCGTGACCACCGGCAGCGGACTGATCTATTTCTTCGATGCAAACAACCTCAATCTCATCAACTACAAAACCCTCGCTCAGGCTGGAGCCAATGTGAGTCGTCTCGGTTACTACGACGATGCAAGTAACCTGCTCGCCGCTGGTTCTGGGACCGCGTACGTTCCCGGACCGGACGGCCGGCCATTACAGTCAACAGATGTCGCCATTCCTTATCCGGGAATACAGGTCGCGCTCGGCGCGGCAGTGGATGAGATTGTTGCGGTTACCTACCAGGGCGTCATTACCGGCTTTCGCGACCTCCCCACGAGAAGTTCGGGCGGAGACATTCAGCTGCCATTCGGGACTGCAGACACGAGGCGGTTAATCGTGGGAAAAGATCGAATCCAGGTCATCAACGCCGATAGCGCAGGCGGGGGTATTTGCACCGAGGTCCCGCTGACTGGCGTCAACCTGAGTACTGGCCTACTGGTCTTTCCGGACGGGTCCATTCAGTGCCCAAGCGCAGCGACGTTCTCGGTTCGCGCAGGAGGAGACCAACCGGGAGACCAAACGTACGTTGTGGAGGGAAGCAGCACCGGTTACATGGGTCGAACGGGCAATAATCAAACCTTTGCCTTCCCGTCGAACTTCGCGGACGCGTATGCCCGCTACTACTATCACCAGCCGCCGGACCCCGCGTTCACCTTTGATCCCACAAACCCACAGCCGCAAATGCAGTTTTCGATGGGCCCCGGCAATCCAGACATCAAGCGGGACTATCACTACATCATGCAAGTGAACTCTAATTATTCTCCCGAGTACGTTACGGTGGACATCAGCATCGGGATCGAGTTTCACGCTCCAGGGGCAAGTGGATACGTGGGGGCGCTTCCGGATGCGACGGACGTCAGCCGACTCTACGTGGCCTACCCATCGGCGAATGCCGTCCTCGAGTTTTCGCCCCAGCTCTTGACTCCCAATTACCCCAACTCGAGAAACATCGCCGCGTTTCGCTAGGCTGAAACCCCCCGACGCGTCTAGTATTCGGATCAGATGGACCCGGCCCGCCTCAAGCCTGTTCGCAACGTGGCGATCGCGGATCACCTGTGGGAGCTCTTCGAGGAGATGGCGCGAACGATGGGATGCGATCGCGACGCGCTGATCAATCAGGCAATGTTCATGTTCGCGCGGGTCAACGGATTTCTTGATCCGCCCCGGGCTTCGGTCCCGCCGAGTGCGAAGACCACTCCGGCCGAGCAAGCTCCTGCTCATCTGGGGACGCCGGAATTCCAGGGCAGCAGGCCAAGCGCGCATGAGCAGGCCTCGACCTCCCCGGCCCGAGGAATCGAGGCAAATCCCGCACCGCCGGAGGGAGATGAGATTTCGCTGCTGCCGGAGCATGAGGCGCCCTCGGTTCCCGCCCAGACGGCGCAGAGCTGGGCCGAGCACGAAGCGCAGACGTCTCGGCCGCCGCCGAAGAGCGACGAGGACTCCGCCCATCGCAGGGTTGCGGAGCGCGTGTTGCAAACTGCGGCCGAGCTGGAACGAATGATCAAGAGCAGAAGCGAGCCGGGCATTCAGCTGCCCGGAGCGGATGGCTTTACGCACATGGAAAACGGCGCGGGCTCGCGACCGGACGAACGCAGCGGGCTTTTCATCGTAGGCGAGGACGGACATGAGGTCAGGGTTGCCAAGGAGCGCTACCTGATCGGCCGCGGGAAGCACTGCGATTTCGTGATCAGCTCGGGAAAGGTGTCCAGGGAACATGCGGCGATCGTGCGCGAAGGATCCGACTACTTCATCGAGGACCTCGGTTCGTCCAACGGTACCTGGTTCAATAAGCAGCGCATCAAACGGCGAAAGGTCGCTGACGGCGACGAGTACTTCATCTGCAGCGATAAGATTCGGCTGGTAGTTCGCTGAGCCGGCCTGCCGGGCCTCGCCTCTGACCCGTCTGGCCTGCGCATTGCACCCCCCAACGCTTGCTCGGCGGGTTTGCGCCGTGCAGGGAGGGGATCCCGTTGAGTGCAGGCGGCAGATTTGTGCTCGCTTCTTTAGCAGCAGGCGTGCTCGCGCTCCGTCCTGCTCGTGCCGATGACAGCTCTCAGCTGACTTTGGGATTGGGAGCGCAGAAAACCATCGCGGTGCCGGGAGTCGCGCGCATTCAGATCCTGGACCCCTCAGTGGCGGACGTGAAGGTCGTTGGAACCCAGCAGATCCTGGTTCTCGCCCGCAAGGAGGGACGAACGACGTTGCTGGTCTGGAAGAGCTCGGGCCAGCGGCTGACGTACCTCATTTCGATCAAGAAGCAAGACCCGAACGAGGTGATGGCGGAGATTCGAAAGCTGCTGGGGGAAATGGAAGGCGTCTCCGTCCGAATGGTCGGAGATCGGATCTATCTCGACGGACACGCTTACACCTCGGCGGACGCGGATCGAATCGAGGAGATCCTCGGCTTGTATCCCTCGGTTAAGAGCTTCGTGAAGATCGCTCCGAACACGAAGCGTCTCGTGGCACAGAATCTGAATGCCAACTTCGACAAGGCCGGTTTGAAGAATGTAGAGGCGACAGTTGTTGGTTCCACGGTGTTTCTCGAGGGGTCAGTCGAGAGTCAGCAGGAGATGCAAAAGGCCGAGCTGATCACCAAGGCGGTGGGAGAGAAAGTCGAGAACCTCCTGGTGATTGGCGTGAAGCGGATGATCCTCTCCGAGGTTCAATTCGTTGAGCTGCGCCGAAACTCGAGGGACAGGTACGGGGTCAAGTATCCGACGGATGTCACCGGGAGCGCCACCGCCAGCGTCACCGTCGTCAAACAGCTCGTGCCGTCCGGCCCCGCGGACGTCACCGCGCGAGGCTCGGTGACTGGAAGCTCGGATTTCGCGGTGGGCTTTCAGGCCAACGACGGACACGCGCGCCTGCTGGCGCAGCCGAGGCTCGTTTGCGCCAGCGGCGAGCAAGCGGAGTTCCTCGCCGGCGGCGAGGTTCCGATCCCAATGGTCACCGCGAACCACACCTCGGTTGAATACAAGCAGTATGGCGTCATTCTGAAGCTTCGGCCCACGGCCGACCGCAAGGGACATATCCAAACCGAGCTCGAGGCCGAGGTTTCGGAAGTGGATACCTCGGTTGCGGTGAGCGTCGGGGGCACAGTGAACGTGCCTGGATTCAGGACGCGCAAAGTGAAGACGAACGTGACGGTTCGCCATGGCGAGACGATCGTGCTCTCCGGCGTGTTCAGCCACGACGAGCAGAAGTTCGTCTCCAAAGTCCCGGGTCTGGGCAGCGTTCCCATCATTGGTGAGCTGTTCAAGAATCGGGCGTTTGATGCGTCGAAAAGGGAGTTGGTGATCTTCGTAACGCCCCGGATAGTTACCGCCGACTCCGAGCGCATCCGGAATGCCGTCGAAGACATCAAGACGCGCTACCAGCAGGGCCGTAAGGAAGTAACTTTCAGCATCTTCGATTGAGCCGCTCTCCAGGCGATCGCGGGAGTATCGAGGGGATCCACGGATGATTTCGATCCAGATTGTTCAAGCGGGCGCATCCGCGCGACGAGTCAGAATCGACGGGAAGGAGGCGAGAATTGGGCGCGAAAGCGACAATCACGTCGTGCTTTCCGATCCCAAGGTTTCGAAGCACCACGCGATCGTCCGTGCATCCGATGAAAGGATTGCGATCGAAGATCTCAGATCGACCAACGGGACCTACGTCAACGGGTCGCGACTGTTGACGCCGAGGGAAATCCGCGCTGCGGACGAGATCGCGATCGGGGACTATTCGCTTAGAGTTGACGGCGCCAGCTGCGCGGCGAAAGTCGTTGCGCAAACCACGCCGGCATCCGCGTCCATCCGGCGCAGTTCCGAGCCTTCATCGAGCGCCTCGGACGCGCTGCGCAAGCGTTGCGCGGACCTCCAAAAGTTGCTCCACGAGCGGCTGGTGGAGTCGCTCGATCTGCGCCGATTGGACCTCGAACGCCTCGCCGATACCGAGCTGCGCGAGCGAACCGAAAAGACGATTCGCCAACTGATCGCGCAGATGGAAGCGGAGGAGAAGCTCTCGCCGGAGATTGATCGAGAAAGCCTGCTTACAGATGTCATCAACGAAACGCTCGGCCTTGGATCGCTAGAGACCTTGCTCGCCGATGACACCATCACCGAGATCATGGTGAACCACGCAGCGCAGATATACGTGGAGCGGCAAGGCAAGATCTCGCTCTCCGAGAAGACGTTCTCGTCCAACGCTGCAGTGCTGGGAGTGATCGAACGGATCGTTGCCCCGATCGGTCGGCGGATCGACGAGTCCAGCCCATTGGTAGATGCTCGGCTGAAGGATGGCAGTCGCGTCAACGCAATCATCCCTCCGCTGGCGTTGAAGGGACCGTGCATCACCATCCGGAAGTTCAAACGCGACGCCTTGGCCATCGGCGATCTGGTGCGGCACCAGACGCTCACGCGGCCAATGGCTCAATTCCTCGACGTCTGCGTGAAGTCGCGGAAGAACATCGTCATTTCCGGGGGAACCGGCTCCGGAAAAACGACGACCCTCAATATCCTCAGCGGCTTTATCCCAGAGCATGAGCGAATCGTCACCATCGAGGACGCAGCCGAGCTGCAGCTGCCGCAAGCGCACTGGGTGCAGCTTGAGTCCCGGCCAGCGAACCTCGAGGGCAAAGGCTCGATCGCCATTCGCGAGTTGGTCAAGAACGCGCTGCGCATGAGACCGGACCGGATCGTCGTGGGCGAGTGTCGATCGGGCGAGGCCTTGGACATGCTGCAGGCGATGAACACCGGGCACGACGGGTCGCTGACCACGCTTCACGCCAACAGCCCGCGGGACGCGCTCTCTCGGCTCGAGACGATGGTGCTGATGGCTGGAATGGACCTGCCGGTGAAGGCCATTCGCGAGCAGATCGCCTCGGCGGTTCAGATCATCGTTCAACAGACCCGACTTGCCGACGGAAGCCGAAAGATCTGCTTCATCAGCGAGATAGCCGGCATGGAGGTCGACGTCATCACCCTGCAGGACATTTTCTATTTCAAACAAGACGGCGTGGGCGAGGGAGGCAAGATCCGCGGCAGGTTCGTGGCCTCGGGATTCGTTCCCAAGTTCTACGACGAGCTGCAGCGCCGCGGCATTCCCGTCAACATGGACGTCTTCCGCGAGGAGTGATCGGCAGTGGCGCAGGGATCGAAGAACCGCCACCGCGCGAGTGCTCTGGTCGCGGCAGTCGGCGTCATCGCCGCAGGATTGGTTGCTGCAGCCAGAGCGCGCTGGCCGTCGCCCTCGACGGAGCCACCGAAGCAGCCCTCGAGCCTCGAGATCTCATCCGACCTAGAGGAACAGCTCAGCAAGTGCCGATTCTACAGCGCAGGCAGCACTGGAACGGAACCGGATTGGAACAAAGCAGAGACCGCCTGCAACGGGGCGCTCGATCGGGATCCAATCAATGAGGAAGCCAATCGGCTGCTCAAGCAAATCAAGCAGGAACAAAACGCCTCCGAGCTTTTCGCACGGGCAGATTCGGCGTCGCAGAGACTGGATGATTTGGGCGCGCTCGATCTGCTCACCCAGATTCCGGAGGCGAGCGTCTATTTCAAGAAGGCCCGGCCACAGGCGATGGAGTTGAAGAAACGCGTCCGAAAGAGGCTGGAGGTCGACTGTGCGGATCATCTTCGCGCCCGGCACTGGCAGCTCGCGCAAGTCACATGCGAGAAGTACATCGGACTGGCCTGCCAGGATTCAACAGCGGGCGAATGGGATGCGGGGGTTGGCTTCACGCCGACTAAGGATCGGCTGTATCGGCTGTTCCTGCACGCTCGCAGCAAGGTCAACTCGCGCGCCGGGCCCTGGCGGTGTCCAGAGAAGAAACTTCTCCGGGAATCCGGCGAGGCCTTGGAGGTTCAGCGGCGCGTTGACGGTGCGCTGATGCAGCGGTTTCCGGACGCGCGAATCGGCCGAGCGTTGGTGAGCTATTGGCAAGGCAACCTCCGCGAATCTCTCACCGCGCTGCAAAAAGTAGCTGCGGATCCCAAGGGAACGGATCTGCACTCGATTGCAGCGCAGCTGCGAAACCGGATTTGGCTCGTTCTGCAGTTTCTCAAGTCTGGCAATACCGCGTTGCAGGCGCGCGATCCCGAGCGGGCCGCCAAGCCCTTCCGGGCGGCGCTCGAGCACGATCGCGAAGTTCTTGGCCGCCTCGAAGAATCGCCGTCCTTCGTCGATCGCAGCATTCGTCGCGAGATGGGAAGTCACTGCTACCAGCGAGGCAAATATTGGGCGGACCGAGCAGATACGCGCCGCGCGTGCCGGATTTGGAGGCTTGGCTATGGCTTCTCCCCGGCCAACTTGGCCCTCCTCCAGGCGCTGAAGCATTGCACCGAGCGCGGAGGAGAGCTCCTCGACAGCGCCCGTCGCTGCGGCGAGCTGGCGATCGCTGCCGAGCTGTCCAGCGATGGGGATGGACTGGCGGAGAAGCTCGAGTCGAAAAGGGCGGCTCTCGGCTGCCCATGAAGCTAGGGTGTCGACTTGGAGCGTCGTTGCACGTTAATCCTTCACTATGGTCGATACCGATTCCGGCGCTCCCGTCCTCACCCTGATCGACGCGTCCGGTTACATCTTTCGCGCCTACCACGCGATCCAGGCACTCTCCACGTCGAAGGGGGTCCCGACCAACGCAGTCTACGGCTTTACCCGGATGCTCTTGAAGACGCTTCGTGAACGCGAGCCTACCCACGTCGCCCTGGCGTTCGATAAAGAGAGCCGGCTCGGACGGCAGGCGATCGACGCAAACTACAAGGCGAACCGCGAGGGACCCCCGCCGGATCTCGTTCCTCAGTTCACGCTGATCCGCCGCGTCGTCGAGGCGCTCGATGTGCCGGTGCTCGAGTTCGAGGGATGGGAGGCGGACGACGTCATCGGCACTCTTGCCCATCAGGCTGAAGAGCAGGGCTTCCAGGTTTTGGTGGTGACCGGCGACAAGGATTTCATTCAAATCGTCGATGCAAGCGTAACGCTCTACGACCCGATGCAAGATAAGTGGACGAAGCCGGCGGACGTGCGCGAGCGGCTGGGGATTGAGCCCTCCCAGATGCGCGACTACCTCGCGCTGATCGGCGACCCGATCGACAACGTTCCAAAGGTTCCCGGGATCGGCCCCAAGACGGCGGTGGAGCTGCTGCAGCAGTTCGGAGACATCGAGACGCTCGTCGCGCGGCTCGACGAAATCAAGAAACCGAAAGTCCGCGAAGCGCTGGAGGCGAACAGCGAGCAGCTGAGGCGTGCCAAGTCGCTCGTGAGCTTCAAGCTCGACCTGCCGCTGGAAGTGAAAATCGAAGACCTTGCGCGGCGGCCGATCAAAGAATCGCAGGCCCGGGCTCTTTTCTCCGAGCTGGAGTTCTTCAAGCTTCTCCAGGAAATGCCGGCCCAGCAGCCGACGCCGCTGGCGATCTCTACGCGGGTGATCGCAGACCGCGCCGGTCTGCAGCAAATCGCCGAAACAGCGATCGCCGACACGGCTCTGACCCTCATTCCGGCGTTCGAAGGCCTGCCTTATGCGGCCGAGCTCACTGGCCTGGGCATCGCCACCGAAGATGGCAGCAGCTACTACGTCCCGCTCCTGCACCGGTACATGGGCGTCTCGGAGCAGTTGCCCTTGGAAGTATTCAAAGAGGTGATGGGACCGGTTCTGGGCAATGGTTCGATCCTCAAGAGCGGCCATGACCTCAAGTCGGTAACGCTGGTGCTGGCAAGCATCGGGCTGCGCCTGTCTGGAGCTCACGGAGACATCGAGCTCCTTTCCTATCTGTTGAATCCATCGCGGCGGCAGCACGCGTTGGTAGACCTTGCCCGCGAGCGCCTGCGGATGGAGCTTCCGCCCGCCCCGACGCTGGGCGCGGCGCGCAAGAAGGGTCCGCTGCTCTGCGAGGTCCCGATTGAGCAATCGAGCGACTGCTATGGCGCTTCGGCCGAGGCGGCGCGCCGGCTGGCAGCGATCCTCTGGGTGGAGATCGAGCAAGCCGGGTTGTCCAAGCTCGCTCGGGAAATCGAGCTGCCGTTGATTCCCATTCTGGCGCAGATGGAGCGAAAGGGCGTCAAGGTCGACGTGGGCGTGCTTTCGAGCATTGCGCGGAAAGTGGACGTGGAGTGCTCGGCGCACTTGTTGGATATTTACCGGCTCTCTGGTCGCGAGTTCAACGTGAACTCCAGCGCGCAGTTGGGCGAGATACTCTATGAGCAGCTCCAGCTGCCAGTTCTGAGGCGCGGGAAGACCGGACCTTCGACCGACCAAGAGGTGCTGGAGAAGCTTTCCGAGCACCACTCCCTTCCCAAAGCGATCATCGACTATCGGATGCTCTCCAAGTTGAAGAGCACCTATCTGGACCCACTGCCGGCGCTGATCGCAGCCGATGGGCGGCTCCACACGTCGTTTCACCAAGCGGCGGCAGCCACCGGCCGGCTGTCGTCCTCCGACCCCAACCTCCAGAACATCCCGATCCGGAGCGAGCTCGGGCGCGAGATACGGCGAGCCATTGTGGCGGACCCGGGGCATCAGCTCGTGTCCGCTGATTACAGCCAAATCGAGCTGCGCATCCTGGCGCATATTGCCAACGACGAGGCGCTGATCGACGCCTTCAAGAATGATGAGGACGTTCACACGCGAACCGCGGCGGAGGTGTTCGGTGAGAGCCCCGAGCGGGTTACGCCGAATCAACGCCGGGCGGCAAAGGCAATCAACTTCGGAATTGCCTACGGATTGTCTCCGCACGGTCTTTCCACCCGGCTGGACATACCGACGGAAGAGGCAAAATCGATCATCGATCGATACTTCCAGCGATACGCTGGGATCCGCCGGTATCTGAATGACACGGTCGAAAAGGCGCGCCGGACGGGCTACGTCGAAACGCTCTTTGGCCGGCGGCGCTTCATGCCTGACTTGCATTCGCGAAACCGCAACGCTGCGCAGGCCGCAGAGCGAGCGGCGATCAACATGCCAATCCAAGGGACCGCCGCGGACTTGATCAAGCTGGCAATGATTCGCATCGACGAGGCGATCGCCTCGCGGGGGCTGCGCGCCCAAATGTTGCTGCAGGTGCACGACGAGTTGCTGTTCGAGGCACCTGAACTTGAGATCGAGGCCTTGAAAGACCTGGTTCAAACGCTGATGTCGACGGTCACGACTCTGAAAGTACCCTTGAAGGTGGAAATTGGCTCGGGGATGACTTGGGCAGACGCGCACTGATGCGCGTCGTGGCGCTTTACGAGCTCGACTTCTTCGAACTCGTTCCTCCATCGCCGCCGATTTCCACATTGTCGTTTGACGCTGAGAGATCCCAGATCTCCGCGGAGGCGTTCTCCTCGGTGCGCACGGCGAGGCGAGCGAGCGCCTCTGCTTCCGCCAATTCCGCTGCGGCCATTTCGCGGCGCCGCCTCAGTCGCCGCGCGCGAAGACGCAGAGAAGCGGCGATGCAGACGCAGGCGAGCAGCGCCCAGAGGGTCGAGCTGTTCGCCACGATCGGCAGCCAGGAGTAGCGAGAGGGCAGCTGAGCACGCCACGCCATTTCCTCGAACCAGATCGACGCCTTGAAGGTTCTCGCGAACGCGGTCTCAAAGGGCCGCCCAGCCACAACACCATCGATGAGCTCGCCCAGGGCCGCCGTCCCGTGCCGCTCCACCAGGAATGCAACGAAGGAGACGCTCTGCGCGTATGCGATTTCGACATCCGACGGCTGCTCGGGCCAGCGGTCTTTCAAATCTTGAAACGAAAAGATCCGGTCTTGCTGCACGGCCTGAAACAGGGCGGCGTACTGAGAGATGGAGGACCGCTGGCCGGTAAGGAACATCGCCAAACCGTCGTGGAACCAGTGCGGCCAGTCGCCCCCGAGCTGACCCAATGCCACGTGCAGAAACTCGTGGCGCAGAGTCGCATCGCCATCCGAGTCAGTCAGGGAGCGCGCCTCGAGAACGATGATGTTCTCGGCGGGATAGCTGTACGCTCGATTCCAGTCGGCGGGCTTGTCGCCCGGGATGGCGAGATCGGCAAACTCCTGGCGTCCAAGGCCGACGCGAATTTCCGTCCTGCCCGGCCAATCCCGTCCCAGCACGCGCCTGAAGTAATCGCGACTGGTCTCCACCTCGGCTGCCAGCTTTCGCGCCGCGCCCTTCGCGTTGGCGGTGTAGATGATGCGAAAGCGCGGGGTATCGATTGCCCCGGCAATCAGAGAGGGCCTGACGATTGCCGCCGTCGGGTTGGCGATCGGCGTCACCGAGACCGACTCTCGACCCGCCGAGCTCTCAACCGGAGACACCCCTGGCAACAGCAGAGCAGGTCCCGCGAGAGCAAAGGTCAAGATAAGAGCCCGCATCCGAACAGCCTCGCCCCACAATATTCACGCGGACCCTCTGGATGCCAGACAAGAATCCAGTGAAACGTAAACCACGAGAATCTATCCAACGAAGTGCGTTTGCCTCGCGGCCAATGACCGGACCGAGGAGCGATCGCCCGGGCACCGGTCAACATTCGAAGTCGCCAGTCCGCGGAAGCTCAAAGGCAAGCGGGACGGATTAGTGACGCTACGAGCTCCCCGCCTTCTTCGGCGCGAGGAACGACACGTTGTCGTCGATCCTTTCCCAATCGCCTTCTGCAAAGTTGGATTGACGAAAGGCCTCCAACAACTTGCTGTGCGCGTCGATGATGCCGCGCACCTGCGATTCGAATTGGACGCGCTGGCGCTTGAGCTCGTTGATGTCTTCTACGACCTGAACCAGCTTCTGATGCGCGCTCTGGACGATTTTCTCGGCTTGATGCTCGGCCTGGGTGAGAAGGAATTCAGCTTCCTTCTTCGCGCTCGATTTGATGTCCTCTGAGAGCCTCTGCGCCGTCACCAACGTCTCCTGCAAAGCGCGTTCCCGTTCGAGGTGCTGGTCCAGCATTAGTTGGACGCGGCCGAGCTCGTCCTTCAAGTCGGCATTGGCTCTCGCCAGCTCTTCGAACTCCGAAGCGACGAGCTCGAGGAAGCTTTCGACGTCGGGTTTCCTGAACCCGCTGAAAGCTGACTCGAAGCGCTTTTGCTGAATATCCAGGGGAGTGATCTTCACCTGGCAAGTATACGAGAACGCACAGTCGAAGGGGCGTGGGCGGAAATTTTGCCCTCTGCGCTGAGAAGACTACAAGGGTTGTAGCGTATGCGACATCCGAATGCTTCAAGGAAGCCCTTGGCAGGTGAACCCCAAGAGTCGGCTGCAGAGCCGATCGCCGTAGAGTGCACCCACTGCCGGGTAGCGATGAGCGAACACTCCGGCAACGACAGCCGGGTTCGGTATTTTTGCTGCCCCTCGTGCAGGCGCTGGTTCTCCAGCATGTATGCAGAGATCTTCAGAGCGGACGCAAAGGTACGGTTGTTGGGTGGAAAGCCGGTGGATCACGAGGATGGCAACTTCGCGGCGGTGAAGAGAAGGCTGGAGGTGTGGCTGGCTCAGCTGGATAGCCAGGATCCTTATCGGGTGCTGGGGATGTCGCCGAACGACTCGGTGGAAAACATCAAGACTCGTTACCGGCAGCTGGCCCTCGAGCGACATCCAGACCGAGGCGGCTCCGTCGAGGGCATGAGGGAGCTGAACCTCGCATATGGGCGAATCGCGAGCCGCGCAGCTCAGCGTCGACCCGATTTCGAAGCCGAGGATTCGACCTCGTCGGCTCGGCCGGTAAGGGACAGATAAGTCCAGAAAGCACCCGCCAGCAGCAGGCCGAGAGCTATCTTCACCGGGCCTGGGAAGAGATTGCCGGGGCTGATGAAGCCTTCGATTACGCCGGTGAAGGCCAGGAACGGCGCGCACCCCAGCACGAGCTTGACCGCCTGGGTTCCTCGCCTCTTCAAGTACTGGCGCCGCGGCAAATCGCCCGGGTCGATCACTGCTTGTCCCACCATCAGACCCGCGCCGCCCGCAATTACAATCACCGACAGCTCCATCGGTCCGTGGCCGCCAATAAAAGAGAGCAGCGGCATCGCCATGTGCTCTCGAGCGCAAAGGGCGATGATCGCCCCGATCTGAATCCCATTGTTGACGAGCGTGAAGATCGTCCCCGCGCCGGCGAGGATGCCGGAGGCAAACGCGAAGATGGTCACCGTCAAATTGTTGGTTGCAATCGCCGACGCGACGAGATTGGCGGGAGCGATGGAGAGGATATCGTCCGTCCACATTCGCCTCTCGGCGATGGACTGGCGCATCCGAGCGGGTACGAGCAGCTCGGCTCCCCCAGGTTGAACAAGGACTACCGAGGCCCCGAGCGCCAACCCCAGCAGGAAAATCATCGCGCTGCTCGCGACAAATCTCTTTTCGGCGCGAAAGACGCCGGGAAATCCACTCTCATAGAATTGTCGCACCGCCGCCCAGTGCTGTCGCGGCGGCTGGTAAATGCTGCCGTACGCCGAGCCGCACAGTTGGTTGAGGAAGCGATGGGCATCCGTTCCGGGGAAGAACGATTGCGCGTAGGCGAGGTCGCCCGTCGCTCGCCGGTAGAGGGAATCCAAGCGCTTGAGCTGGCCGAGCTCGAGCGCCCCGGAGCGTTGCTGCGCCAACAGCTGCTGCAGCTTCTCCCAGTCGCCTTTGCGCCTGGCCACGAATGCGCCCAATGACTCCATCAACTCATGCTCGGGGCTGGGCCCGCGCCCTCAAAAATGCTTCCGCGCTTTGCCGGGACGCCAACAGCGCTCGGTACTCGTGATCCGATAAGAATCGCCCGTACCTTTTGACCAATGCCGCGGTCAGCCTGTCGCGCGATTCGACCGTCAGCTCTTGTACACGGCTGAGGAAGGTGAGGATCAGCTCGACGTCGGCGGGCGACAGTTGCTCGGCGGCTGCCGGGATAGGGGTGCTGGTACCGTCAGCTGGAGCGCGCTCGTACTTATCGAGCTCTATTCGCTCTTCGCGGATCAGCTGCGTGCCTGCCAGCAAATCCCCAAGGCGTCGATTTTCGCGAGAAAGAAGCATCGCCAGCAGACCCGCCGCATAGAAAAACGGCAAAAAGTCGACGATGCGGCAAAGATTGCGAACGGAGCTTTGCAGCACGCCAACCGGGGATCCGTCGTCGCTCACTACTCGGATGCTCAACAGCCGCTTGCCGGGCGTTTGCCCCCGCCCAATAACCTCGCAGAGCGTCCAATAGAGCCACTGGGTCGCGAACGCTCCGATGATTGCCAGCGTCTTTCCCACGCCCGATAGACCGAGGAACGCCCCTACGAAGTCAGACAGGACGAGCGAGAACAGGAAATAGGCGCTCACCCAAAAAAGGAAGAGCAACAGCGCGTCCACCAAGTAGGCGATGGACCGAAATCCGATCCCCGCGACTGGCAAAACCAGTGAGACCCGCTCGGGGATGGCGACGTCGAGCCTGGGCGACCACGCGCTCAAAGTACTTGTCTCCGGGTGCTTGCCCACCGCTGGGCGCGACGGACTCGAGATTATAGAGTGGCGCCGCTTAGCGAGCACGCTCTGCGGTCGAATGCGCCAGGTGGCTACCCCCGGGCGCGCGCGTACGGCGTCGGGTCATTGAAGCCGAAGCGCATGACCCTCCGCGTCATTGCACGAGTGAACTGGTCCGACGCATGGATGGCAAGTCGGTCCGCGATGTTCAAGGCTGCCAGCGCCGGTCCTTCTGCTTGGGCGGCCGGATCAGTCGGGTGCGCGACACTGTCCTGCGCCAAAGCGCCTACCGGCTGCGCTGAGGTCAACTGTTGAGAGGGTGCGCCCTCGAGTACACTGAGGGCATGCTCTCCGAGGAGTACGGATTGCACCGGGTCGTGCAGGAGGAGGGCGTGCTGCCGCAGCAAGCGCAGCAGCTCGACCCCTCACTTCCACTGCGCGATACCGAGTTGTTGGTCGAGGTCGACAGCTTGAACATCGACGCGGCGTCATTCGCGCAGATCTGGACGCAGTCCGATGGCGACGCGCGCAAGGCAGCGCGGATTATTGAGTCGATCATCCGGGCCCGCGGCAAGATGCACAACCCGGTCACCAATTCGGGCGGCATGCTGATCGGTCGGGTGAAAAAGATCGGCTCTCGGCACCCCGCGCTGTCGAGGCTCTCTCCGGGCGACCGCATCGCAACGTTGGTCAGCCTGTCCTTGACCCCGTTGTCTCTCGAGGAGATCAAAGCGATCGATCCCCTCACGGCTCGGGTCGACATTCGCGGCTGCGCGATCCTCTTTGCGACCGGCATCTACGCCAAGTTGCCAGTGGATTTGCCCCCTGCCGTGGCCCTCGCCGCACTGGACGTATGCGGCGCCCCTGCGCAGGTTGCCAGATACGCCAAGCCCGGAATGCGTGTCGCGGTGATTGGCGCAGGCAAAAGCGGAGCTCTCTGTCTGGCCCAGGCAAGGCGATCGCTGGGCGACACCGGGCAGCTGATCGCGCTGGATGTCTCCGCTGCATCGCTTGAGAGCCTAACGGCGCTCGGCTTGTGCGACGTGGGGATCGCGGTCGATGCCACTCATCCGGTGGAGCTAATGCAAAAGATCGCCGAGGCAACCCGTGGTGCGCTCTGCGATCTGGTGGTGAACTGCGCCTCAGCTCCGAATACGGAGATGGCCACCGTGCTCGGCGTGCGAGCTGGCGGCGTGGCTCTATTCTTCTCGATGGCCACCCGCTTTACCGCCGCCACTCTCGGCGCCGAGGGCGTGGCCAAGGACGTCACGCTGCTGATGGGGAACGGATACGTGCCGGGCCATGCGGAGCTGACGCTGGACCTGCTGCGCACCGACGAGCGCCTTCGAAAGCTATTCGAAGATCGCTACCACCCCTCAGCGCAAGCGCCTCTTCCTCCACCGCTCGCTTCTGGAGGACATTGATGGCTGGCCCATTCGTGGATGACTCGCAGATCGAGCGCGCGCGCAGTCTCGCGAGCGAGACGACTCGACCGGTGCTCGAGCTCATCCGTCGCCACACCACCGTGTCCATCGAGCGAACGGTTCTGCGATTGTTGGGCATCTCCGGCGCAGGTTCCCGCGGGGTACCGTTGGCCAATCTGATGGTTGAACGACTGCGCGCGGCAGGAGTCCTCAACAGAGGCGCCGCTTATTGGTACGGTCGGGCGCTGCACCTCGGCGCGAAAAGCCCGCTCGAGGTAGTGGAGCGCCTGACGAACGCGCCCCTCCCGCCGCAGACCCTCCCTTCGCCAGAGCTCGATGCGAAGCTGCGCGAG
>Ga0126384_10000117_pt1 | contig 35466 bp, 30 predicted proteins | sample PanSoiMetPlot_36_FD_92543 | JGI IMG/M metagenome (GOLD analysis project Ga0126384, IMG submission 92543) | Tropical forest soil microbial communities from Panama - MetaG Plot_36 | ecosystem: Environmental > Terrestrial > Soil > Tropical forest > Bulk soil | place: Panama | collected 2016-02-17 | reverse complement strand
TTTTCAAGAGGAGTATCCGAAGGCATTCGTCGATGCCGATTTCGTACTCATCTCAAACGTATTTGATATAGACAAGGTTAAAGAAAAGGGGGCCATGCTCAGCACCGCGCGTTTGGTTGAAGACATCGCAGCCCAGGACAAGCAGGCACTCGCTCTGAATGGGGCTGATGAGATTATCGATTATTTGTTGCCTCAACTTCGAGCTGGAGATGTGGTGGCGATTATGTCCAACGGTGGTTTCGGAGGCATACACGAAAAGCTCTTGTCAGCACTGAAGGGCCGTTAGGTTTGTTTCCTCAACATTTTCAAGAGAGTTTTGTAACGTGGATAAAACTTTCAAGGCGTAGAAGCACGCTGAATCAGGAGGCTCCCCCTTCGCTGTGAAAAATTTCTCGCTTTTCCGGCATGCGCTAAAAATCTCCGAGACGCCCCGCCAGGATTTGGGCCCGATTTCCAATCTCTGTCGACGAGATTTCCACGAGCGTGAAAGTTTCGTCTTTAAGACCCAGGCTCCCTGCCTCGAATACGCCTGTCTCATGATCGAGAATGCCCTACTGATGAGAACCAAACGCTCCGGCAGGATCTATGCAGGCTTCGAGAAGCTTTCGCTGATGCAGCCGGTCGTCGAGCGCTACCTTCGGATCGCTGATATCTCACAAACGGTTTATGTTTTTGGCGAGGATGATTGGCAGCCTCCGCGTCATCCAAACATGCGCCTGATTGCCCTTTCCCACGATTCAAGCCTGGCGCGCGAATGGTTTGTCCTGGCTGATTGCTCGGCTTATCAGGCTGCGCTGGTGGCGTTGGACGAAGACGGATTTGATAATGGGAAGAGTGCGGACGAGCGAAACTTCACCGCCTTCAAGTCGAGTAATGCAAATGTCGTCTCTGAGTTGGCGCTTGCAGTCGAAGGAATGATTGATTGGACTATCGCGGTCTAGCGTGGCACGGGCGTCCCGCCCGTGTTAGTTATAGTCCATGGCACGAGCGTCCCGCCCGTGTTGCTTTATTGCGCCCGCACTTCAGGTCGCTCAGCTTCAGGCCGCACCACGAGAATCGGCGTCGACAGTAAGGCCTTTCCCTTTGCATCTCCGTTTCGAGCCATCTCGACGCGCGAGGTAAGCACTCCACGAATGCGTCTCGGCAAAAATCTGGCCGTCAGCATCGCCATTGACTCAACCAGTTGAACGATATCACCGCCGCCATTCCAATGCTCGCGCAAAACGTTGGGGTCGGTGCGGTCTGCCAGTCGCAGCAACGTAAGCGCGATCAAATACGCATCATCAAGCTGGCCCACAAATGGCAGCATGTCAGGAATCAGATCGAAAGGAATCACGGCATAAATGATCGCGCCGGCGACCAGAGCCTTTTCAGTTCGCGGCACTCGTGGATCCGTCATTAGCCGGCCGCAAAGCAATACCATGTTCGGTACGAACATCAGCAAGTTCTTCATGCGGCTTTTCAATTTGCTCCGTCCCATCTTCAGCTTACCTCGGTTGCGTGATGGCGAATCTTTCGGGCTTCCATGTTGCCCTCATTCTCGTGAAGAATCAACTGCATGGCCTTTGCATCGACGCGTCTTCTCATACGCGTTTAGGTGGAAACTTGTTCTGACCTGCCCTCTCGGTTAGACTCCGGAGAAACAAGAAAGCATTCCGTTTTCCTATGTCGATACTCGAACGCATACGCCAGCGTGCCTCGGCAAATCTGCAACACATTGTTCTGCCCGAGGGTGACGATCCGCGCACCGTCACAGCAGCCGCGGCTTGTATTCAGCGACGCATTGCGCGCATAACGCTGCTGGGCCAGGAAGCTACAATTCGCGAGACTGCTCAACGTCAGGGGCTTGATCTGGGTGGAGTCGAGGTCATCGATCACCGCCGCGCTCCGGACTTCGAAAAGATGGTGTCGTTGTTTCAGGAGCGGCGGCGCGCGAAAGGTGTCACAGCCGATGAAGCACGCACGACGCTCAAGGATCCACTTTATTACGGCAACTTGATGGTCTACAGCGGTAAGGCTGACGGGTCAGTAGCGGGCGCGACGAATACCACTTCTCACACTGTGCGAGCGGCGCTGCACTGCATTGGCGTACGCGCGGGCTTCAAGCTGGTGTCTAGTTTCTTTTTGATGGCACTTCGAGATGCGACGTTTGGTGAGAATGGTTCGCTGATCTTCGCAGACTGCGGTGTCGTGATAGAGCCCAGCGCGGCTGAACTGGCTGAAATCGCGATGGCCTCTGCTGATTCATGCCGGGCCTTGCTCGGAGCTGAGCCTCGTGTTGCTATGCTTTCATTCTCAACGAAGGGAAGCGCTAAACATAAACTGATCGACAAGGTCGTTGAGGCGACACGCACCGTTCGCGCTAGAGCCCCTGAGTTGAACATCGATGGTGAACTACAGGCTGACGCAGCTTTGTTACCAGCAGTGGCTGCGTCAAAAGCTCCTGGTTCCAGTGTCAGCGGCCGAGCAAACGTACTAATCTTTCCTGACCTGCAATCGGGAAATATCGCTTACAAGCTGACCGAGCGGCTGGCCGGCGCGACCGCCATTGGTCCGATTCTTCAGGGGCTGGATAAGCCGGCAAACGACCTTTCGCGCGGGTGTAAAGCTGAAGACATTGTCGACGCCGTAGCTATTACTGCTGTCCAGTCTCAGGCGCGCAGGAATTGATCGCTGAGAATAAAACGGCGACAGGTCATCGCGCTACAAAAAGTCAGGCAACGCTCATGACCTGAATCTGGCATCAAACAAACGTTTCTGAGGCGTCAAGAAAATTCAGATCGTGGCTTTGCATCTTAAACTCCGTTTTGTTCTTATTGTTGCAGTTTTTCTCGCAACTCTTTCTGTTGTTGCAAGTGCCCAGCAACAGCCTACAGCTTCACCTTCCCCGTCACCGACTCCTGAGAATTCAGATGCGCAGGAACCTGTCAAAGTATTTACTGAGGAAGTGCGCCTTTCGGTGATCGCCCTGGATCAATATGGTCACTTTGATCCTACGCTCGTAGCCGACGACATTCTGGTGCTGGAAGACGGTAGGCCTCAGCAAATCCGGAGTGTGCATCGACTGCCGGCGAGTGTCTTGATTGTGCTCGATACGGGAGGAGAAACCGGTGGCCTGGGCGGCATGTCAAAGAAAACAGATTTGACCAGGCGAGTCGCGATGGAGCTCGTTAAGGGTCTGCGCCAGGGTGATTGGATCTCGGCAATGCAATTCAATAACAAGGTCGAGCTCCTGCAGCCGTGGACCACCGATCGTGAAGTCACAATGAAAGTGCTTTCCACGAAAGTGTCCTCAGGAAAGCGCGACGTTTTTTCAGATGCAATAATCGAGGCAGCAAAACAAATCCAGACGCGTCCCGAGGGCAGTCGCCATGTGGTGTTGATTACGGACGGGGTGGACACCGCGGGCGCGAAAGCCGATCGCGCCAAAGCGATTAGACAATTGATGGCGGCACGCACGACCGTGCACGTCATCAGCTACACTGAATTTGTACGGCAGAAGAATCCCAAAAAAGAATCTGATGTAACCGTTGGCCAGCGTCCTATTGCCAACGATCCAATCACGGCCACAGATCCAACTCTGCCGCCAGGTACCACGCGTAATCCTAGTTACGGCGTTTCGATCAGATTCGATCCGCCGATGCGCAAGGTGCGCAAAGCTTACGAAGCAGAGGTGAAGAAGAGTCAACAGGCCCTGACCGGATTGGCCGAAGAGACGGGTGGTACCATCTTTCTGCCGAAGAACGACGAAGAAATGTTGGCAGAAGCCGATGGCGTCGTGCGCAACATCGGCTCAGAATATGTAGTCACTTACCGGCCAACTCGCTCGCTGGCTTTGGCGAAACCCAATGAGTATCGCAAGCTGGAAGTGGCCTCTCGTCGCGTCGGCTTGAGCTTAAAAACGCGTCGCGGCTACGTTGCCGGCCCCCTCCACGAATAACCGCAAAGAGCAAAGGGCAAAGAGGTAAGCGCAAAGATTTGGTCTCCTTGCGCATAACGCTTTGCCCTTTGCTCTTTGCCCTTAGCTCTTAGCTGACTAGGAGCAGGCCTTCGGTGTGCGATTCGAGGGCGGCCGCCGCCATTTGAGCAGAGTCAAAGTTATCTTTTTCTCGTCTCAGTGAACGACGATAGAGATCTTCCCAATCCTCTTTGGGAACGCGGTGAAATGCTGCGACCACTTTTGCGTCAAACTGCTTGCCGGCCCAATCGTCGAGCTCCTGAGCCGCCGCTTCATAACTCTTGCCGCGACGATAAACGCGATCGCTCGTGATGGCGTCGAACGCGTCAGCCACTGCGAAGATTCGAGCGCAAATATCGATCTCCTCGCCGACCAAGCCAAGTGGATAACCGGATCCATCCCATTTTTCATGATGCTGTGCCACGACCTTCGACGCGCGGTCGAGAAATTGAATCCCGCGCAGGATCTGCTGGCCATGCAGTGGATGCTCACGCATTACGACCCATTCTTCGTCGGTCAACTTCGCCGGCTTACGTAAGATCGCATCGGGGACGCCGATCTTTCCGATGTCGTGCAATAGCGAGCCGAATTCGAGCGCCGACATCTGCTCGCTATTGAGACCACACTCGCGACCAAGGCGCAAACTGTAAGTAACTACGCGTTCGGAATGACCGTGGGTCTCAGAATCGCGAGTCTCCAGAGCAGCTGTCAAAGCTTTCAATGTTGATCTGTAAGCGTCTTCGAGCGAGTTCAATGCCCTGTCAAGTTCTATGGTGCGTTGTTCGACGAGCTCTTCAAGGTGATTCTCATAGCGCTTCTTCGCGACTATCAGTTCGTGATGCTCCAGTGCTCGCAGGACGACCGCTTCAACCTGACGCAGGTCGAACGGTTTCATGACGTAATCAAAGGCGCCCAGGCGCATTGCTTCGATTGCGCTTTCAACCGTTTGTAAACCGCTGATCATGACAACGACAGTATCGGGGGAGATGCGCTTGACGTGGGGGACCATTTCCAGGCCGCTCATGCCGGGCATGGTGATATCGCTGATTACCAACCGAAAGCTATTCTGACGGAGACGATCGAGGGCTTCTTCGGCCGAGCCTGCAGTCTCGCAATCGAGCTGTGCTGACAACAAGTCGGCCAGAATATCGGTGATTTCTGGCTCATCATCGACAATTAGAATTCGTGATGTGAAACTTTCCTGCCGCATAGTTGTTTCACTCCTGTTGCGTGCGCAAAAATTCGGGTGTACCACCGAGCGAGCAATCGGGGGTTTTTTGTACTGCTTGCGTGAGAAGGCTGAGTGTCGGTGCGGAAGGGGTGCTTTCCCAGGGACCACACGGCCGGCCAAAGTATTTTACAGATCACCGTCCCACTTGGCAAACATGTTTTTACAGGCGGTGTAAATTTAATAATTTTGAAACTTAGCGCCCTGTTACCGGTAAAAAGCGGGCAAAGGGCAGGGGTAAGGGCAAAGAGGTAAGAGCAAAGGGGCAAGGGCCAACAGCAAAAGTCAGATTGCAGAGCCACAGAACTCAACAACATTTTGCCCTCACCCCTTGGCCCTCAGCCCTCAGCGCTCAGCCCTCCGCGCTTTGCCGTTGGCCCTTACCCCTTTGCTCTTCGCCCTATGCTATTATGTCAACCCCAAGAGCCGGAGTGGCGAAATTGGTATACGCACCAGACTCAAAATCTGGCGAGCGTCAAGCTCATGTCGGTTCGAGTCCGACCTCCGGCACCATTGCTTTGCAGGTTCAACTTTCCCAGAGCAATTCGGAAACACTCAAGCCTCCGTTGAAGTGGGCGGGCGGGAAACGTTGGCTGCTTCCCCAGCTCAAGCCTATCTGGGAAAAGCATCGCGATCGCCGGTATGTCGAGCCTTTCTGCGGAGGGTTGGCGGTAGCTCTTGGTCTAATTCCGGAGACTGCGCTTCTGAATGATCTCAATCCGCACCTAATAAACTTTTACAACCAGGTGCAGCGCGGCCTGCGCGTCACCATTAAGACGGAAAACTGCGGGCCCAGCTTCTACCTTCATCGCGAACGCTTCAATCTTTTAATTCGTCGAGATAACGGCGACTCCTCGGAAGCCGCACAACTGTTCTACTATTTGAATCGAACCGGTTACAACGGTCTTTGTCGCTTCAATCGCAGCGGCGAGTTCAATGTTCCTTTTGGAAGATACACCTCCATAAACTATCGGCGCGACTTTCAATCGTACGAAACACTTTTTTGCCGCTGGCGCTTCACCTCCGGTGATATGTCGGATGTGGCCGTCGACGTGGAGGACTTTGTCTATGCCGATCCGCCTTACGATGTTGAGTTCACGACTTACAGCGCCGGCGGCTTCTCCTGGGACGATCAAGTAAGGACCGCAGAGTGGCTGGCGGGACATCGCGGTCCAGTGGTGCTCTCCAACCAAGCGACTCCCAGAATCGTTAAGCTCTATAAACGTCTCGGGTTCAAACTGCGATATCTCGAGGCCCCGCGCCGCATAAGTTGTAACGGCAATCGTAGTCACGCGCGCGAAGTTCTGGCGCTTAATGCCAGGTGTTAGTTCGTTACAATGCAATCAATGACTACGTGGTTATCTGATCTCGCCTTCATTGATGGCCGGTTTCAAACTGAAGTCAGTCTCTCAGCAGATGCTGACGGCTTGATTGCGGCTGCAAGTCCGGATGCGGCTCCCATCCGCTTGAACAATCGAGCTCTTCTTCCTGGGCTGGTGAATGCTCACTCGCACGCGTTTCAGAGAGTCATTCGCGGGCGCACTGAACATCGCACGCAAAATGAACAGGACAGCTTCTGGACGTGGCGCGAGATGATGTACAGCGCGGCCACGCGGCTGAGTCCGGAGGACATCTACGATGCTTCACGAATGGCATTTCTTGAAATGGTGCTCAGCGGTATCACGGCCGTCGGCGAGTTTCATTACCTGCACCGAGCTCCCGATGGCAGCGAATACGCGGATGCAAATCTTCTCGCGAAGGAAGTGATCCGCGCAGCGATCGACGTGGGCTTGCGGATAGCACTGCTGCGCGTTGCTTATGCTCGATCCGGCTTTGAACTCGAGCCCAACCCGCAGCAAGTTCGGTTCATTGAAACGGATCCCAACACTTACCTGAGGCGCATCGATGACCTGCGCTCGGAATATGCGAGTCTTGCCGGCAAAGTTTGGATTGGCGCGGCTCCGCACAGCGTGCGCGCCGTGACTTTGAGTTATCTGAAGCAGGTATGCGCGTATGCCGGTGAACACGGGCTGCCGGTCCACATGCATGTAGCCGAACAGCCCGCTGAAGTCTCAGCCTGCATTCAGGAATACGGACGATCTCCAATTGCGCTCCTCGATACTGAGGGTCTTTTGAATGAACGCTTCACAGCCGTTCACGCAATCCATGTCACGCCCAAAGCAGTGCGTTCGTTCGCAGAATCGCAGGCAATGGTCTGCGCTTGTCCATCAACCGAAAGAAACCTAGGTGACGGTGTCGTGCCCGCTGACCTCTATTTTGATGAAGGAGTGCGGATCTCGTTGGGCACAGACAGTCAGGCGCAAATCGATCTGTTGGAGGATGCTCGCGAGCTCGAGTATCACTTGCGATTGCAGAGGATGGAGCGTGCGGTGCTGTCACCTGAGGATGATGATTCGCAGGCGGGGCTTGCCGCACGATTGTTTGAGTGCGCTACAGCGGATGGCGCCCGTAGCATTGGAGCTCCTGGCGGTTTACTTGAACTCGGCCGTCCGGCAGACTTCTTTACCGTTGACCTGAATGATCCGTCCATCGCAGGAGCCTCGGAGGATGATTTGCTCCCCGCTATTGTTTTTGGATCGGCCAAGAGCGCCGTCAAAGATGTCGTCATCGGCGGGAAACAAGTTGTTTCAGAGGGCAGGCATCCGGATCAAGAAGAGATCATTGCCAGGTTTGTTCAGTTGCAGGGTAAGTTATGGGCATAGAGCAAAGAGCAAAGGTTAGCAAAGGGGTAAGGGCAAAGAGCAAGGGATTTGCCCAGCGATGTTCCACTTTGTGTCGACTAGCAGCCATGCAACTCGCACCTTTGCTCTTTGCCCTTTGCTCTTAGCTCTTTGCCCATAACCCCTTTGCTCTTTGCCGATTATGTCCGTCGAACAAATCCTAAAAGATCTGGTAGCCATTGATTCGGTTTCGCGGCGTTCAAATGCTGAGATCGTTGATTATCTCAGCCAGCGGTGTGAAGCGCTGGGAATGCGCACGCAGCGACTGCCCTACAACGATGAATTCGGCGTTGAAAAGAACAACCTGATCACGTTAGCCGGCGCTGATTTTTCGGACATTCCTGAAGTTGAGCTGGCACTGGTGGGACACACTGATACCGTTCCTTACGATCCAGCGTGGTCCGAAGCTACCAGGTTGACAGAGAGAGATGGCAAGCTTTTCGGGCGCGGCGCCTGTGACACGAAGGCATTCATCGCAGCTGCATTGACCGCAGTCGAAAACCTGAATCTGAAAGAACTCAAACGTCCACTAGGTCTCATCTTCACCGCTGACGAGGAGTTGGGACTGTTTGGCGCAAAACGGCTCGCGGACTCAAAAGCGCTTAAAGCGCATCACGCCATCGTCGGCGAGCCTACCTCGTTGCAACCGATGCGAGCAGGCAAAGGTTACTGCCTGGCTGAAGTCACCGTACGCGGCCACGAAGCGCATAGTGCCTATCCCGCCGTGGGCTCATCTGCGATTATGAGCGCGGCGCACTTGTTGACGGCGCTCGAAGGAATCGCTGAACAACTAAAGACTGACCCGCATCCTGATTTCGATCCGCCTTACACAACTTTAAATGTTGGACTGATCCACGGTGGCACCGCAAAAAATATAATACCTGGTGCGTGCAGTTTTACATTGGAATGGCGCCCGGTGCCGGGCCAGACGCCGACGCGGTTGCTCGATCTGCTAAGAACATCAATCGCTGAACAACAAATCGAATGTGAGATCGATGCAGGAAGAATCGACAATGGTTTCGAGACGGCAGCTGATTCTGGTCTGGTGCGCCTGCTCGAGAAATTGACTGGCAAGACTTCCGGCACGGTCGCCTTCGGCACGGAGGCCCCGCAAATGATTGCTCTCGGGGCTGAAGCAGTTGTCTTAGGACCGGGAGATATTCGCGTCGCGCATCGCACCGGTGAGTTTGTCCCGGTTCAGGAACTTCATCTATGCATCGAGATACTTGGCCAGGCCATCCGCCACTACTGTATGACGTAACTTGACACTCACAGCCATCTTATTTCTTCTTTTCTGCGTAATCGGCGTAATCTGCGGATAACTCCCCCCACTTCGGCTTTTGTGAAGTTTACGTTAAGCTAATCCCGCAAAGGCAACCGCATCTGACGTCCATCCATCGGATACAGCGTCGTCTGATTGCTTCTGCCGAATGCTAAGGAAAGAAGAGCTTTTCCCCTAGATGTACATCCGTTTCCGCAGTTTTCTGTCGTTTTCAACCCTTCTTTTGCTGCTTTGCCTCAGTGGCACTGTCTCCGTCGCCCAGGACTCCAACGTGGAGACGCCGCAAGCGCCTTTAACCAGTCAGGAACTGGTACGTCTGATCTACCAGCTGCCTCATCATCCGGAACAACGCGATGAGATTATTGAGGAAATAAGAAAGCGTGGTATTGGATTCCCTTTGACGGACGGCATGCGCTCGCTCGTGGCCAACAAAAGCGGCAGCGACGCGAACCTGCGGCGCACGCTCGAAGAGGCCGAACGTCGTCGCGCAAGTCCGAAGACTGTAAGTCTGGCTTCGGAATCTGAAGCTAATGAACTGCTAGGGCTGACCAAGAACATTACACTCGGTGCTTCCGGAGCGATGCCTGACTTTATTGTCAGACAACTAATCAAGCGCTCAGTAGCGTATGGGAATACGGCAAACTGGATTCCCCAGGACACGTTGACGATAGGTGTGAGTTACCGGCAGAGCACCGGTGAAGAGTACAAGGTCCTCACAGTCAATGGCATGCCGCCTGGTCCGGAAGCGAAGGAAGGAAACGAGTACGGAGAGTATGTTGGCGGCGCAAGCTCAACCGGCGAGTATGTAACCGGACTCGCGAATCTGTTTAAGGAAGAAGCGCGCACGGCGTTCAAAATGGTGGATACCGATACGCTGCGCGGACGACGTACTATTGTTTACGAGTACGAAGTTGATCTGCCTTACTCGAGTCTTACCCTGAAAGCTGACAAGGGACTTACAGCCACTGTAGCTTCGCGTGGTCGCGTATGGATCGATCGGGAATTGGATCGAGTGCTTCGCTTCGAACAAATTGCAACGCAGATTCCGAGAGACTTTCCCATCAAAGCAGCCAGCAGTCTGATCGATTACGATTGGGTCAAGATCAACGAAAAAGATTATCTTCTCCCCTCGCATGCTGAAATCCTCATCACGAGTGTCTACAGAGATCGCCAGGTGGTGCAAAGCCGCAATGACATTCGCTTCCGCGGCTACCAGAAGTTCGGCGCCGACGTAAAGATCTATGACGAAGTCGATGACGAGGAACTGCCGGAAGATAAGTCTGAAGAAAAGTCCCGCGTAAAACCCGAGCTCAAACCTGAAGCCGCCAAACCTAAGAAACCAGACCAAGAATAGGACCTATCCACAGATTACGCCGATTACGCAGAAGTTGCTGAGAGCTGAGCGCTGAGAGCAAATGCTGATACCAACTCGGCTCTTTAGCCTCAGCGTTCAGCCCTCGGCGCTTTGCTATTACCTCTTTGTCCTTTGCTTCTTCAATTGTTGACACTCATTCGCTCAGGTGTGACCAAAAGTCGACAGTAACGTTTCTTGCAAATGTTCTCTAAGCCACGAAATCAAGAGCGCTCACGGAGTCTCTAGTTGGGGAATAGCTGTTGCAGAGCGTCCTGCGAGCCCTCCCGCTCACAGGAGAAATGATGAAGCCCAGAATTCTAATCGTTGATGACGACGATGCAATCACACAACAGCTCTACTGGACGTTGTGTGAGGACTACGATGTAATGACGGCCAACGACATGCCGACCGCCATTCGTCGCGCCACGATTTACGAACCTTCAGTGTCAATCGTGGATCTTCACCTGCCACCATCAGTCGAATCACCTGACATTGGAATGCGAATTTTGGAATTCATCAAGGGCCATGTTCCTGACGGCAAGGTTCTGGTAGTTAGTTCCGCAGACGGTGACGCCACCATGCGAGCCTGTTACGACGCCGGAGCTGATGACTTCCTGGACAAGCCATTTGAGATTGAAGCGCTGCGTTCCTCAATCCGACGCATGGTTGTGCAGCGCGCCCTCTATTGCGCGTAAGCTTTTTCTGTAACGCAAACTGTTAGTTTGCGTGCACCTCTTAAACAGAGAGCTCTGTTCCTCGGCTTTGGCTCGTTCAGTGTTTGAATAGTTCTCACGCGACGCAAACTGACAGTTTGCGTTACACTTCTGCATCCTCATTTGCGATAATACGCGCGTTCCACCCCAACATGATCGTTCGTTCACCTGCTGCGCAAGCGCTGCACGTGCCAAATTCATGAGTGATGCTATGGACAAAGTCCGGGGAGTGCGTGAATTGCCGCTATTCCCGCTGCCTGTGGTTTTGTTTCCCGGTGTCCCGTTGCCGCTGCATATCTTTGAGCCCCGTTACCGCGAGATGCTCTCGGATATTCGTATCGGCAACAACTTATTTGGACTTTCTTATTTCGATTCAAGCACTTCAGACAAAGACGTTCCGCCGTCAGGTCACGTCGGTTGCGTTGCAGAGGTCACCGAAGAACAAGCTTTGCCCGACGGTCGCTCCAATGTATTGACGATTGGTTTAATTCGCTATCGCGTTGATGGATACGTCGAACGAGATGATCCTTATCTGGTTGCACGCGTCAGTTTCTTCGAAGATCAGGAGGAGCACGACGACGCGTTGGCAGATCGATCGCGAGAAGTGGCCGAGACTTTTACACGTATCGCGCGTGCCGTCCGGATTTTGAATGACGAGCATGCCAGTCTGCCTGACATTTCCGACACCGAACCACAGCGGCTCTCATTTTTGGTGGCGGCCGCAATGGAAATCGAAGCGGAAGTAAAGCAGCAGTTACTGGAACTGCGTTCGACGGGCGAAAGACTGCGGCGCTTGCGAGATATGCTGGTGCGCGCAGTCTCGAGCTATGAAGAACGGGCGCGGATTCACGAATTGGCAAAGGGAAACGGACACAGCGGCCGCAAAATCAACCTCGAATGACCGATCATGGTCGAGCCTTCCAAAGATTCACACGAGGAAGAAATCACAGTTCGCCTGCTCTTCTTCGGAGCAGCGCGAGATGCCACGGGCGGCCAAAGTGAAGCTGAGCTCAAGCTGCCGGCAACAACGAAAGCTGCGGACGCATTCGAAAGAGTTCTTACCAACTATCCTGATTTGCGGCGTTTCGGCCGGTCGTTGCTGTTTGCAGTTAACCAGGAGTACGCAGACAAGGAACGAATCGTAGAAAGCGGTGACGAGCTAGCTGTGTTTCCCCCAGTGAGCGGAGGCAGCGCCTCAAACACGGGGACACGGGAGGGCGGAGACGCGGCGAATCAAGCCCATGATTTCTTTGAGTTGACGGTCGAAGCAATTGATGTCGGAGCGGTGGCGCGTCGAGTCGTGCTTCCTGAGTGTGGAGCGACCGTCAGCCTTGACGGCTACGCACGCGAGTGGACGCGCGGTCGCCGAACCTCATATTTGGTTTATGAAGCCTATGCCCCCATGGCTGTGCGCGAGATGCAGCGTCTTGGCGAGGAGGCTCACGAACGATTTGAGATCGCCCACATTGGAATTGTTCATCGCACCGGGCGCTTGGAGATCGGTGAATCCAGCGTTGTCATTTCGGTGAGCGCTCCACACCGCCGCGCCGCATTTGAGGCCTGCGAATGGGCCATTCGCGAGCTGAAACGAACGGTTCCTATCTGGAAGAAGGAAGTCTTCGAAGACGGCGAGATCTGGGTCGAAGGCGAAAACTCAACCCCCTAACATGCGTTTAGAGTTCAATCTTCTTTGGATTGGTCTTCGATCTTTGGTCTTCGGTCTTTGAATAAGACATGAATCGTGTTCGTGACCAGGGTCAACCTAAAACACACAGTCAAAGACCAAAGTCCCAAGACCAAAGATCGTATTTTAGCTGGGCGTCTCTTCCGTTTCCTCGTCGGCCTCAACCAACGAAGCGCTGGTTACCTTGTCATCCGCATCCACTTTGATCAGACGCACGCCCTGCGCGCTCCGGCCTGTCTTGCGAATCTCTCCGGCTTCCAGGCGAATCAGCTTGCCCTGCTGCGTAATGATCATGATTTCCGAATCGGCTTCTACTGGAAATACGGCCACGACTTTACCGGTCTTCGGTGTCGTCTTCATGTTAATGACGCCCTTGCCGCCACGTGATTGCAGCCTGTAGGTCGTGATCGGCGTTTGCTTGCCATAGCCTTGCTCAGACACTGACAACATCTTTTCACTGTCGTCGGGTGAGACCGGGCAAACTGAAACAACGTAATCGTCGGGCCGCAAATCAATGCCGCGCACACCGCGGGTCGCACGTCCCATCGGCCTGACGTTCTTCTCATCGAAGCGAATCGCCAGACCATTGTGAGTAGCAATGAAGATGCGCTTACTGCCATCCGTCAGCACGACATCGAGCAATTGATCGCCTTCATCGATATTGATGGCGATGATGCCGTTCGAACGAATATTCTGAAAGTCTGCCAGCGATGTCTTCTTAATAACACCTTTGCGAGTCACCATAAGGACATACTTGCCTTCAGCAAACTCGCGCACGGGCACGACGCCGGCGAGCTTCCGATCGGAAGGCATGCTGATCAGATTTACAATCGCCTTGCCCCGCGCGGATGCGGCCGCGTCCGGAACCTCATGCACCTTAATCTTGTAGACCATACCGTCGTCGGTGAAGATCATCAGGTAAGCATGCGTCGAAGCGATAAACAGGTGTTCGACAAAATCAGTCCCCTTGGCGGCAGCCCCGAATCGGCCTTTTCCGCCACGGCCCTGCCGCGAGTACGTGGTGACCGGTGTTCGCTTGATATAACCACTGTTCGTTACCGTAATGGCAACGTCCTCATCAGCAATCAAGTCTTCAATTGAAAACTCGACGCCTTCATCGACGATCTCAGTCCGACGCTCGTCGCCAAAGTCTTTCTTAACTTCTTCCAGCTCGTTCCCGATGACGCGTCGCAGCGACGACTCGTTTGAAAGAATTTCTTCGTATTCGGCAATTAGCTTGATTACCTGCTCGTACTCATCGGTGATTTTCTGCCGTTCCAGTGCGGACAGGCGACGGAGTTGCAGATCCAAAATCGCCTGAGCTTGCAATTCAGAAAACGCAAGCTGGTCCAGCGCCTTTCTCAATTTCGGCAAATACTTGCCAATTGCCTCGCCGGCGGGAACGCCTTTCCACGATTTCACCTCCGCCATGGTCTTGGTATCGCCACAGAGCCAGAGCCGGGCTTCGTCTACTGAACGTGAGTTGCGAATGGTCGTGATAATAAAATCCAGAGCATCAATGGCCCTGGTAAGACCTTCAAGGATGTGAGCGCGAGCTTTTGCCTTGCGCAGATCATATTCTGTCCGGCGACGGACCACTTCGCGGCGAAAGTCCACGAAGCACTCAAGCATCTGTTTGAGGTTAAGTACACGCGGTTGTCCGTTAACGATGGCGAGATTGATTACACCGAACGAGGACTGCATCGGCGTAAGCTTGTAGAGTTTGTTGAGAACCACCTGGGGAACGGCGTCGCGTTTGAGCTCGACAACGATGCGCATACCGGAGCGATCCGACTCGTCGCGCATCTCCGCAATACCTTCCAGTTTCTTTTCGTTAACGAGCTCGGCGATGCGTTCAATTAGACGCGCCTTGTTTACCTGAAACGGAATCTCAGTGATTATGATGGCATCGCGTTCCTGCGAGCCGCGCCCGATCCGATCGATGCCCGCGCGCGCGCGAAGTTGCAAAACGCCGCGGCCCTCAACGTATGCCTTTCTAATCTCTTCGCGACCATAAATGAATCCACCGGTTGGAAAATCCGGCCCCTTCACGATCTTGGTGAGCTTGGTTATGTCGATGTCCGGATCCCTGAGTAATGCCAGCGTCGCATCAACGATCTCAGTCAGGTTATGAGGTGGAATCTTGGTAGCCATGCCAACGGCAATACCATCTGAACCGTTGACCAAAAGATTAGGGATACGCGTTGGTAGGACCGTTGGCTCGCTGAGCGACTCGTCGTAGTTAGGCTGAAAATTTACCGTCTCTTTTTCAATGTCCGCGAGCACTTCGTTGGCCAGCCGTGCCATTCGTACCTCGGTATAACGCATGGCTGCCGGCGCATCGCCATCCACCGAACCAAAATTACCCTGACCGTCGATTAGCGGATAACGCATGGAAAAGTCTTGCGTCAGTCGGACGATAGTGTCGTAAACCGGCACGTCGCCATGCGGGTGATATTTACCGATCACATCACCGACCACGCGAGCGCTTTTCTTATGCGGACGATTGTACGTATTGCCAAGGTCATGCATGGCCCATAAGACGCGCCGGTGCACAGGCTTTAAGCCATCGCGCACATCCGGCAGCGCTCGTCCGATAATCACGGACATCGCATAATCGAGATACGAACGCCGCATTTCGTCTTCGATGTTTATGGGCCGATTTTCAGAAGTCGTTTCCATCTATGAGACCTTTCAAGTACAATCCGGAGCGCTAAACTTGGGTTCCGGTCAAAAAAATAGGACTTGGACAGAACGCAGACGTCCCGCTTCACAGAAGATCTTCTGATAGCTTGTTTTTGACGATTTGCGCTCGTTTTGAGCCGCGGAGGATGTGTAGCAATCTGCTTACCAGGCACGGCCAATTCTAACCTGAGCAAGCGTTTTTGGCAAATCGCGGCTAACAATCAAACCCTAATAGAATCAATAGCTTCGCCGCAATAAGCGGGCTCGAGCAAAGCGGCTCTTACTGGTGATCGAGACGTAGCCGCACGCTCTGAAATTTCTATGACTCAACGTGTACACAAGCGCAACCGAGAGCGCTCAGAGCTGAAGCTCCCAGTGAGCGTGCAATGCCGCGAAACGCCTGAATTTGAGTGGAGTGAGATAACGAGGCTGATTGACGTAAGCCTGTTCGGCGCCGGCTTTATTATTAAGCGGCCAACGGAGCGCGGGAGGTTACTTCATCTGACGATTCCGATGCCGCGGCCCCTGCGCGTTTTCGACCACGTAGAGGATCAATACAAAATCGGGGGCCTGTCCGCTATGCCTTTCCGAATGTTTCAGCCGAAGATAAAAAGACACCATGTTTTGAAGTTGGCGTAGCATTTGTAGGCAAAGATCCTCCGCCCAGTTACCAGTACGATCCCGCATGTCGTTACGAAATCGCAGGCCCGATACGCGAGAACACTATGGAGGTCGCATGCCATGACAGTGTTCACCCGCTCGAGGCGAGCACGTGGCGAAGTCACGCCCGACACTCCATCCCGGTAACGATGCTGCTGGAAGTCTTCAGCGAGAACGGTGAAGTCAATCACTCTGAAAACACCGTCACGGAAAACATTAGCCGCAAGGGCGCAACGTTTTATAGCAGCCTGGATGTTCCGGCAGGCCGATTTATTCGGCTTACCAGCACCGACTATAATCTCGGCGTTCATGCCGTAGTGCGCGACCGCAGCAAAGGGAGTACCGGCATGCCCAGGTTGCACGTTGAATTCATGGATTGAGAGTGGCCGGTCGACTGAGATGCGGTCGGAGCCTGTGAGGTTAAGGATATAGCTGGTCGCTGCGTCCGCATGAGATCGAAGCCCGAAGAGAATATTTTGCCTCAGTGGTTTTTTGACTGGGTGCGCCCGCCTTTGAAGCTGGCGTGGCGAGCTCTGTTCAAGATCAAGTTTCGGCACACTGAGAACATTCCTCCAAACAATGGTGGCTTGATCGTAGCCGCCAATCACCAGACTTACATCGATCCGTTTTGGCTCTCAATTCCAATTCAGAGACCGCTCAGATTTCTGGCGTGGGACGCAGCTTTTCGCTGGCCATTCGTGGGCAAATTCCTACAGCTCTTCGGCGCGTGGCCGTTACAACTTGAAGGAAGCGATCCTGCGGCGATTCGGCGCACACTCCAGTGGCTGCGAGAGGGAGGCGCGGTGGTGATCTTTCCGGAAGGCGGACGCGGACGTCCTGACGGTGGGATGTTACGCTTCAAGGGCGGCGCGGTGCGACTCGCGCTCGAAGCGGGTGTGCCGATATTGCCGGTAACCATTCGCGGCGCGCATCGAGTCTGGCCGTCCGGCCAAACAATTCCGCGACCTGCCACCGTAGACATTACTTATCATCCATTATTCAAGGTCAGGCAGGAACCAGGCGAGGAAACACGCGCGTGCGCCCGCCGCGAGAGCGAGCGCCTGGCAAACGTTATCAAGTCCGCCCTGTAACGCAAACTGTTAGTTTGCGTTGACGTTGAATTGATCGTTGAAAGGGTAGAGCCCGTTGATCTTCGTCTCTGGTTGAGTATTTCTCACGCGACGCAAACTAACAGTTTGCGTTACATATTGAGCACTTCCATCATGGCTTCATGAACAAGACCATTTGAGGCCAGCACCTCGGGGTTATAGATGTTGAGTGCTGCGCCGCTAAAAGTACTGATTCGCCCGCCAGCTTCCTCGATCAGCAGCAAGCCCGCCGCGACGTCCCACGGATTCAATCCATCTTCCCAGAAACCATCAAATCTTCCGCAGGCTATGTAAGCCAGGTCCAATGCCGCTGAACCATCTCGCCGCACTGCCTGGGCCCGCATCGTAAAGCTGCTGAAGTAGCGAGCAAAGTCAGGCCGCTCACGCACATCGTAGGGAAATCCGGTGCACAGCATTGCGCGATTGAGGTCTTCGATTTCAGACACGCGGACGCTGCGGTCGTTCAGCGTTGCACCTTGACCACGTTCCGCTGCGAATAGTTCATTGCTGACCGGATTGTAGACGACGCCGATTTCGATCCGGCCCGCCCTCTCGAGCGCAATCGAGACGCAGAAGCAGGGATACCCATGCGCATAATTGGTAGTGCCATCAAGCGGATCGATAATCCATCGCCACTCGGAATCGTTTGCTGCCTGGCTACCGCTCGAGATGCCTGATTCTTCAGCAAGAATCGCATGACGCGGATAGTAGGTATTGATGCGTTCGATGATCAGCTTTTCAGCAGCCAGGTCGGCTTCGGTAACCAGATCTATGTCACCTTTATTGGACACCTGCAACGAGCGGCCCTGCCGCTCCATCAGAATCCGTCCCGCATCGCGAGCGGTTTGAATGGCAAAGTTCAGCATAGAATTTTGGAATTTTCGGATTGCGAATTTCGAATTGTACTTGTTTGTGACGTGAGCTGACAGTTGGGTATATTTGGACGCACTCGCGTCGATCCAAAGACAACAGTTTTCACTAGAATTCGGGAGGCATGCGTAGCTTCTGGGCAGCGATCTTTAGGACCTCTTGAATCTGTAAATCCCAGTATCCCCACGAGTGGTTCCCCGGCAACTCTCGAAATTCATGCGGGATCTTTTTTTGAATGAACAAATCCGCTAGCTCCCGATTTGCATTCAGATTCATCGCGGAGTCTTCGGTGCCACAATCGAAATAGAAGTAAGGCAAGGCTGCTACTCTAGCAGGGGTCAACGCCTTTGTTAGCTCGAACAGATCGTTGGCCTTGCGCGTTGGGCTATCCACGGGACCAAACGTTTTCACGAACTCGTCCCAGCCATCGCCCCTGTCCTGTTGGGTCGCGCGCGTCGCGGCGAAAGCTCCGCTCATCGATGCTGCGAATACAAATTGATTCGTAGTCTTAAGTCCAAACTTAATCGAGCCATAACCACCCATTGAAAGCCCCGCCACTCCTCGGCCATATTTGGACTGAATAGTGCGATACCGGCCATCAACGTCAGGAATTAGCTCGTTGAGTATGTATGACTCGTACTTGTCGGAGGCCCCCATGACGCCGTCGATGTACCAACTGTTATTGCCTTCCGGCATGACAATAATTATGCGATACGCAGCAGCATAGTCAGCGATATTTGTGCGGGTGGTCCAGTCCGTGTAGTGACCGGTTAACCCGTGCAGCAGATAAAGCACCGGATAGCGAGTTGTTGCATTCGAATGGTATCCAACCGGTAGGACTACGATGTACGGCAGAGTCTTGCCAATTAGTTTGCTTTCGAATTTTACTGTTTCGACTCGTTGAGTTGACCGCGTCTGAGCCTGCGTCGCAAAAACAACAAAGAGCAAGAGCGCCAGACATGCTGGGAGTTTGAGGAGCTTACGTTGCAGCATTCAATGTGGGCCAGTAATGTCTATTCCCGCCAGTGGACGGTAGTCCAGAATTGCGGATCAAATAACCGGTTATCAAGTTCAACATCTGCGCGCATGTCAGAGTACTCTTCGGTCGTCATAACCTGCCCGTCCACTTTGAAGATCACCTCAGGCGCCATCCAGCCTCCGCCGAGTCTCTGGTACTTATTGAATTGAGTCTCCTGCGTCTGCGCAGAATCCTTACCGGCCGGTCTCAGCATTCGCACAAAGTAAAGGTGCTCCTTGTCAATCCAGAACTGTGGAGAACGCAAATCTCCTTCCTTTGCTCCAACGACATAGACCGGGCGGCCCTGCCATTGATCTTCGCGCAGAACAGAGAGGTCGAACTTCAATTCTTTCAGTGCTGTCATCACGTCCGCGTACGGAAGCTTGTAGACATCGAACCCGAGCACCATTAGCGGGTGCATGAAAGGCCGCGATGAGTCGACCTGACCGCCTTTGAAAGAGTAAATCTTGCCGCCTGTGAACAGAATTCCGTTGCCGTCCTTGACGGGCATGAAGTCGATCCGCAGGTTTCCCGGAATCGAAAGCGCTTCATACCAGGTCGAGACCTTGCTGGTTCCGTCCTTTTCAAACTCAGTTGTCTTCTGCACGAATGTCGCAGTCTTGTACCATGACTTCGCATATTTCTTTTGCATCGCCTGAATTAGGTCCTCCGCCGTCTTCACCTGCGCTTGCGCAGAAGAAAAAAAGGACATCATCGCGATCGCCACTAAAAAGAAAACAAAGTGTAATTTCATCATAGTTTCCTTACTGACCGGCTGGTTCGGTGACCACTGGCGCCCCGAGATACTTGGCAAAGAATTTGACATAGCGTCTGACGCGATCCATTTGATGGCGTGGCTCCGTGAATCCATGATTCTCACGCGGATAGACCACGAATTCCACAGGCACATTCATTTCCTTAAGCGCCATGTAGAACTCCTGTGCTTGTGCGATGGGCACGCGCGTATCGACCTGGCCGTGCATGATCATTGTCGGAGTCTTTACGTTCTTCACATACTTCATCGGCGAGCGGTCCCAGTAAAGATCAGTCGCGTCCCACGGTGATTTGTCGGAATAGAACCAACGCAAGTAGCGCTGAATATCGTTTTGCGAATACATCGAATAGATATTCGACAGACCGGCGCCGGGGGAGACTGCCTTGAAACGATCGGTTTGCGTCAGGATCCAAAACGTCATGTACCCGCCATAGGACCAACCGAATGCCCCCAACCGATTCGGATCGGCGAGGCCGCTCGCAATCATCGCATCCACTCCGGTCATGCAGTCTTCGTAGTCGCCCTTTCCCCAGGCATTCTTGTTTGCCTGAGCGAAGCTGAGCCCTTTACCTGTGGACCCGCGAAAGTTTGGCTGCAGAATCGCGAAGCCGTTCGCAGCCAGCACCTGTGGCGTCGAGTTAAAGCCATTCGTGGACGCTCCGGTAGGCCCACCATGCGGATTCAAGAGCAGCGGCACTTTTTGGCCTGCTTCGTAGCCGACCGGCCTCGTTAGAATTCCTTCGATCTCAGTCCCGTCTTTACTTTTCCACTTCACGATTTCCGTCGCTGCGAGTGCATACTCGCCAAGCCACGCGTTGTGATTCGTAATCGTGCTGAATCCATCAAGCTGCAGATCGGACTTGTAGATTTCAGTGGGTTGCGCCGAACCTGACACTGTTCCCACAATGGTCTTGCCATCACGACTTATCTCGGTGATTCCAGTAATGCCACCTCGTTGCGAGATCTGCTTCACTGCGCCGGTGCTTACGTCGCACGCATACACTTCAATCGCTTCCAGGGCATTCGTGCTGAAATATACGGTACGACCATCACGGCTCCAGACAGGAGTCCCAACATTCAGATCGAATTTGTTGTTGAGCTGTTTTGCTGGTCCGCCCGATGCAGGAACGAGGTACAAGTAAGTAGTCGACACTCCTGCATTCGCCTGTGGACTGCCCGCGAAGGCCAGCCATTGACCGTCCGGCGACCAGCGCGCGTTATCGTTGGACCAGGCATTTTCGACTAGCTTCTTCTTTTCACCAGTGGCGAGCGTTAATGCCCAGATGTCGCTCAGGTTGCCATCATCAGCCTTTGGAGTTGGCCTGGTGGTGTAACTGATGCGGCTTCCATCTGGTGACCACTGCGGATCGCTGACCGTAAACTTACCTTCGGTCAAACGTTTTTCTTCTTTCTTGTCGACATTCCAAAGCCACAAGTGGGACATGCGGATGTCAGCATCGATCACAACCGTGTCGTCTTTGACTTTCTTGCGATCCTCTTCGTCTTTCGATGGCTGATCTACAGCGGTAAGTAACAGACCCTTGCCGTCGGGCGAGAAGCGAAAGCCGGTGACACCGCCTTTGTGTGTCGTAACCTGCCAAGCCTCGCCACCATCCCCCATCATCATCCAAACCTGACGCTCGCCTTCCTTCTCGCGATCCGACAGAAAAGCCAGCAGCTTGCCATCCGGAGACCATTCGACTCCTGAAGCGCTCTTGTCGCCGCGAGTGAACTGCCGAGCGTTGCCGCCATTGATTGCAGTGACCCACACCTGACCGACGCCTTTCCACTCCTTATCTTTTTCCATTTTGGTTTCGGTGACGAGATAGGCCACGCGAGTGGAGTCGGGAGATATTCGCGGGCTGCTGACGTTCGCAATCTTCATCAGATCGATGGCTGTCAGCAGCTTCTTCCCATTCTTGGCGCGAGGCTCGGGGATTTCATCGCTGGTGGCTGCGCTTTCGACGCGGACAGAATTCTTTGACTCTTCGAATGTCTGCGCCCATGCCGGCGCTATGCAACAGAGTAAGACGAGGAAGCTTATTACTAGACGTTTGTGGTTCATCGAGTGAATCCTCCAAATGAAATCATGGATACCTATGCGGAAGAAGAAAGCTGCGCTAGTCCAGAAGATGAGTAGAACATGCTATTCAAGGCGATCGCGGCTTCCTGATGAGCCCTATATTCGCGAGACTCAGAAGGTTGCACTCCTAAAGGAGCTTAGGACGTCACTCCGAAAGGAAAGTCTATAAATATTGCGCCGCTCTGCGGCTGTCTGAATTCTCGCTTAGTCATGCGATTCCAGCATTGGAATCTGCACGCCCTTCGTTCGCGCTGTCGCTTTAGCTCGTTCGTAGCCCGCATCCACATGCCGAGCCACACCAAGTCCCGGATCATTTGTGAGCACCCGATTCAACCGCTGCGAAGCTTCAGCAGTTCCGTCAGCCACGGACACCTGGCCGGCATGGAGCGAGTAACCAATACCCACACCACCGCCGTGATGGAACGAAACCCAACTGGCCCCACTTGCCGTGTTCAGCAGCGCATTGAGAATTGGCCAGTCAGCAATTGCATCCGAGCCATCTCGCATCCCTTCCGTCTCACGAAAAGGCGAAGCCACCGAACCAGTGTCGAGATGATCTCTGCCAATCGCGATCGGCGCCTTCAATTCTCCCCTACGCACGAGCTCGTTGATAGCCTCGCCCATTTCAGCTCGTTCACCGTAACCGAGCCAGCAGATACGAGCCGGCAATCCTTGAAAGTGCACGCGGTCTCGCGCAAGCCTCAGCCAGCGATTCAGCGTTCTGTCATCCGGAAAAAGTTCGAGCGCCAAATCATCCGTCTTGCGTATGTCTTCAGCCTCGCCGGACAAAGCGACCCAGCGAAAAGGTCCTTTGCCGTCGCAGAACAAAGGGCGAATGTACTCGGGAACGAAACCCGGAATTTCAAAAGCATCAGTGCAGCCGGCATCAAACGCAAACTTCCGAATGTTGTTGCCGTAATCAAAAGCAACCACGCCGGCTCGCTGCAATTCGAGCATCGCATTCACGTGACGGGCCATCGACGCTGTCGAGCGAGCCACATAGCCATCAGGATCTGTGCGTCGTAATTCCGCTGCTTCAGCCAGGCTCAATCCAGATGGCACGTAACCGTTCAAAGGATCATGAGCGCTCGTCTGATCCGTGATCGCGTCAACCTTGATGCCCCGTCGGATCAATTCCGGCAACACATCCGCGCAATTTCCCACCAGACCAACTGAGATGGCTCGCTTCTGTGCTCTCGCATCCTCAAGCAGCGCTAGCGCTTCATCGAGATTAGTAGCGAGACTGTCGCAGTAGCCTGTCTTAACTCGCCGTTCAATTCGTGCCGGATCGACATCAATGCCAAGAAACCGCGCCCCATTTAATGTCGCAGCCAGCGGCTGAGCGCCACCCATTCCGCCCATGCCGCCGGAAACTACCAACTTACCACTCAAGTCACCGCCGAAATGCTTATCTGCCATAGCGGCAAACGTTTCAAAAGTGCCCTGCACAATTCCCTGGGTGCCGATATAGATCCAACTGCCCGCAGTCATCTGGCCGTTCATCATCAAGCCCTTTCGTTCAAGCTCATGAAAGTACTGCCAGTTGGCCCATGCCCCGACGAGATTCGAATTGGCGATCAGAACGCGGGGAGCGTATTCGTGAGTACGAAATACACCGACAGGTTTGCCGGACTGGACCAGCAGAGTCTCGTCGGCACCCAATTCCTGTAGCTCGCGCACGATTGCCTCGAATGCGGGCCAACTTCGCGCGGCCTTACCGGTACCGCCATAAACCACCAGGTCCTCCGGACGTTCTGCCACATCCGGATCAAGATTATTCATGAGGCAGCGCAGCGCAGCTTCCTGATGCCAGCCTTTGCAATTCAACTGAGTGCCGCGCGGAGCCCGCACAATTCTGGAGGACATGACTAAGAATTTTTCCTAACAGAGTTCATCAAATTCGCCGTCGCGAATCGCCTGGACAATTCTTAGAACATCCGGGGCCAGGGAACGGTCGCCGTCCAGTTTTGCAACATGCGCGCGAACAATAGCGTGTGCACGCTGAACTCCTAGTCCCGGCCGTAAAGGAGCGCGATGTTCTACCGCCTCAGCAGCAGTAACCAATTCAAGTGCGGTGACGTGTTCGGCTAGCTCAAGAATTGTGCGCAACTTTGTAGCAGCGCTCATTCCCATTGAAACATGATCTTCCTTACCGCCGTCCGTGGGAACGTTATCTACACTCGCTGGATGGGCGAGCACCTTCGCTTCGTTCAGCAGCGCCACTGCTGTAACCTGGATCATCATGAAACCTGAGCACATCCCTGGCTCAGTTGTAAGAAATGGCGGAAGCCCTTCGTTGGCGTCTGGATTAACCAGCCGGTCCAGGCGACGCTCGCTGATGCTCATCAAGTCCGTCAACGCAATGGCAGCATAGTCAAATACAAGAGCGAGTGGCGCACCATGAAAGTTTCCGCCTGATGTGACTTCTCCCGTCTCAGAAAACACCAACGGATTGTCGGTAGCGCTTCCTGTCTCCGTTTCCACGATTTCCCGCGCATGGGCAAGCGCGCCACGCACGGCGCCGTGCACCTGCGGCATACATCGCAAGCTGTACGCGTCCTGCACGCGTGGATCATTCACGAGATGCGATTTGCGAATTTCACTCTCGCGTAGCAATTCGCGCAGGTGCGCGGCCACGGCGATTTGACCTCGATGCGGTCGAGCCTGGTGAATTCTTTCGTCGAAAGCGACCGGTGTCCCTCGTAGCGCTTCCAGACTCATCGCTCCTGCAACATCGGCGAGTCCAGCCAACCGCTCAGCTCGACGCAATGCGATGGCGCCCACAGCCGCCATCGCCTGTGTACCATTCAGAAGCGCAAGCCCTTCCTTGACCTCGAGCTGCAACGGCCTGATGCCTGCACGGCTGAGAGCCACGCCACCTGCTAACTTCTCCCCGCGATAGGTCGCTTCACCTTCGCCGATCAGTACCGCCGCCAGGTGAGCCAATGGCGCCAGATCGCCGCTGGCGCCGACTGATCCCTTCTCAGGAATCACGGGTGTCACACCACGCTCGAGCAACTGCAGCAGTGTATCAATGACCACGGAACGGCAGCCGCTATAGCCTAATGCCAGAACGTTCGCTCGGAGCAGCATCATCGCTCTCGCTTCGATTTGAGAGAGCGGCTGTCCCAGGCCAACACCATGGCTGCGAACTAGATTCAATTGCAGCTGGCGAAGCTGAGATGGCTCGATGCTGACATCTGAAAGCTTGCCGAAGCCGGTGTTTACTCCATAGACAGTCCGGCCCGCCGCCACGATGCTTTCGACTACGCGATGAGATTCTTCAACTCGCTGACGAGCTGCTGCCGCGAGAACAACCTGTTCCTCGCCAGATGCCACCGATGCAACCTGATCAAGTGACAGCTTCTGTCCGTCGAGTTCAAGCATCTTGTTCCTGAGAATTCGACCCAAACAACTAGCAGACCCGCTGCCGGCTCACACGTTTCGACACCTCAAGTAAAGGCGACGACCAACCACACAGTGACGTGGTTCTGGATTCTCTCGCGTTCGAACAGTCGAGGGCAAGCACGCTTCCTTTTTGTGAGGGCGATAGTTGCTGCGTGATTCGATTGACTGCGAAGGCGAAGACCTTATCTTGTAATCGTCTCTTCTTCGAACGCCTCTGCTGGGCCTCTCGGTTTTTTATCGGGAGATTCCGAGATTTCGACTCGCTTAAATTCGCCGGTGAAACCACTGCGAACGCGCTGTCGTGCTTTTCGAGCTCGCTGCGTCGTGCGCCGTGTTCCAGCGGTGGCCGCCTGTGTCCACTTTCGAACTGTACGCAAGGGCCGCAGCGAAAATTGGTGTTGTGGCAGGACTTCACCGGTCGCTTCGCGTAAACGCAAGGTGCCGATTGCAAATATTGCTATGCACTCGTTGAATATGAATCCGACGACAAACACAACCCAACCAGGCACGACGCCAACCGTCGCACGATCGATGAACGCAGAAAAATCCCGAGCCGGCAGTGGGTGCAAATACACTTTCAAGTTCCAGCTCAAAGCAAGCAAAGCAAAGATCCAAAGATAATTGCGGCGCAGACGCCTGCCCACAGCTTCCAATTCGCTGATGGTGAAGTGCGGCGTTAACAAGTCGGCAGCCAGATGTTTCGCCCAGGCGCCTTCCGAGGCGCTCTCAGGCGCGAGCAGTTGAGCGAAATAACCCGTCTCCAGGACTCGTACCCGGCTCGACCAAATCTCGTAATAACGATAGCGGCGCGCTTCCATCAGCAGAAAAATGCCGACCAGCAATGAATTAATCGGAATCACGAAGTGAGGGTTGCTGGAGGAACTAAAGACAAAAGAAAGCGTTGCGCCCGCGGTCAGTACCGCCCAGTTGGTGGTCGTGTCCAGTCGATTTCGCCAGGTGTTGGATCTTTGAATCTCGCCGCGGTAAAAGTGGATCATCGCGGTGTTGAATTCACTGGGCGACATTTGTCGCATGATGGCGGCGGGGTTTGGTGCGGCGCTCTTTTCAGCCGGAGCCTCCGCGGGCAAAGCAGCACGCAAACGTCCCGTTACCCGGTCGGTGGGGCGTTCTCCGGAAAGGCGGCCGGGTCCTCGTTGTGTGTCGGTGTTCATCAGAATGAAAACCGCCATCGGCGCTGGCAGGAGAGCAATGAGCGCCGTCGCTCGGGAGATTCATAATAGCACGCAGATTGCGCAAAAGTCCGCTCGTTGTTGAGAACTTCGGCTGAAAAATGGCTCGCTTGACACTAATAAGGGCCCGTCCCTATAGTTTGACCGCGGTTGTTTGAGGAAAGATCTGCGATGGATATTATGAGCGCCGGGAGTGATATTGACGCGCACTGGATGCGTCAGGCGCTTGCGGCGGCCCGGGAAGCGCAACAATGCGATGAGGTACCAATTGGTACCTGCATCGTGGCTGGTGAGACACTCCTTTCTGTGGCGGGTAATCGCACGCGCACGTGGCGAGATCCAACGGCGCACGCTGAGATTATCGCTCTGCGGGAGGCAGCTCGTAAGGTCGACAATTACCGGTTAACGGACGCGGTTGTCTACTCAACAATCGAGCCGTGCGCCATGTGTGCCGGGGCTTTAGTTCAAGCCCGGGTGCGAAGGCTGGTATTTGGTACTCGCGACGAGCGAGCCGGAGCCGTCGATTCGCACTTCAGCATCTGTGATGCTGATTTCCTAAATCATCGGATTGAAGTTTCCTCTGGCGTGCTTGAGAGTGAATGTCGTGATTTGATCCAGCAGTTCTTTCGCGCGCGACGATTCTAAATTTCGGAGAGGTCGCATAGTGGCTTAGTGCACCGGTCTCGAAAACCGGAGTGGGGGAAACTCCACCGTGGGTTCAAATCCCACCCTCTCCGCCACGAGAATTGCGGATTTCGAATTTCGGATTGCGGATTTGGGAGATGCTGAATGCGCTTGCTGATTTTCAAATTCGAAATCCGAAATTCGAATTTCGAAATTCTGGAGAGGTGCAAGAGTGGTTGAATTGGCAGCACTGGAAATGCTGTGAGCGGGATACCGTTCCGTGGGTTCGAATCCCACCCTCTCCGCCAGAAAAATTTCGAATTGCGGATTTCGAATTGCGAATTTCAGAATGGCTTGAAGCCACTTAAGAAAAGATGTCGACACAATCTAAGAAAAATTTCGAAATTCGCAATTTGAAATCCGCAATTCCAAATTCGAAATCCGCAATTCGAAATTCCCTTGTGGTAGCTGTGATTGTCTTGGCCGCAATCTTCTCCGGCTATGGCGTGGGGAAGGCGCAAACCCGTAAGCCTAAACCGAAGCCAATGGTTTGCGGTAACCCCAAAATACCATGTCAGACAACGGCCCAATTCGAGCCTTATGACTTGCCGTTTCGCGTAGCTGAGAATGCGGTAATCACCGATACCGAACTCTTCTATGCAATCATGCTGAAGAGCGTCGGTAAGAGTGATCAGGATTGTGAGGTGTTTGTGCCAGAGGCTGAGCGCCTTGAGGCTCAAGCACTTTTCCCCGAAAACAAAGTCTTCACCTCCAGATGCCCGGATGTTGAAACCCTTGCGTACACCAATGTAAACCCCCAGCATCGCTTTATGGCCGTTTATGCCGGCAAGACGTTGGCAGAAGCTCAGCGTCTACTGCAGACCGTAAAAGCGACCAACAAGTTTCCTGGAGCCAGCATTCGGCGCATCCGCACCGGATTTAATGGAACCTGAGGAAACGGCAGATACCGGGGAGAAACATGGAAGACAACAAGCTGGCCGATGAAGAGGCGCGGCGTTCGGTTCAACATCAATCCGTAAAAGGCCAAGTTGAAGGTGAGGTTAATGCTGAGATCGCGCAGCACGCAGCTAAATCACAACCGCCGAACGAAAACCGCAAGATTGAAAACGTCGCCGGACAGTTTCGCGCTAAGGCCGTTGACGAAGTTGTAAGTACCGAGCGTGAAGTTGAACGCTCGCGCGGCGTGGCTCGGATATCACAAATCGTAGACTACATCTTCTACGTCATCTACGCGTTGCTGGGCTTGCGCTTCCTGCTTGCCTTGTTGGCAGCGCGCAGCAACACAGGCTTTGTACGGTTCATCGTAGCAGTAACCGATCCCTTGTATGCGCCGTTCAGAGGCATCGTCGCGAGTCCCAGTACTCAGGACGGGCATACGCTAATGCTGCCGCTGCTGATCGCGATGCTTGTGTACGTGCTGCTCCATTTGGGAATCAATGGCTTGCTGCGTATGATGGCACACAGGAAGACTCAGATTTAGTAACGTAGCGAGTGTTTTGATCTTTTGAAAAGTTATCAGACTTCGGGCTCCGCACAACGTTCGCCTTGCGAATCCCGCCAGGCCGGGAACGGAGCAACGGTAGCAAAGGCAACGTGTGTTGCGGGCAAGTCCGGAGTCTGGCCAATAAGTCGGATTTGGTGAGTGATTTGCAGTGCGGCCCACAGCGGTTCACTCACCATCCGACAACAGTTCGTCGCAGTTACCAAAGCGCGGACGCGTAGGCACTTCAAATTAAGAGTAGCTCCCCGGTGGAAACCCTCTTTCTGAGCCAGCCATGGAGGTTCGAAATGAAAAAGATCTTCACCGCCACCCTGTTTGTAGCTTTCGTTGCCATCATTCCATTCAAGGCGCTCGCACAATCGGACTCACGAGATGAGGTTCTGAAGCAAATCCAGGCAAAAAGAACTGAGCTGGCCACTCTCGAGAAAAAATTCCTGTCGCCTTCTGATGAAGATAAGGCCGCCTATCGCGAATACCTTGATCATCGTGACAGAGGGTTGATTCGCTTATTGCCACGAGAGGTCTATGACAAAGAATCAATCATGACCGTTCGTGGAGGTGGCGCCTATTATTCGTTTACACGACTAACGCACGCGTACGGGTATGGCTCGGATCTTTCTTTGGAACAGGGATTCTTGCAGGTGGGCTTTGCGGGCGCCGATTATGGCATGCTTCTCAATATCGGTGACGTGCCGCTGGAGGATATCAGCATTGAGCATCCCAAGGTAAAATTCCTTTCCGAATACGTCACAGTTCTTGAAGAGCCACAAGCCAGAGCTGAGCAACGACGCTTTGGTGGTGGTACGACTATTGACGGTGTGAGCTACAACAGAAGAGTTCGAGCCCAGGTGAAGAACACTTACGTTGTGCGCTCCGTCAACTATTCTGAGTCAGATGTATTAGTAGCGTTCCGAATAATCCGCAAAGATGATGATGGCAGCCTGATAATTGCCTGGAAAATGCTGAAAGAGTTTCCAATACCGGATCTCGTTAGGAACAGAATCGAACAGTAACTTATATGTCCTATCAAGTAATTGCCCGCAAGTGGCGTCCGCAAAGTTTTGACGAGGTAACCGGGCAGGAACCAATCACCCGCACACTCAGTAACGCAATCGAGCATGAACGATTACATCATGCGTACTTGTTCTCAGGCGCGCGCGGTGTCGGTAAGACAACCACTGCTCGCTTGCTGGCGAAGGCGCTGAATTGCCACAAAGCCAGGAAGCCAACTTCTCACCCGTGTCGCATTGATGATCCTGATGCGTGTGCGTCTTGTAAGGAGATCTCTGAGAGTCGCTCGATTGACGTTCAGGAAATCGACGCAGCGTCCAATACCAGCGTCGACAACGTTCGCGAGGTAATTATCGGCAGCATCGGCTTCGCACCAGCGCGCGACCGCTTCAAAATTTTCATCATCGACGAAGTCCACATGCTTTCCGCGAGCTCGTTTAACGCTCTGCTAAAGACAGTCGAAGAACCGCCACCGCAGGTCGTCTTCATCATGGCCACGACCGAACAACACAAAGTGCCGGAAACCATACTGTCTCGCTGTCAGCAGTTTGAATTTCGCACCATCGCGACAGCCAAAATTCTCGAAAGGCTCAGGCTGATTGCCGATTCCGAGAAGATCTCGATCCCTGAAGACGCGCTGCGCGAGATTGCGCGAGCCGGCGAAGGCTCGATGCGCGATGCGCAGTCCGCCTTCGATCAGGTGATTAGCTTCGCAGGCGAGTCAATTCGAAAAGAAGATGTCGAGATGGCTCTGGGCGTAGCTGGTGCGGATATCCTGAAGCGGGTCATGGATGGCATTGCGGCAAATCAACCTGTTGAAGCGTTGAAAGTGATCGATGATCTGGTGATGCGCGGTCACGACTTGAGAAATTTTTGCCGTGATCTGCTGTCGCATTTTCGCGACCTATTGGTAGCGAAGGTGTCAGGGAGTGACGAACTGCTGGAATCAGCCGTTTGCGAGCGCAGTGAGCTGGATCGTCAAGCCGCACGCTTCTCTGAATCTGACCTCGTGCGCTTTTTCCATTCTTTGTCTGATACTGAGACTAAGCTGAAAACCGCCACCCACCCGCGCTATCAATTGGAAGTTGGATTAGTAAAACTGATGGAGATGCGCAGACTGCAATCGCTCAATGACCTCGTTGAGCGAATTGCGACGCTCGAGGATTCACTACGTTCGGGCACGCCACCACCTGCGCGTTCCAACTCGCCTTCAAGCGCCGGCAGCGCTGAGCCCAGCTCTTCAAGCCGATCATCGAAAGCGGCTTCGTCGACCTCCGCTCGCTCGGCGGAGCGAGAGCAAGTTTCAGAAGCTGCGACCGCTCCAACGGAAGTGCCAGCCAGGCTTTCCGTGGCGGAGTCTGATGATTTTTCAAATTCGAGCGAATCAGCTGGCGCCGGTTCCGCCGAACTCGACCTCGTGAAAACAGCGCTTGAAAAGCGACGGCGTAAGATGTTGGTGATCGCGCTGGAGGGTGCCAAAACAGTTCGCATCGATGATGCCGAGCTTTATGTGGAGTTCAGTCCCGATGCCAAACATCTAAGGGACACGCTGGCGAAGAGTGAAGACGTCAAGGTGATTCGCGAAGCCTGTCTCGAAGTTCTGGGCAGAGAACTCGGAATCCGCATCCTTATCAAAGACAACGAAGAGAACGACTCGCTACCACTGTCGAAAGATGAAGAGCTGCGCCGCGACCAACAAAATCTGCGCGCTACAGCTGAACAAAGCCCAGTCGTGCAACAAGTGCTTCGGAAATTCCGAGGCGAGATTATCGACGTGCAGCAAGTCGGCAGATCGGAATCAGCTTCAGGGTGATTTTCCAACGTTGCATGGGCATCCTGCTCGTGTTTGCGTCCAATCACAGGCGAGGTGTCCGCGCCCGACTCGCACTGTTAACCAATGCGCTTTCCACAAACATTCATTGAAGACCTGCGACGCCAGGCAGACATCGTGCGCGTCATTCAGGATTACGTGCCACTCAAGAAGAAGGGCACTAACTGGATGGCCTGCTGCCCTTTTCACAAAGAAAAAACCCCATCCTTTTCCGTTAGTCCTACCAAGGAAATCTTTTATTGCTTTGGCTGTCATAAGGGGGGTTCTGTCTTCAACTTCGTAATGGAAGTTGAAAGCGTGCCTTTTCCGGAAGCGGTCAAGATTGTTGCGGAAAAGTCGGGCGTGACCCTTCCAAAGCTCGTAGAAGACAGTCGCTTTGAAGCCAAACGGCAGGAAGCCGACGAAGTAATCGAGCTTAACAAATGGGCCATGGAGTGGTGGGAGCAACAATTAATGTCGGGCGGGCCCGAGACTCGATTGGTACGCGACTATCTCGCAAAACGAGAGATCACCGACGAGAGTCGTAAAACATTCCGGCTTGGCTACTCACCCGATAGCTGGGAAGCCCTATCATCCTACCTCAAGCAGAAGGGCGCGCTGCAATCACAAATCGATCGTAGCGGACTTGTGGTTAAGAAAGACGATGGCAGTTCGTATGATCGTTTCCGAGGACGGTTGATGATCCCTGTGTTTGACGTACAGGGGCGCCCTATTGCTTTCGGCGGTCGCACTCTAAAAGCTGATGATGACGTTAAGTACATCAACTCACCGGAAACCGCTGCTTACATAAAGGGGCGTAATCTATTCGGCCTTAACCTGACACGAGATGAGATTCGACGTCAGGGCTTTGCTATTCTCGTCGAAGGTTTTCTTGATCTAATCATTCCGTATCAGTTCGGGATTCGTAACGTTGTTGCCAGTCTCGGGACAGCTTTGACGACGGACCAGGCGAAACTTTTAGGAAGATTTGCGCGTCGCATAGTGGTCAATTATGATGGAGACCGCGCGGGTGTGCAGGCAGCAAAACGGGCCATCGAGATTCTCTTACCGGAAGATCTCGAAGTTAAAGTTCTGGTTCTCCCGAACAAGTCTGATCCCGATGAGTTCATTAGACAGCAGGGTGTGAACGAGTATCAGCGGCTCCGCGGAGAAGCACAACCCCACATACAGTTTGTAATCGATCAGGCCGTTGCTGGTCGCAATCTTCACCGCCCGGCGGAAAAGGCTGAAGCGGTTGAGGAGGTACTGCCATATATTCGTGCGGTCCGCAGTCGGATTCAAAAGCGAGACTACTTTGATATCGCGGTTGATGCGTTGCGCATTGGTGATGCAGGTCTCAAGCGAGAACTTTGGCACCTGGTTCGATCCGAAGGCAGATCCGGCGATGTCAGGCAAAAGATCCGGGGCGGCACAGAACTTAAGCCGACCGTCGCCGAGCAGCGTTTACTCGAACTCTTGTTCGCAGACGAACGGCTACGCGCCGTGATTCTGCCTCGCATGAACGAAGATTTAATCGCTGATTTACCAACCGAAAGAATTTTTCGAGCGCTGTTGGAGGCCGAACAGGCCGGCACGGATCTCGATTATGGATTCTTGAGTCAAAGAACGGAGGGAGACACCACCGCTTCAGAGCTGATACCGTTATTACTAATGGGCGACTCTCTTTCACCGGAAGAGCAAAGCAATGATGGTCGCAAGTTCATAGCTGAGGGGTGCCTTCAAACATTACGGTTGATGAAAGTCGATCGCCGGATAGATGAGCTAAAAACTGAGCTGGCTGCCGCCGAACGCAATGGTGATACAGGTCGGCTGGCCCAACTGGTCACGGAGCAGCTCGAGTTAACCAGACAACGGACTGCGCTGTTGCCACAGGCTGAAGCCGCATCACCAATTAGTTAACCTTTGCACTCTTGAATGCGCCGACCTATCGGCGCTTTTGTGTCTCAAACGCTGTTCTAAACACAAAAACGGCGACGTTGATCGCACTCCAAAGGCGGAACGGGATAGAGTTGAGCATAGAAGACAAAGATCGAGACGATGTCATGGAGCGCCTGCTCGAGCTCGGCGGCGACAAGAAATATCTAACTTTCGACGATTTGAATCGAGAGCTGCCTGACAACGTAGTCTCGCCCGACGACATTGAGGATGTACTGCAGAAACTCGAAGGATCGAACATTGCAGTAGCTGACTCAGACGAGCGCTTGCTTGAACAAGTCGCCGCCGTTGTGCCCGAGGACGACGACGAAGCTTTGGACGAAGACGTCGAATTGGATCTTTCCGCTGGCGCACTGGAAAAGACGAACGACCCGGTGCGGCTGTATCTCAGGGAGATGGGCGTCGTTCCGCTGCTCACGCGCGATGGTGAGGTCGCTATCGCAAAGCGGATCGAGCGTGGTCAACTCAAAACAAAAAAAGCAATCGGCCGGTCACCTATCGCCGTGCGAGAGTTGCTCATGGTCGGCGATGAGCTCGAAATTGGAAACGGGAATATTCGCGAGATCGTCACATTTTCGGAGCAAGCGGAACTGACTGGCGACGAAGACAAGGCAGAAGAATACAAAGCCTGGACCATCGAAGGCATTCAAAACATCCGCCAGCTTTTCAGGCACGGCTTGAAGGAACTCGAGAAACTCCAGGCGGAACAAAAGCTCACACGTTTGAAAAAGAGTAAGAAACTAACACGCCTGCGCCGCAGGGTGGCTCGTGTCCGCATTGAAATCGCGGAGGAGATTGGCCGGCTAAATCTCACTGAGCGCAGTCGGCAACGACTAATCAGCGCGATTCGTTCTGTGCAACATGAGGTGAGGGCATCTGAGCGCGAGATTGACTCCTTCACCGAAAAGCTAAACAAGAAACGCATTCGTCCTGATGAGGAGAAGGAATTTAAACGCCGCATTGGGACCGCAAGAAAACGGCTGGCAAACACAGAAAATGAACATTACGTCGGTCCGGTCGAAATCAAACGCTCATTGCAGGCAATCACGGTCGGCGAGCAACAAACGGGCCAGGCTAAACGTGAACTCGTAGAAGCCAACCTTCGACTAGTCGTCTCCATCGCCAAGAAGTACACAAATCGCGGCTTACAATTCCTGGATTTGATTCAGGAAGGAAATATAGGCTTGATGAAGGCCGTGGATAAGTTCGAGTGGAGGCGCGGCTATAAATTCTCGACCTATGCTACCTGGTGGATTCGGCAGGCTATCACACGCGCGATTGCCGATCAGGCACGCACTATCCGGATTCCGGTCCACATGATCGAGACCATCAACAAGTTGATTCGCACTTCACGCTCGCTTGTGCAGGAACTGGGACGCGAGCCGACCAGCGAAGAAATTGCGCGAAAGATGGACATACCGGTATCCAAGGTGCGTAAGGTTTTGAAGATCGCGCAGGAACCAATCTCGCTCGAGACTCCAATTGGTGAAGAAGAAGATTCACACCTCGGTGACTTTATCGAAGACCGCTCGATACTGAATCCAGCAGACGCCGTAGTCGCCTCCAACCTGCGTGAGATCACGGATGAAGTTTTGGCTACTCTGACGCCTCGCGAAGAGAAAGTGATCAAAATGCGTTTCGGCCTGGGCACTACCGGATCGGAACATACACTTGAAGAAGTTGGGCAGCACTTCGCGGTCACGCGCGAGCGCATTCGCCAGATCGAAGCTAAGGCCCTGAGGAAACTCCGCCACCCTTCACGCTCACGCAAGTTGAAAGCCTTCC
>Ga0126384_10000116_pt1 | contig 35513 bp, 31 predicted proteins | sample PanSoiMetPlot_36_FD_92543 | JGI IMG/M metagenome (GOLD analysis project Ga0126384, IMG submission 92543) | Tropical forest soil microbial communities from Panama - MetaG Plot_36 | ecosystem: Environmental > Terrestrial > Soil > Tropical forest > Bulk soil | place: Panama | collected 2016-02-17 | reverse complement strand
GGCGAGGTCGGCGACGGCGGCGGCTTCAGCGAGTACGTCAAGCGTTTCGACGGCGTCGGGCTGCGGGCGGTGGTGGAATTCTCGGGCAGCTACGTCGGCGCCGGCGAGAGCTCCCCGTGCGCCCTGATCGGGCTGAGCTTCCAGCGCATCGCGGGGCAAGGGCGGCGGATTGGCAAGGCTCTGCGGCTCTCCGAGGTGCCACCCGTGCTCCTGAGCGAGGCCTGGGGCGACCTGCACGCCATCGCCGCGGCCGGCTCCGGCTTCGACCCGGACTGGGAGAAGAAGCGCTACGTCTGAGGGGCACAGGGGAGAGGCACTTGAACAGGTCCTGAGGGATGGGCCACACCCGCGAACCGGTGGGGAACCGCCGCCCCGCTGCTTGACCTCATCGCTTGGGTCCGCTGCAGGTCGACTCCGCACTTCACGCATCGTTAGCGGGTGTTGACCGGCGGGCGCGCAGACAGGTTCGAGGATGCTAATGCCGCCTTATCTTGCGCGCCCAACAAGCATCTTGGCGCTCGCCACGCTGCTGCTGGCGGCGTTGTTGCTCGGCGTCAGAGGACTGAACCTTGCCGTCGAATTCACCGGCGGCATGATAATCCAAGTTGCCAATCCCGAGGCCCTCTCAGTCAAATCCCTACAGGACACGTTGGTTCGGGCCGGCCTTGCCGACGCCTCCGTGAAGCAGATCAACGCGTACAGTTCTCATTCTTATGTAATCTTTCCACCGAGAGACGATGTTCTCTCGGCGCAGTCGGGCCGGCACGTTGTGGAGCAGGTGATTGCGGCCTTGAGCACGGAACGGCGTCGTGCGGAGGTAACGCGCGTCGAGATCGTCACCCCGGCGGTGGCCCGGGAAGTTCGGTTGTCTGGGCTGGCTTCCTTGAGCCTCGTTTGGATTGCAGTCTTGATCTATCCTGCAGTTCGTTATGGTTGGCCTGCTGCGATGAGCAACATTTGCAACCTGGCGATCGCTCTCGGGCTTTTCTTCTCTGCCTATGTCATTTTTCAGTGGGAGTTTTCACTGCCCTCGCTGGTGGCGATGGGTTGCCTTGGAGTCTTGGTGACTGCGGTTGGCACACTATACGCATCCCGGGTCGGTCGATCCTGATGCGGTGGCCGAGCTGTAGAAACTTTGGTCTGCCGTGGTCCAATCAGCGGCCCGGGTAGTTGCCTGTGGGCTGGTCTTGCTCTTGGATATGAGCTTTCGTCGTGGAGAAAGACTTTGTAACAACAAAGCGATCACAAGCTGGCGTTGGCGTCGTCCGCTTCCTGAGGAGAAGCAGCGGTCCCGGTCAGCCAAAGGCCGTGAATCGTCCCTGAAGCAGGCATCCTGAGATGCTTCTTCCGCTCGACAGTCCGCATTGGGGCTCGCTCGACGCCTTCTTTTCCCGCCTCATGCCCTCGAAGCGCTGCGCGAGATTGTGGCGACCGGCCGCCTGGGAGAGGCGTGGAAGCGCCTCCGCGACGAGATCCATCACCAGACAGCGTCTCCCCAATGGCGTTCGATTTTGATTTCGGGGATCTTGCCTTGCGACACCCTGCAGCAACAGGCCCGCTTCGACGACTTCATGCACGAGTTCAATGCTGACGGCTCATCTCGCGCCTTCACCCACTGGCGGGAGCAAGGCCGAAGAAGAAGATCCTTGTTCGCCTTCCACAGCCAATGCGCCAGACGCGCGCGGGCCAAGCAGATTAATGAAGCGTGGGGCGATGCTCTGGTCCTTCGGGGCAGATCCCTTGTGCAGCAAGGAAGTACGATAAGCCCAAGTCGATATTCGCAGAGGCCGTGGTGCGTGATCCGGCTGCCGCGCAGCGAATCGATGCTATTTGGCCAAGGCGCGCCGTCAGCATTGTGACGTCGGCGACGGCAGAAGTCTTCCGGTGCCGCCGCAACGTTTTGCGGACGCACCGTGAGAGGCTTGGCGGCGTTGTCGACTTCATCGCTGATCTGCCCCACGCCTGACGATGTCCATGACTGTATTCTTGCTAAGCCCGACGTTGCGGCCGATCAGCCGGGAGTTCAGGCGGAATTGCTATACCGGAATGTCGCGCGGGCGAGCCGGGAATCAAGCCAGCTCTCACCATTTGGCAAGACGCTTCGTCGCGGACTTTTGCCTGGCTCCGCTGGCAATGACACTTGCAAAACACTGTCGGAGGCTGGCACAGCGCCTGGCGCCAGAGGGATGTGTGGCCGAAGCCGGGGCATCGCCGAAGGAGTCGCACACCTGTTCGATAGCTTTGTGATCGAACCAGCCTTGTGACACACCCTGTTTGACCGCCCAGCAGTCGGCGCCAATCTCGTTGCTCCCAACATTGTGGTGCCCGCACTCGTGGTGGAACACGAAGAGGCGCACGGCATCCGACTCCTTGTTGAGCAGATACGGATTGAAAACGACGACACCTGGTGCGGCCAAGCCCAGACTGGGCGACCCCGGATCGAGAACGTTGCGCACGCGTCCACACCGGAGTGCTCGGCCGGCGATCAACAGCTCTCCATTGCGCCGCAGGTCGACAGGAGACGACAAGCGCGCCAAGTTACCTTCCCGGTTCATCAGGTTTCCCACGCGCTTCAGGTCGACCGGAGAACGCGGTAGGAGGCTGTCGAGGCTCACCACTAGGCTGAGCGCCATCACCACGCCGCAGATAACCCGGCTCCGCCACATTGATTCGGCTCCCTCAGGTCCCGCTGACTAACCTCGGGATTGGACACAAATGCGGCACCGCATTTTCGCGGCCATCCGGGATACACGTCGCGAAACACCACCACGAAAGTTACTATCGCCCTCATGGACCTGGCGGGCGCCGTGACCTGGGATCGCGGTCGATGGGTGTCGGTGTTTTCGACACTCGCCTTTGCAAGAACGGTGAGACGGAGCTGCGCAAGGAGGCAGTGATTGTTTCGCCGGCGTGGATCTTGGTCACGAAATTAGGACTGAGTGACCACTTGAAAAGCGGCCAGGAATCCTACCATGGTCAGAAAGTCGGTCTTAAAAGGCGCAGGGGTTCGGTGTGAAAAATCGGTCATGCGCGCGTCTGCGCGCAGCATAAAGACTTGGATCGGCAACTCGGCGCGCTCGTTGCTGAAGTTGCGAGCGCATCTTCCAGGGAAGGCGCCCGGCAGGAGCACGATGGGGCGCCGCCAGCTGGGGAGGGCGATCGCCGCGCTCGGGACCGGGCGACTCGATCGATGCTCGACGGTATCCAGATCATTCAACGTGTGGCGGCCCTCGAAGCATTGGTGAAGGTTCTCGACAAGAAGCCCTACCTGGATCTGACCAGCACCATGGCGCAGGGCATCCTGGGACGAGCGCAAGCGGATCGTAAAGCGCGCGCAAGATGGCAGGAAGGCTGCCAGGGCGCGCAGCGTCCAATTCGGCCGCAAACGCGGGCTGACCCAGCATCAGCAGGCCGAAGCGCCAGCGCCTCGAGAACGGGGGGTCGGCAAGATCGATCGCAATTGTCATCACGCCATCGTTTTCGCGGCTGGACCTCATGACCATCGCACAAGACGAACCCCTCGCGGAACGCGTGCGCAAAGCGACGCGAAACGCCATCGGATTTCCCAACCCATTCAATAAGCAGTTTCGTGACATCAGCCCTGTTGTGGAAGCCGACCCGGCGCTATTCGGCGCGGTGGTCGAGGCGATGGCGGGTCTCTGCAAAGAGGCTGCGCCTGATTGCATACTGTGTGTCGAGTCGTGGGGATACATTTTCGGCGCGCCGGTCGCTTACCGACTCGGCTGCCGGATGTGTTTGGCGCGTCGACCCGGGAAGCTCCCGCGCGAAGCATTCGTTGAGGCGTACGAAATGTCTTACGCTCCAAGCAAAGCCTTGGCGATCCAGAACGAAGCAATCAAACAGGGAGACCGAGTCGTCATTGTCGACGACATTATCGCGAGCGGCGGCTCTGCTCTTGCGGCAATCAAGCTGATCGAGAGGGCCGGTGGACAATGCGCAGCTATTGTCTGCCTTGCTGCCTTTCCAAATTGGGGCATCAAGCTACTATCTGACCGCGGTGTTTTGGTTCACGCTATCGCGTGTTGGTGACGCGGCCGTCTGCTTGGTTTGGTCTCTCAGTTGGCCATTCGCCACGCGCTGTTGGGCTTGACGCATGACGGATGCATCTGATCGCCATCGCTATGTGCTCGAGCAGCCGAGCGTACGGCCGGCTGGAGCGACCCGTAACTACAACGGAGGTTGACCGCTCTATTCGTCGAAGTGCTACGGAAGACATCGGGACAGCCAATCGATCTCTTCGCGAACGCGACGCTGTTCAAGCCTCTGGGAATTCAAGAGGCTGCGCCGACGGCTCAAGACACGCGGGCGCGCTTCGCCTGCGGTCCCGTGACCTTGCTAAAATTGGTCAGCTCGTCCTGAATGGCGGTGTATGGAACAATTATCGCATCGTTTCCAAAGTTGGATTGACGAGTCGACCAGTCCTCACGTGCACGGCGAGGGCCTGTTCTTTCTATGGTTATCAGTGGTGGCTTGGCCGGTCACTCGTCAGTCGGCAGGAGATCAAATGGATCTCCGCCGTCGGTGGGGCGGTCAGCGCATGTACGTCGTGCCAAGCCGAGATTTGGTTGTGGTGGTAATGGCGGGACTCTACGACAACCCAAATCTCCAGCCGATGGTCGGAGAGGTCATCCTGCGCCGGTACGCACTGTCTGCTGCGCTTGCTGGCTGATCCCTTCGCAATGACGGGGTCAACTTCGGCTGCCACAGCCCGCTCAATCCGTGGTATGGGGTGACGTTCCTTATGCTGATCTCGGGCATTTCGGGCGCCTACCAATCCATGCCGCCTGGTTTGCAGTAGCGCTGCCTGCCCTCACGCTGGAATTGGCCGATCTGGCAAGCCGCTGCGCTAATCGTCCCATTGCTACTTATTGAGCAAGTTTTTTGCGGCCAACGTCATAAAGATCTTCGAGGGTGCATGGATACCGTTGGTCATCGCCCTATGTCTGCTGCTCGCTGCTCGTAATGCTTACCTGGTTGAGGGGAACGGCCATTCTGGGCGCTGTCTCGCGTATGCAAGACGAACCCCTCGATTGGCTCGTCAACAAACTCGAGAAGAAGCTGTCCCTTCGCGTTAGTGGAACAGCGGTCTTCTTGACGGGCAATCCCGATGTGGTGCCATCGGCGCTGCTCCACAACCTAAGGCACAACCACGTACTGCACGAACGAAACATCGTGCTCACCTTCAAGACAGCTGCGACGCCTCGCGTGCCGAATAGTAATCGCGTCAAGATAGAGAAACTCAGCGATACCTTCACAAGCGTCTCCCTCGTCTACGGTTTCATGGAGACGCCCAACGTCGAGCGCGCGGTCTCAACATCGACCCAGCTTCGACGTCCTTCTTGCTCTCGCGTCGAGTGCTACGGCCGACATCTCGCTCGCAGCTGCCGCTCTGGCAGGAAAAGCTCTTCATATGGCTCGCCGGCGCGGCAGAGGATGCGGCAGCTTATTTCCGGATCCCTTCGGACCGTGTGGTCGAGATTGGCACGCAGATCGTGGTCTGAGACCTCAGGGCCGTCGGCGAGAACTCGCACCACTCATCGAAAGGCCAAGCGAGCAACAATAACAACTTTCGTAGTCGAGCCCACCAACCATGGCTGGTCTGTCCGTGCCGGGACCGAGCGTATGGGCCTATTCGTGACCCAGCGCCAGGCGCTTGAGGAGGTCAAGAGGCGGCGTGCCGAACTTACGGCGAAAGGCCAACGTAGCACGATCATTGTAACCGGTAGAGAAGGCGGTCACCACAGGTAAGCGACACTCACGCACTTAGTGGTCAGCTCCCTGAGGCCTTCGGGGCCCCCGATGAAGACTTTGACCGACTACTGCAGCGCCCGACCGCCAGCGCCGTCCGGCAGCCGGGTCACGGCCGGTGGCGTCCAGGTGCCGTCGGAGATCTCACGCGTCGGCGAGTAGAGCCGCATAGCGAGGTTGAACTCGTCCTTGGGCGCAGGCAGCCAATTCGATACCTTGTCTGCACCGGGAGGCTCGCTCTGGATGTAAATGTCGAGCGCGCCATCGGCGCTGAATTTGAGCTGGTCGCGATCACCGATCGCAAAGCGGTTGAGCGCATTCGGCACCTGGAAACCGTCCTTGTCGTAAAGCGTGACCGACCAGAACGCGCCAGCAGGGGGAAGCTTGCCCTTGTCGAAATGCAGCACATAGCGGTTGGCGCCGCTGTAGGGTCTGCCTTCCCCGTCCACGAATGACGCCGGGTAAATGGCATCTTCGGGCAAGTTTACGCCCAGCCCAATGAGCGTGCCCATGGCTCGGAGCTTGTATGCGGTCCCATAGGTGCCCACGGTGTTCGTTTGATAGAACCAGCCATTGACATGGGTGCCAACGCCGGCACCGCTCTTGCCGGATTGCTCTAGATCCGCGAGCGCATCCTTAGCAGCGGTATTGATCGTCTTGACGACCGCCGGATCGAGCTTCGAGGTGTCAAAAGGCTTACCCGGTTCGATCCCAATCTGCCGCATGCGAAACAAAATGGGGTAGTCGTTCGCATGTGGCGGATTTTTCCCCATTAGCTCAGCGAGCCGGCTAAGTACTGTGACGCCATCCATTTTATTGACCTGAACGAGTGGCGGCGTCGTGTTGTCGATAGTGGCATTGGTCAGAGAGTTCGCTGGCGGAGCGTAGCTCTTGCCCCATTGGCTGAGCGGCGTCAGCTTGTACCCCTCCTGAACCTCGTGGACATTGTCATAATCGGCAGGCCCGTTGGTCTGTGTGCGGCCGAGAATCCAGACGGTCGGCGTTGGCGCCTGAATTTTGGGCAGGCTGTCGGGCAACGATCCGTTCCAGCCGGGAGCCACGAGGGCGAAATTTCCTGCTTTGGTGCCAGTCGTGCGCGAGCCCACAACACAAAACACGTCCGTCCACATGTCGAGCATGGGCAGCAGATAATAGCGTCCATCTGTGTCAGGAACCGATAGGACGATCGGCTCGCGCGCGAGGTCGAGCCAAACAGGCGAGTAGAGCGTGTCGAAGTTGTAGCGCACGACATCCTTGTCTTCGCCGCGCGGATAAGTCCGTGCATGTGCGAATTGGTTGACCGGGGCGCGCAGCGGGATTGTGTTTGCGTTCGGCACGTTCGTGCTCTGTCGCATCGACGCATCCATGGTGACGATTGGATAGGCGTAGATGTATGCGTCTCGCGCGATCTGGTAGGCCTCGTGCTCCGAGATCTTTTGTGCCGAGGCCGGCATCACAAAAGCGGACAACAGCCAAAACGACGCGAGGGCTAATGTCTTTGGAGAAGCCAACGGGTTTGGCTCGCCGCAAGATTCACCGATTGTCCGAATCTCGAACATCTCGAACGACAAGTTCAGCATGAAGCGCCTCTTACTACGGTGGCCCAGCAACTCTTCCGCCCCTTCCTGGCGGCCTGATGTGATCGCAGGCGTGGATGATCGCCCGTGAAGCGTGGGGCTGAACATCCGGTCAATACCTGAACCACGCGCCAGAAGCTTGGATCGGCATAGATGGTGCGGATGGCCAATGGCCGAGAGCTGGCTAGAGCACTGCTGCTTCGGCGGCTCGAGGCCAGCAACAGCATGAGCAGCGCCACCGCGGTTGTGGTGGCGGCAACCGGGAGAAAGAGCCGACGCCAAGCAAGCCAGCCCAAGATCCAGTCGACCGGCGCCGTGGCCGTGACGGCACCTGCCGTGCCAAGGGCTATGAATGCGCCATTGACCAGTGCGATCCGCTGTTTAGGAAACCACTCGATGATTGCCTTGAGCCCGGCCATTAGCGCTCCCGCAACCCCGAGAACGATCAAGGCCCGGCCGATCAGCAAGCCGGTTAGAGGCTATTCTCGTCGGCGATGGGCAGCTCGCCCATCGTGTTGGCGAAGATGACCAGATCGATTTGTTTTAGACCGTCGGGCGTGACCTTTTGGGGGAGATCCCTATCGGTCTCGGCAAAGGCCATCTCCCGCGCTGGAGGATACCTGCGCAACCGGGATCGAATCATGATGGAAACCCGTGGTCAGAGTAACGAGGAGGATATGCTCACGTTTGGAGGGCTTCGCGTATCTACAATCCAGACCCAGACGTCACGCTCTGGCAGCCGTGGCTTCCTATCCTGCACACGCTATGGGCAGGGCGTGCGATTGAAATGAGCAAAAGGCGTTTTGCTTAGGGCCGCAGCATCCAATCACGTGCCATTTCAATGAGCTTCGAACTGGCTCTTTGCTGGCATGAATCTTGATTAGCTGTGCACGCGGGACGTGCCACGCTGCGTGGCACTTTGACCGGTATGGGGCCGGAAAGATGCTCGCGAGCCAAGACGCCAGGCAACGTCCTCTTGAGAGCCTCCGGGACGGTGGAGGGCTTGAGGCACGTGGCCTACCCGTCCCGCGTCTGCAGCGCACGGTCCGAAAGGCCACGCACAATCGGGATGCTTGGGCTGCCAATAATCGGAATGGGAGATCGTTGGCCGCCGATCGAGCACAAGGGGTCCCAGCAACAGCAGCTGTCTGCAATAGCGTCGAGGCGGGTTGGAACTTGAGGAGCTAGACAATGGCATGCAAAGCACCCTCGCGAACTGATTTCTTTTCTCTCCTTCTTGGCTTTTTGTTAATTGGTATTCTTATCGCGCTCAGCGATGCCGCGCTGGCCCAGGCGGCTGCGCCGCCGACGCCACCGGCGTGTGATGCGAAGACGCTGCAAAATTGCACGCCGAATTCGGGTGACACGGCCTGGATGCTGACGTCGGTTGCACTCGTGCTGATGATGACGATACCCGGCCTCGGACTTTTCTACGGTGGGATGGTTCGCAAAAAGAATGTGGGCGACACTGTAATGACGAGCTTTGCCGTCACGTGTCTCGTCACGATTTTGTTCGCTATTTTGACTTACAGCATGGCCTTCCGCTCCGGCACGCCCTATGTAGGTGGCCTGGACCGGCTTTTCCTGAAAGACATTTTGAGTGATATCGGCAAGGGGGGTATCGGCAATCCCAATCCTCTTGCGGCGACTATTCCTGAAGCGGTCTACATCTGCTTCCAGATGACGTTCGCAATCATCACCCCGGCGCTGATCGCGGGTGCGTTTGCCGAGCGCATGAAATTCTCGGCCATGCTTTGGTTCATCGGCCTATGGGCCGTTTTCGTTTACGCCCCGATTGCGCATTGGGTATGGGGCCCAGACGGTTTCCTTGCTGCTGGCAATGACGCCGCCTACGTCAAGGTCCTCGACTTTGCCGGCGGCACCGTTGTGCATATCAATGCGGGCGTCGCCGGTCTGATGTGCGCTCTTATGCTCGGCAAGCGCCAAAACGTTGGGCCGGCGCATAACATGGTGCTGACCTTTATCGGCGCCTCCCTTCTCTGGGTTGGCTGGTTCGGTTTCAACGCGGGGTCTGCCGTCTCGGCCGGTGTGCAGGCTGGCATGGCCATGTTGGTGACCCAAATTGCCACGGCTGTCGCGGCATTCACATGGATGCTCGTCGAGTGGGCATTGCGCGGCAAGCCGACCGTTATTGGCATTTGCTCGGGGGCCGTTGCGGGTCTCGTGGCCATCACGCCGGCGTCCGGCTTCGTTGGTCCCATCGGCGCTTTTGCCATCGGCGTGGGCGCTGGCGTGTTCTGCTACTGGGGCTGCACGGGCCTCAAGCGCATGTTTGGATACGACGACGCTCTCGACTGCTTCGGTGTCCATGCGGTCGGCGGGATCGTCGGCGCACTGCTAACCGGGGTCTTTGCCGTCGAACAATACGGCGGCACGGCCGGTGTGCTCGAGGGCAACATCGGTCAGTTCTTTAACCAGTGCGTTGGTGTGGCAATCGTCTTCGGTTATTGCGCCATCGCCAGCCTAATCATTTTGACCTTGGTTAAGATCTTTGTCGGGCTGCGCGTGACAGAGGACATAGAACAGGAAGGTCTCGACCTGGCGTTGCATGGGGAAGCGGTGCAGTAACCGAGCTGACGCTGAGATTGGGAGCGATTTTCCGCTCCCAATCCCCGCCTCTCGAGGGAACCTTAGGTGCGATCGACCACAGAGGACGGTCGATTGTTATTGAGCCATGGAGGTGACTGCTATGGAGGAGCTATACGCACAGGGTGATCTGTTGCTTGAGCGCGTTGCCGATAGGTCACCCTCCGGAACGGTCGTTGAGAACGTCGAAGCGGGTCCCATCATCCTCGCGGAAGGCGAAGCGTCTGGTCATAGCCACGCGTTCTATGATCGCGTCACCATGTTCCGCGATGATCGCTTGGCACGCGACATACCCGCTGGCCTCTACGTTGGTCACGTCCGCATCGAGGCGCCGTCCGCAAGGTTGCAGCACGAGGAGCATGGGACGCTGACGTTACCAAAAGGTACTTATCGGGTTCGCCGACAGCGGGAGTCCCAACCGCAAGATGCGCGCATCGTCGTGGACTGAACCTGGACGTTGCATCGCCGGCATGAGCTGCCTCATTTGCCGGCGAACTCTAAACCGGCCAATCGGAATCTATGCGGGCTAGCGATCGCAATACGACGCGCCGGCGTTGTCGTCGGCGCTCGCGTTTGCGTGCGATTTGTGCGGTGCACGCCGCATCGCGAGGCCGCATTCGTGCTGCAGCGCGGACAAACGAGCGCACTAACTACGGTAATAGCGCCACATGCGGATGAGTGTTCGATGGATCTCATCGGCTGGCTGGTCGAAGGGTTCGACATCGACATAAACCACGCTGTTGTGGTCCATATGCCACGGCAGGCGCATGAGCGCGCGATAAATCGACACCTTGCGCCAATCCGCTACGAGTGCGCTCGCAAGCGGTGCGCCAAGGGTAATTTGCAATTCGTGCGATGTCATTGCGCGCTCTGCGATCCCAACGAGTTCGATCCGGCCGATCGCTCGCCAGCGAATGAGGCCAAAGGATTGAATAAAAATGCCGTATTGGTTGGCGCCGAGCGTCGGTCGTCCCGTTTCGAGCAAGGGAAGATTGTAGTAGGTAAAGCCTGCGGCGACCAAGCCAATGGCCAACCAAATCACCTGCCCAGTCGTGTATGCCGCGACGAACAGAACGGCCGCCACGGCGCCTGCCACATAAACTGGAAATTCGATATCGTCGCGGCGGTAGGCGACAGAGTAGCCACCGTGATCTCTTTCATCCACGCCGAAGCCCCACAGATAGTTGCAAACGTCGCTGCCACCGTTGTGGCGCGCACGCAGCATCTTCACGTCCACGACGCCCGGTCAAGCATGTAAACTCAAACTAAGATCGGCAGGTTGGCGCTGGCGAGAGAAAATCCACCCTCGCGCAAAATTCGTGCGCGTTCTGTTGGATCCGTTCGCTGTCTTCGATCTCCATGCGCAGTCACTTGGTGGGGTAAAGCCGCGTCAGGTCAACGAAGTGAACCTTGCGGCCTTGCTTTTCCCGGTCCTCGGTTGGCGGGCGAGCGTCCAGGCTTGAGAGCGGTGGCGCTGTCACCAAAGCGTGGGCCATCCTCGGGACCAGCCCATGCTGCGGGTGCGTACTGGTGGATCTCACTGGTCATCAGCGGCACCCGCCGTTTCCGGGCAGAGCGCGCGTGGGCGACGTTGTCAACCGTGGGCTTGCTCTGGAGGTCGATGAGAATTGCGGTACCGCGGCGCGTCGATCACGCGCGCGAGGGTCACTGCGGAATATTGAGGATGCGCGCCTGACACCGCCCTTCGCTGGTTTCTCAACGCGCCAGTTAGAACATGAACCAAGTCTGACGCAGATAGTCGTTGAACTCCTGCCCCTCCGGCTCCGCCGCCTGACGGGCCTTGTCTTCGGACCAGCCATAGGATTCGGCATAGCCGCACTTGGCCGGATTGCGCTGCTTCTCACGCGATGTGGGTAAGTTCTTTCACGACGCATATCGTAAGCGGCTATGCCGCTGGCTGCAGAGCTGTCGTCGTAGGCATCTGCGTGAACGGTAATGGAGGGTGGGAGGCGCATGCTCACGTGGCTCGGGGCCGACGGATAACCAAAGCACAACCCCGAAACCGGGAACACGCCGCGCGGCAGGCTAAGGATTTTTGCGACGACGCGCACGCGATTGCGGATGGCGCTGATGGGACAGCAACCAAGACCGACGGCCTCTGCAGCAAGGATGTGCGTCTGCAGAGCTAGCGAAGCATCGTGACGGCGCTCGATCCCGTCTACACCATCGGCGACCAGATCGCGGAGACGATGGTTCGGCACGAGGGATGCTCGCACAAGGTCGGAATTGAGCGCGCGCTCAAATTGCTGCAGTTAGTGAAGGTCCCTTCGGCGGAGCGCCGCCTCAAGGCCTATCCGCACGAGCTCTCCGGCGGTCTGCGCCAGCGCGCGATGATCGCACTTGCCCTCTCCTGCCACCAAGCTTGCTGCTCGCCGAAGAACCAACCACCGCACTCGATGCCACCGTGCAAAACCAGGTGCTGATTCTGCTGCGCAAGCTGCAAAAGGAGATGGACATGGGCGTGATCTGCGTTACCCACGATCTCGGGGTCGCAGCCCAGATCGCGGTGGCCAGGTGCGCGACACCGAGATTGAGGCCATCCCAGGCAGCCCGCCGGACATGCGCCGTTTGCCGTCGGGTTGTAGCTTCGCGCCAAGCTGCCACCATGCCGACGCCGAGTGCAGAGTCGCCGCCCGCCCGCGCTGGCAATTGCGCCCGGGCGGTTCACGCGTTGCTTCATGGCCGGTGATCTCAAGCGCGATGCCCAGCCCATCCTGGTCTGTGGGCGCCCAGATTCGCGTTGCCCGCGCCGGAGCTCGCCGGTAAGCCAGAAATGCACATTGAGATCGCGCCCCAACACCTCATCTGCAAGGGCCGAAAGCGCGCAACCCCTGAAACCTTCGGCGCCGGAGAGATCCCGGGGCGGTGGCAAACATGCGTGCTTGTGACCCAATTAGGAGAGATTAACAGAGGTTACATTTGCACTGCGCTGACGGCAAGCCCTCGCACTTGACGCGATCACGTGAAGAGGTGTGGATTTGTCGACAACGGTGGGAACCTTCCCCGCGTATCTGTATGCTGCGCGTGGAGGTTCTGGCCTCGGTACTTTGTCTCAACTGATGTTGTTACTCTAAACGTAGAGGACTGCCGTGAGAGTGCCTTTGTTCCCGGTTGCGTCCGTAGCGTTCGTCGCTCTCACTCTGGGAGCCAAAGCCCTCGCACAAGTTCCAGATGACATTGCCGCCGCCCAGGGAGAGGTGCCGATGCTGACCGTTCACGCCGAGGGTGCGCAGATCTATGAATGCAAGGCGGACACCGGTGGCAAGCTCGCCTGGCAGTTCCGTGAGCCGATTGCCGCGCTCCTGATCGATGGGAAGACAGTTGGTCGCCACTACGCTGGGCCCAGTTGGGAGCTAGCAGACAGCAGCTTGGTCAAAGCCAAGATTGCCGCACGAGCCCCGGGTGCAACGGCCACGGACATTCCGCTTCTCAAGCTTGAAATCACCTCGCAACGTGGCGCCGGTGAACTCATTGGCGCATCAACCATCCAGAGGATCAACACCAAGGGAGGTGTGGCTGAAGGGGTGTGTGAACAGGCAGGTTCGTTCCTCGCCGTGCCATATTCTGCCGACTATGTGTTCTTCAGGAAGGGCGGCTAAACCGTCCTCAAATCACGTCGATGACAAGGAGGAAACCATAAAGGAATCACGCCGTCGTGTTGCCCCTGGCAGGACTTGCCGCCCTGGCCGGGGCCTCAATGCCCCGCGCAAGGCATTCGCATGGAGGTGATGAAACCGCGGTCAGCCGGACCATCGAAGACCTAAGGAAAGCGATGCTTGCTGCGGATCAAGCCGGCCTCGAGGCTGCCAGCTGAGCTATGGGCACTCCGGCGGCGTCATCGAATCGAAGGGACAGTTCGTCAACGTCATTGTTGGGAAGAAGACCACTATAAGTCGATCACCTTATCGGAACCAAGGTAACCGTGGTAGGCAACAATGCCATCGTGCGCCACATTTTCTCGGCAGAGACCGAGGCAGAAGGAAACCAGGTTCGGCATGCGTCGGCGTGCTGCGGGTATGGACTAAGCCCCCCATTCGCGTTGCGCACCCGGAAACTCCTCGCGCGACAGGCGTTCGGGCTGCCCGCCTAACATATTACTCGTTGCGCGACCGTGGCCGTTGCCTGGTTTGCACATCTCCGGCACCGCGAGCCTCAAATGATCGAGCGGGCTCTTCACTGCGGCTATGGCTCTGGTCGCGAACAATGATGTAACGGATGGTTGTGGCGTCCGACATACGTGCAAAACTCCGAAAGGGCGTTCACGGAGGGCAATCGTGTTCTACCGTCGCTGCGGTATCTGGTATGTCTCGCCATCGCTTGTGAAGACATCTGCCCGGAAAAGAAGATCGCTCTACGGGTTTTCAACGCCCCAGCGTTGGCCAAGACCGATCCTGATATACTGGCTTGGCTAAGCACCAATGCAGTTTGCATTGCGCTGGCGGCGAAATTCCCTGCCTGGGCTGGAGTGGGAAGGCACCGATCATCTGCGCCTGGTAAGAGACTTCAGCGTCACGCTTCCTTCACTCCGTATTCCAGGATGCCCTGTTCATTACCGTAATATTTGTAGGGGAGGAACTTGCCGGACATGGTTATCTTCACGCGGTCGCCCTTGGCGTTCGGCAGGCGCTCGATGTCCATGTCGAAGTCGATTGCCGACATGATGCCATCGCCGAACTCTTCCTCTATCAGCGCCTTCCATGCCGGCCCGTTCACCATGACCAGCTCGTAGAAGCGATAGATCAGTGGATCGGTGGGCGGCATAGGTGTGCCACGGTGGGGTACTTCGTTGAGCATGAGCTCCTCGACCGCCGAGAGACCAAACAGACCCGCTGCCTTCTTCGCAAGCGGCTTGACGAGCTTCATCTGACCAAGCAAAGCGCCCACTACAAGCACGGGCGACATCCCGCCAATCTCGTCGGTGATATGCTTCCAGGTCCAGCCCTTTTCGCGCTTGATATCGATAATTTTCTCGGTCAGCTGCTCGCGCTTCATGGCGATCTCTCCTTCAACGGAAGGTTGGTTGACGGGTTAAGCACAGTCGATGCCGTTCGCCAAAACTGCACCTGGCAGCGCCGCCGCTCGTCAAGACGCGCTCCCAGGCGCGTGCTCGCGCCAACGGTCCAGGCGGCTTAACTCCGCCATTGTCGGACTCATGCGGCCGAGACACGGCTGGACGATAGACGGGTGGCCGACGTTTGGCCGACCGGTTCGGAAACACTGGCCGTCGAGGTATGGGGTGCAAACACGGCTGCGGGGCGGACGATAGGCGGAGAGCGGCGCTCAGCAGTGCGGGGCTCATTCGCAATGGCGATTTCGCGCGAGCGCGTGACCAGAAACTCGATCAGGTGATTACGCAGCGGATAGTAGTTAGGCAGCCTGTGCAGTTCGGCGCGGGTCCGGTTCTTGGAGAGCGTGTTTTCGACGATCTCCGCGATCGACGCCTTCGGCCCGTTGGTCATCAGCAGGATCCTGTCGGCAAGCAGGAGCGCCTCATCGACGTCGTGCGTGATCATGAACACCGTCTGGCGGGTGGCTTTGCGGATTGCGATCACCTCATCTTGGAGGGAGCTACGCGTTAGCGCATCGAGCGCGGAGAACGGCTCATCCATCAATAGTACGCGTGGCTCGATGGCGAGCGCGCGGGCGATGCCGACACGCTGCTTCATGCCGCCGGAAAGTTGGGACGGCTTTTTGTGCTCGGAACCGTCGAGGTGCACCAGCGTAAGGTACTTTATTGCATGCTCGCGGATCTGGGCGCGTGACCAGTCCGGATGGCGGGAGGAGACGGCAAGCTCAACATTGCCCAGCGCCGACAGCCACGGCATAAGGGCGTGACCCTGAAATATCACCGCGCGATCTAGGCTTGGGCCTAACACATGCTTGCCGCCCGCGATGATGTGACCCTCGGTCGGCGTATCCAGGCCAGCAAGAATATTGAGGATGGTGGACTTACCACAGCCCGAATGGCCGATGATGCAGGCGAACTCGCTCTCCTCCACGTTGAACCACAGGTCCTCGAATACAGTGAGCTCGCCAAGCCCAGTGGTGTCCGCGAACCGTCGGGTCAGTCCCTGAACACTGATGAAAGCATTGCTCATGACGGATCCCTAGTCTGCATACGCCACCAGGCGCTGCAGTTTGGCCATCAGCTGGTCAAGCAGCATCCCGACAACACCGATGAACAGGATCGCCGTGATTACGTTGGTGATAGAGAGATTGTTCCATTCATTCCAGACGAAGTAGCCAATACCGGTGCCACCCACCAGCATCTCCGCTGCGACGATGACCAGCCAGGCGATGCCGATGGAGATGCGCATGCCGGTAAGGATGGTCGGCGCCGCCGCCGGTAAGATCACGCGCAAGGCCGTGCGGCCTGGGCTCATCTCGAGGGTCTTGGCCACATTGAGCCAGTCGCGGCGCACGCTCGCTACTCCGAACCCGGTGTTAATGAGCATCGGCCACAGCGAGCAGATGAAGATCACGAAGACGGCCGAGATACCGGAGTCCTTAATGGTGTAGAGCGCCAGCGGCATCCAGGCCAGCGGCGAAATCGGCTTCATCACCTGAATGAATGGATCGAGCGCCCGGCTCATCAGCGGCGACATGCCTATGAGAAAACCGATGGGAATTGCGATTGCAACGGCCAGCAGATAGCCCAGACCGACTCGGGCGATCGAATAGGCGAGCTGAATACCTATCCCTTTGTCGTTCGTACCTTTGTCGTAGAAGGGGTCTTGCAGATGCTGCAAGATCTTGGCACCGACCTCGGCGGGGGCAGGCATCGCCGATTTTCCCTGGATCGCGGCGGTGCCGATCAGCCTGGCATACTCGGGGTCCATCTTGACGACGGTGCCGGTGCTCGCCGTGGCTATGTGCCAGATGCCGACGATCAACGTGAACAGCGCGAGCGAAACCAACCCTGCCCGCAGCCCAAGCGATTTCTGCGTCATCTGGCGAAGCTCCCGCGCTCAGGCCGAGCGCTTGATGGCGAAGCTCTTCACATACTCCTCAGGTTTCGCGGGATCGAAGTCCTTGCCCATCACCTTGAAGCTCTTGCTAGCATTGGCTGGTGGCATGAGACCCACCTCCTTCATCAGCCTGGCGGTATCGGTTGCCAGAAAGACCTGACGCGCGACGCCGCCATAGTCGACATCGCCCTTGATCTGCCCCCAGCGCTTCATTTGCGTGAGGATCCACACGGCGAAAGACTCCCAAGGGAAGGGGTCGAAGTCGATGCGCTTGGCATCTGTCTTCACGGAACCGAGGCCGTCCGCGTACGTACCGGTGAGTACCTGTTCGAGCACTGTCACCGGTTGATTTAGGTAGTTGGCGGGTGCAATGGCGTCGGCGATCTGCTTTCGATTTGCAGGCTTTGCTGCAAACGCAGTGGCGTCGATGACCGACTTGAGCAGCGCGGCGTAGGTGTTCGGCAGGGTGGTGACAAACTCCTTCGACGCCGCGAAGGCGCAGCAGGGATGCCCCTCCCACATCTCTTTGGAAAGCATATGGATAAAGCCGACACCGTCGTAGACTGAACGCTGGTTGAAGGGGTCGGGCCCGAGGAAGCCGTCGATGTTTTCCGCACGCAGGTTCGCCACCATTTCCGGCGGCGGAACTGCACGGATCTGGATGTCGGTGTCGGGGTCGATGCCGTGCTCGGACACGTAGTAGCGCAACAAGTAATTGTGCATCGAGTAGTCGAACGGCACGGCAAACTTGAAACCCTTCCAGGTCTTCGGGTCGCGCTTGTCCTTGTGTTTGACGGCAAGGGTGATCGCCTGGCCGTTGACGTTTTCCACTGCCGGCATGGTGTAGGGGATGGGGTTGGAACCGGCCCCCAGCGTGATGGCGAGCGGCATGGGCGAGAGCATGTGCGCGGCGTCGTATTCCTTATTCAGCGTCTTATCGCGGATGACGGCCCAGCCGGCGGTCTTGACCACCTCCACGTTAAGGCCGTGCTTGGAATAGAACCCCATCGGGTGCGCCATGATGATGGGGGTCGCACAGGTGATGGGAATGAAGCCAACCTTCAGGTCTTTCTTCTCCGGCGCGCCGGCTTGAGCAAACGCCTCCTTTGCCAATGCGAGGGGAAAGAACTGCGAGATGGCTGCAAGCGCCGTGGAGGCGCCGACTGCGCTCAGGAACGCGCGGCGCGTCTGGTCCTCGGGGAAGAGCGCGCGCACCACCGCCGACTCAACGATGCGCGTGGTGCGTGCATCGCTCGCTGCCAGGACAGCTTTTTCGTGCTCCACTTGGCTTCCGTGGCGCCCGCAGCTGCAACGGCCATTCTGCAAAGAACGATCGGCATCGAACGGATTACCGAAGCTCATGGGTTTTACCCCCTTCTGCATCGCGCACAAGCAATCCGTGCACAGGGGTGCGCCCCGTGCGCCCGACGAAGGTCCGGTTAAAGAGAAGCAATCACTGTGCCACAAAGCTAAGGCGCAAAAGAAGGGCGTTCTCAGCGTGTTGCGCCCAGGACTGCGCCCCGACTTTGCTGAGCGTAGATTGTGGTGTGATCGGGGACGCGCAAAAAACGGGCAGGTGCTCATCGCTTGTGCTACTAGGGAAAGTTAGAACATGCGCCATTTCATGGGCCTCGATCCAATCGGCGCTCTCATCACCCAAGCAAGGGCCCAGCATTGGAGACAGCTGCGGGAACGTCCACGTACCCGGCTAACGGGCCGCTGCGGCTTTGGCCGCCGCGCACGTCACTCATGTCGTTGTAACGGGCCACTCCGCCAGGCCTCCGTCTTTGTGACTGGCAAGCACCGGCATTGGCGCCGGCGAGCAGCCCTGCTGCAGCGCGGGCCACGCCTCGGTGCTCTCCCCTGAAACATGGCGAGGCTCGTTCGTATCTATGAAGCCCCGGATGGCGTCCGTCAGGGCCGACCTCCCGTCCTGGCGGCGCGCCAAACCACGCCCTTGGCTACGTGGGCCGGTCCTATGGGCGTGACGCTTTTCCCGTGTTGTTGTCGCCATCAAGGACTCGACGCTGCCGCCCTTGGTGTCGTGCCAACGCTTGTACTTGCGGACCAGGATTTCGTTGTTGCGGGCACGGCGCGGCGATTACGCGGCGGACTTTTCGAGATGCGGCGGTCGCCTTCGTCACGGCGATCCTTTGCGAGTCGAGGCCCATTCCTCGAGAACCGCAAGCGCTTCTGCATCCAATTTCTGTTCCGCCGGCATCTTGCGTCCCGCAGTCGGCTTACCGGATTCTGCCCGCAACTCCAAAACGTCGATGGGATGGCGCGCGGCGCGCGTAACACCAGCAAATGCTGCACCTGATTGATCGAGAGAAGACGCGTAATAGAGCTTGCGGATGCCAACTATGTTCATGGCCGCAACGCACAGGGCACAGGGCTCGCACGAAGAATAGAGGTCCGAACCACTAAGGTCGACCGTGCCAAGTCTGCGGCATGCATCGCGGATCGCTTCAGTTTCACCATGAGAGGTGGGGTCCCAATGCGCGACCGAGTGATTAAGCCCCTCACCGACGATCGTGCCAGCGCGAACCACGACCGCGCCGAACGGCTCGGTTCCCATTTCTGTTAGGGCGCGCCGCGAGATGTCGATGGCGCGCTTCATGAAGCGTTCATCATACATGGGAAACTCCGTTGTTTTTCACGCCGGAAGCAGCCAGGCGTGCCGAGATCGCCAGCCAAGGCGCACTTTGCGGTCCGGAACGAGGCCAAGGGCCTCGATCTCTTGTTGGCTCTTTTGCACACGAAACTCAGAACAGCCTGTAACGTCTACAAACATCGTCATGCTCGAGCCGACAAACTCGAGTCCAAGCACGGTGCCTTCAATCGGCAAAGTTGCTGAGGCGGGATCATCTGCCAAATCGATCTCGATCTGGTCTGCCGCCACGACGAACCGAACTGCGCTTCCGGCAGCCGGCGGTGTCTTGCTCGCTGGGACGGTGAAGCGGCCGAGCGGTCCTTCGATGGTCACCACGCCATTGGCTTTACCCAATACGGTACCAGAGATTAGATTGTTCATGCCGATGAAATCGGCAACGAACGCTTTCTTGGCGCGCGGTACACGTCCTGTGGCCTGCCGGTCTGACAAATCGTGCCTTCGCTCATGATGACGACGCGGTCGGCCAAGGCATAGGCCTCGGATTCGTTTACACTGCCTTCAATGAAATCAGGTGTCGGCACCGGCAACAACGACGTCATCACCGACTTCGAGGGTGACGGGGGCGCAGTCGGAGACATAATCGACCTCTTGGCGCTCGACGCCAATGCTGGTGTTGCCGGAAATCAGGCATTCTCATTCATCAGCACAGCTGCGTTCAGTGCTGCTGGTCAGCTGCGTTATACCCAGGTAGGCGGCGAGACCATCATACGAGCCAATACCAACGAACATACGGGCACCATAGAGTTCGAGCTGCACCTGTTGGGCAACCACACTCTCACAAGCAATGACTTTATCCTCTAGACTCTAAACCGTTGCGCGCGCCCATCAATCGGTACAGCTGGACGTCATCAATCGGCATCCCTGGTCGCCATCACTCGGTGCGCCCACCCATCGTTGAGTTGGGGATCGCAAAAATTGAGGTGGATCGATTGCTCGTGCCTGCAGGCGAACTTTTTGCCCGACTCCTCGATTACGGCATGAAGACCAGAACAAGATGGTTGCGGTGGCCTGCAACCACCTTTACCGAACGTTACTACATTTGCCGTAGGTCGCCGCCGGTATGCACTAAGATCTCGCTCTGCCTTTGGTGGTGCCGTTCGAGGAGTGATTATGGCGGAGGCCCAACCGACCAATCCGAACATCGCGCGCGAGGTCTTCGGCCACCTGCCGGATGGTACGCTCGTCGAACGGGTCAGGCTGCGCGGTGCTAACGGTTTCGAGCTCGCCGTCATCACACTTGGGGCCGCCGTCCAATCCCTCCACGTTCCGGATCGCGAGGGTCGCTGCGCCGATGTCGTGCTCGCCCACGACGACCCTGCGGCCTATCTCGCACGCCGGAGCCTGTTTGGTGCCACGGTTGGCCGTTGTGCCAACCGCATCGCCGGGGCCAGCTTTGTTCTCGACGGCCGGCGCATCCTGGTTACGGCCAACAATGAGGAGAACAGCCTGCACGGTGGGGCGGCGGGCTTCGACCTTCGATTGTGGTCCATTGAGGCGCTTGCCGATGGACCATCGCCCTCTGTGAGGCTGACCTATGTCAGCCCCGACGGCGAGGAGGGCTATCCTGGCAAGCTCAGCACTCGGGTTACCTATGCGGTGACTGGGAGCACTGGGTTCTCCATCGCGTTCGTGGCGGAGACGGACCGTCCGACAGTCGTCAACCTCACCCACCACAGCTTCTTCAACCTCGGTGGCGTCACCTCGGCGGCGGATGTGCTCGACCACGAGCTGTCCATGGCCGCCAATGCCTACCTGCCCGTAGATGACGCTCTGATTCCCCTCGGCGCACCGCAGCCGGTCGCCGGCACGCCCTTCGATTTCACCCGGCCCCAGCCGATCGGCGCACGCATCAGGGATGGACACGAGCAGCTCCGTCGCGGCCGGGGCTACGACCACAACTTCTGCCTCGATGGCGGACGAACCGAGCAGCCGCGGCTCGCCGCTCGCATCCGCCACCCCGCGTCCGGGCGGGTGATGGAGATCCTCACCGATCAGCCCGGCCTCCAACTCTATTCCGGCAACTTTCTCGATGGTACCGTCTCGGGCAAGCACGGCCGGCTCTACCGGCAGTCCGATGCTGTCTGCCTGGAGCCACAGGCTTGGCCTGATGCGCCCAACCGGCCCGACTATCCCTCCGTCCGGCTCGACCCCGGCCAAGTCTATCGGCACCTTTCTCTCTACCGCTTTTCCGCAACCTGAAGCCAGCAGGGGAAATCGCATGACAACCGCTGGATCGGGCGACGCGCGGGGATCAGGCCCGGCAGTCAAGCGGGTCGCCACCTCCCTCCTGTGCGCAGAGCGTTGCCATCTCGGCGAAGGTCCGTCCTATGACGCGACGAGTGACACTGCTTGGTGGTTCGACATTCTGGAGCGGCGACTGTTCGAAGCCCACCTCGGCACCGGCGCCATCGTCATCCATGACCTCCCCGTCATGGCGAGTGCACTCGCTTACGTCGACGACGGCCGCCAGCTGGTGGCGGCCGAGGACGGCCTCTATCTACGCGCCATGGCAAGCGGCGCGTTGCAACGGCTGGCAACAATAGGGCCGGACAACGGGACCACCCGCTCCAACGACTCGCGGGCGCATCCCAGCGGCACCTTCTGGACCAGCATCATGGGGCGCAAGGCCGAGCTGGGCGCCGGGGCGATCTATGCCCTGCACCGAGGCGAGCTGAAGCGCCTGTTCACCGGCCTCACCATTCCGAACGCGATCTGCTTCTCCCCAGACGGCACGACCGGATACTTCGCTGACACCCGCGAGAACGTCCTCTGCCGCGTGCCGCTCGACCCCGCGACCGGCCTGCCCACTGGCGAGGCCTCAGTGCTCTACCGACACGAGGGCGCAGGCGGGCTCGACGGCGCGGTCACTGATGCGGAGGGCGTCATCTGGTGCGCACGCTGGGGCGGAGGCTGCATCGACGCCTATTCCCCTGATGGCACGCACCTGCGCTCGATCGCGACGCAGGCGCTGCAGACGACCTGCCCGGTGTTCGTCGGCCCCGAGTACACGCGGCTCCTCGTCACCTCAGCCCATGAGCACATGGATGCGGCCGCTCGCGCCGCCGATCCCGAGCACGGCCGCACCTTCCTTCTCGACCTCGGCGTCCAAGGACGCCCCGAGCCGCAGGTTGTACTGGGCAGTGGGTGATTTCAGCAGTCGGGCGTCCGGCTAGCTCTCCTTCTTTCGCGACTGCTCAAGCCCGACGCCCAACTGCCAGATCTTGTTTAATCGCGCTGGCGAATGCTCCGCAGCCGCTCGATGGCGACCGCAACCAGAATGAAGGCGCCGACAAAGCTGCCCTGCCAGAACGTGCTGATCCCGAGTAGGATTAGGCTGTTGCGGATCACCTCGATCAGGGCCGCGCCGACCACGGCGCCGAACGCGGTGCCTGAACCGCCGGCCAGGTTGGCGCCGCCGATCACGGTGGCGGCGATCACGGCCAGCTCCATGCTCTGGCCGAGGTTGGTGGTAACGCCGCCGAGCCAGCCGACCTCAAGTACGCCCGTGATCCCGGCGGTGAAGGCAGAGAACATATAGACCGACAGCTTCACGCGGGCGACGCGGATGCCGGTCATGCCCGCGGCCTCCTCATTGCCACCGATGGCGAAGAGATGCCGGCCCCACCGGGTCCAGCGGAAAGCAAATCCGGTTGCCAGGGCCAGGATTGCGAGGATGTAGACTGGATTGGCAATGCCGAGGCAGCTGCCGCCGCCCAGCTCAAGCAGCAGGTCGTGGTCGGGTCCGAACTGGTAGATCATCTTGTTGCCGGATAGGACCATCGCCAGGCTGCGAGCGATCGCCAGGGTGCCGAGCGTGACGACAAAGGGCGGCATGCCTGCGTAGGCAATGAGGACGCCGTTGGCGAGGCCGACACACAGCGCGGCCAGGATGGCCAGCGGCATGGCCACAAAGATCGGGTAGCCTGCGGCCATGGTCGCGCCGACGACGATGCCCGCAAGGACGACGGAGGAGCCGACCGACAGGTCGATGCCGCCGGAGCCGATGACGCCGGTCATGCCCAGGGCAATGATCCCGACGAAGGCGAAGTTCCGGGTGACGTTGAACAGGTTTCGTTCCGTGGCGAAGGTATCCGTGGCCAGCGAAAGCAGAACGCAGGCGATGACGGCAGCAAGAAAGATCCAGAACGTCTGGCGGCTTGCCACCCATGCGATGGCGCTGCGGTGCTGACGGTGCCCGATGACCTCTTCGATCGACGTCGTCGCCATAGCGCGCCCTCATCCCAAAATGGACCTATGCCGTCTCGATGGCACCGGTGATCAGCCCTGTCACCTCCTGCGGCGAGGACTGGCCGGCGGGCTTGTCGGCGACCAGTCGTCCACGCCTCAGGATGACGACGCGATCGCTGACGGCAAAGACGTCGGGCATGCGGTGGCTGATCAGGATGACCGCGATGCCGTGGTCGCGCAGCCGCCGGATCAGGTCCAGGACCTCGGCAATCTGACGCACGCTGATCGACGCCGTCGGCTCGTCCATCAGGACGATGTTCGGCTCGGTGAGCCGCGTGCGGGCAATGGCGACCGCTTGTCGCTGCCCGCCGGACATGCGGCGCACAAGATCGCGCGGCCGTGTCTCGGACTTGAGCTCGGCAAACAACTTCGCGGCTCGGGTGATCATGGCGCGGTGATCGAGAACCGGAAACCCGGCCACCCGGCGTACCAGCTCGCGCCCCAGGAACACGTTGGCGGCCGCCGTCAGATTGTCGCACAGCGCTAGGTCCTGATAGACGATCTCGATCCCCTCGTGTTGCGCATCCCGAGGCGAACGGAGCTCCCGGACCTCGCCGCGGATCAGGATCTGGCCGGTGCTGGGGGAGAAGTTGCCGGCAATGATCTTTACCAGCGTCGACTTCCCCGCCCCGTTGTCGCCCATGAGCCCGATGACCTCGCCCGCGTCGACGGCGAAGGAAACGTCGGTCAAGGCATGGATGGCGCCGAAGTTCTTCGATATGCCGCGAAGTTCGAGAATGCGCATCCCCCGGGGTCCCTCCGCGTTGCCTGGCTCACCACAAGCTCATCAGTGGTTGAATCCTTACATTAACTTAGTTCCGATAACTTAATGCGCTTTTGTCTCCGCTTGCAACGCCTGCTGTGGTGCCATGTGCACGTGCAAACCCCTCTTGACAGGGGTAGTATGGGTATACTTAATTCATGCGGTGAATAAAAAGACGGGGCGAGTGGCAGCAGTCTGTCGCAACCCCGCACCGAAGGTTTCCGGATACCTGGGGAGGAGATCCATGCAGCGTGCCGTAGTTAGGTTGATCCTCGTTTCCGTGCTGGCGCTGGCTTTCGGACCGGCCGTCGCACAGCAGGGGAAGAAGCTCCTGGTGATCGTCGTGAAGGGCCTGGACAACCCCTTCTTCGAGCAGATCAACCTGGGCTGTCAGAAATGGCAGAAGGAGAACCCGAACTCCGAATACACCTGCTACTACACTGGGCCGGCTTCCAGCGCCGATGAGGCCGGTGAGGTGAAGATCGTTGACGACCTGCTGACCAAGGGTGTCGCGGCGATCGCCATCTCCCCGTCGAACGCACCGGCCATGGGCAATCTGATCAAGCGCCGTAACCCGAGCATCCCGGTGATGACCATCGACGCCGATTTCGTCGACGCCGACCGGGGGCTGCGCAAGACGTACCTCGGCACCGACAACTATCTAATGGGCGTCAAGATGGCGGAGTACGCCAAGCGGCTGAAGCCGAACGGAGGCACGGTCTGCCTGCAGCTGGGCAATGTCGCCGCGGATAATATCAACGCGCGTGCGGCCGGGTTCCGTGACACGATCGCCGGAAAGAAGGGTACGGACCGCCTGACAGGCCAGAGCGGCTGGACCGAGGTCGAGGGTTGCCCTGTCTACACCAACGACCAGGCGGATCTCGCCAATCAGCAGATGGCCGACGTATTCCTCGCAAAACCCAACCTGGATGCCTTCATCCTTGTCGGTGGATGGGCCCAGTTCGCGCCGCAGGCCTATGCTCAGGTAACCAACCAGGTCATGGACAAGCTGAAGAGCAAGAAGCTCGTCATTGTCGCCGGCGACACGCTGCCGCCGCAGATGGAGGCGCTTAAGGCCGGCCGCAGCCATGTCCAGATCGGCCAGCGGCCGTTCGAAATGGGCTACCGGGCGCCCTCAGTCATGATCGACCTGATCAACGGCAAGAAGGTGAGCGATCCTCTGTTCACCGGGCTGGATGAGTGCACGCCCGAAAGCGCGGATACCTGCCTGGCGAAGTAAAGGCCAGGCTTATCTCAACAGAGGGCCCAAGTGACCCCCGGCATGGGCGATGACCGAGCAGACTATCATGCCAACGAAGGTAGGCACGGGCAAATCGCATGAGCTCAGCCGTGTTGACGAGAGCAGGCTGGCCCGAGAGGGATAGCAGCCGGGCGCGCCTGCTCCGCCAGCTTCGCCGTCACGGTCCAATGCCCCGCGTCGAGCTGGGCCGCCGAATGGGATTGAGCGCGGCTGCGGTGTCCACGATCACCTCCGAGTTGATCGGCAACGGCGTCTTCGTCAAGGCCGCCGACGAGCCGATGGCCGAGAACGTCCGGGGCCGGCCACCCGTGAATTTGCAGTTCAAGCCGGACTATGCCCGCGTCGCCGCGGCATCGCTGCGCATGAACGTGGTCGATGCGGTGGTCGCCGATTTCACCGGCTGCATCCTGGCGCGGGAGCAGTTCCCGTGCTTGACCCGGTCGCTCAGCGGCGACGAGGTCATCGCCCAGTGCGCGATGGCCATCGACACCGTCGTCGCGCGCGCACCCGGCCCGCCGCCGAGCGCGATCGGGCTCGCGGTGCAAGGCATCATCGATCCCAACGTCGGCCGCCAGGTCTGGAGCCCGATCCTGTCGATTCGGGACACGGATCTGGTATCGCCGCTGGCAGATCGATTCGGCATTCCGATCGTGATGGAGAACGACGCCGCCGCCACGGCGCTGGCGGCCGCCCAACTGATGCCCGAGCTGCGCCAGGGGCTGGTCGGTGTGTTGATGGTCGGTCACGGCGTCGGCATGGGGCTGCTGGTCGACGGCGGGCCGTTCCCGGGTACGCGAGGTGCCTCCTCGGAGATCGGCCACGTCCGCCGGCAGCCGGCCGGCGCACAGTGCCGCTGCGGGCAGCGGGGATGCATCGAGGCCTACCTGGCAGATTACGCGCTCTATCGCGACGCCCGGACCATTGCCAACCTGTCTATGACCAGCCAGCAGCAGCCCAGCGAGCAGCAGATGATCGAGCTGGTGAAGCGCGCCGAGGCAGGCGAGGCCCATGTCGTCAACCTCTTCAGGGAGGCTGGCGTCGCTCTTGCGGATGCCGTCCGCGTGCTGGCCTCGGTCCTGTTGCCCAATCGCATTGCCATCGCTGGCTCTGCGCTCCGCGCCCTTCACCTGATGCGGCCGACGTTCGAGCAGGGCCTGCAGGAGTTCCGTATTCCGGCGTTGGAGCCGGCAAAGGACGTCGTCATCGTGCAGGGCGGGACCGAGCTCATTGTGGCCGGAATGGTCCATCTGGCCCTGGAACGGGTGGATGTCTCCATCGCGGTCGACGCGTCTGTGTAGATCGGGTCTTGAACTGGCCCGTATTGCGCAGCCGCGTTACCCGAAGATCGTAGCGGGAAGGAGAAGTGCCGTGGACGGCGCGATAGCAACCTACCCAAGCCTCAAGGATCGCGTCGTCCTGGTCACGGGCGGCGGCTCCGGGATCGGGGAGGAGATCGTCCGCCAGTTTGCGCGCCAGGGATCGCGGGTGGCCTTTCTCGACATCAACGTGCTGGCCTCCGAGGCACTGGTACGGACGCTGGCGGTGGAGGGGCGAGCGGTCCTGTTCCGTAAATGCGACCTGACCGAAATCCCGGCGCTCCGCGCCGCCATCAAGGCGGTCGAGGAGGAGCTGGGGCTGATCACCATTCTCATCAACAACGCCGCGAACGACCAGCGGCATCCCATGGAGGATGTGACGCCTGAGTACTGGGACGACCGCATCGCTGTGAACGTCAAACACCAGTTTTTCGCCGCGCAGGCCGTTGCGCCGGGCATGGCCGCAGCCGGTGGCGGGGCGATCATCAACCTGGGCTCGTCCTCGTGGATGCTGGGTCAGGGCGGCATGCCCTGTTACACCACGGCTAAATCGGCCGTTCTGGGGCTGACGCGATCGCTGGCCACGGATCTCGGGCCGAAGAACATCCGCGTCGTCTGCGTCGTACCCGGTTGGATCATGACCCAGCGCCAGCTCGACAACTGGCTGACGCCGGAAGGCGAGGCCGACCTGATGAAGAACCAGTGCTTGAAACGCAAACTGTACCCGCTGGACATCGCCCGGCCCGTGCTCTTCTTCGCCTCGGACGAGGCCGCGGGGTGCACGGCCCAGACCTATGTCATCGATGCGGGATGGCTCTGACCGCCGCAGTACGAGCGGCGAACGGGTCGGATGAGCACAAACGGGCATAGGCAGTGGCAGCCGTGCTCGAGGAGAAGTCGAGAAGCCACAGCATGCTGATTGTGGAGGAAACCACCAGAGGACATCACGATGCAGTGGAAACTCAGTCTGCTGGCTGCCGCCAGCATCAGCCTCTTGGCGACTGGGGCGCTGGCGCAGTCGGGCAGCGTCTCCAAGGCCGTCGGGGGTTACAGCTTCGACGAAGCCGCCAAGGAGGCGCCCGGAACCAAAAACTTCAACTCGGCCGACGGGCAGCTGACTTTCGCCATCGTCACGCATACCGCCGGCAACGGCTTCTTCGATCCGGTCTATGTGGGTGCCCGTGTCGCCGGCAACATGATCGGCGCAAAGATCCTTCTGCTCGGATCAGAATCCCCCACCGACGACCCCGCCCGCGAAATTGAGATACTGAACCAAATCCTTCAGGATCCGAAGATCGACGGCCTCATCATGACCACACCGCAGGTGGGGGCCTACAATGACATCGTCAAGGCTGCCGAGGCCAAGGGCATCCCGATTGCGACAACCAACTCGTACGATGGCACCATTCGCAACCGCAACGGCATCAGCCACACGGGCCAGGATGCGTCGGCTGCGGCTATCGCCGGCGAGTCCCTGGTGGACTGCCTCGAAAAGAGGGGCGTCACGAAGGGCTCCATCATACTTCCCAACGACACGGCCATGGGCAACGTCGAGGTGAACAACCGTGTCACCTCCGCCTACAAGGCAATTGTTGCGGCGCTGAAGAAGTCCGGCAAGCTGGCCAACTTCAAGGTCGATGCCGGTCCGGAGGGTGTCGGCGTTTCGGCAGACATGAACAATCCGGTCAACAGCATCATCTCACTGATCGAATCGCGTGGCGACGTGGTCGGTGCTTTTGCTGGCAACAACGTCTTCACGCCGGCGCTTGCGAAGGCCGTCGCGCAGACTAACAACACGGGCAAGATGTGCGCGTACGGCTTCGACCTCGGCCCCGCGCAGCAGGAGGCGCTGCGTTCCGGTGCCCTGACAGGCGCCCTCGGCCAGCAGCCATTCTTGCAGGGATTCTGGCCGGTGATGCAGCTCTATCTGCAGATCGATCGCGGCATCTCGGCCGCCAACCTCGACACACGTGCGCAGCTGGTGACCAAAGAGACTATTGAAAAGGTCGGCAAGCGTTTCGAGAACTAGCGAGGAAACCGGGCTTCGGCAGTCGGGTAAGCTCGATTGCGACTGCCGAAGCCCGATGCCGAATTTCGCCGCATCGTGAGCCATTCCCCTAACAGCCCGCTGGGACGCCTGCCTGGACAGTTGGCCGGAACCTGGGAGTTCGGCCTGCTGGCAATGCTTTGCCTGCTGTTTGCCGCGGGAGCAGCGGTCAACCCGGCCTTTTTCGCATCTGGCGACGCGCTGCACGCGCTGCTCCGCGACTCATCGCGTGTCGCCGTCATGGCGGTCGGCATGACCTTCGTAATCGCGAACAGGGATTTGGACCTGTCGATTGGATCGACGCTCGGTTTGACCGCCGTTGTGTTCTCCCTGGCCTTCGACCCGCACAGGCTAGACCTAGGGATCGGTCCAGCCATCGCTCTGGCTGTTGCGGTCGGCGCGACGATCGGAGTCGTCAACGGCGTACTAGTCACCCTGCTGCGCGTTCCCGCGTTCATCGCCACTTTGACGATGCTGCTCGTCGGTCGCGGCATTGTTCTCGGCCTGACCGGCGGGCGCTCGATACTCTATCCGCTCAAGGCCGAGGCGTTCGCCGGCTTCTTTCAATTCGGCGAAACCAACGCATGGGGGTTCAACAGCCAGATCGCTATCGCGGTTCTCTGTGTCGCGGTCGGCGCCTTTGTGCTGGCCAAGACCCGGTGGGGCTATGAAACACTTGCGACCGGCGGCAACGAGCAGGCGGCGTCCTACGCCGGAATTCCGACGGCATGGGTCCGGGTCCGGGGCTACGTCCTGTCCTCATTGTGCGCGAGCCTGGCGGGTCTGATGGCCGTCGCGCAGGACAAGGGCGTCACCGCACAGGCGGGCTTGCTAAGCGAGCTCATCGTGATCGCCGCGGTTATCATTGGCGGCGCCTCCATCCTCGGCGGACGCGGACGGGTGTTGGGCAGCTTTCTGGGCGCGCTCGTGATCGTCCTGATCGACAAGGTGCTGCGCGAGGGCGTGCCGATCACCCGGATTGTGATCGTCAACGGCGAAAAGATCGAGGTGAATGCCGTCTCGACTTTGCCGGCCGGAGCCGTGCCGGCGTTCATCGGGACACTGTTGATCGCTGCCGTGCTGGTCGAGCCTTTCATCATCCGGCGACGACTCTTCGCGCGCGTTTGGGCGACCATTCGGCGCCGCCCTTCACCACCCAATGTCGACACCGCTGGGATCGCGCTGGTGGGCGCCCGCACCACGGGGTCGACAGCGTCGGACACCGTGACCGCCGCCCGCAGCCTTGCCGGGAGGTTCCTCGCCCGCCGCGACGCCCTTGCGATCCTCCTCTCCGTCGTCCTGTGGTGCGTCGGATTTGCGCTCCGTCCCGACTATTGGTGGAACCTGTCCAACACGTTCGCGATCCTGCTGAACTACACCGAGCTGGCCATCCTGACGATCGGGCTCACGTATGTCATCGCCTGTGGCGATATCGACCTTTCGGTGGGCGCCATCCTCGCCCTCGCCGGCGGCACGGCGGCCTACTGTCTGAAGCTGTTGGCCCTTGACCCCACCACCGCGCTGCTTGCCGGCCTTCTGGCGGGCACATTCGCCGGCGGCATCAACGCGCTCGTCACGGTCGGCTTCGGGCTGCCCGCGTTCATCGCAACGCTAGGCATGTTCTACATCGCACGCGGAGTCGCCGCGTGGCTAGTCGCCGGCAGGCAGCTGACCGGCTGGCCGGAGGGCTACAATCTGATCGGCCGCAAGATCGACGACATCCTCGGATACTTCGGTGTCGCTCCCCCGCCGGGCCTGCTTGGCGATCTGACCGCGGTCGTCAGCGTCCAGACCCTGTGGATGGTGGCGGTCGCCGTAACCGCTGGACTGGTGCTTGGGCGCATGCGCTTCGGCCAGATGGTATACGCAACCGGCGGCAACCGCAGGGCCGCAGACTATGCCGGCATCAACACCAACCGGGTGCGCGCGCAGGCGCTGTTGCTGTGCGGGTTCTGCGCGGCGATGGCCGGCGTCATCAACGCTGCCTACTTCCGCAGCTTCAATCCCGTGGCGGGGCAGTTCCGAGAGCTGGACGCCATCGCCTCCGTCATCGTCGGCGGCGGCTCGATCTTCGGCGGCTACGGCACCATTCTGGGATCACTCGCCGGGGCGGCGGCGATCACGTTGGTGCGTGCCATCCTGCAGCTCAACATCGTCACGGCGTCCGGTACCTCATTCGTGCTGCCGCAGCATTGGGTCAACGCCCTCATCGGCCTCATACTAATCGTCGCGGTGCTCGTGGATATCTGGGTGCGTGAGGCCCGGCTGCTCCAGCGCCTGCGGTTTCGCTCCAGAAAACGCAAACTCCATAGTCGAGACGAAGTGCATGCCTGATATCGCGGCCCAGAACGGCTGGCTCGTAGAGATGCGCGGCATCAGCAAGTCTTTCGGCGCGGTCAACGCGCTGATCAATGTCGATCTGAGAATCCGGCCTGGGGAGATCCTGGGCCTTGTCGGTGATAATTCCGCCGGCAAGTCCACACTGATGAAGATCCTGACCGGCGCCTACCAGCGCGATGCCGGCACGGTCGTGGTCGACGGCAGGGAGACTTACTTCAGGAGCCCGCACGAGAGCCGCGATGCCGGCATCGAGATGATCTACCAGGACTTCGCGTTATGCGGGAACATGGACGTAGGCCAGAACATCTATCTGGGCCGATGGCCGCGCAAGGGCCTGTTCGTCGACAGGAAGAAGATGTATGCCGATGCGGTCCAGGTGCTGCGACGGCTCAAGGTCGATGTGAACTCCGTCTACCAGCGCGTCGAGAGCCTGTCCGGCGGCCGCCAGCAGTCCGTCGCCATCGCCCGGGCGATCTCCGTCCAGCCCCGGTTGATCGTCCTCGACGAGCCGACGGCGAACCTTTCTGTCGTTGCCACCAACCAGCTGCTGGAGACCATGCTGGAACTGCGCAAGCAGAATGTCACCCAGATCATCATCTCTCACCGTCTAACCGACATCTTCAAGGTCGGCGACCGGGTGGTGGTGCTTAAGCGCGGCCAGAATGTCGGAGAACGGCTCATATCGGCATCGACGGAGCAGGAGGTGCTGGAGCTTATCGTGTCGGGCACGCCGCAATTGCCCGCAGCGAAGTGACCCATGGGCGTCCGCGTTTTTTTCCCCTTGCCGGTCTTCCCGCAGGGCGCCCGCACCATCACTCGGTCCCGCAGGCCGATGACGCGGTGGCGTCAGACGGGGGTATCGCCCCGTTATTGCAGGAGCTGTTTGCGCAGATACCTCCGCCGGTCCCGCGCCTGCATCCAAAGCCGTCCGATGTCTACCGAGCCACCGTGACCAACCTCCACGTCGCGCTGAACGATCCTGAAGCCCGCCAGAAGTTGCCGCCGACCGTCCCGCCATCGCGGATCCTGTCGGGGCCGAATTCGCCGCGGTCGCAAGACAAGGCAGCGGTCGGCTCGCGGTTCTGGCAGCCGAGGCCTCCGCCGCTAGGGGAAATTCCGGAGTGTGCCTGGGCTAGCATCGACGGCTCAGTGGCGATCCATCAAAGATCAATAACCGACTGCGGCACCATCACTGCGAGCATCCGAACCTCCGATCAGGACTGCATTATCGCTATCGACAATGATGCCGTGCGCATGACCAGCCTGCTCATGCCAGCAAGGCCAACGATTTACGATGTGGCCTCTCCGTTCGAGCTTGGAGATGGTGTCCCGCGGAAAGCGCGCTTCCATGTGCAACGTGTCTCGCGCCTCTCCCAGGGTGAAGCGCCCTGAGAGAAAGCGCGGCATTTCCAGGGCCTCCTGAATGTCGAGCCCGAAGTCAATCATGGCGACGTAGGCCTGCAGCTGGATTTGGGGCTGGCCGTCCGCCCCCATGCATCCCAGCACGCTCCAGAGTTTGCCGTCGCGCTTGCCGATAGATGCGATGAGCGTGTGAAGCGGGATTTTTCCCGGCTCGAGGCGATTTGGGTGCCTGGGATCGAGTGAGAAGTAGGCCCCCCGGTTCTGCAGCACCACGCCGGTGTTGCCGGCAACGATCCCTGATCCGAACAAGCCGTACACGCTCTGGATCAGGGATACGGCATTGCCGTCGCGATCGACGGCCGCGATATAGACGGTATCGCCTTGTAGACTGCCGAACGAGGGTACTTTGTCCCATGCCAAGGCTGCCCTGGTGTCAATCAGCTTGGCGCGCTCCCTCGCATGTTGTTTCGATATGAGCCTATCGATTGGGACGTCAGCAAATTTCGGATCGGCCAGGAGCCGGTCACGGTCGTTGTAGGCAATCTGCTTGGCTTGCACGAGTAGGTGGATGTGGTCGGGTCCGAGGAAGCGCTTTCGGTGGAGTTTGAGTGGCTCCAGAAGGTTGAGCATCTCGATGACGGTGAAGCCCTGCGTCGGCGGCGGCGTATTGTAGAGGGTCACGTTGCGGTATTGACCGATCAGCGGCTCACCCCATGTGGCCTTCTGCCGACTGAAGTCGGCAACCGAGAACAAGCCACCCGAAGATTTGGCGAAGCGCGCCATCTCCGTGGCCACCGGACCCGCGTAAAAACCGGACCACCCGTTCTCCGCCACGGCTTCGAGGGTGTGCGCCAGGTCTCGATTGAAAAGACGTGTGCCCGACTTCGGCAGTTTACCGTCCGGGAGAAATATGGCCGCCGCCTCGCGCTGCGCGCCCAGCTCTTCGCGCGCATTGTTGATGAAACTCGCAACCCGCCCAGTCACAGGGAACCCGTTGCGCGCATATTCGATTGCCAACTCCAGATCGCGGCGGAGCGGAAGGCGGCCGTAGGCTGAATGTGCCTCCGTCCAACTGGCCACCGCGCCTGGCACAGTCAAAGTGGCGGGAATGATGCCTTTGAGAGGGATCTCGTCGAGTCGTTTGGCTGCAAACCATTGCATGTGCGCGCTGCCCGCGGCGCGGCCACCACCGCTCAGATATCGGACCCTGCCGGTTTTGCCCTCGTGGATCAGCCAGAAGGCATCGCCGCCGATGCTGGTCATGTGCGGATAGATGACCGCGAGAACCGCGCTGGCGGCGATTGCAGCGTCGGTGGCGGATCCGCCGGCTCTTAGAATGGCTACGCCTGCTGCCGATGCCAGCGCGTGCGGCGAGGTCACCATCCCGTTGGGTGCCAGAGTGGCTGGCCGGCCGGTGCGAATTTCCACGCTGCCTTACCCGATGCCAGGACGCCGCATCAGGAGCAACACGGTTCCGTGCCGCGATCGTCCTTGCTGGCGCTGTTGCGTTCCGCTGGAATATCCATGGCCGGATTCTCGGCGAAGAAACCATTTGGTTTCAGCAGGAAGCCGGCGTATTCGACCGGCATTACTGGAAAATCCTCTGGCTTGCACACGTGTGTATGTCCGAACGTGTGCCATACCACGATGTCCTCGTTGTCGATGTTACGGTTCCGATTGATGTACTTCGGTAATCCATCGCCGCCCGCGTGCTGGTTGGGGAACTCGCCGCTGGCATAGCGCTCGTCAGGTGCGTAGCGGGTCACCCACAGGTGCTTGGTGGCAAAGCCGCCGCGCGAGCGCATAAAGCAGCCTTCCTGAGCCAGCATCAGCGGGGAAGGTTGCACTACGAGCTTGTAGCCCGTCGGATTGCCGACGCTATTCGTCACGTTCGGATTGACGATCTTCCAGTAGCGGCCGGTGCGACCGTTCGCTTCGCGCGCCGCATCGCGCTCAGACGCGAGGAGGCGACTGGTTGTGTCGAACACGTTGCCGTAGGGATTATCCTTTCCCCAGGGGCGCGGGACGAACTCGTGCTCGGTCACGCTGTTGTGCTCGCCATCGATCATCATGTGCAGCCGCACATTGAAGAAGTGCTGATGCGTAGGCCCACCCAAACCATCCGCCACCATGCCACCCCACCGGTACGCTTTGCCCGGGCCCACTGCTGCCGTCTGGATAATTCCGGTCAGCTTGGCTTCGAGCTGGATCGTGCCGTCCTGATAGAAATGCCAATAGAAGCCATAGTCGTAGTTGCCGACCGTCGCAAAAAACGAGATTACTAGGCGCCGTGAGCGACGCACCTCGAACGTATCGTTGCGGAATTCGTAGTGCTTCCAGAGAACGCCGTAGTCCTCCTCGTGCATGCAAATTGCGTTCTTCTGCACCATGGGGCGTCCGAGATCGTCGGCCGCGGCCACGTCGAAATAGTGGACGTGCCCTAGGCAATCGCACCCAAGCTCCAGTGTGTTCGCCAATTTGCCTAATCCGTATTCACCGGCGTCGAATGCGCTCTTCCAAAAGTGATTGGCGGTTGGATCGGCGTAAGGCACAACCATTT